>Ga0070708_100002562_pt1 | contig 14060 bp, 10 predicted proteins | sample KBSK5503metaG_FD_65469 | JGI IMG/M metagenome (GOLD analysis project Ga0070708, IMG submission 65469) | Corn, switchgrass and miscanthus rhizosphere microbial communities from Kellogg Biological Station, Michigan, USA - KBS K5-50-3 metaG | ecosystem: Host-associated > Plants > Roots >...
CGGGAATGTTCCCCTGGCGTCCCGGGATGACGTTGCGGGATCTGATGTTGCTCGCGCGGGGCCCGCGGATCGGCGCCTATCTCAAGGAGGCCGAGGTCGCCCGGTTGCCGGCCGACCGGTCGGCGGGTCAGCTCGCCACCACCGTCCGCGTACCGCTCGACTCGTCGTACTTGATCGATCGCGACTCGCTGGGTCGCTTTATCGGGCCGCCGGGGCTGCCGTTCGCGGCCAGCGGCGCACCCGAGGTATCGCTCCAGCCGTACGACAACGTCCTGATCCTGCGCCAGCCGGATTTCGATTACCAGCGCACGGTGACGGTAACAGGGGAGGTTCGCTATCCCGGCGTCTACTCCTTGCAAACGAAGAGTGACCGGCTGTCGGAGGTGATCACGCGCGCGGGTGGACTCACGCAACAGGCGTATCCGGAGGGAATCCGGTTCATCCGGACGCAGAACGACGTAGGTCGAATCAACGTCGACCTGGGGCGCGCCATCAAGGAAACGGGCTCCGCGGCGAACTTGGTCCTGCAGCCGGGCGATTCCATCTACCTTCCCGAGTATCAGCCCAGTGTGAAAGTCAGCGGTGCCGTGAATTCGCCGGGGAGCGTGCTGTGGCGGCAGGGCGCCGGCCTCAACTACTACCTCAGCGCGGCCGGCGGGTTTGCGCAGCGTGCCGACAAAGGTGCCGTGAGCGTGCGGTTCGCCAACGGCGAGGTGCGCACCCGCGGCCACGGATTGTTTCATGGTGATCCGAAACCGGGTCCCGGATCTGAAGTGTTCGTCCCGGCGGAAGACCCGACCGTACACAAGACGGATTACGTCGCGTTATTCGCAGCGATCGCCCAAATCCTCGCTAGCGCGGTCACCATCGCTGTCGTGGCGACGAAGCTGTGAGCAACCCTCCGTCGCTCAGTCTCGAGCAGATAGGAGATCGCCTCTGGGAACTTCGGCGCTGGAGTGCGTTGCTCCTGGGGCTGGGACTCGTTGTTGGAATCGTGACCAGCCTGCTCCTCCCTGTTCGTTATCGGGCCACAGCCACTTTCACGCCATCCCCATCGGGAGGAGATCGGATTCGTCTCGACGGCGCTCTGGCAAGCCTCGGCAGCCAATTTGGTATCGACCTCGGTACAAGCCGCAGCCCCTTACGGTTCTATCCACGCCTCATCACTTCCAATTGGTTCTTGGAAAATCTCGCAGTGACTCGTCTGCGGGGAGACACGAGCATCTTCTTGCTCTTCACGGCGCATCCCCCCGACACTTCAGCTCCTGACTACCCCCGTCTTCTCGAGGAGGTGGTCACGAAGCTGCGCAAAGTGGTCGCGGTCGAGTTGGACGACCGCGCAAACATCTTCAATCTGAGCATCGAGCTGTCATCGCGGACTATGGCAGATGCGGCGATCGAAAAAGCCATCTCACTGGTAACCGAATTCGACACCCAGGTTCTCCGCTCGCAAGCGTCTGAGAGCAGGCGGTTCATTGAGGCGCGGTTCGACTCCGCCCGTATCGCCCTTGAGGCGTACGAGGACTCGGTCGCCATCTTTCTCGTGCACAACCGGACCTATGAGCAGTCACCTCTCTTGCAGCTTCAGTATCAACGTCTCCAGCGCCGTGTCGGCCTCAAGCAGGAGGTGTACACCAGCCTCGCCAGGAATTTTGAAGAAGAGCGGATCCAGGAAGTGCGCGAAGCCCCAGTGCTCACCATCGTAGACCCGCCCCACGTCGGTTGGCGGAAGTCCTACCCGCTGCGTCGCATTGTCGTCGCACAGTTTGTCGCGCTCAGTGCTGCCCTCATCTTGGGGTGGGCCCTGCTAACCGCGCGCCGGAAAGAGGCCCCAAACGCCTGATGCTTGGGACCAAGGTGGTGGGGGGGAGCTGGTCACAACTCCGCGGATCCTTCCTGCGTCTCTCGCAGCGCCAACTGGTCGTTGGGGGTGGGATTCTCACGGGGAGACTCGGCGGCTTCATCACCGGCGCAATCGCGGCGCGCGCCCTGGGCCCGGGACTGTTTGCTGTCTACACTGTTGGTTTCACGATCTTCAGTTCCCTTACGCAGCTCACGACCTTTGCTGAGACCTGGCTCGTAAGTCGCTGGGGAGACTCCAGAACGCTGCCGACGGCCAAACGCGTCGTCTGGCAAATCAAACTCTGGGCGGCCCTGGCGAGCCTGGGCATCGCAATAGTGGTTGGCATCTTCGCTCCCGGCGTTATTGCTCGTTTTGGGATCACCACATTGACCCTCGTCATTGCTGTCGCGGCGGCTGGGGTAGCAGCGCTGTCGACGGCGGGCGCGAGCACCTTCCAAGCTGAACAGAATTTCATGGCGTACGCAGCTATCGTCGCCCTGAGTCCTCTCATGGGAGCTGCGCTGAGCGTAGCTATTGCGCTCATGGGAATGAGCGATCCAGTCGTCTACCTCGCGGCGATCACCGTTTCCTATTGCCCGACCGCCACGCTCGCTTACTTCCGATTGAGGTCTGAAGCTTCTGCCTCGCTGACGCTGCCCCTGATGAAGAACGCTTTGCGCTTTGGGGGGTGGGTCACGATCGGCTCCTTCGCCTATGTGCTTTTTCAGAGAGTAGACGTCTTCCTGCTCGCCGCCCTTGCATCTCATGAAGCGGTCGGTATTTACGGCGTCGCCGCTCGGCTCGCGATGATCGCGGCCGTGTTCGGCAACACCATAACGACCATTCTCATGCCTATCGGCAGTCGCGCAGAGACCTGGGCATCTCCCGACCTTCGTAGAGCGTATTCACTAGAGAGCGCTGTCTCCATCGTCGTGACTTTCGCATTTGTTGGTCTGGCGGCGCTGGTTACTCCGTTGATTATCCGCAGCGTATTCGGTGTCGGGTACCTTGGAGCCATCGGCCCGACCCGCATCCTCCTCTTAAGTCAGGCCATCGTGATCGCCCAGATGCCGTTCTATTTCGCCCTCTACGGTCTAAACGGCGCGCGCTGGATCGCGGCGCTGGGACTGGCCCAACTGGCAGCGGCGACGGGCGTCGGGTACATCCTCGTTGCTCGATACGGCCCCCTGGGGGCCGCGTGGAGCAACGTATTGACTTATACCTTAGGGGCCATCGTGGTGGCGGCTTTTCACTGGCGCCGCCGATTGTTGCGTCAGGCCCCCGCATGACAACTGGGGTTGTGCTACTCTCCTACTTCGGACCGGGTGAAAAGGCCCCGGGCGTGCGCATAGCACGACTGGCCATCGCCGCACGCCGCTTGAACTATCACGTCAGCATCATTTGCGCTGGGAGCGAAGACGCCGACTACACCTGGAACAATGACGTAGACGTTCGGATGTTTCGCCGCCGGGACCCGAGTGAATGGCGCGACCGGCGTCGCCCACTGTTGACCGAGGTCGCACAGAAACGCACCACGCCTCATCTGCTACCCAAGCCGATCCGCAGATTGGCGCGCGCGCTGCTGCAGCCCGACGAATACGTCCTCTCCGCTTCGCGATTCTTTCATCGTGCGCGCAAGGAATGCATTCGCTTGGAAAAGGAGTACCAGCGTGTGGTGGCAGTCGTATCGAGCCCGCCCTGGTCGACCGCCATCGTTGGGATCCTGCTACGCCGTGCGGGCACGGCAACCGTGTGCTTTGACCTGCAGGACTTATGGTCCGGGAACCCTGTTGCTCGCTGGCCGCCCTTCGGCCGCTTCATCGCGCGCTCGCTTGAGAGACGTGTCCTCCGAGCCGCCCAAGGAGTACTGTTCGTCAACGAACAGGTAGCAAGGCATTACACATCGCATTGGGCCTTCCTGAGTACCAAGCCAAGCGCTATCGCACCAATAGGGATCGAAGGAGATGTGCCCACAGTCCTCGAAGTGCGTCCCCGGGAGGTCATGCGGATCGGCTACTTCGGGACTCTCTATCAGGATCGCAGCTTCGCGAACCTGCTCAGTGCTTGCCAACAACTGCAGGAGAGAAATCCGAAACCGATCGTAGAGTGGTACGGAGAATTACTGGACGACCATCCCTCTCTACCTGCTCTGCGCAATTTTGTAAGCCAGGGCGTCCTCCGTCTTCACGATTCCCTGCCGCATGCTGAAGCCCTCGAAAAAATGCGAGCGTTCGATCTGCTCCTCGCGGTCCCTTCGCCAGGTTATGGGGAGGAGCTCACTACGAAGCTCTACGATTACATGAGTGTCGGGCGGCCAGTGCTCGCGCTCTGCCCAAGAGGATCGTACCTCGATCGCTTCCTGGACACTTCGCAGGCGGGTGTGTCATTTCCCCCTGAGGATGCAGAGGGCATCCGGGCGTTTGTTGAGCGCTGCTTGAACGACACCGTAACTCTATATCCTCGGGTGGAATTCCTTGCCGCTCACAGTATTCGCGCAATTGGCGACGCGCTCCAAGACCTCATGAACCGCCTCCCCCCTCTTGCTAATGATCGACAGTAGTCACCAGACGCTGTCACCCAGGGGACTTGCCGTCGTCTGGTGCGCCGCCGTCGCAGCGGTCTTGTTTGCTGCATTGCCTCTGCGCACGGCGAGCGGAGTCCTGATCGTCGTATCTCTCGTGTATGTCGTGGTCACAAACTCCCTGTTCGCGGTCGAGGGATATCTCACGATTCTCGCTGGGTACTACTTGCTTGGCATTGCCGATCCGTTCGGCGCGGAAATCCACGGAATCACTCTGAGTGACAGTACTACTCGCGCGGTGATCCAGCTGGTAGTCCTGGGTGGATTGCTCTTGTGGGCCGGGGCTCTGCTGGGCCGCATGCTGTGGCGCCAGGGCGCAAGCTTCCGACCAGAACAACCGGTGGATCCAGACCGAGTCCCTCGAGTCTACAGAGTGTCAGTCACTTTCCTGGTGGCAGGAAGCATCGTTGCCACTCTCTGTTACCTGAAGTACGGCATTCCCGCTTTCGCGACATTCCCTGACCTGGCGCGAACAGACTTCGTCGGGGGCCTGAGTCCGTTCACCTACTACCAGTGGTTGTTTGTGGAGGTGGGGATCGGGCTCGGAGTTCTCGCCATCGCACAGGACCGCGACCCGAAGTTTCAGGCGCGGCGGGTTCGCCTAGTCCTCGTGATGACCGCCGCTCTCCTAGTTGTGGGTGCGGTGTTCTCCCGAGTGATGATCGGAACGCCGTTGGTGTTGGCGGCGGTCGTTTGGTGGTCGCAAGGTCGTCACTTCAAGTGGTACGCGAATCTCCTGGGAATTGCCGCGGCGATTGCAGTCATCGCAGTCGTGTGGTTGCTCCGCGTCCAGGCGCTAGGTCAAATCTCCCTTTACGGGGTGGACCTCGATTTCGCTGGCGGCGTAGCTGGGGCAACACGGACGATCGCAGCCGGCACTTCTATCTTCGCTCGCACTTCGGTTGAAGTGTTCGGCCTCTTTGTGCAAGGGTATCTCCCCCACATGCACGGCGAAATCAGCTTTATGAGTCTGATTTCCCTGTTGCCGGGTCGGCACCCCGGTTTGGGACTGTTTCGCGTTTCCCAACTTCTCGGCTACGATCCGCAGTCGGGAACCACTGTGAGCCTCTTCGGAGGGATGTACGCCGACTTCGGGACACCCGGCGTCGTCATCGCAAGTCCATTGGTCGGCTTCACTCTGGGTGGCCTGGAGGGACTGTCTCGGCGAGCTGACGGGCTTGGAGGAATTCTTTATGCCGTGACGCTGTCGTACTATTTCAACATGATCTACGGCGGACAGCTGGTCGACGTGACACTGCTATGGAAGCTGTGGCTAGCGCTCCTCGCAATTCACTATTGTCGCACAGGGAAGCTGGTGACCTCCCGAATGTCGGGGGCATGTCTCTTCGTGACGGCTGGGCTCTACCTGTTTGGCATCCTGAAGCTGGTGAGCACCTGAGATGGCCTAGGCGTAGTACTCCCGGTACCACTCGATAAACTGCCGGATCCCCTCACGCATTGGAGTCCGCGGAGCGAAACCGATGGCCCGCTCCAAGCTGCCCACATCAGCATACGTCGCCGGGACATCGCCCGGCTGCATCGGCAGGAGATTCACCTTCGCTTTCCGTCCCAGCGCCGCCTCCAACTCCGCAATCACATCGCGCAGCTCCACCGGTTCGTGGTTCCCGACATTGTAGATCCGGAACGGCGCGAGGCTCGAGCTCGGATCTGGCGCGTCGCTGTTCCAGTCAGGGTCCGGTCCCGGAATGACCGCGATCACGCGCGTCACCGATTCGACGACGTCGTCGATGTAGGTAAAATCCCGCTTCATCTGGCCGCCATTGAACACGTCGATCGGGCGACCGTCGAGAATCGCCTTGGTGAACTTGAACAGGACCATGTCCGGGCGCCCCCAGGGACCGTAGACCGTGAACAGCCGGAGCCCGGTCGTGGGCAAACCAAACAGGTAGGAATAGCTGTGGGCCATCAGCTCGTTGGCGCGTTTCGTGACGCCATACATCGACAACGGATGGTCCGCTCCCCCTCTGACTGAGAACGGCATCTGTGTGCTCGCCCCATACACCGAGCTCGAGCTGGCATACACGAGATGCGGAATCTTGCGATATCGACACTCTTCGAGCACTTGGAGAAAACCGAGCATGTTGGAGGTGACGTACGCATCCGGCCGTTCGAGCGAGTAACGCACCCCCGCCTGGGCGGCGAGGTGGATCACCCGATCGAATTCGCTGCGATCGAAGAGCTGATTCATCGCCTCGGGATCGGCCAGCGCGGCGCGCACGAACTCGAAGCGGTGCTGCGCTTGCAGCAGCCTCAGGCGCGCTTCCTTGAGCCGGACGTCGTAGTAATGGTTCACCGAATCCAACCCTACGACCTCGTGTCCGTCCGACAGCAGCCGACGCGCCACGTGAAATCCGATGAATCCTGCCGCCCCTGTCACCAAGATCCGCATCGTTCCCGGTCCCTATCGAGTCAGTCGATGTTGTGGTCGACGCTCCATCGCATCGCGGTACACGGCGAGCACTCTCACGGCAACCGAACCCAGGCCGATCTCGTCGCGCACACGGGCACCAACGACTCGCCCCGGTCCCCGTAAGACCTCCGCCAGTCCCCGGGCGATCGTGGCGGGTTCGCGTTCAACGACACGGCACCCAGGTGCCAGCGCTAACCAACGCCGGATGTCTCCGACGTCTACGGATACCACGGGCAGGTCGCAACACAGCGCTTCCTTCACGGTATTAGGCGACCCCTCGTGATCCGACGTTACCAGCATGCAATCGGCCGCGCGATAGTAGTCAGGCATTGCCTCGGGCGCCACATCATTGACCACCCACAAGCGGGCCCGGATACCGCAATTCGGCAACTGCTCCGCCGCTGCTTGAGCCAGGTCGAACCGTTTGACTGCAGCCTGTCGCCGGCTGTGAGGGAAAAGCACGAGGCGCTCGCCCGGATCGAGTCCCAACCGCCGCCGTGCGGAGTCGCGGTCTCCCGGGTGAAATCGGGCGGTATCCACACCGTTGCCGATAACCTGCGCGCGGGCGCGCACCGAGACCGGCAATGCCTGCCGCAATTGCTCCGACTTACAAATGATTGCGTCGGATCGGCGGGCTGCGAACCGCGATAACCCGATGCCGAGCCGGCTCTTGAGTGTAATCCCCCCGTGGCCGTCTGGCGTCCCGAGCAGATCATCTCCGCAGAACGAAACGACCAGCGGTACCCGGTGAAAGGCTGCGACGAACCCCGTGAGGCCATAGTGCGCGTGCACGACGTCGTAGGCCGACGAGCGTGCGCGTCGACGCACCTCGCTGACCGCGCGCACGTATTGCCCCTCCCCTCGGCGTCCGTTGACAAACACCACATCCACGCTGGCGCCGGCCTGCGCAACTGACTCCATCTGGCTCGCGACGAAGATCCCGTATGCCGGATCTTCCGGCGTCGGGTACATGTTAGTGACCGCGAGAACGCGGAGCGACGACGGCTCAGGGGTGGGCAACGACGTACTGGAATTTACCGGAGCGGCCGACGGGAATGTCCTCCACCATCTCTACCTGGACTTCGACCTCGCCGAGGTACCGCCGCACCTCTCCAACGAGCCACTCCCGGTCGCGCTCCATGAGCGGATCGGCCGCGAGCTTCCAGAGGAGCCGCCGAGGGGCTTCTTGCACCACCTGGTATTTGCGCACCCGCGCGCGGTCAGAAATCCCAGTCTCGTTAAGCAGGTGCGTGAAAAACTCCGGGTGCACACGGTTCCCGCTCGGGCCTACGATCACGTCTCCAATGCGCCCGAGAATGCGCGAGAGTAGCTGGTGCTGTCGGCCGCAGCTGCACGGGTGGTCCGCCGGGGCCGCACGGTCCCCGTTACGGTATCGGATGAACGGGAAGGCGAGGTTATCCAGATCGGTCACGACCACGTTCTGCTCGGCGTCCAACTCCACGACGGCCCGCTCCTCGATCACGTGCAGGCCCTCGTGTCGATCGCACTCCATCGCGATCGCCTCGACCTCTCCACACCCATACTGGTCGAACGCCTCGCAGCCGAACACGTCCCGTAGCAGGGGGCGATACTCTGCAAAAAGGGGCTCGACCGTCGTGCTCACGGCGCGAAGTCGAAACCGGTCCCCGGAATCTGCGAACCATCGCGCCAACTCGTAGACGGATTGGGCATACCCGTGCAGCAGCGCTGGGCGCAGACGCCGAAACTGCTCGGCCAAATCGGCAACCCGCACGGGGTTGAGCCCGAACGAGTCTATCTGGGTGCTGTTGGTGATAGCGCCAAGCACGCGAACCCGAAGTCGCTTCATCCGGGTCGGTCGGACGATCGGCCGGCCCCAGAGGATGAGGACGGCGTCGCCCGGTCTCACCCCCATCCAGTCGTGAAACCGGAACATCGCAGCTTGAGCGGAGCTTCGCATGGCGACGTCCTTGGGGACTCGCAGTGGCTCGCCCGTAGTGCCGCCGGTCTGCGAGTAATGAATCGCTCCGATTCCGGGCGCGGGCTCGGAGGCGAATTGCTCGTAGTGACGCTTTATGATCGCTTTGTCGGTCACCGGCAGGTGTCTCAGGGCGTCGAGTCCGCGAACATCATCAGCCCGCATCCCGGCCTGCCGCATCATGTCGCGGTAGAACGGGACATAGCGCTCACAGTGCGTCAGCAAAGCCCGGAGTTTGGTGACCCGGAAACCATCGAGCCGCTCCCGATCGTACCACTGGCTCTCGACATACTGCCGGTAGTAGGGCCAGGAGCGCTTTCCCGACAGCCAGTCGATGAGACGAATCCGGCTCATTCAGCCGTCGCCGCCAAGTCTTGGCGTCGTGGGACGTGTCCCTCCCAGCCCTCGGCGAGACGATAGCCGAGATCGGGCAGGGGCCACGCATCGCTGTGGATACACTCCGTCAGACGTTCCATTACCTCCTCATAAGGACGGCTGACGAGCGGGTAGCGTCGGATCTCGAATGCCTGGCGCACTTGCTTGATGCCTTCAGGATCGAGACCCATGAGCAGGCAGGTTGCGAGGTCGATGAGGACCGGGTTGAGGCTCGCTAGGAGCAGTCCGTCGTGCCGGACGGACGGTAAGATTGGGCCGTCATTCTCGCCTCCGTACACCCCGTCGACGAGACACAGATACCGCCGTTGCGGCGTCTCGCGCAGCCGTCCTTCCTTATCGACGTAGCGAGCGACCTTGTTGAGATCGAGAATCGTCCGCCACAGGGTGTCGTTGCCGAACCAGCTCCCTCCCATGACCCGGCGCAGGTCGCTGGGAGATCCGGCAGCAACGAGGCGGAGGATGAGTCGACCCACGGCCCGAACGCTGCGATACAGCAAGGCGTTGGTGGTCTTCAGCCGTTCAATGGTGTCGCGCTGTAGCTCCTTGATGGGATGATTGATCGCGAATTCGTCTCCACCGTTCCTCGGTCGACCCTCCCGAAAATGCGGGAGGTAGCTCTTGTGTCCACACGTGCCGACGAGGTTCTTCAGGGCGCAGGTGATGCCCGATTTCTTGTGCGTCTTGAATTTCGGCAGATTGATAAGGACATCGGCGGAAAGGATAGTCCGCGGAATCAGATATTCGTTCCGTCCCGACGACATGTGATACGTCGTGGTGCTGTCCTTGTCGTAGTCTCCCACCGCGAATTGCGAACGGTATTGTCCCAGTTCTTCCAGCTCGCTCGCCTCGCCGAGATTCACCACACAATAGCCGAGGGGGTCACCCGCCAGCGGACGGAGCCCACGATAGATCCCGTCTTCGCCGACCTCGAGATACTCTTGTCGCAAATCCCGCAACTCCACCGGGGCGCCTTCGCGCCGATACTCCTGCATCACTTGATCGAGTTGATTCAACTGTATCACGCGCTCGAACCTGGCACCCTGGAGCGGGACGTCCGCGATGATAAGGCGGCCGCGACCAGCCAGGGCGTCGAGCGCGAGGTCGCAGACCGCCTTGATGAACCACCCATTGGTCAGCGTCGCTCTGGGATCGGACACCCGGTCGAACACGAGATTCGGCTTTAGGACGACCGTATCCCCCGGCTGGACGATGCCCGCAAGCGGCGCCCGTGGATCGGCACCGAGCCTCGCGAGCAGACCACTCACCTCCTCGCGCAAGACCGACACCTGGTCTGGTCCGTAGTCGAGTGCCGAGTTCAGCCTAACGGCGACGAGCTCCTCCGAGATCGGACTCACGCTTGCCGCCTGCCTTGGCCCGCAACAGCGCCACCGTCGCCCGAGCGAAGCCACGTCTCGAGAACATAGAGACTCATCAGTTGCCGAGTGCGTGCTACGCGCCGGTCGCGGACGGCGGTGAGCAAGTCGCGCAGTCGGTCGCCGCGGACCAGACCCCCGACCCGTGCCTCCGGCCCCAAGAGGTAGCTCGCTGCCCCTTCTGAGACCCACCGTCCAAACCATTTCTCCAGCGGTGTGGTGAAGCCGAGCTTCCGCCCCAACCGAGCCTGCCAACCCACGAGAGGGGAGCGCAAGGTCGCCGGCAGGAGTGGAGCCACCGCGCGGCGGTAGGCAACCTTCCGCTCCCCCAGCCAGGAGACTTTGTACTTGCCCGGCATCCGCTCCACGAGCGCTTGAAACTCCAGATCGAGGAATGGCACTCGCAACTCGACCGAAGAGGCCATGGACATGTGGTCGGCAACGATCAGCAAGTCGTCCGCGAGGGACAGCCGGGCATCGACGCGCAGCAGCCGGTTGATGGAGTCCCCTGCGTCGTCTTTGGGCATCCAGCGACGCACGGGCGCGACCAGTTCCTCGGGATCGAGCGCATGTCCCGTCAGCGCCACAGCCTCCGCCGGGGAGAAAACCGCAAGGGTCTCGGCGAAACGGTGCGCCTCGTCCACCGTGGCCGCCAGCCGCCGCATCCTGGCCAGCCGATCGCTGGCGAACGCCGACTCCGGAAGGAGCGAGAGCAACGGCCGCAGGAGGTGGGCCACTGTGTACCAGCGTTCGGCAGCGTGCCGGGGATATCCGCCCAACGGCTCGTCGGCGCCCTGACCCGAAAGAACGACCTTGTGGGTCTCCCGCACCACGCGGCACAGCAGGCCGACGAGTAGCGAGCCCGAATTGGCAATCGGCTCGCCGAGAGAAGCGATCTGACCCGGCCAGCTCGCCAGGTATTCGTCCTCCGTAACGGAGACCTCAGTCAGTTGTAGCTTCAGCGCCGCTGCAGCTCTCCGCGCCGCTCCGACCTCGTCCACCTCGCCTGCATCCACGAATCCCACCGCAAACGTCTGCGGCGGTTGCGGTAATGCGTCCCGCATCAGCCCAGTCACCACCGTCGAGTCCACGCCCCCAGACAAGAGGCTGCCCACTGGGACGTCGGACATGAGTTGCCGGCGCACAGCCGCCGCCAGGCCACTGCGGAGAGCCTCCTCCCATTCTTCGCACCTCCGCGGCAAGGTCGCAGGAGCGAAGCGGGTCGCAAAAGGCTCGAACACCGGCTGTCCGACTTGCACGCCGGCAACTGGTAACCGGCAACTGTGTCCCGGCGGAACCTTCCACACGCTCCGGAAGAAGGTTCCGGGCGACGGGATGAAGCGGTACACCAGATACTCGTCCACTGCCTCAGGCCTGACGTCTTCTACTACCAGGCCGCACGACCGCGCGGCGGCCAGCTCGCTGGCGAACCACCACTCCTTGCCCCGCCGCCCCAGGTAGAGCGGCTTGACGCCTGCCGGGTCTCGTGCCAGCCAGAAGGTTCCCGGCTCCGACCTCCCATCGTACAGGGCGAAGGCGTACATCCCGTTCAGGCGCTCGAGCACCCCTCGGCCCCACTCCTCCCACCCATGTACGAGGACCTCGGTATCCGCCCGGGTCCGAAAGACGTGACCGGCACGCTCGAGTTCGGGTCGCAACTCGAGGTGGTTGTACAGCTCACCGTTGAGCACTACCCAGACCCGCCCATCCTCGTTGCTCATTGGCTGCGCGCCGCATTCCAAATCCACGATGCTGAGACGCCGGTGGCCGAAAGCCGCCCAGCGCCCGCCCAGGAACCGGAGCCCGGACCCGTCCGGACCGCGGTGCGTCAGCGCCGTCGTCAGACGCTCGACTGCCGCGCCGACGTCATGCGACCGATCACTCGAAATGACACCCGCGATCCCGCACATGAACTGTCGCTGGCCCTCTTGCTCCCAGGGGATGGGGAAATGTTAATTGTCCCCGATGCCGCGCCGGCCGATCGAGATCCTGCACCTCGCCTTTTCGCACTACCCGGCCGACACACGGGTCAAGCGCGAAGCCCAAGCCTTGCTCGCCACCGGCCGGCGCGTCGCCGTCATCGCCCTCCGGCACGCCGGAGAACGGCCGGTCGAGCGGTGCGCGGGGGTGATTGCGGTCCGAATGCCCGGCACCAAGACTCGCGGCGGATTTCTACGCTACCTCTTTGACTACCTGGTCTTCATCTGGCGCTGCCGCTGGTTGATCTCGCACCACCGCCGCCTGGCCCGCTTGCTTGTGGTCCACGTCCACACGTTGCCGGATTTCTTGCTTTGGGCAGCCCTCCCCGCTCGGCGGCGCGGAGGCCGGATCGTACTGGATATGCACGAGATCTTTCCCGAGTTCGCTCGGTCCAAGTTTGGCGGACCGCTCGGCCGGGTGCTGGAGGTCGCCGCCCGGGCGATCGAGCGCTGGGCCAGGCGCCGGGCGGATCTCACTATCACGGTCAATCGCCCGATTGATGAGCTGCTCGACACCCGGACCATCGGACGCCGAGAACGGCGGCTGATCGTTCATAATACAGCCGACCCAGCGGATTTTGGGAACGAAGCTCCACCCCCTAGCAACTGGGTGTCGGGCGACCGCCCGCTGCAGCTCGTCTACCACGGAACCCTCACCCATCTCTATGGTCTCGACATCGCCATCCGGGGCGTGGCCGAGGCGCGGGGCCTTGGCATCCCAGTCGTCTTGTCCATTATCGGCGACGGACCGGACCGGGCGGACCTCATTGCCCTCACTGACCGGCTTGGCATGCACGAGGTCGTCCGGTTCGAATTGCCCCTGCCTCAGGCAGCGCTTCCCGCCCGCCTCGCCCAGTGTGACGTCGGCCTTGTGCCCACACGACTCAACGCAATGACCCGGTACTCACTTTCCAACAAGCTATTGGAGTACGTCCACTTGGGTCTCCCGGTGCTGGCTGCCCGGCTTCCGAGCTACAACCACTACTTCAACGAAGACTCCATCTGGTATTGGACGCCCCACGACGCAGGGGACCTGGCCCGTGCCATCGCCGACTTCGCTTCCAGTTCGTCCACCGAGCGGCGCACCCGCGCGAACCGTGCCCGTTCTGCGCTTTCCGAGTTGGTGTGGCCGCGCGAGCGAGAGCGACTGCTCGCCGCTTACAAGGACCTGATCCGCGACGCGTAGCGCCGGGCGACGTCCGCACCGATCAGTTCGGCAGCGTGCCCGTCGCCGTAGGCAGTGCGATCCCAATCGGTTCTCGGTCGCATGGCGGCGCCGATGAGATCGGGGAGAGCATCGGCCTGCGCCGGTGATAGCAGGCGGTTCGCTCCCAGGTCGACGGTCTCCACCCACTCGGTCTCGTTCCGGACCGTCACACACGGCACGCCGAGCCAATAGGCTTCACGCTGCAGGCCGCCCGAATCCGTAACCACGGTGGTAGCCTCGCGTACAAGCGCGAGGCTCTCGATGTACCCCACGGGGGCTGACACCCGCACGCG
>Ga0070708_100002564_pt1 | contig 14059 bp, 12 predicted proteins | sample KBSK5503metaG_FD_65469 | JGI IMG/M metagenome (GOLD analysis project Ga0070708, IMG submission 65469) | Corn, switchgrass and miscanthus rhizosphere microbial communities from Kellogg Biological Station, Michigan, USA - KBS K5-50-3 metaG | ecosystem: Host-associated > Plants > Roots >...
CAGTAACCTAAACAAGCTCTTCAACAAGAATGCCTTTCTCCTCCGCGCGTGCTTCTTGAGGCCGGTTGAATTGATGGTCGTAAAGCCGACGGTAGTAGCCGGATTTGTCCAACAGCTCGGCGTGTGTGCCGATCTCCTTGATGCGGCCATAATCCATCACGACGATTTGATCGGCCGACAAAACCGTGGAGAGCCGATGGGCGATTGCAATGACAGTGCGTCCGGCAGTGAGCTTTTCGAGCGCCTTTTGAATTTGCTGTTCCGATTCGGAATCGAGCGACGATGTGGCTTCATCAAGCAGAAGAACGGGCGCATTTTTCAGGACGGCGCGCGCAATGGCGAGACGCTGTTGCTGTCCGCCGGAGAGAAGACAGCCTTTGTCACCAATGATTGTTTCGTAGCCGTTTCGTTGCGCCATTATGAAATCGTGGGCGAAGGCAGTATGTGCCGCTTCATAAACTTCCTCCGGTGTGGCATCAAGTCGTCCGAACTGGATGTTTTTTAAAATCGTATCATGAAATAAAAATGTCTCCTGGGTCACGAGACCGATCTGTTCGCGCAAGGATTTTTGGGTGACCGAGCGCAAATCGCGGCCATCGATCTTGACGGTTCCGGAAGCCGGATCGTACAAGCGCAGGATCAGCGAGAGAATCGTGCTTTTACCGGCGCCGCTCGCACCGACGAGCGCGTAGGTTTTGCCGGGCTCGATGCGCAAATTCAGATTACTGACCGCGTCAGTGACGGTATTTGCATAACGAAATGTTACGTTCTCAAAATCAATGCGGCCTTCGGAGGCGGTCAGCTCAATAGCGTTTGGCGCATCTTGCACTGTCGGCTCGGAGTCAAGAATTGAAAAAATTTCGGTGGTCGCAGCGATCGATTGCTGCATAACGATATGGATCTTGCTGAGCGTTTTGATTGGGTCGTAGAGGATGAAAATTCCAGTGATCAGCCCAAAAAACCGGCCGGCGCTCAGATTCGCGGCGTAAACGTAAAGCAGCGCCATGCCCACCCCGATTGCCGCGATTGTTTCCACCAGCGGCCCGACCGCTTCCATCGACCTGATCAGGCGCATCATTTGTGAGAACTGCAATTGGTTGCTGCGTTTGAAGGATTTTTCCTGATGCGTCTCACGCGCAAACGATTTGATCACTCGGATACCAGCAAAGGTTTCCTGCATGGTCACGACCATTTCTCCCATGCCTTCCTGTCCACTTTGCACGGCCTTTCGGGCGCGGCGGCCATAAATACGAAGCGGCAACAAACAGGTCGGAAAAAGAATTAGAGTGACCACGGTGAATTTCCAATCCATCACGAGAAGGACGCTAATTCCCCCAATAACCGCGATTGGCTGCTTAAACAGATCGCTGCTGACGCTGGTCAAAGCCATTTGCATTGCGCGTGTGTCGTTGGTGATACGCGACATTAAAAAACCCGAGCGCATCTTGTTAAAGAAATCCATCGAATGGCGAACCATCTTGCCGAAAAGCTGGCCCCGAATATCGGTGACGACCTTGTTGCTCACCCAATTCATGTAGTAAGAATTTCCGTACGAGCAGAGGCTGCGCACGGTCATAATGGCCGGAATGGCGAGGCAAATAAGAACGATCGAATTGATTTTTGGGCTGGCGTTCAGAATTTCCAGATTCGAGCGCAAGGCCATTGGGTTGGGAGCGGCTCCGTGGAAGATAGTGCTTGTCACCCGGGCAACGACGACCGGAAGAAGCGAATTGACCATACCGAAGGCAACGCCCAACGACAGGCCAAGTATAAAACGCGCCTTATAGGGCTTGACGTAACCATAGAGCCGGCGGTACGGACCCGATGCTGCTTTAAGAGTCTGCCAAAATGAGGGTCTCTTCTTTGGGGCTTTGCGAGTCTTCATGAAATTTGCGTCGTTGGAGACAACAGGAGTGAATTCATAGCACCGATCACCGCTTCCGTCGAGATTTGGCTCATCGGGAACCGCGGCTGAACAGCTGTGAATTCGGTCAATGGAATGGCTGATTTTCCTTGTAGGATCAGCGCGGGACTCTCCCGCGGTCGCCAGTGAAACGGATTGGTTGGACCGAATAGCACCACTTGCGGCGTCTGCGCTGCCGCCGCAAGGTGCATCGGGGCGGAGTCCACTGTGACAAGAAGGCGCGCCTGCGCAATGAGCGCCGCCAAGCTTATTAGATCCGTTCTTCCGGAAAGGTCGACGATTCGCGGCCGCGTTTTCGCCTTGATCTCGGTAACGTGGGCCTGCTCGAGGCGCGAAGCTCCGCTCGTCAAAACAAGATCGACATCGGTATTTTGGCCGGTGTGATTAATAACTTGCGCCCAACGCGCCGGATCCCAGAATTTCTCGACGCGAGCCGAACCGGGATGAAAGATGATGAAATGACCGCCGATCTTTGAATCGCGTCGAAGCTTATTCGCTTTTTCACGGGCTAGCTCCGGAAACTCCAGATGAACCGCCCGGGAAGCGTTGCGAACTCCGAGTGGTTCCACCAAGGCGAGATTATAATCAACTGTGTGCATATCCCGCATACGATTGTCAACGAACTGGTTGTAGATTCGTGCCCGGGTTTTTGATTGGTCGCGGACACGGCAAGACACGACCCGTCTCCGCGCGCCGGATAAAAAGGCAAGAAAGGCCGAACGATCATTTCGTGTGAAGTCGATGCAGTAATCAAATCTCTCGCGCGCCAAGGCAAGGAACACAGCTATATCTCTCAGGTTACGCCGTGTGATTAAAATGCGATCGATATTCGGCATGGCTGGGAACAAATCGGCGCATTCGCTGGAAACGACGAGCATTATCCGCGCGTCAGGAAACTTTTCGCGCAAAGCTGCTACAGCGGGCATCGTCAAAATCAGATCGCCGACCCGTTTGAGTTGAAGGAGCAGGATATTCAAGAACTGAGCTATTGTAGCGGCGCTCTATGGACGTCGCATTCTTTTGTGTTCCCGTCGGGGTCCTAAACCGCCGCTACGGGGTAGTTACGCCACCTTCTGCATCGCGATTTCGTAAGCGTCCAGCAATCGCGCGCGAAAATGATCCCAAGTAAAATTTTCAACGACCCGTTGCCGGGCGGCGCTCCCCATGCGTTCCACCACTTCGGGATGGCGATGTAAATGCTCGAGCGCTGCCGCGATCGCCTCGACGTCTCCCGGTCGCACAATGATTCCCTCGACGCCGTCGCGCACGACATCGCCAGCTTCGCGTGTGGTGATTTGCGGCAACGCGCAGGCGGCCGCCTCATAGGTGACTTTGGCGCTACCTTCCCATTGCGAGGGGAAAACATGAACCGTGCTTTGGCTAAGATAATTTTCCGGATCGTGCACAAATCCCACAACGCGAATGTTGTCGCGCCAGAATTGCTTGAGATACGGCTTCGCTTCGTCATGTATAGAGCCGACAAGCCATAACTCGGCTTCCGTCAGATTGAGGCGATACCAGGCCTCGAGCAAATGGTGAATGCCCTTTCGCTTAATCAAAGCGCCCGAAAAAACTGTGCGAAATCTTGCCGGACGGTGGCTGGGCTTGAAACGCTCGACATCTACACCGCGCGGCAGGTAAAAAAGTTTTTCCTCCGGGAAACCTCGCGCGCGAAAGGTGTCGGCCGCTGTCTCTGATAAGACAAGCAGCAGATCAGCGAGTTTGTACTCTTCGACGAAGCGCTTGCGCTCGAGCAACAATCCCGCTTTCCATCTTTGAAACCCACGGGCATTGCTTGTCGATTCGGGAACGTCCTGCCGGCCGGCTTTCGCTTTCCCGCCGTCGCGATGCCAGGTTGGAATCTCAACAATTGACGGGATATGGCGCTGTTTCGCTACCTGAAGCGAGCGCAAACAGTCTCCAGACCAGCTGTGAAACAAGTCGTAGCGTCCGGTCGCCAGATGGTGCGAGGCGATCCAATCAAGATATTTCTTTTTCGCGCCGTAATAGTAAGGCCGATCGAAAAAGGAGATGAGGCGCACAGGATGCCAGCGTAAAGAATGGATTAGCGATGCGGGAATTTCATTCTGCCGGTTGTCATAGGCGATTGCTCGTCCCAGAAATCCCCCCCGATACGATGCACGCAGGCTTTCAAATGCATCCGTGTCCAGACCTGAGCCGCCGATGCGGGCAAAAATCGAGTAGAGCAAATTCCTCGGCAACAGTCGCGCTGGTGATGATGCGGAGCGTGCTCGAGGGGGGGCGTTTAAAGTTTCACCCGGCATTGGGTTACAACTATTCTGGCGAACGCGGAGCAAGTAAAGTTGTAACTCGCTCGTGATACCTGACAAACCACTGACGATCCTTTTTGTTCGCCGCGGCTATTCCCAAACCGGCGGCGCGGAAGCGTATTTGAAACGACTCGCGCGCGGAGTGCTGGATGCCGGACATAACGCGCAACTTGTTACAACGAAGGATTGGCCGCAAAACGAGTGGCCCTTTGGAACGCTCCATCGCGTTCCGGGTCAATCGGCTATTGCGTTCGCCAATGAGTTGGAACAAGCGCGGCCGCGCATTCCCTGCGATGTCGTGATGAGCCTCGATCGCGTGTGGAATTGCGACGTGTATCGCGCTGGTGACGGTGTTCATCGCGCCTGGCTTAATCGCCGCCAAAATCTTGCATCGCCATTCTCAAATTTTTTTCGCCGCTTCAATCTTAAACACAACCACATTCTCCGTCTGGAAGAATCGCTTCTGCGCGATCGGCGTGGCGGGCGGGTCATTGTCAATTCACAAATGGTCAAAAACGAGATTTTGGCTCTTTACAAGTATCCCGCGGAGAAAATCGACATCGTCCGTAACGGCGTTCCTATTTCCGAATTTCGCGAAGCAGCCGCGGGGCGCGAGCAGTATCGTGCGGCGTTTGCGCTGGCCGCGGATGAGATCGCGGTTCTCTTCGCGGGTTCAGGTTGGGAGCGAAAAGGTTTGCGGTTCGCGATCAAGGCCATCGAGGCCTGCCCCGACTCGAAGCTGCGATTGTTTGTTGCCGGGCGCGGCAATCGCGGCCGCTACAAGTCCTCACGCGCTCAATTTCTTGGAACGGTTGTCGATCTTCCGCGGGTTTACGCGGCGGCGGACATTTTCATTCTCCCTACGATTTACGATCCGTTTTCCAACGCCTGTTTGGAAGCATTGGCTTGCGGCCTTCCGGTGATCACGACTCATGATAATGGTTTCAATGAAATCATTGAGGATGGGGTGCACGGATCAATTGTCGATTGCGCGAACGACACGGTGGGTTTGCGCAACGCCATCCGATTTTGGTCAGATCCAGCACGCCGCGCTGTGGTGAGATCGACAAACATGCAGCGCGCAGCGCAGTTCGACATCTCAAAAAACGTTGCGCGGACTCTGGAAATTCTGGTTCAAGCTGCGGCCAGCGCCGCGTCCACGTCCGGGAAAATTCGAAATACTTGATCGAGCCGAGAAATTTCGAAAATCGAGCGCACGGTTTCCTGCAAACTGGCCAGCGCGAACTTGCCGCCGTAGGCTTCGACCTTTTGCATTCCTTCGATAAGTGCCGCCAGACCCGCGCTATCGATGTAAGTCACCCGGGAAAGATCGACAACGAGCTGTTTCGGTTTTTTCTCGATCATAATGTTGAGTGACGCCGTGACGGTAGGCGAGACGTGCAGATCGATCTCGCCTTCGAGGGGCAGCACATTGGGACGGTCTTTACGAGGCATCGGAAACGTTGGGGAAACGGATTTTTTCATTCAACCCTTCAATCGTCAATCGATTACCATCCGAGCGTATCGATAATAGCATCTACATTCGAAAGATCATCGATCAGAAAATCGGGCCGATATTTTGCGAGCTGTTCGCGACTCCACGTGCCGGTCGCGACGGCGATAGTACGCGCACCGAACGCTTTGCCGCAGGCGATATCCCGCGGGGTATCGCCGATCACGTCGATTTCGGACGCGGAGAATTCGCGTCCATGCTTTTCCTTTGCGCGCGCGCGAGCGAATGGTCCGAGCCGGTTTCGATCTTGATGATCGTCGGCAAACGCGCCGAACTCAAAAAAATGCCAGACACCATAGTGTTCGAGCTTTAGTTGCGCTCCGCGCGAGACATTCCCAGTGAGAAGCCCGAGCACGAGGTGCGGCCGCGATTTCAGCTTCTTGAGCAGCTCGAGTACGCCCGGGAGTAGTTTGCCCTCACGCCGCGGCAATTCGAGCGAGAGAAAATGCACGTAGCTGTCCAAAAACGCGCTGACGTTTTCATTCGTTGCGGGAATCTTATGCTTCTTTAGGATGCTGACGACGATGCCGGAATCGGTCATGCCCGCGATTTCGATGTCGTGCAAGTCATCGGCGATATCGAAGCGCTCGGCGAGGGTCAATTTCAGCGCGTGCATACCCGCGCCGCCCGAATGGATGAGCGTGCCATCGATGTCGAAAAGCACCAGGCGCTTGTGCGGTTTTGTCATGTCGAGTGAAAATACTGCCCTTGCCTGCCCGCCGTGGCGGGAGCGAAGCCGAATAGGTCAAGGCATCTCTTACTGTGCTTGAGCAAACGTGCAATTGAACGGGGGATTAGTCGGTCATAGACCGCCGCGACAGTTAAAGTGGGGGCGCATGCATCATAAGTATGGCGGTCATGCTCCCTAGAAATACGAGTAGCACGATTGCCGAGCCGACAAAAATTGCAGTGCGAGTTGGGTCCTCCTGCTCTTTCCGGCGCGGGAAAGGGGATGCGTTGGCAAAATCAACTGGCGCCGCGCTCAGGTCCGCGGGCTTAGCTTCAATTTCCTCAAGCTCAGGCAGCGGTTGCGATTCGCGCGTATCCGGTTCGTAGCGCGCTTCGACGCCTCCGAAGCGAATTCGGTCGTCGAAGCGCAGCGCCGTTTCCGTGGCCGGGACGCCGTTGACGCGTGTGCCATTGGTCGAATCGAGATCTTTCAACCGGTAAGTTTCACCGGCAAGCTGCAACTGCGCGTGATGACTCGAGATCGACGGATCGGCAATAACAATCATGTTATCCGGAGCGCGTCCGATCGTGATCAAATCTTCGACGAGTTCATGTGTGATTCCGTTGACGACTAGCTTCGGCATGTTGTAATCCTGAACATAGCGAAGGATCCCAAGGTAGCGCAAGCCTCTGGCTTGCGGCCCCCCCTTAGACACAAGCGTGACGCTTGTGCTACTTCTGCTCTGCCCGCATAGTGGCGCTTCCATGCCCATTGAGTTAACGCGCAATTTTTGCATCATCGCGCACATCGATCATGGCAAGACCACATTGTCGGATCGATTGCTCGAACGCACTGGCACGATTCACGAACGCGACAAGCAGGACCAATTGCTCGACTCGATGGACTTGGAGCGCGAGCGCGGGATCACAATCAAAGCGCATCCGGTGACGATGCGTTACTCAAGTGAATCGGGCGAAACGTATCGGCTGAACCTGCTCGACACCCCCGGGCATGTCGATTTTGCATATGAGGTTTCAAGATCACTGGCGGCGTGTGAAGGTGCGTTATTGGTTGTCGATGCCGCACAGGGAGTTGAAGCGCAAACGGTGGCGAACGTTCATCTGGCGCATAAACAGGGGCTCGCGATTGTGCCGATCATTAACAAGATCGATCTGCCAAACGCCGATGTGCCTGCCGTGCGTCGGCAATTGGAGGAAATCCTTGCGATCCCTTCGGAGGAAGCAATCGATGCAAGCGCGAAGATGGGCATTGGTATCGAGGAAATTCTCGAAGCGATTGTGAAGCGAGTCCCGCCGCCGCAAAAACCGGCGGATGAAACCTTGCGGGCGCTCGTTTTCGATTCGGTGTTCGACGTTTACCGCGGTGTGGTTGGCTACGTGCGCGTCGTGTCCGGAACGATGGAAGCGAATCACGCGGTCACGTTGATGAGCAACAATGCGCGTTATGAGATCAAAGAGGTCGGCGTATTTACGCCGAAGATGCTCATACAGCCGCAGCTCAGTGCGGGGGACGTCGGTTATTTTATCGCGAACATCAAAACCACTGCCGACATAAAGATCGGCGACACGATTACGGACCAGCGGCATCCCGCGGGCGAGCCGTTACCGGGTTTTCAGGAAATTCATCCAATGGTCTTCAGCGGGATATATCCAATTAACACCGGCGACTTCGAGCATTTGAAGGCGGCGATCGCAAAGCTGCGCTTGAACGATGCTGCATTCATTTACACGCCGGAAAGCTCCGTCGCGCTCGGATTCGGGTTTCGCTGCGGGTTTCTTGGTCTGCTCCACATGGAAATCATCCAGGAACGACTCCGGCGCGAGTACAACATGGATATCATCGCGACGAGCCCAAGCGTGGTATATGAAGTGCTGACAACGCGCGGCGAGAGACTGTTGATCGATAATCCAGCGCACCTGCCCAACCCGAGCGTGATCGGTGAAATTCGGGAACCAATAGTAAAGGCGTACATCCTTTGTCCGAATGAAAATATCGGGGACATCTTGCAATTAATCCTTGAGAAGCGCGGCCAAATGGACCACACCGAGTCGCTTGACACCCGCCGCGTGATGTTGCATTGCGAACTGCCCCTCAACGAAATTCTTGTCGATTTTAATGACAAGATCAAAAGCATTAGCCGGGGCTACGGCTCAATGGATTACGAGCACGCTGGTTATCGCCCATCCAAATTGGTAAAACTCGACCTTCTCGTGAATGGCGAACCAGTCGACGCCTTTTCAACGATTGTTCACAAAGATCGCGCAGAGGCAAGAGGACGTCAGCTCGCAGCCAAATTGAAAGAAGTGATTCCGCGTCAGCTGTACCAAGTCGCCATCCAGGCGGCGATTGGTGGAAAAATCATTGCGCGGGAGAGCGTTTCGGCGTTGCGAAAAAATGTAACCGCGAAATGCTACGGCGGCGATATCACGCGGAAACGGAAATTGCTTGAGAAACAAAAAGAAGGAAAAAAACGAATGAAGAGCATCGGCAAGATCAATATTCCGCAGGAAGCATTCATCGAAGTGTTAAAGGCACAATGAGGATGCCAAGGGAAAACGCTCAACCGGCGTCTATCCAGCATCCAGGAGCACGCAGCAATGTTTAGGCCCCGTTACGTTAAGCACAGCCGATTGCTCTTGCGGCATGCTCAAAAATATCTGCGCTACAAGAACGATCTCCTGAGCGCCTCGAGCCGGGAAGAGATCCTCACTGGAATAGAAAACCTGCGAACCGCGTTGCGCGACCGCGATCACGAAAGGACCCATGGCGCAGCAGAAGCGCTCGATAAGACATTACACAGATTGACGCCGGTAAACTGGGAATCTCACTGGCGCGAAAACTGCGAGGTCATCCTGGTCGCCATTGTGGTGGCGGTCGGCATTCGTTCTTATTTTTTGCAACCGTTCAAAATTCCGACCGGCTCAATGCAACCGACCCTCAACGGAATTATTGGTCATCCCAGTATCGCGCCGGGACCGAATATCCTGCGCCAGATCGCGGACTTCATTATACTCGGCCGTAATTATATCAACGTCGTCTCGCGTGAGGATGACCAGATTTTTCAGATCGAGCAGAAGAAATTTCTCTTCTTCTTCGCATTTTCACGACTCATCTGCCAGCAGCAAAGTTTTCTGGTCTACGCGCCGCCCGAGACGCTCAGTCATGATTTCAACGTTTTCCCCGGCCGGACTTATCACCGCGGTGAGATTATTGCCAGGGGCGCAGTGGACACAGGGGATCAGGTCTTTGTCGACAAATTTAGCTACAACTTTGTTAAGCCACACCGCGGCGACGTTTTCGTTTTTCGCACGAATCACATTTTCGGAATTCGTGAAGATCCCGCAACGGGGTCGCCCTTTTACATCAAACGATTGGCCGGCCTGCCCGGAGATGAGTTGCGTATCGACCCGCCATTTCTTTATGCGAACGGCGAAATCGCAGAAGGCTTTGGTTTCGCGCGAGTGATGGCGGCGAAGCCACCGTATCGCGGCTATGCCCTGGGTCGCGATTATCTGGCGGAGCCAAATCGGGCGTTCGTCGTGCCAAAACGTGGTTATTTTGCGTTGGGCGATAACAGCTACAACAGTTACGACAGCCGTTACTGGGGACCAGTGCCCGAAGAAAATCTCGTCGGACGCGGATTGCTTGTTTACTGGCCGTTTAATCGACATTGGGGACTGATTCGTTAGACAAGTATTTTCCGTCATGCTCTCGAGCCTCCCGCGAGTATATCCTCTGCTTGGGCTCTGCGGCGGATATGCGTTGCTGATGTTTTTTAATCCGATCCGGAGGGCGCTCGGCGACGGTTTTCGTTGCATCACTCGCTTCAAACGGATCTGGCTCACCTTCGCCCTTCTTGGATTTGGTTATTTCATTTTTCAATTCGCCACTTTCACTCCGATCCGGAATTCGGCCGATCTCGACCTGAACCAAGTCATCTCATTGCCGAGCTGGCGTTGGCCGACTTTTATCGAGATATGGAGGGAGACACCATTGCCTGCTCTGGAGGGAGTCGCGGGAATTTTTGATAATGCGACCACCACTTATCCACTTTCAATTCTGGCCGCTGTCTTCATGATTATCAACTGGCGCGGTTTGCACGGCGCGTTGCTGCGTGCGCTGTGGAAGCGCTATCGTTTCTGGAGTTATTTCATTTACTTGATTCTGCTGCTAAGCGCATTGGCGTCGCTCTTCAAACCGATTGTTTTCTGGCGTTTGCCGGAGTGGGGTGGCCTGCTTCCGGCGTCGGGATTACTGCAAATTTCTGCCACAGTCGATACCGTCGCATTCATTTTCGAATATCTTTTTGGCGTCTATATCCAGGTGTATTTGATCACGGTTTGCCTGGCATGGGTCAAAGGCGTGAGTTTTGAAGAAGGGGAACTATTCCGTTTCGCCATGCGCCGCTTCAGTTATGTTTTGAAGTGGGCTGGTATTGTCGTGTTGTTCAGTACGTTACTGGTGCGGCTGCCGCTTTTGCTTGCCTACTTCATGAATATTCCGGGTGTGCTCGACTACCTGCCGATTCAGCGCAGCGTGATGAGCGGTTTAATCATTGCTTTTTGCTCGGTCCAAATCTCGCTCGCTTTACACAATGAAAGCCTGGGCGATGCGATCCGGGCACATCGCCGGTTCATCTGTCAAAACGCAGGCCCCCTCGGCTGGTTCCTGCTCATTTGCGGAATCCACTTCTTTGGCATCATGATTTGCGACGCCGTTGTGCGCGGCGCGATTGCCGACCGGTTGGGCGCGCTCTTTGTTTGGAAATTCATTTTTGCCTGTCTTCGCGGAGTTATCACCGCGTGGCTTTTGGCTTCATGGGTCTGTTTGTTTCGCCAACGTGAGGCGCTCCGCCTTCATCAAGAGAAATGGATTCAATAATAAGCCCGATTGCGGGAGGCACCGAGGTAAAGGCAGCGAACATCACTCGCCAGAGCAAATCGAACCTGGCGCTGGCATTTATTTCGTTAGGGCGCGAACGCAAGCGAGACATCAACATCTTCTACGCGTTTTGCCGCGTAGTTGACGACATTGCCGATTCTTCGGAGCTCGATGTCGCAGAAAAGCGACAGCGCTTGGAGGCATGGCGCGAAATGCTTCGCTCCGCGATTCCAGGCGAGCCGGCCCTTGCGCATGAGGTGCGATGCTTGATCGACAAGTACTCGCTGTCCGTTGAAATGCTTGAGGAAATTATTTCCGGCGTAGAGATGGACTTGAGCATTTCACGGTATGCGACGTTCGAGGAGCTGCGCGTTTATTGTTACAGGGTCGCCAGCGTAGTTGGTCTCGTCAGCATCGAGATCTTTGGATATCGAAATCCCGCCTGCAAAGAGTATGCGCTTCAACTTGGGCTGGCTTTGCAAATGACGAACATCATACGTGATATCGGGAAAGATTTACGCAACGGCCGAATCTATCTGCCGCACGAGGATTTGGCCCGGTGCGAATACTCCGAGACGGAACTGAAAGATCGGCAATATAACGAGCGTTTCGTTCGCCTCATGGCATTCGAAGCACAGCGGGCGCGGCAGTTTTTCTCAAGCGCGGCAGCGTCGCTTCCCCCTGAAGATCGACGATCGATGGTCGCCGCCGAGATCATGGGGTCGGTTTATCGCGGCTTGCTTCGCCGAATGGAGCTGGACAAATTTCACGTTTTCGAAAAAGAATACCGCCTTAGCAAATTGGAGAAAGCCATCCGAATCGCGGCGCAGCTACTAAAAGTTTTTTGAAATAGCCGCGGCGAGGCAGTGGGTTGGCTTGCTTCGATACACGCGTGAGCAAGCTCTTTGTTAGACCCTCACTCCGCCTCGTTTCGGCATAAAGCGCAACCTTGCTCAATAGGCGAAGTTGAATTGACCGACACAAACAATTTATGAAAAAGAACTTTCTCGCGATTATTTCGTTTATTGCGCTGAGCTCTTTTGTTCTCAGCTCGTGTGAAACTCCAGTTGGTCAGGGGGCCGGAATAGGTGCTGCGACCGGAGCGATTATTGGTGGTGCCGCTACGGGTCATGTTCGCGACGCGGCCATCGGTGCTGCCGCAGGTGCTGCTGCCGGCGCGTTAATTGGCGCTGCGGTTGAAGAAGACCAAGCCGCGCGGTACGGCCCGCCGCCACCAGGTGGCTTTCCATTTGCGCGCTGGGCTGGGACGCCCGGTTTTTATTACAGCCCTTACACCGGCCGCGTTTACGATCTTCGCGGTGTTCCACCTGGCGGATTGGCTCGCGATGTCGACACCGGTCGACTTTTTCGAAAACCGTAACCGATTTTCAGCTTGGTCCGGGTTCTCGCGTCAGGACGGATCAGTGCGCTTGCGCTTGGAGTGCGTCCACGAGCGCCTGCGCCTCTTCGGTCATCTTAAGTAATTCCGGCCAAGGACGGTGATAATTCTCGCCCGGCAGCTTGCGCGTAGCGTCAAATCCCATGTGCGACCCGATGTTCTGCTCGGTCGGCGCGTGGTCGAGCGAGTCGCTCGGATTTTTGATGATGGTTGTATCTCGCGCCGGATCGGTGTTCGCGCACAGCCGGAAGAGCACGTCGCTCGTGTTGTGCACGTCGCAGTCCTCGTCAACCGCGACAATATATTTGCTGAACATCATCTGTCCCATGCCCCAGAGGCCGTGCATGACTTTAAAAGCCTGATACGGGTACTGTTTCCGGATACTGACGAACACAAGATTGTGGAAAACGCCTTCCGGTGGCAGGGTCATGTCCACAATTTCCGGGAAATTCATTTTGAATACCGGCAGGAAAATCCGCACACACGCGTCGCCGATATAGTAGTCTTCCATCGGCGGCACGCCGACGATGGTTGTCGGATAAATCGCGTCGCGCCGATGCGTAATCGCGGTCACGTGAAAAACCGGATAATCTTCGACCGCGGTGTAAAACCCCGTGTGATCGCCAAATGGACCCTCCGGCCGCATTTCGCCAGGTTGAACATATCCCTCCAGGACAAAATCAACGTCCGCCGGAACTTCGACGTCGATCGTTTTGCAGCGAACCAGCTCGATCGATTTTTTTCGAAGAAAACCTGCAAAGAGAATTTCATCCAAGCCGTCGGGCAGCGGGGCAGTCGCGACAAACGTGTATACCGGGTCGCCGCCTAGCGTGACTGCAACCGGCATGCGCTCGCCGCGTTCGTAGTAACGTTTGCCATGGCGCGCGCCGACTTTGTGAATTTGCCAATGCATTCCGGTCGTTCGCTCGTCGTAAATTTGCATCCGGTAGATGCCGACATTTCGCGCTCCTGTCTCGGGGTCACGCGTGTGAACGTTCGGCAGGGTAATGAAACGCCCGCCATCTTTCGGCCAACATTTAAGGATGGGAAGATCGCGCAATGAAAACGTATTTCCGCTGTCGATCTTATGCACGACTTCCTGGCAAGCGCCCTCCTTTACCTGTTTCGGCCGCGCGTGCAGCAGATGAATCCCCTGTTTGAGCAAACTCCAACCTTCTCGCAGATCGGTCGGCGGTTTTGCTTTCAGGATGAGTTGAATTTCCTGCGCAATATCTCCAATATCTGCGACCTGCAACGCCAGAGCCATGCGCCGGTGGGATCCCATCGTATTGATGGCCACTGGGAATTCCGATTTTCTTCCGTCGATGATCGGCTGCTCGAAAAAAACCGCTTTCCCCCC
>Ga0070708_100002566_pt1 | contig 14056 bp, 13 predicted proteins | sample KBSK5503metaG_FD_65469 | JGI IMG/M metagenome (GOLD analysis project Ga0070708, IMG submission 65469) | Corn, switchgrass and miscanthus rhizosphere microbial communities from Kellogg Biological Station, Michigan, USA - KBS K5-50-3 metaG | ecosystem: Host-associated > Plants > Roots >...
GGTCGCCAGGTCCGGCGGCGCCACTGCCAGTCGGGCAGGACCAGCTCCAGCGTGCCGTCCGCGGTCACCGGGACCGTCCCCGGCCGGTCGATGTAGGCCAGCGCCTGCGCGCACGCCAGGGTCGCGGTCATGGCCGCGAGCACGGTGTCGCAGGCCTGCGGCCGGGACCGGGTGAAGGTAGCCTGGGCCAAGATCTTCGGCCACTGCGGGTCGGCTTCGGCCTTGCGCAGGTCCACGCACCGCAGGCACGCCGAACCCCCCGGCTGCACCAGCGGTCCCACCACCCCGATCGCCTCCCCGGTCCGCAGCGCCAGGTGCGGCACCCGCGCCCGCATCAGCCGCCCGGCCAGGTCGGGCAGGAAGAACCCGGTGAGGATGACCAGGTCCGGGACCGCGCCGTCGTCGCCCGTGCTGACCTCGGGCGCGGCGCGCGCGACGGCGCGGGCGGCGCCCTCTTGCCGGGGCGCGCCCACGTCGGCCAGGATCAGCCCGGCCGGCGCGAGGTCGGCGGGCTCGGCTGGCTCAGGGTCGGCGCAACTGACGTGCCCGACCCCGGAGGCGGCCAGGAAGCTGGCCACGCAGGCGCCGGTCCGGCCCGCCCCGTGTACCCGGACGTAGGCGGCGCGCCTGCGGGCCAGCGCGCGGGCCCCGCCGTCCCCGTCCCCGTAGGCCAGCGCCGCGGTGGCCAGCTCCGGGGCCAGCCGGTCCCGCAACTGCTCCGGCATCCAGGCGTGCAGCCGAGCCGGGAAGTCGTCGAGCACCCCGGCCGCGGCCAGCATCGTGAGCACCCGGCCGGCCGCCTCGGCCGGGACGCCGTGCCCGACCGCGGCGGCGATCACCGCGTCGCGGTCGCGGCTCCCGTCGAGCAGGCCGAGCACCGCCGCGGTCTGGCCGACGCCGGCGACCGCGACCGCCCGCCGCGGATCCACGCCGAGTTGCAGCGTGTCGCGGTCCCGCCACACCGGCAGCAGCCCCGCCTTCAATGCTGGTCTCACGTCCACATGCTGACACCCCCCAGTGACATTCCGCGCCCGCGGTCACCCGCGATCCTGCGCGTCGCGGTCCTCCAGCGGCATCAAGGCCAGCACCAGCGTGGTGATCAGCGCGGCCAGCGGCAGGGCCGGCACGACGTCCGCCGCGGTCGCCACCAGCAGCCCGCACAGCCCAGCGCCGGCGGCCAGTCCGATCAGCACGCCGAACCGCCGTACCCCCTGCTGCGTCTCCTTGCCCGGGCTGGCCAGCGAGCTGACCAGCGCGGTCAGGGTGCCGGTGAGAAACGTGGTCGACACGTAGGTGAGCCCCATCTCGTTCACTGCGGACGCCTGCACGCCCATGGCCGCCGCCGTCACCGCCAGCAGCACGAACTCCGCCCACCCGGCCGGGCGGGCCCCGGTGATCTCCCAACCGGCGGTCAGCCCGGCCAGCAGGATCAGCTCGGCGAACAGCGCCCAGTTCACGTGCCCTGGCAGCACGCTGTCCCGGCCCTCACCGGCGCCGGCCCCGCCCGCGGCAGAAGCAGAAGCCTTGAACCCGTGCGCCACCCACGTCCCCCCCGCCACGCCGGCGATGTAGCCCCCGATCGAGACCGCCGTGTGGCTGGCCAGCGACACGGACCGCTGCGCCGCGGACAGCCCCCACAGCACGATGTTGCCGGTCATGACGCTGGTGAAGACGCCGCCAAGACGGGTGAAGCTGGCCACGTCCGTGGCCCCCGACCCGAACGTGAGCGCGATCGCGATCAGCGTCATGATCTGCTGCCGTGGCCTGGTATTCATCGGGCGCTAGCAGATCATCTCCGGCCCTCACCAGGCAACCCGGGCCGACCCGAACCAGCTGAGCTCAGTCCCGTTCCACCCGGACCGAGCGCGCCCACGCCGGCGCCTCCGGCGCCTGCGTGCCGATCAGCCCGACCACGACGCGCATGCCCTTCGGCGCCTCCGCGGGCCACGGCGTGTACCCGTCGGTGAGCACGACCGTGACGGCCGGCCGGGGACGCAGCGCGGCCGCCGCCAAGATGCCAGCGCCCATGTCGGTCCCGCCGCCGCCCACCAGCTGGACCTGCCGGGCCGAGTTGACCCGCTGCGCGGGCGCGACCGCGGTGTCGCAGGCCAGCACGCGGACCTGCCGGGCCAGCCCGAGCGCCCGCAGCAGGCCCTCCACCTCGGCCAGCGCCAGCGCGAGCAGGTCCTCGGTCATGCTCCCGGAAGTGTCACAGACGACCGCGACCTCGGGCACAGGGCGCCGCAGCGCAGGCAGCACGACCTGGCCCACCGCGGCGGACCGGCGCGACGGCCGCCGGTAGGAGTAGTCGACCGCCCCGGAGACCTCGGCGACGGCCCGGCGCAGTTCGGCCGCGAGCAGGGCGCGCCAGTTGACCTTCGGGTTGAGGATCTCCTGCGCCCAGCGCAGCAGCCCGGCGGGCACGGTCCCTGGCTGCTGGCCGTGCCTGATGACCTCCTGCGCCACCTGCCGCCGCAGCAGGTCGGCCTGCCACCGGGGCAGGCCTCTCTCACCCTGTCCCGGCCGGGGGATCCCGTCCGCGCCGCTTCCGCAGTCGAGCCAGCTCCCCGCCGCGTCCACCGCTTCAGATGATCCCGAACGGGCCTGGTTTCCCGCCCTGCCCCCGCCCCGCGCCCGGGCGGCGTCGCGTATGGCCGCGAAGTACTGCTCGGCCAGCAGCCCGTCCTCGGCGCGCAGGTCGCGGGGGAGCACCGGCCGTCCGGGCAGGTCGAGCCCGGCCGGCACCAGGTCGTCGTTGATCTCGGCGTCGGCGGCGCGCACCCAGACGGCGGCCTCGTCCGGCCGGACCCCGGCCGCCTGCGCCCGCTCGCCGTGGGTCCGCAGCAGGTGGCAGACGTGATGGATCAGGACGCTGCCCAGCTGCGCCGCGGTCCAGTCCGCGGTCACGCCCGGGTCGGCGCGCATCCGCCAGGCCTCGTCCACGGACACGGTCCCGCTGCCGGGTTCGGCGATCACCTGGGCGCCGAACACCCCGGTGGCCAGGTACGGGAGCCGGGTGGCGGCCCACAGCCGGGCCGCCGCCAGTCCCTCGATCGCGCCGGTCACGCCTGCAACAACCCGGCGTCGCGCAGCACGGGGGCGAACAGGTGGATCTGTTCGGGCAGCGCGGTGCCGTCGGGCCGGCACCTGGCCAGCACGCGCGCGGCGACGGCGGCCACGTCGGGCGCGGCGCCGGCGGCCAGGCCGAGGACCTGCCAGCCGGCCGTCCAGCGGTCCGGCGTCGGGTGGCCGGCCACCGCGGCCGCGATCGCGGCCAGCGCCGCGTAGGCCCGGTCCCCGCGCTCCGGCAACCGGAACGAGGCCGGGTCGGCGAGCACCTGCTCCGGGTCGGGCAGGTCCATCTCCACCAGCCAGGCGAGGAACTCGACCCCCGCCCCTTCGCCGACGGCCCCCCTGATCAGCGCGGACCTGGCCTCGTCCCCGGTGCCTGAGGCGCCCGCGGCGGCCATCAGGCGGGCCGCCATCTCCCAGGTCCGCGGGGACGGCCAGCCGCGCCCGGCAGACGCCGCGTCGGACGGCGGCGCGCAGGCCAGCGCGGGCCGCACGTGCAAGAAGGCGGCGACGAGGCCGCGGGACAGGATCTCCTCGGCCTGCCACCCGTCGGGCAGCACCGGCACCACGGGCGCCGCCCAGCCGCCGGCCAGCCCGTCCGCCACTGCCCGCGGGTCGGTCTGCCAGGCCAGGTGGCAGAGTCGGTTGGCCAGCGGCGCGGACAGGTCCCAGCCGTCGGCGGCCTGCTCCGGCGGGTTGGCCGCGGCCACCACGGCCACCTCGTCGGGCAGCGTGAGGTCGCCCACCGCCCGCTCCAGCACCACCCGGAGCAGCGCGGCCTGGACCGCGGGCGGGGCGGTGGACAGCTCGTCGAGGAACAGCAGGCCGCGCCCCGCCTCGGCGAGCCGCCGAGCCCAGGCCGGGGGAGCGAACCGCACCCCGTCGCCGACCACGATGGGCAGCCCGGCGAAGTCCGAAGGCTCGCGGATCGAGGCGATCACCGTCTCGCACGGCAGCCCCATCGCCTCGGCCATCGCGCGGATCGCCGACGTCTTGCCGGTGCCGGGCGCGCCCCAGAGCAGCACAGGCACGCGGGCCGCGACCGCGACGCCGAGTGCCTCGACCGCCGGATTGGGTGGGCTCATAGTTCCCAGTGTGGTACATCCCCGGCACCGGACGGGCCGACGACGGCATGCACGTCGAGCGGCACCGGCTCGGCGCCCGGCGCCCGCAGCCCGAGCACGCGCGCCTCGGGCCAGCCGCCGCGTGCCACCGCGACGACCAGGTGGCGGCCGGTCAGCGGCAGGCCAGCCGCCCACACCCGGCCCAGCCAGCTGGCCGGCAGGCTGACCATCAGCCGCCGCTGCTCGCCCCGCCCGGTCAGCTCGACCGAACCCCACCCCGGGGGGCGGTGCAGCGACACCACCACCTGGTCCGGGTCGATGCCGAGCCACGCCTCGGCCACCGGCGCGAGCCGGCCGGTCATCGCCGCGACCAGCGGGGGCCTGACCCGCGCCATCGCCTCGTCCGGCGGGTCCGCGTTCGCCTGCGCCACCTGCCCGATGAGCCTGACCTGGAATCCGTACCCCAGCGCCAGCAGCGACAGCATGTCGTTCCTGCGCTGGGTGACCCGCTCCATCTCCTCCTCGACGTGGTGCCTGCGGGCCTGCGCCCGGGCCGCGGTCGGGATCGCCGGGCTGGCCAGCCGGTGCGGCGCCGCGCGCGGCCCGGAGGGCGGCATCATGGGGCCGTGCCCGCCGGCCTGCGCTGCCGCGGCGACGTCGTCCCAGCTGACGGCGATCGCGTCGTCCGGGCCGCGCGGGCCGATGGCCAGCACCGACAGGTCCTCGGCGTGCCGTCTCCACGCCTGCGCTACCTCGACGCACCTGGCCTTCTCCCCGCCGAGGGCGGCCAGCACGAGTTCAGCCTCGGGGTCGGCGTGGCTCGCCAGCGTGAGCGCCCCGGCCTCCCAGCGGATGACGTGCCGGCCCTGGCCGCACGGCACTAGGGCCTCGCAGGGCGCCAGGCACTCGAACCAGGGATCGGTCACCGCGGGTACCCCCAGCGCAGCGGCAGCCTGGCGCGGACCTCGCCGGACTGTCCGGTCGCCAGCACCTCGATCCAGGCCGTGGACCGGGGCAGCGGCGGCACGAGCCGAAGCCGGAGCGGGCTCTCGCAGCCGGGCCGGTGCCAGCCGGCCGGCTGGGCGACGTGCCATCGGCCGCCGCTGTCCCTGATCCAGACCGAGAACGGGAAATCCCGCCGGAGGCCGAGCTTGCCGGGCAGGCTCTCCGGCGTCCGGCCCCTGGCCAGCAGGTGCAGCGAGGAGTTCCCCTCGGTGTTGTGCAGCCCGAGCACGGCGAGCCCGATGCCGTCCAGTTCGGCCAGGTCGGCCGCCGCCCCCGCGTAGCCGTCGCGTACCGGCGCCGTGTCCGGTTTCCTGCGCTCGTAGTGGGCCAGCAGGCTGAGCCAGTGTTCGGGCAGGTCCGGTGCGGGCGGCGCGGCGATCCGGTGCTCGCCGAGGCCCAGGCAGGCGCACAGCGCGGCGAGCCACGCGGGGACCGGGCTGAGCGGCGACAGCGCTCCGGCCGCCTCCAGCGCGGCGACGATGTCGCCGAGTCCGGCGGCCATGGCCTGCTCCGGCCCCGGCGCCGCCGGGGGCCGCCACCGGTGCAGGCACTCCGGCACCACGGTGAGTAGCCGGTCCGCGAGCATAAGCAGCAGGTGCTCGCCCGGGCTGAGTTCCGCCTGGCCGGCCTGCGGCTGGTCACCCGCGGCCGGATCATCCGGAGTCTTCGAGTCCAGGTCTAGGCGCACCGGCGGGCTGAGCGGCGCGGCGACGTCCAGCCAGCGGACGTCGCCCGGCGGAGCGGGGCGCAGGCCGATCTCGCTGGCGTGCTCCAGGCCGCTGCCGGGCCTGAAGTCGAGCTCGTACCGGGTGCCCCGGTCGTCGGTGACGGTGAGCAGGTCCAGCGGGATCAGGCTGGGGAACAGCGCGCCCGACCCGAGTTCGGCGGGCGTGCTGTTGATCCCCCACACCGTGATGAAGCGGGCACCCGCGCTGGTCTGCACGAACGACATGAGGTACATGTCGCCGCTGATGCCCTCGTCGTAGAACGGGACCGTCAGGCCGACCGGCGCGAACCTGTCGGCTCCGCTGGCGACGGAGGGCTCCGGGTTCGCGGGTTCCGCCAGCACGAGCCAGCCCGCCCGGACCGCCGGCCCGGAGCGGCGCGCCTGTACCTGCGCGGCCCAGCGGGCCACCGCGGCGGCGTGCATCGTTCCTGGCGGCGCGATCCTGTACGGCATCGACCTGGCCATTCCGGGGCCGGCGCCCGGCTGATCGTGCAGCTGCCGCACGCTCACGGCCAGGTCGAAGTCGGCCAGGATGTCGTCGACGGTCTCGGTGCCGAGCGCTCCGACGGCGGTCAGCGCCTCGGCCACCAGCATGATCCCCATCCGGCCTCCGCCCGGCGGCGAGTGCCAGGGCCGGTCCGCGACACGCGCCAGCGCCCCGCGCATCTTGGCCTCGGCCAGCAGCCGCAGGTAGGTTTCCGCGCCCTCGCGGTCCACGTCCTAAGTGTCCGGCATCCCCGGAGCGCCGCGCACGGGCACGACCGCGCGGACCCCAGACCGACCCCCCTCGACCAGCAGGTATGTCTCCGCTCGTTCGGCGCTCTCCTGATTCAGGCCGACGTGACAACCGCCTGCGGCTGGATCGATGGGGACCCTTCGGCCGTCCGCGCCTGCGTCCAGCAGCGGACGATGTCGCGCATGGAAAGCAGCCCCGCCACGTCGTGGCCCTCGAGCACGACCAGATGCCTGAACCCGCCCCGGACCATCGCCGCGGCGGCTTCCTCCAGGGTCCAGTCGGGCGAGGCGAAGGTGAGGTCCTCGGTGCGGTGCTGCCCAGCGAGTTCGGCGTCCGGGTCCTCACCCGCGGCCACCGAGTCGAGGATGTCGCGTTCGGTCAGGATGCCGACGCCAGCGTGCTCCGGGTCGATCACCACGGCCGCGCCGATCCGCCGCGCCGACATCATGCGCGCGGCCTGCCGGAGCGTATGAGCTGGCCCGACGGTGAGGACTAGGTGGGACATACCGTCTCGTACCTTCACGAGTCACACCCCTGGTTCCCTGTTCCGGCGCTTGTGCACTTGTGACGTCCCACCAGCATCGGTTAATTCACCCCTGAGGGCAAGCCCTCGATTACCGTGCCGCGCGAGTTATTCACTGGTGAGAATGGCGCAACTGGGCCAGCACCTCGTCGTGCAGGTGGCCGTTGGTGCACACCACGCTGCCGCCGCCCGGCGTGGCCTCGCCCTCGAGCGAGGTGAACCGCCCGCCCGCCTCGGTGACGACGATCTGCAGCGCCGCCAGGTCCCACAGGTTCACCTCGGGTTCCGCGGAGATGTCGCAGGCGCCCTCGGCGACCAGCATGTGCGACCAGAAGTCCCCGAACGCCCGGGTCCGCCACACCGACCTGGTCAGGTCGAGGAAGTTGTCCAGCAGCCCGCGCTCGGACCAGCCGCCCAGGCTGGAGTAGGACATGGACGCGTCGCCCAGCTCGGTCACCGCGGACACCCGGCACGGCGACGCCTTGGTCAGGCTGCGGCCGGTCCAGGCGCCGCCGCCGAGGGCGCCCCACCAGCGGCGGCTGAGCGCGGGCGCCGACACCACCCCGACCACCACGTCCGGGCCGTCCATCAGCCCGATCAGTGTGGCCCAGACCGGGACGCCGCGGACGTAGTTCTTCGTCCCGTCGATCGGGTCGATCACCCAGCAGCGCGGCCCCGTGCCGGTCTGGCCGGTTTCCTCGCCGAGCACCGCGTCACGCGGACGGGACCGGCGCAGCACGTTCCGCAGCGACTCTTCGGCCGCCTGGTCGGCGTCGGACACCGGCGTGAGGTCGGGCTTGGTGTCGACCCGCAGGTCGAGCGCCCGGAACCGCCGGGTGGTGATGTCGTCGGCGTTGTCTGCGAGGACATGCGCGAAGCGCAGGTCATCGTCATAGCGTGCCACCCGCGAAACGGTACCGCCTGGGGTATCGTGCTGGCCAGATCCGCCGCGCCCCCGTCATACCGGCGAAGATGGGTCATAACGCTGACGGTCTCCTCGAGCCCGGCCGCAGGTACCCCGAGGCCGCGGTCGACGCGATCCTCGAGTCGGTCTTCGACGACCGCTGCGCGCTGCGCCGCTACCTGGTCAACGAGGAGTTCATGTCCCGCGACACGACCGGCGTCTACTGGCGGGCCGGCCGCACCGTCCGCTGCCGGCGGCTGCGGGCTCTCGCACCAGTGCCCGGGCGAAACCGAACTCGGCGCCCGCGAGACCGCCGCCGGGGTCACCTGGACGGCGTGCGGAGAGAACATCGGTGACGGCGGCCCGGTCGCCGACACCACCGCGGCCATCGCCCAGATGGCGGTCACCCTCACCCAGGACATGCTCAACGAGCGGCCCCCCGACGACGGCCACCGCCAGAACATCCTCAGCAGTTCCTTCACCCACATCGGCATCGCCGTCCACCGCGACCCCTCCGGCACCGTCTGGCTCACCCAAGACTTCTCGAACTAGCGCCGCACCAGAGTGCGTGTGTGCCCTCCGGGCCCTGCACCTCACGTCCCAGGTGCCCCGCACGACTCCTGCGTCACGCGCCAGCCCTGCCCCTAACCGGCGCGATGTTCACATTGAGCCGCACCTGACCGGTACGCTGTTACATCGAGCCGGTTGCATCTCAGCCGGTCGCCGCACCCTCGCACCACGCCAGTCACATACACCCCACTCGTTCCATAGATTTGAAAAGATCTTGGTGTAACCACGCAAACTTCACAATCACCCGTACTGGTGAGCGAATCACGGTGCTGATGTGACCAATGGGACGCCGGTGGCTTGGTTGGCCGCGCGCCTGTCCGGAACGCGTGCCTGCCGCGAAACCTAGTCCGGGCTGGTGCCTTCGCGGCTGCGGAGCAGGCGGCGGAGCGAGTCCAGGCGCGCCTCGGCGTGGTGCTCACGCGCCCACGAATCCAGCGCGCAGCCGGGGGAGAGGTGATCGCAGCCGGGCGGGCACCCGGCGGTGCCCTCGGCCAGGTCCCCGAACGCCTCGACCACGCGTTCTGCGCTCACGTGGCCCAGCCCGAACCCGCGCAGGCCCGGCGTGTCGATGAGCCACCCGTCGCCCAGCGGGATCGCCACCACCGAAGACGACGTGTGCCGGCCCCGGCCGGTCACCGGGTTGACCGCGCCGACCGACCGGTCCGCCTCCGGCACCAGCGTGTTCATCAGCGTGGACTTGCCGACGCCGGATGGCCCGATGAGCACGCTGATCCGGCCGGTCAGCACGGACCGCACCCGGGACAGCGTGCGCGGGGGCAGCGGCCGCCGGGTGGTCAGCATCGGCAGGCCCAGCGGCCGGTAGAAGGCGCGCACCTTACGCGGGGACGCCAGGTCGGCCTTCGTCAGCAGGAGCAGCGGGTCGAGCCCGGCGTCGTACGCGGCGACCAGGCAGCGGTCGACGAAGCGGAGATTTGGCGGCGGCGAGGCCAGCGCGCACACGATCACCATCTGGTCGGCGTTGGCCACGATGATCCGCTCCTGCGGGTCGGTGTCGTCGGCGGACCGGCGCAGCGCGCTGCTCCGCGGCTCGACCCGGACGATGCGGGCCAGCGTCCCCTCGGCGCCCGAAGTGTCGCCGGCCAGCGCGACCCGGTCGCCGACCACCACCGAGTTCCGCCCCAGCTCGCGCGCCTTCATGGCCACGACAAGACCGTCGTCGGTCATGCAGCCGTACCGGCCGCGGTCCACGCTGGTCACGAAGCCCGCCACCGCCTCGGAGTGCGCCGGGCGCCGCCGGGTGCGCGGCCGCGAGCCGCGGCCGGGGCGGACCCGGATATCGTCTTCGTCGAGCCGCGAGTGGCCGGGCTGCGGGCTCATGCCATCCTCAGGGTTCCGGCCCGAGCATGGCGGCCCAGACGTCCATGAAGTCCGGGAAGGTCTTGGCCACGGTGTCCGCACCGGCCACCCGCAGGCCAGGCACGGCCAGGCCGAGGACGGCCGCGGCCATCACCATCCGGTGATCGTCGTAAGTGCCGAACGGTTCGGCGGCTCGCAGCGCCCGCGGCCTGATCTGCAGCCCGTCGGGCAGTTCGGTGACGTCGCCGCCGAGCGCGTTGATCTCCTTCGCCAGCGCGGCCAGCCGGTCCGTCTCGTGCGCGCGGGTGTGCGCCAGGCCGGTGAAGACCGAGGGCGACTCGGCCAGCGCCGCCGCCGCGGTGAGCACCGGCGCGAGCTCGGCGATGTCCCGCAGGTCGGCGGTGATGCCAGCGATCCGGCCGGTGCCGGCGATGCGCAGCCCGTCCGCGCCGACCGAGGACGGCGCGCCCATCCGGCCCAGCACGTCCAGGATCGCCCCGGCCGCCTGCAGGCTGTCCGCCGGCCAGTCGGGAAATACCACCGTGCCCCCGGTGACCAGCGCCGCGGCCAGGAACGGGCCCGCGTTGGACAGGTCGGGTTCCACCGTCACCGAGCCGAGATCGAGCCGCCCTGGCCGCACCCGCCAGGCCTGCGGCCGGCCGCCCGGCCCCGCACCGAGCTCGGACACGGCAGCGCCGGCCGCGCGGAGCATGCGCACGGTCATCGCGATGTGCGGCGCCGATGGCACCGGCGGACCCTCGTGCCGTATCTCGACGCCCTCGTCGAACCGGGGCGCCGCCAGCAGCAGGCCCGAGATCAGCTGCGAGGACCCGGACGCGTCGAGCGTCACGGTGCCGCCGCGGACCGCGCCGCGGCCGTGCACGGTGAACGGGACCGCACCCCGCCCGCCGTCCTCGATCGAAGCGCCGAGCCGCCGCAGCGCCGCCAGGATCGGACCGACCGGGCGCTGCCTGGCCCGCGCGTCCCCGTCGAAGGCGACCACGGCCGAGGTCAGCGCGGCCAGCCCGGGCAGGAACCGCATCACGGTGCCCGCGTTGCCCACGTCGACGCTCACCAGGGAATCCGGGGCGGGGTGGCCGGGCGTGATGACCCAGCCCGTTCGGGACTCAATGATCTGAGTACCCAGCGCCCGCAGCCCGTCGGCGGCCAGCCTGGTGTCCCTGGCCTGGAGCGGGTTGGCCACGACGGTCGGCCCGTCCCCGAGCGCGGCCAGGACCAGCGCCCGGTTGGTGACGGACTTGGAGGCCGGCAGCCGGATGCGCGCGCTGACCGGCCCGGCGGCGGCCGGGGAAGCCCAGGCCCGGTCCTGGTTGTTATCCGGGTACATACCGTTGAGCGTATCGTCCGGTGGCCGGTCCGCCCGGCCATTGACGGCGGGCTGGTTTGGCCAAGCCGGATTCTGGTTATGAACTGCCAATCCAGGCTTAACGGGACGTGTCCAGACTGCATCCAGTTTAGGAAGATTTGCATGTGCGGTCGTTTTGTGTCGGCGCGCAAGCGCCTTGAACTCCTCGAGGAGTTCGGCGTGGAGCGCGACCGGGTGGCTGCCTCGCCCGACCCGGAGCCTGATGCTGACTACAACGTGGCCCCCACCAAGCGGATCTACGCGGTGGTGGAACGCGGGGGGGCCGCCAAGGGGAGCGCGGTCCAGGACGAGCCGCAGGCCCGTGAGCTGCGCGTACTGCGCTGGGGCCTGGTGCCGTTCTGGGCCAAGGACGCCTCGGGCGGCGGCCGGCTGATCAACGCCAGGGCCGAGACCGTGGCGGTCAAGCCGGCCTTCCGGCGTGCCTTCGCCAAGCGCCGGTGCATCCTCCCGGCGGACGGCTACTACGAGTGGCAGGCCATTTCGGACGGGGGGAAAACACGCAAGCAGCCGTACTTTATTTACCGAACGGACGGGGGGTCTCTCGCCTTCGCCGGAATCTACGAGCTCTGGCGGGACGAGAAGGTACCCGATGATCACGAACATGCCTGGCTGTGGACGGCCGCGATTATCACGACCCAGGCAACCGACGATGTCGGCCAGATCCACGATCGCATGCCCATGGTGATCACCCCTGATCACTGGGCAGACTGGCTCGACCCGGACAACACCGAACCTAGCCAGCTTCACGCGGCGATGCTGCCCGCCATGGCGGGCGGCCTGACGTCGCATCCCGTTTCTGCGGCCGTCAACTCCGTGCGGAACAACGGACCGGATCTCATCAAGCCCCTCGAGAGCACCGATGAATCAGCCGAGCCCTCCGCCGGCAAGGAGAGGCCGCCCGGCGAGTTGTTCTGAGTCCGCGGCCCGCAGCCGTGGCTCGGCACAGAGGCGAGCCCGGGCTGCCTATCGCACGCGGACGGGAGGCGAGGACACCAGTGGAGACTACCGTCGCCCGCAAGCGGCTAGAGGAGATGCGCGACGACCTGGACCGGACGATAGCCGTCCTGCAGGGCGAGCGCCCCGGGCCCGTGGCGGGCACGGGGTATCCGCAGGACTCGGCCGACGCCGGGTCCATCCTCTCCGAAGCCGACCGCACCGAGGCGATCCTCCACTCCGCCCGTGGCCAGCGTGACGAGGTCCTGGCCGCGCTCGCCCGCCTTGACGACAACAGCTACGGGCAGTGCGTCGACTGCGGCCACGAGATTCCCGAGGGCAGGCTCGACGCCCGGCCCGACGCCGCCCGCTGCGTCGGCTGCCAGGGCAAGTGGGCCAAGCGGCACCGTTAGCTGTGCTAGCCCGGGGGGGCGACCCCCCGGAACCCCCCGATCACGGGGGGGCTGCCCGCCCCCCCGTACCCCCCTGGCCCCCCCGGCCCTGGCGGAGCTTGCTGGCCGAGATGACCAGTTGCGCGCCGAGTGACTCGTCGGACTTGGCGGCTAGTTCGGCCCGGACGAGCTTGGCCAGGCCGCCGGGGTCGCGGCGCAGCCAGTGCGTCACCATCGACTCGGAGAACACGGTCCGCGAGCGGATCCAGTTGACCCGCAGTCCCGCCCCGGTGAACAGCTCACGCGCCTGGTCCGGGCCGAAGCACCTGGTGATCGTCCCGTCCGGCCACGGCACCAGCACCACCTCGGCGTGCGGCACGTCGACCAGGTGGGCCCAGTGATGCTGGTCGGCGAGCACGGCCATGCCGAGGACCAGGGAGTCGACGCAGGCGAGCACCCGCCCGGCGGGCCGCAGCACGCGGGCGATTTCGGCGATCATCGCCTCGGCGGCCAGGTGCACCGACAGCGCCCGGTCGTCGGCGATGACGCCGTCCGCGCAGCCGTCCCGGAGGAATGACAGCCGCGACGAGTCGGCGATCACGCGGCGGATCCGGCTCCGTTGCCCTGGGGGGACGACCCCCCGGGACCCCCCCGCTCTTGGGGGGGCTGCCCGCCCCCCCAAACCCCCCTGGGGACCGACATCGAGGACGCGCACCACGGTGTGGCCGGCGCGCGCGGCCTGTTCGGCGGCGGGCGAGCGCGGCCCGGAGACGTCGACGAGCAGATGCCGCCCAGTGGGCAGCCACCCGGTGAGCTGGGCGCGTGCCACCGCCTCGTGGAACTGCCAGTAGACCGGGAGCTTATCGGTGTCCGGCGCGGTGATCGCGCTGGCCGCATGCTGCACGGGCCCAGACTCCTGACTCGGCGCCCCTCCCGGGCAGACACCGCCGGACAGACCCTACTGGGCCGGCGCAGCCACCGGGCGCCTATGTGCTTCCTTCCCGGCCTGGCTGGCCTTATGCAGGCGAACAGCCCGATGGCGGAATGACCGGGTGCACCGTCGTGTTGAACGCGACATGGCAGTCGCTGCGCCACCTCGTGGCATGCTGACGGAATCTCCTGACTCGGGCGCGGTATTCTCCCGCACATACGGTCTGCAGCGGGCTTCGGCCCGGGGCGGTCCGGCCCCGTATTACGTCAAGGAGGTGGGTCCCGTTCCGGAGACTCTCGAAGAGCGCGGTGAGCGCTTCGAGCAGGAGGTGCTGCCCTTCCTGGATCAGCTGTACTCCGCGGCGCTTCGGATGACCCGTAACCCGGCGGATGCGGAAGACCTGGTGCAGGAGACCTTCGCCAAGGCCTACGCGTCCTTCCACCAGTTCCAGCAGGGCACGAACCTGAAGGCGTGGCTGTTCCGGATCCTGACCAA
>Ga0070708_100002567_pt1 | contig 14055 bp, 9 predicted proteins | sample KBSK5503metaG_FD_65469 | JGI IMG/M metagenome (GOLD analysis project Ga0070708, IMG submission 65469) | Corn, switchgrass and miscanthus rhizosphere microbial communities from Kellogg Biological Station, Michigan, USA - KBS K5-50-3 metaG | ecosystem: Host-associated > Plants > Roots >...
TTGTAGTTGGCGTCGTTGACCGAGCTCGCCGAGGCGAACAGGTTCATCAGCGACAGATTGTTGAAGTTGGCGGCATAGGCCGCCCCGCTCAACGCCAGACAGCCGGATCCAAGCAGGAACTCTCTTCTGGTGTTTTTCATGGCGTCACCTCTGGACCTGGTAGAGAGCGGAGCTGGAAACCAGGTACAGGGCTTCCTTGACCCGCTGCGCGCCGGTGGCGCTGGAAATGGAATCCACGAAGATGCTTCGCACGTCGTCGGGCAGCTGCCCGCGCAGCAGGGATTGATTCAACGCCTCGATCAGCGCGCTCGGGTCATCGGCAAGCGGCATGAGATTGGACAAATCCACCCGCGCGAAGTTGGGCCGATAGAGGGCTTGGCCGCCGACGCTGCCGTCGATCAGGTGAAACAGCAGATCGTCGCGGGTCAGCGCGGTGGTGGTGGAGAGGATGCCGAATTCCGGACCGACCAGCCCCGAAGCTCCCGGGACCGGGAAATCGGGCGGGAAGAAGTTGAACACCGTCGGCGAACGGAAGACGTCCTCGCCCTGGGCCATGTACGCCGTGGGCGTCCCGTTGGGGTTGCTCAAAGCGAAATCCGAGATCGGATCCGGATCCAGCCCGGGATCGGGTACGGTGTAACCGACGTTGCGCAATAGATTGGTGACTCCGAGCACCGGCTCGCGCAGCTTTCCGAAGTCATCCGAGGGCGATTCGTTGCGGGCCTCGGGGTTGAGCAGGATCGCCCGGACCACCGCCTGCATGTCGCCGCGCACCCCGCTGCCGTTGTCATTGAAGGCCTGGGTGACGCTGGTGACGTAGGCCGGGCTCGGGTTGCTGGTGACCATCATCTGGATCAGCGCCTTGCCGATGAAGGTTCCGGTGTTGGGATGGTTGAAGAGGATGTCCACCACGCTGTTCAAGTCGGCATCCACCGACTGGCCGGCGGGGATTCGCGCCTCGTAGGGCGATCCGGCGAAGAGAACTTTTTCCCCGGTGTCGTGCCGCCCCGCGTTGGCGACCATCGGATCCCGGTAGTTGGGGACGTTCTGGTTGGTCTGATTGTTGCGCGCCAGCGCCCCGGCGAGCACCCAACCGCTGAGGGCCCGGGTGAGATCCACGATCGTATCCTGACCGTAGGTCGGCGTCCCGTCCGTCGTGCCGTCTGGATTGAGGACCACCAGCCCGATGGAGAAGAGCTGCATCACCTCGCGGGCGTAGTTCTCATTTGGCTGGGTGACGGTATTGGTGATGTTGTCCAGGTATTGCCCCATCGTGGGGTTGCGCGACAGATCATAGAGGGTCTGGCGGAAGTTGCCGAAGGCGCTCTGCTCCAGCATCCGCGGATAGTTGGTCATCCGGTCTGCGTAGTTGAGCGTGTTCAGCTGGGCGGAGGTGACGAGGATTTGATTCAACGCGAAGAAGATCCGCTGCCGGAGCTGATCGGGCGCGGCGAGCGCGTTGCGATAGAAGATCTGCTGTATCCGCCACATGGTGTAGTTGTCGCGCCGGCAGGGCGTGCCCGCGGCGCAGTCGGCGGGAGCGGTCTGAGGAAGCGCGTAGAAGTCTTCCGGACCGCAGGCGATCGTCTGGTTACAGGTGGTGTCGGCCCTCGAGCCGTCGCAGCAGACATCTGGAAAGTTCGAGATGTCCATCGCGAACTGCTCGTCGAGCCAGGCGCTGAAGTCGCCGCTGAGATCCTGCTCGAGATGGCGAATGCCGTCCGGCGATGGACCGAAGGTCGCCTGTTCGAGGAATCGCACGATGTCGTTGTGCGAGTTGGCGACGACGGCCCGCGTGGACTTCCCCGGAGCGAACTGCATGCAGGAGACCATCGCCAATGCGACCGCGATCGCTCCCAGTCTGGTGGATAGATACCTCGGACGTACTTCACTCTCCCCTTGGTGCAGACGGGGGTGATGCGCTTCGAATCGTCTCATGGTGCTTCCCCCTGAACGGGTGGAACTGCTTGAGCTCGGTACCCCTCTGGACGAACGTGCAGCAGAAATGCGAACCGCCGGCATTAAGAAAGGTTAAAGCGCCGCCGCGTTAGCTTGACGGGCTTGATTTCTTCGAATAATGATCCCGGCTTCATGCCGTCAGACCAGACCTTGAGCTTGCCTGCTCGCGTTTCGCTGACTTCGGGCACCGGTCTCGGACTTTCCCTCGTCCTTAGCATTAGCCTCCTTACGCCCGGGTGCGGGCCACCGTTCTGACGGAAACGCCTTTTCGTTGAACGAGCCCCCGCACCCGAAAGGTCGCGGGGGCTTTCTTTTTGTCTCGATTGACCCCGGAGCCCAACTTGCTGCAGCCACAGACCAGACAGGAAGGACAATCCAGCTCGAGAAGCCCGGCGACCGCCGCGTCGAAGCGAACCGGCGCGCAGGTGATCTGGGAAGCGCTGGTCCGCGAGGGGGTCGACACCGTGTTTGGTTATCCGGGCGGGGCGATCATGCCTGCCTACGACGCCCTGCCTGGCTACCCGATCCACCACGTCCTCGTCCGGCACGAGCAGGGCGCCTCGCACATGGCGGACGGCTACGCCCGCTCCTCCGGGAAGGTGGGCGTCGCGATCGCGACCTCCGGACCGGGGGCCACCAACCTCGTCACCGGAATCGCCACCGCGATGATGGACTCATCGCCGATCGTCTGCATCACCGGCCAGGTGTCCTCGGCGGCGATCGGCAGCGACGCCTTCCAGGAGACGGACATCACCGGGGTGACCCTTCCGATCACCAAGCACAACTATCTGGTGACGCGCGCCGAGGACATCGGCCCGGCCCTTCGGCATGCGTTCTTCGTGGCGCGCTCGGGACGCCCCGGCCCGGTGCTCGTCGACATCACCAAGGATGCGCAGCAGTCGAGCACCTATCCGCAGTGGGACTCCGCCCCGCTGCGCGTCCCGGGCAACGCCCGCGACGGCCGTCCGCCCCGGCGCGAGCTCGATCGGGCGATCGAGTTGATCAACTCGGCCGAGCGCCCGGTGATCCTCGCCGGGCAGGGCGTTCTCAAGTCGGAATCGTCCCAGCAGCTGCTGGCCTTCGCCGAGAATACCGGCATCCCGGTCGCCAGCACCCTGCTCGGTCTGAGCGGATTCCCGGCCACGCATCCATTGAGCATGGGGATGATGGGGATGCACGGCGAGGCCTGGGTGAACTCCTCGATCCAGGAAGCGGATCTCCTCATCGCCCTGGGGATGAGGTTCGACGATCGGGTGACCGGCAAGCTCGCCACCTTCGCCGTCAAGGCGAAGAAGATCCACGTCGAGATCGATCCCTCCGAGATCAACAAGAACGTCAAGGTGGACGTCGCACTGGTCGGCGACGTTCGGTCCGCCCTGGAGCAGATGCTGCCCCGGGTCGAGTGGCGCGACCGCCGGGCCTGGGTGGAGCGCATCGGCGAGCTCAAGGGGGACTCCGCCGTGCGGGACATCCTCTCGCTCCCGGACAACGGCCGCCTCCTCGCGGCGCAGGTGATCAACGACCTCTGGCGGATCACCCAGGGCAAGGCGCTCGTCGTCAGCGACGTGGGACAACACCAGATGTGGGAAGCGCAGTACTACAAGCACGACCATCCGAGGGGGCTCATCACCTCCGGTGGATTGGGAACGATGGGCTTCGCCTTGCCGGCGGCGATCGGCGCCCGCTTCGCGCGGCCGGACGCCGAGATCTGGGTCATCGCCGGCGACGGCGGCTTTCAGATGACCGCCTGCGAGTTGTCAACCTGCGCGCAGGAGGGGATCAAGCTGAACATCGCGATCATCAACAATGGCTTTCTGGGGATGGTCCGCCAGTGGCAGGAGTTCTTCTACAGCGGCCGCTACGTCGCCACCCCGCTCAAGAATCCCGATTTCGTCAAGCTGGCCGAAGCACACGGGCTGGCCGGCTTCCGGGTGACGCGGCGCGAGGAGCTCGCCGACGTGGTGGCGAGCGCCCGGGCGACGACCGGCACCGCGGTGATCGATTTTCGCGTCGAGCAGGAGGACAGCGTCTACCCGATGGTGCCCGCCAATGCAGATCTCCACGACATGATCCGTCGTCCCCACCCCCTGATCGAGACCGCCGATGAACCCTGAAATGAAGACACCCATCCCCCCGGGTTTTTGGTCGCGAACTTTCATCGTCGATGTGGAGGATCGCCCGGGAACGTTGAACCGGGTCGTCTCCCTCTTCCGCCGCCGCAGCTACAACATCGATTCGCTGAGCGTCGGGAGGACCGAGCGGCCGGGAATCTCCCGCATCACCCTGGTGGTGCGCGCAGACGAGGATGTCGCCCAGCGCATCGAGGCGAATCTCTACAAGCTGGTCAACGTCCTGCACGTGGAGGACATCACCGAGGCCCCCTCCGTGGTTCGCGAGCTCGCCTTCGTCAAGGTGAACGCGAGCCACGAGGAGCGCGGCGAGGTGCTGCGCTGGTGCGAGCTCTTCCGCGCCCGCGTCGTCGATCTCCACTCCGCCTCGATGACGATCGAAATCACCGGGCCACAAGACAAGGTCGATCGGCTGATCGAGGTGCTTCGCCCCTTCGGCATTATCGAGCTTCTGCGCACCGGCGCGGTGGCGATGGTCCGCGGCTTTGACCCTCAAACCGCGCGAGAAGGGTCGCCTCTGGACCCGTCCGACGAGGTGGCCGTGAATCCCTCTTCTGCGCCAACCGCCATTTCTTTCCAGGAGATTCGCCGATGAAACACGATCGCCCCGATGACCGAGTGATCATTTTCGATACCACGCTGCGCGACGGCGAGCAGGCCCCCGGCGCGAGCATGAACTTGCAGCAGAAGATGGCCGTGGCGATCGCCCTTCGCGACCTGGGGGTCGACGTGATCGAGCTCGGCTTTCCCACCGCCTCCCCCGGCGATTTCGAGGCGGTCTCGACCGTTTCCCGGTCCGTGGAAGGCCCGCTGATGTGCGCGCTCGCCCGAGCAAGCCGGGAGGACATCGATCGCGCCACGGAGTCGCTCAAGGACGCCCCCCGACGCCGGCTGCACGTCTTTCTGGCCACCAGCCCGATCCACCGGCAATTCAAGCTCAAGCTGCCGAAGGAGGAGATCGTCCGCACCGCGTCGGAGGCCATTCGCTATGGGCGGGAGCGCTTCGACGATCTCGAGTTCTCTGCCGAGGATGCCTCGCGGACCGAGCCGGATTTCCTCTGCGAGGTGGTCGAACGCGCGATCGAGGCGGGGGCGAGCACGATCAACATCCCCGACACCGTCGGCTATGCGATGCCGGCGCAGTTCGGCGCCACCATCGCAAATCTCAGACGCCGGGTACGCGGGATCGACAAGGTCGTCTTGAGCGTGCACTGCCACAACGACCTCGGTCTGGCGGTGGCGAACAGCCTCGCCGCCCTCCAAGAGGGCGCCCGGCAGGTGGAGTGCACCATCAACGGAATCGGGGAGCGCGCCGGCAACTGCTCGCTGGAGGAGGTGGTGATGGCGCTGAAGACGCGCGCCGACTACTTCCGGCTTCACACCGGCGTGCGCACCGAGCACCTCTACCCGGCGAGCCGGGTGGTGGCGAAGGCGACCGGCTTTCCGGTGCAGCGCAACAAGGCGATCGTGGGGCAGAACGCGTTCGCGCACGAGGCGGGGATCCACCAGCACGGGATCATGATGCACTCGGCGACCTACGAGATCATGAAGCCGGAGGACGTGGGCTTCAAGTGTACGAATCTGGTGCTGGGCAAGCACAGCGGCCGCCACCTGTTGCAAAAAAGGCTCACCGAGCTCGGTTACCGCCTGGACAAGCCCCAGCTCGACAAGCTCTTCGAAGAGGTCAAGGAGCTCGCGGACAAGAAGAAGGAGATCTACGACGGCGATCTGGAAGCGCTGATCAACGGTTTTCTTCACGGCGACCGCGCGGGGCAGTGGGAGCTCGTCTCGCTCAACGCCTCGACCGGAACCAACGCCGTCGCCACCGCGAGCGTCTCGCTCCGCCAGCCCGATGGTCGGACCGAGCGGAGCACCTCCAGCGGCGATGGTCCGGTGGACGCGGTGTTCAAGTCGATCGAGCAGATCGCGCGCGTTCGCCTTCAGCTGCGCGACTATCAGGTATCGAGCGCCACCGTCGGCGGCGATGCGCAGGGGGAGGTCTCGGTCGAGGTGGAGCACGATCAGCGCACCTACCGCGGGCAAGGGGTGAGCACGGACATCATCCTCGCCAGCGCCCGGGCCTATCTGGAGGTGATCAACCGGGTCGTGGCGAGCGGCAAGACCGCCCGGCCGGGGAATGGCGCATCCCGGGAGGCGCGGCAGTCCGCCGCGATGCCCGCTCCGCGCACGCTCTTCGAGAAGATCTGGAACGCGCACCTCGTCGCGCCCGAGTCTGCGGCGACGCCGGCGGTGCTCTACGTGGACCTCCACCTCGTCCACGAGGTCACCTCGCCGCAAGCCTTCAACGTGCTGCGCGAGCGCGGGCTCAAAGTCCGCCGCCCCGAGCGCACCGTCGCCACCGTCGACCACTCGGTGCCGACCCGGTATGGACCCGACGGCAAGCTCGCCTTCGCCGACCCGCAGGCCGCCGCCCAGGTCGCTCACATTGCCTCCAACTGCCGCGAGTTCGGGATCGAGCTGCACGGAATCGGCAGCGACCGGCAGGGAATCGTCCACGTGATTGCGCCCGAGCTGGGGTTGACCCAGCCGGGAACGACCGTGGTCTGCGGCGACAGCCACACCAGCACGCATGGGGCCTTCGGGGCGCTCGCGTTCGGAATCGGCACCAGCGAGGTCGGGCACGTCCTCGCCACCCAGTGCCTGCTGCAACGGCGCCCGCGCACGCTCGAGGTCCGCGTCTCCGGCCGGCTGCGCCCCGGCGTCGCGGCGAAGGACGTGATCCTCGCGGTGATCTCGAAGGTGGGGATCGCGGGCGGGACGGGCAGCGTGATCGAGTACACCGGCAGCGCCATCCGCGCCCTCTCGATGGAGGAGCGGATGACCATCTGCAACATGTCGATCGAGGCGGGCGCGCGGGCGGGAATGATCGCTCCCGATGACACCACCTTCGAGTACCTGTCGCGCGCCCCGCTCGGACCGAAGGGGATCGCCTGGGATCGCGCCCTCGCCTCCTGGCGTGACCTTCCCTCCGAGCCCGGCGCGCGGTTCGACGCTCTGGTCGAGCTGCACGCGGATGCGATCGAGCCGATGATCACCTATGGGACGCACCCGGGGATGAGCATCCCATTGAGCGGCGCGGTGCCGGATCCGAGCAGCGTGGGGGACGCCGGCGCGCGGGCCGCGCTGGAGAAGGCCCTGCGGTACATGGGCATCCGCCCCGGAAAGCAGTTGCTCGGCCATCCGATCGACGTGGTCTTCATCGGCAGCTGCACCAACGCGCGCATCTCCGATCTGCGCGTCGCCGCCGGGGTGATGCGGGGGCGGAAGCTCTCGAGCCGGGTTCGCGCGCTCGTCGTCCCCGGCTCGCAGTGGGTCAAGCGCCAGGCCGAGGCGGAGGGCCTGGATCGGGTCTTCCGCGACGCGGGCGCCGAGTGGCGCGAGCCGGGTTGCTCGATGTGCATCGCGATGAACGGCGATCACCTTGAGCCCGGCCAATACGCGGTCAGCACCACCAATCGCAACTTCGAGGGACGCCAGGGGCCCGGCGGCCGGACGTTCCTCGCCAGCCCCTTGACCGCCGCTGCTGCCGCCATCGCGGGCCGGATCGCCGACCCGCGGGAGATTGCGAGGTAGACCATGGAAGCCTTCCGCACCCTCGAATCCAGAACGGTGGTCCTCCCCCAGGAGAACATCGACACCGACCAGATCATCCCCGCGCGCTTCCTCAAGGGAACCGACAAGGCGGGACTCGGTCGCGGGCTCTTCGCCGGATGGCGCTACGACGAGGGCGGCCGTCCGAGGCCGGAGTTCCCCCTCAATGCCCCCGAGGCGAAGGGCGCCCAGGTGCTCGTCGCGGGCGACAACTTCGGTTGCGGATCGTCGCGCGAGCACGCGCCCTGGGCGCTGATCGACCACGGCTTCAAGGCGGTGGTGAGCTCGGCGATCGCGGACATCTTCCGGCGAAACGCGGTGATGAACGGGCTGCTCCCGGTGGTGCTGGATCGGCCTGCGCACCGACGCCTGCTCGCCTCGCCCGGCGCCAAGGTGATCATCGACCTCGAGGCGCAGACCCTTTCGCTCGAGGACGGGGTCACCGCCTCCTTCTCGATCGATCCCTTCGCCCGCCACTGCCTGCTCAACGGAATCGACGAGCTGGGCTTCCTGCTCGGTCAGCGTGACGCGATCCGGGCCTATGAAGGGGAACGATGCGCGCGCTGATCGCGGTGCTGCCGGGAGACGGGATCGGCCCCGAGGTCGTCGGCCAGGCGACCCGGGTGCTCGACGCAGTGGCCCGTCGGTTCGAGCATCGCTTCGAGATGCGCGTCGCGGAGATCGGCGGACTCGCCATCGACCGCACCGGATATCCGCTTCCCGCCGCGACGCTCGATCTCTGCCAGAGCGCGTCCGCGGTCCTCCTCGGCGCGGTGGGCGGCCCGAAGTGGGATCCAAAAGGCCCGGTGCGGCCGGAGCAGGGCCTGCTCGATCTGCGCCGCTCGCTCGGGCTGTTCGCCAACCTGCGACCGGTCTCGGTGCATCCTCGTCTCGTCGGCGCCTCTCCGCTCAAGGCGGAGGTGCTCAGAGGGGTGGACATCGTCGTCGTCCGGGAGCTGACCGGGGGCCTCTACTTCGGCGAGAAACGCCGCGACGCCGAACGCGCGCTCGATACCTGCGTGTACACCGCCAAGGAGATCGCCCGAGTGGTCCGGGTCGCGGGCGCGCTGGCCCGGAAGCGGCGCGGCAGGCTGACCTCGGTGGACAAGGCCAACGTGCTGGAGACGAGCAGGCTCTGGCGCGAGGTGACCACCCGGGTGGTCGCGGAGGAGTTCCCCGACGTCCGGATCGACCACCAGCTGGTCGACGCCTGCGCGATGAATCTGATCGCGCACCCGTCCCGCTTCGACGTCGTGGTCACCGAGAACATGTTCGGGGACATCTTGACTGATGAAGCGTCGGTCCTCAGCGGCTCGATCGGGCTTCTGGCCTCGGCATCGCTGGGCGAGACGACCCGCGGGCTGTACGAGCCGATCCACGGCTCGGCGCCGGACATCGCCGGCTTCGGGGTGGCCAATCCCTACGGCGCGATCTCCAGCGCCGCGATGCTGCTTCGCCACTCCCTGGGTCTTGCGCGGGAAGCGGACGCGGTGGAGAGAGCGGTCTTTGCCGCGATCGAGCTCGGCGCTCTGACCGGCGATCTCGTTCCCCAGGGCACCAAACCCGTCACGACCGCGGAGGCCGGCGACGCCGTCCTCGCTGGTCTTTAGGAGATCGCTGAAAGGCGAGAAACGACATGGCCCACGACCCGAGACACAACAGCCGCGCGATCACCGAGGGACCTGACCGGGCCCCCGCGCGATCCATGCTCAAGGCGATCGGTTTCACCAGCGAGGACCTGAGCCGACCGATCATCGGGGTCGCCAACACCTGGACGGAGACGATGCCGTGCAACTTCCACCTCCGCCGCCTGGCGGAGCGGGTGAAGGAGGGTGTCCGCGCGGCCGGCGCGACGCCGATGGAGTTCAACACCATCTCGGTGAGCGACGGCGTGACCATGGGCACCGAGGGAATGAAGGCCTCGCTGGTGAGCCGGGAGGTGATCGCGGACTCGATCGAGCTGGTCTCCCGCGGCCACCTCTTCGATGCGGTGATCGCCCTGGTCGGATGCGACAAGACGATCCCCGGCGCCGCGATGGCGGTGATGCGCCTCAACGTGCCCTCGCTCGTTCTCTACGGAGGGTCGATCGCGCCGGGCCGCTTCGAAGGGCGCGACGTCACCATCCAGGACGTGTTCGAAGCCGTCGGCGCGCACGCGGCGGGCGCGATGTCGGCGGAGCGCCTCTCGCAGCTCGAGGACGTGGCCTGCCCGGGCGCCGGAGCCTGTGGAGGGCAGTACACCGCGAACACGATGGCGCTGGCGGTGGAGTTCCTCGGTCTCTCGCCTCCGGGCTACGCCACGATTCCGGCCGTCGATCCCCGCAAGGACGAGGCGACCCGCAAGGCGGGCGCCCTCGCGGTCGAGCTGCTCAAGAAGAACCTCCGCCCCCGCGAGGTGGTGACCCGCGCCTCCTTCGAGAATGCGATCGCCGGCGTGGCGGCCACCGGCGGGTCCACCAACGCGGTGCTCCACCTGCTCGCGCTCGCCCGGGAGAGCGAGATTCCTCTCGATCTCGACGATTTCGATCGGGTGAGCGGCCGCACGCCCCTGATTGCGGATCTCAAACCCGGAGGACGTTTCGTCGCGGTCGATCTCGACCGGGCGGGAGGCACGCGGCTCGTCGCCCAGCGGTTGATCGAGGGAAAGTTCTTCGACGGCAGCGCCCGCGCGGCGGACGGGCTCGCCTGGGCGGAGCACGCCGCCCTCGCCCGGGAAGGCGAGGCGCAGGAGGTCGTTCGCCCGCTCTCGGCGCCCCTGCGCAGGACGGGCAGCCTGGTCATCCTTCGCGGGAATCTCGCTCCGGACGGCGGCGTGGTGAAGATCGCCGGTCACGAGCGCCCGCTCCATCGCGGCCCGGCGCGCGTCTTCGACCGCGAGGAAGACGCCTTCGCCGCGGTGATTGCGGGAGAAATCCGCGCCGGGGACGTGGTGGTGATCCGCTACGAAGGCCCCCGCGGCGGCCCGGGCATGCGCGAGATGCTCGGGGTGACCGCGGCCCTGGTCGGGCGGGGCCTGGGCGAATCGGTCGCCCTGGTCACCGACGGTCGTTTCAGCGGCGCCACCCGCGGCCTGATGATCGGGCACGTGGCGCCGGAGGCGGCGGTGGGAGGCCCGCTTGCCGCTCTGCGCGAGGGCGACATGGTTTCGATCGACGTGGACCGGCGACGCCTCGACGTCGATCTCTCAAAGGAGCAGCTCGCGGAGCGGACGCGGGATTGGTCGGCGAGGCCGCCGCGCTACCCGCACGGCGTCTTCGCCAAGTATTCGGCCCTCGTTTCTTCGGCGGCGGAGGGCGCGGTCACCGGGTTTTCACCGAAGCGCAGTTCACCATCCACAAGGGAGCAACGGTAATGGCGATCATCTACTACGACAATCACGCAACCCTCGACCGGATCCGGGCGCGCAAGGTCGCGATCATCGGCTACGGAAGCCAGGGGCATGCGCACGCCTTGAATCTCGACGACTCGGGCGTAGACGTGCGCATCGGGCTGCACGCCACCAGCAAGTCGCGGGAGAAGGCCCAGCGGGCGGGGCTCAAAGTCTCCTCGGTCGCCCAGGCCGCGCGCGAGGCAGATCTGATAGTGATCCTCGCGCCCGATCATCTCCAGAAGGAAATCTACGAGAGCGACATCGAGCGCCATCTCACCCCGGGCAAGGCGCTCTTCTTCGCCCACGGCTTCAACATCCACTACGGCCAGATTCGACCGCCGCAAGGTGTGGACGTGGTGCTGATCGCCCCCAAGGCGCCGGGTCATCTGGTGCGCCGCCTCTATGAAGAAGGCCAGGGCACGCCGGCGCTGATCGCCGTGCATCAAGACGCGAGCGGAAGCGCGCAGGCCCTCGGCCTCTCCTACGCGCGCGCTCTGGGAGCCACCCGCGCGGGCGTGCTCCAGACCACCTTCAAGGAGGAGACGGAAACCGACCTCTTCGGGGAGCAATCGGTGCTCTGCGGCGGGGTGACCGAGCTGGTGATGGCCGGCTTCGACACGCTCGTCGAGGCGGGTTACCAGGAGGAGAGCGCCTACTTCGAGTGCCTCCACGAGCTCAAGCTTATCGTTGACATGATGTACGAAGGCGGCCTGGGTTGGATGCGCAACTCGGTGAGCGACACCGCGGAGTACGGCGATTACACCCGCGGCCCCCGGGTCATCGGCGAATCGGTGCGCGCGGAGATGAAGAAGATCCTCGGCGAGATCCAGAGCGGCGCCTTCGCGCGCGAGTGGATCGAGGAGAACCGGTCCGGCAGGCCCAGCTTCGACAGGCTGCGCTCGCGGGCCCGCGCCCACCGGATCGAGGTCGTCGGCGAGCGGCTGCGCGAGATGATGAGCTGGATCCGCGACGCGCGGAAGGACTCGAGCGAGCCGAACAACGTGGTCGACTACCCCTTCCAGCGCAGCGGAGCGGTGTAGCGAATGCGCGGCGACCGAGGCGACACCCGATCCTGGAGGATGCTCTGATGCAGTCCAAGTACATCTGGCTCAATGGCCGGCTGGTCAACTACGCGGAGGCGACGCTCCACTTTCTCACCCCCGGCTTGCACTACGGGATGGCCGCCTTCGAGGGAATTCGCTGCTACCAGACCGCCAAAGGGCCGGCGATCTTCCGGCTGCGCGAGCACATCGAGCGGCTCCTGGGCTCGTGCAAGGTGATCGGCTGGAAGTCGCTTCCGTACGACGCGGCGCAGCTGATCGAAGCCTGCCGGTTGACGGCCCAGGTCAACGGCTTTCAGGAGTGCTATCTGCGCCCGCTGGTGTTTCAGGCCGAGGGCGGTTGGAACCTCTCCTCGGACGCCGGCAAGCCATACGTCGGCATCGCCGCCTGGGAGTGGACAGGCTATCTCGGCGCCGAGGCGCAGGAGAAGGGCGTGCGCGCGAACGTTTCGTCGTTCACCCGCCATCAGCCCAACGTGATGATGACCAAGGCGAAGATCGCCGGGAACTACCCGAACTCGGTGCTCGCCAAGACCGAGTCGGTGCGCCTGGGTTTCGACGAGGCGATCATGCTCGACGGCCAGGGACTGGTCGCCGAGTGCACCGGCGAGAATATCTTCGCCGTGCTCAATGGGCGCATCTGCACCCCGCCGGAGGCGAACATCCTCGCCGGGATCACCCGGGACTCGTTGATTCAACTCTCCTCCGACTTGGATTACCAGGTCTCCGTCCAGCCCATCTCTCGAGACCAGCTCTACCTGGCGGACGAGGTGTTCGTCTGCGGCACCGCGGCGGAGGTGATCGGCCTGCGCGAGATCGACTTCCGGGTGATCGGTTCGGGCCGGACCGGGCCGATGACCCGGGCGCTGCAAGGCGCCTATCGCGCGCTGGTGACCGGTACTCACGCCCGTTCCGCCGGTTGGCTAACTCGGGTGGACGCCGACGGGCGTCCGACCCGCTCGCTCGAGGAGCTCAGGGTGGCGGTGTAGGCACGGAACCGGCCGGCCGGACTTGCTAAGCTCGCTTCCGCCGAAATGGCGATGCGAAACTCGACAGCACAATCCACCTTCCAGATCTTCAAGTTCGGCGGAAGCGCGCTCGGAGCCGACGATCTGAAGCGCGCGGCGGCGCTGGTCAAGGACGCGGCTCCGGACGTGCTGGTGGTGACTTCCCCCAGCGAGGCGGTCGATTCCCTCCTGCTGCAGGCCGTCCACTGCGCCAAGGCGGGGCGGGAGGCGGAGGCCTTGAGGAACGCCGCCGCCTGCGCCGAGGAGCAGAGGCAGCTCATCCAAAAGATTTCCTCGCCGTCCGCGAGGGAAGAGCTGGGCGCGATGGTGGGGCAGGACGCCGCGGAGCTTCGCGCGATCTGCCAGAGCATCGGCGTCCTCAAAGAGCTCACCCCGAGGATCATGGATGCGGTCCGCGCCCGGACGGCCCGGGCGGCGGCGCGACTGTTCGCCGCGGTGCTCGCCCAGGAGGGTGTGAAGGCGAAATACATCGACTCGGCTCCGCTGATTTCCATCGAATCCCGCGCGGGCAATCTCTGGCCGGATTTTCCGAGGTGCGAGTCCGCCGCCGCCGCGCTCGCGCCGCTGCTGGAGCGGAAGATCGTCGTCGTCACCCCGGGCGAGGTTGCCTCGGGCCCCGGCGGTGAAGTGGTGATGTTGGGACCGGGAGGGTCCGATTTCTCCGCCACCATCCTGGCCACCAGCCTGGGCGCGGATTCGGTCACGCTCTTCAAGGACGAAGAGGGCCTGATGACCGCGGATCCCCGCTTGGTCCCCTCGGCGCGGCTGCTGGCCGAGCTTCACTACCGCGAAGCCGCCGAGCTCGCTTACTACGGAGCCCAGATCCTCAAGCCCCGAGTGCTCATCCCGGTGATGGATCGACAGATCCCCCTGTTCATCAAGAACCTCGCCACCCC
>Ga0070708_100002568_pt1 | contig 14054 bp, 14 predicted proteins | sample KBSK5503metaG_FD_65469 | JGI IMG/M metagenome (GOLD analysis project Ga0070708, IMG submission 65469) | Corn, switchgrass and miscanthus rhizosphere microbial communities from Kellogg Biological Station, Michigan, USA - KBS K5-50-3 metaG | ecosystem: Host-associated > Plants > Roots >...
CCGCTGTGCGTGAGCACTTCGCGCCGGGCGCGGAATGCCTCGAGGAGGATGTCGGACAGGTCAGGGTCCTCGGCCATCAACTGGCGGAATCGAGCGGGTGCGATCCGGTGCACGCGACCCTCCTCGACGACGCGGGCAATCAGATAGACCGCCTGGCCGGTGAGCAGGTTGAGCTCGCCGAGGAACGAGCCTGGACCGAAGCGCACCAGAGACTCCTCGGGCGCGTCCTGTGTTGCCGGCTGGACGATCTCGACCGTGGCGTCCTCGGTGACGATCAAGTCGTAGGTCGTGTCGCCCGGGCCGTACAGAACCTCACCGACCTCGACCGTTTGGGGCGTTCCATAGGCGCGCAGACGCTCGAGCAGAGCGTCGCTCAAACGGGGAAAGGCGACCTGATCTCTGGCCTCGGGCTCGGATTCGGTTTCTGTCACCTCGGCCCTTTCGACGTCGAACCGGACGACGGCTCGTTCGAGGTCAGCTCGGCTTGCCGCCCTCGGCCCAGCGTCGGAAGAGGTCGACCTGCTCCTGGGGCCACGCGCCGTCGCACGGCATGGTGCCGTCCTGGAGGCGGGCGAGGATGGCGTCGGCGTGTTGGCTGACGTCGTCGTGCGACCAGAGGTCGAAGTGGGATTGCATCGACTGGCGGTCGCGTTCGCGGAACAGAGGCTTGAGGTCAGCCTCGAAGCCCACGAGCTCGTCTGGATCGGGGCTCACGATCGACCACACCGTAGCCACAGGCTGTGCAGTGCCGCGCTCATCCGGCCAACTCCTCGATCAAGGTCGCCGCGTCGTAGCCGCCGCGGTGCACGACGCCGTCGATGAACAGCGTCGGCGTGCCCCGGACCTCGCCCGACGCCAGTCCGCTCTCGACGTCCCGACGGATACGCCTCTGGACCTCCGCGTCGGATCGGTCGCGGTCGAAGCGCGCGACGTCGAGCTCGAGCTCCGCGGCATACCGCTGTAGATCGCCGTCTTCGAGTGCCTTCTGGCGATGAAAGAGCAGGTCGTGCATGTCCCAGAACCGGTCCTGGAGTGCGGCTGCCTCGGCTGCGGTCGCTGCCGCGACGGCGTGAGGGTGGATCTCGGTCAGCGGGAAATGCCGGAACGCGAACCGCACGGCCCCGCTCAGTCGCCGCTCGACCCGCTCGATCTGTCGAAACGCCTGTCGCGAATACGGGCATTCGTAGTCCCCGTACTCGAGGATGAGGCGACCGGCCGTCGGCCCGCGGACGTGATCGACCTCCTCGTCGATCGGCTCCAATCTCGGCTGGCGGTTCTCCGGCATCGCGTTTTCCGTCAATTTAGAGCCCGACAGACTGCCGGACGACGACGTGGATGCGGTCGGGCGCGTCCTGGTGGATCGTCAGCGAACCTTGCGGGCGGCCCGGCGCAGGCGCTTCCAGGCGGCCGGCAGACGCTCGTGAAGCTGTTGACGCCGGTACCGCTGGCGTTCTGCCAGGCGGCCGGCGACGAAGGCAAGTGCAGTGTCCGACGTGAGGTCGGCCTGCACGGCCAGCAATTGCTCCGCGACGACGGTGTCCCGGTGTTCGCCGAGTACGTCCTGCAGCGCCTTGGCGGCCTCGATCACCCGCTCACCTCGCGGACGTCGCTCTGGGCCGGCGAGCTCGACCGTATAGCGAACACGCTTGACCCTGATGCGCAGTGCGTGGAGGGCCTCGTCAGCGGGCGAGCTTCCCAGCTTCTGCACCTGATCGACCAGACGTTCCAATTCGCGTCGGGACCGCTTGCGCAACGACAACGGCACCGGTTGTGCGGCAAGGTCGATCGGCTGGGCGAGCCGGCCGAGCAGGCTCATGTAGGCAGGCTCGTCGAGCGCCGCCAGCAGCTCCTGGTGCAGCCGGTCGCGGCCGGACGTGAGTGCGGCCACCAGCCGGCCCGCGGCGGGCAGCTCGTCGGTATCGAGGCTCTCGAGCTCGTGCTCGAGCTGATCGAGGAGGACGTCGAGATCCCGGACCGGGCCGCCCCTGCGGGCGAGCTCGCCGAGTTGCGCTCGCACCGATGACGACCAGTCCTCATCGATCACACCGCGGCCGACTCGCAGGAACGCGCGCAGCCGACGGCTTGCAACTCGGAACTGGTGAAGGTTCTCTGGGTCCACGCCGAGCCGCGTGCCGGGGTCGTGGCGAAGCATCGCCCGCCCTTGCTCAGCGATCTGGGCCTGAAGCCGCCCGACATCCTCGTCGTCGCGGTACCAGGGGACGGGATGGAGCGACTCGTCGCCCGCGATCGCGCCGAGCAGCGCTGCGACCTCCGCGGGCGGATACTCGTCGTCCGGCGCGTCCTCCACCTCGACGACCTCCCCCCTGGGCAGGACGAGCTTCCAGCTCGATGAGCTCTCACACCTTCGACGCTCCAGGGAGATGCCGTGGCACTTGAGCCGCCGATCAGGGGTGTCGAACAGGACCGGCTCTGAATCGCCGGCGGTCGCTCGGACGGGACGCCGACCGGATCGGGTGCTGCCGTCTCCCTGCCCGGGCGACGACCGGGGCGGGTACGGGAGCGCGGCACGAGCCGCATCCGCGAGCTCCGGGCACACGAGGACGAGCTCGGGGCTGATCGGCCCGAGCTCCGCGACCGGCTGCACCAGCTGCAACTGCGGGCGGCTGCCGTGGCTGCGGTCGACGTTCCAGCGCGCGACCCGGTCGACGTCATTCATCTGCGACGACTTCCTCGGGACGCCTTCTCATCCTGCACCGCCTACACAGGCGAGATGTTCCTCAGTACGCACTCCGGGAGTCGCGCCGCGCGCTTCTCCTGGTGCTCCAGGGCCTGGACGCAGCCGGGAAGGACGGGACGATCCGTCACGTGCTCACAGGGGTGAACCCCCCAGGGCTGCCGAATCGTCGCCTTCAAGGAGCCGACGGCCACCGAGCTCGAGCACGACTACCTCTGGCGCGTGCACACACCCTGTCCGGCACGCGGGGAGATCGGGATCTTCAACCGCTCGCACTACGAGGACTTCGTCGCCGCGCGCGTCCGCAACCTCGCGCCCGAGCCTGTCTGGCAGCGCCGGACGCAACGTTTCCGTGAGTTCGAGCGGCTGCTCGTCGACGAGGGAACGATGCTGGTGAAGGTGTTCCTTCACGTCTCCGCCGACGAGCAGCGAAAGCGGCTCCAGGAACGGATCGACGATCCCGAGAAGGCGTGGAAGTTCAACCCCGGCGACCTGCTAGCGTCCGAAGACGAGCCGGTGGAGCTGCCCCCGTTGCCGGGGCTGCTGGACGTGACTAGTGACGAGCGTTACTCGCCGCGCGCCGTCGATCTCAGGCTCGCGCCAACTGCTGTTCGGCGAGGTGGTGCCGCTCGATCGACGTGGCGACCGTGCGCCGTCTCCGTCCGCCCCATCGCTTCCGACCGCGGCCCACAAGCAGTGCCTCGTCGAGGCGCGCGGCGCCGGTCCGCCTCTTCAAGTCGACGCTCAACTCGAGTTCCTTTCCTCGACCAGGACTGGACAGAGCGACTCTAGCGATTGAGTCGCGTGCAAGGCTAGTCCTGAACCGGCGCGGAAGGGCGTAACGTAGGCCTCGTTCCTCGGGAGGCGATCGTCAAGGCGTCCACCTTCTCCGGCCAGCTTGCCGCTCTGGGTACCGGTCCAGACGAGATTCTCGAGCGCGTCCACGTGCCCGCCTACCTGATCGACACCGAAGGTCGGATCCGCTGGCTGAACGCTGCGGCGCGGGACCTCGTCGGCGATGCGAACGGTCGCCCGTTCATGGACGTCGTCGTGCCGCAGGATCGTCAACGGGCGACCGCAGCGTTCAGGGAGAAGATCCTCGGTCGCAAGGCGGCGACCGACCTCCGTGTCGAGGTGCGTACTCGGAGCGGCACGTCGATCCCGGTCGAGATCAGCTCGATCGCCGTGCGCGGGGGCAGGCAGCACCGCATCGTCGGCGTGTTCGGGCTCGCCGCGCCGCGACGGTCGGAGCGTTCCGGGACACGCCGTCACCCTCACTTGACGCCGCGGCAGCGTGAGACGCTCACCTTGCTCGGCGAGGGCGCGTCGACCGAGGTCATTGCCGAGCGTCTCGGCGTGGCGCGGGAGACGGCTCGCAACCACGTTCGCTCGGTGCTCCGTGAGCTCGGCGCGCGCTCACGGCTCGAAGCTGTCGTCGAGGCCCACGCCCGCGGCCTTCTGTGAGCGACCGACCCATTTGGGTCAAGACAGACGACCGTCGGGACGGAAGGATGGACTGCCGCTGCTGCTTCGAGCGCCGGGAACCCCTCTCTCGGCGCAGGAGTATGCCTCGAGGGAGAGTCCCTGTCCCTTCCCCTCTCCCTCGAGGCGTGCAGCCTCGATGCTCAGGGGCTTTCAGGTGCGCGGAGGCTCGTCTTCGGCCAGCCGCTCGGGCTCGAAGCCACCGAGGTGCTCTGCGACATGCTCGTCAGCCTGCAGATCCTCGACGCTCTCGCCGGCGAGACGACGCTCCGAGGGACTTCCGCGCTCCCGTTCGATTTCGCGCTCCACCGTTTCTTCCCGGCTGCGACCCATGATGCGGTTCCAGAGCTCGCGCAGCATCAGCCGAGTCTAGTCCTTCGGCGGAGGCGGGACGACGAGCACCGGCCGCCCGGCGTGCTCGGCCACATCGTGCGAGACGCTTCCCTCGATGAGCTCGCGTAGCCCGGTGAACCCGTGGGAGCCGACGACGATCGCGGCCGCGTCGATCTCGTCGGCGACCTTGAGGATGCCCCGCCACGTCGGCGCGTCGACCTCGGCTCGAGGCTCGGCTTTGAAGCCGGCCTGCCGGGCGAGCTCGGCCCCGGCCTCGGCTTGCGCGAGGGTTCCCTCGAAGACGGCAAGGCTGACGTCGGCCGCTCCCGAGCCGGCCGCGGCGTAGGTCTCGGCGACCACGTCGAGCGGGCCGACGTCGAGAACGACCGCGTCACGGCCGACAAGCAACGATCCGGCTGCGGTGATCGCGTGTCGCGAACCGGGGGAGCCGTCGTAACAGATAAGGATCGGACCTCGGCCCACAACTGGATTCTGGCTCACCCGCGCCTCCTGTGCGTCAGTCCGGCGGGACGATCAGGACCGGGCGGCGTGCATGCTTGGCGACCTCGTGCGAGACGCTTCCCTCGAAGAGCTCACGGAAGGCGTTCAGGCCCCGCGAGCCGAGCACGATCACCGCTGCGTCGATGTCGTTCGCGACGTCGACGATCGCCTCCCACGTCGGTGCGGCGACTCCCGCGCGCGCCTCTGCCACGAAGCCCGCTTCCTTGGCCCGCTGAGCGCCCAACCGGGCACGCCGGAGCGCGTCGTCCCTGTTCATCCCCTCGAACGTCCCGCCGGGCATGACGGGCGACAACGCCGCGACGCTCTCGGCTTCGGTCAACGGCGGCCCGACGTCCAGGACGATTGCGCGGCGCGGGGAGAGCAGTGTCGCTGCCGCGTCGATCGCGCGGTCGGCCTCGTCCGAGCCGTCGTAGCAGATGAGAATCGGGGTGTCGGGCATCGGGTCTCCTTTGTCGTGTCCCACCGATCGTGGCGCAGCCGGCTCAACCGGCATCGGCCGAACGTAGCCCTGCGCGGAGTCGGGCGGCATCCGGGAAGGCGCGGAGGGCGTGCGGAGAGTCCACATCCCGTCGTACCTGCGGCGGAACAGCACGTAGGCGATCCCGCCCGCGGGAAGCGGCAACCAGTACGCGACGAGCCGATACAGCAGCGTCGCGGCCAGTGCGTCCGAGCTGGAGACGCCTGCGAGCGTCAGCGTGCCGACGAGCCCCGCCTCCACGAAGCCGACCCCGCCCGGGGTCAGGGGAATCAGGGCGAGCAATCCGGCGGCGGCGTAGGCGATCAGGACGAGCGACGGCTGAGGCTTGGCGCCGACCGCTCTCAGCGCGCAGAGCAAGGCGAGGTAGTCGAAGCCCGTGTTCGCGGCCGCCGCGACGACGGCCCGCTGCCAGTTCTCGCCGACGGTCGTGCGGATAAAGTTCCGGTCCGCGATGAGCTCCTCCGGCAGGCCGGACACGTGCCGGCGGCGGCGGACTGTCGCATTGAGCAGCCACTGGAGGCCCTCGCCCGCCAGGTCGACGGGAGCATCCGCCGCGAACGCGGCCACGCCGGCCGCGACCAGCAGCACGAGGACGCCGAGCCCGAGATAGGCGGCGGTGGCGAGGCTGTGGCTGATCGGCACGCCGCCGAGGATCGCCGGCAGCGCGAGGGCAGGCAGCGCCAGCCTCGTCGCGATCTGCAATCCGGTCGACGCCGCGAACGCAGCCGCGGCCTCGCCGGTGTCGACGCCGGCTCGGCTCAACATGGACGCAGAGAAGGCCGTCGACACCGCACCGCCCCCGGGCACGATCCTGCCGACGGCGTTCCCGCTCAGCTGCGCGGAGGCGACCGGGAACCAGGAGCGGACGTGCAGCGCGATCCTGTCGAGCTCCCAGAGGCAGACGTAGCTCGCCGCCTCACACGGGAGGACGAGGATCGCGAACGGCCAGTCGAGATGCGAGAGCGACCGCCACGAGGCGAACACCACGAGCAGGCTCGGTAGCAGGAAATAGAGGGAGACGAGGGTGATACCGACGAGCACTCCCGAGCGCGCGCGACGTCCCCACATGCTCCAAGTGTCCATGTCCGCGCACGCCGTCGCATCGATCGGTCTCCGCAGGCGCGGTCACGCAGCGCTCGAGAATACTGTCACTCTTGCTTTCGCGGTCACGCGTGGCGAGACTTCGAATGCGTTGGAGGCGCGAACCTTTCACAGTGAAGGTTCGATGATTCCGTTGTTGCGCGGTCTCGCAGACGTCGAACCGATGCCATGACGCGTCGGCAGCGGCTGACGCTGTTCACGGCGATCCTCGGGTCGGCGGTCGTGACGATCGACAGCTCGGTCATCAACGTCGCGTTGCCTGCGATCGCGCGCGACCTGGGCGGCGGGCTGTCGGCGCAGCAGTGGGTGTCGAACGCCTACCTGCTGTCGCTCGGTTCACTGATTCTGATCGGAGGCTCGCTCGGAGACATCTACGGCGAGCGGCGTGTGTTCGAGATCGGCGTGGCGGCGTTCGGCGTCGTCTCCGTCGCCTGTGCCCTCGCGCCGACGATCGGCATCCTGATCGCTGCTCGGGCGCTGCAGGGCGCGGCCGGGGCGCTCGTCACGCCGTCGTCGCTGGCGATCATCGTCGCCGCGTTCGCGCCGAAGGAGCGGGGTGCGGCCATCGGATCATGGACTGCGTGGGGCTCGATCGCGGCGATCATCGGCCCGCTTGCAGGAGGCTCGATCGTCGACCACGTCTCCTGGCGCTGGATCTTCGCCGTCAACGTCCCGCTCGTTGCCGGCACGCTGCTGTTGATCCGCGCCGCGGTGCCTGCAAGCACACGGATGCTGAAGCGGCGTGTCGATTTCGTCGGCGCCGCCCTCTGCGCGCTCGGCCTCGGAGGATTCGTGTTCGCGCTGATCGAGGAGCCGCGTCACGGCTGGGGCAGTGCCGAGATCCTGATCGCCTTGATCGGTGGAATCGTCTCGTTCGTGTCGTTCCTCGCCTACGAGCGGCGTGCGCCCGAGCCGATGCTCAAGATCGAGCTCTTCACCCATCGCAACTTCGCAGTCGGCAACATCGAGACGTTGTGCATGTACGCGGGGCTCTCGATCCTCTTCTTCTTCCTCACGATCTACCTGCAGCAGGTCGCCGGCTACAGCGCGCTGAAGAGCGGCCTGACGACGCTGCCGGTGACGTTGGTGATGTTCGTGCTCTCACGCCGCTTCGGGGCGCTCGCCGACCGCTACGGGCCGCGCCTCTTCATGGGCGGCGGGCCGCTGATCGCGGCCGCGGGCATTCTGCTCCTCGCTCGTGTGGGGATGCACGTCTCGTACCTCACTGACCTGCTGCCGGCACTGCTCATCTTCGCGATCGGCCTCACGATGACCGTTTCACCCCTCACGGCCACGGTCCTTGCAGACGCCGACGAGAGCGACGCGGGAATCGCGTCGGCCATCAACAACCAGATGGCGCGCGTGGCCGGGCTCATCGGCGTCTCGGTGATCGGAGTCGTCGTCGCTGGGACTCTCGTCGGCGGCACCTTTTCCGCGAACAACGCCTCTGTCCGGGCCTTCCACATGGCGATGGTGGTCTGCGCGGTGCTCGTCGCGGCGGGAGGCGTGGTGGGAGCGATCGGGATCGTCAACCCGCGGCGCACCGTCAGCGCCGCGCATTGTCCGGGCGGACAACTCGTCGGGGCGCCCAAGCCTGCGGTTGTCGACGTCTTGACGCCGACCTGAGATCGCAACTGCCCGCCTGTGAGCGGACTATTCAGAGTCGCCGTTCGACTCGCCCGCGTGCGTAGCGCAGGCCGAGCCAGCCGGCGATGACAACGACGACGACGGCGCCGGCCGCGTAGAGGCCGTAGCGCTGGATCGCGTCGGCCGCCGCCCGGCCGCCGTAGTACGCGGTCAACCCGACCGCCGTCGCCCAGGCAATGCCCCCCACGGCGTTCCAGAACAGGAACCGCCACCACTGCATGCGCGACAGGCCGGCGACCCAGGCGACCGTGTAGCGCAGAATCGAGACGAAGCGGCCGAAGAAGACCGTCTTGCCGCCGTGGCGCTTCATCAGCGCCTCGGCGCGTGGGAGGACCCGGTCGCCGTACTGGTTCAGCCAGCGCCAGCGCGTGAAGAGCGCCCGGCCGCCGATGCGGCCGATCAGCCAGTAGCCGAGGTTGTCGCCGACGATCGCGCCGGCCGCGGCGATCGCGATCACCGACGCGATCGAGTAGTGCCCCTCCGCGGCGAGCACCCCGAATGCGATCAGCGCGGTCTCGCCCGGCAGCGGGATCCCGAACGACTCGATCATCACGACCGCGAACAGGAGCGGCAGTCCATGGTTGGTGACGAAATGCGTCATCTCTGCTCAGCGTGCTCGGCTGCGATTCAGGGAGCTCAGGCTGAGTGGGCCTGAGTGGCGCCGTCGCTGCCTCGGCGGGTGGGCGCGCGGCCGGGCGGCTGCTCGGGTGCCGGACGCGCGACCGTGGGCGGTATCGGGCGGGTCACTGCTTCATTCGCCGAGATCTCGATCGTCTCACCGTAGTGGGCGATCTCGAGCGGCGGCCCGTCGACCACGGCGTACGTGGCTTCGGGCCGAGTGACGTCGACCTTGAGCCGTCGGCCGCGGAAGAGGATGCGGAAGCTGAGGCGTTCCAAGCGGGGCGGGAGCCGAGGCGCGAAGCTGAGCTTGCCGTCGTGGTCGCGCATCCCGCCGAACCCGGCAACGGCGGCGATCCAGGCCCCGGCGAGCGAAGCGATGTGGACGCCGTCGCGGGTGTTGCGCTCGAGGTCGTGCAGGTCCATCAGGGCGGCTTCGCCGAAATAGTCGTAGGCAAGGTCGAGATGGCCCGTTTCAGCGGCGATCACGGCTTGGGTGCACGCGGAGAGCGAGGAGTCTCTGACCGTGAGCCGCTCGTAGTAGTCGAAGTCTCTCGCCTTCTCCTCGTCGCTGAACGCGTCTCCCCGCCAGTGGAGGGCGAGCACGAGGTCGGCCTGCTTGACGACCTGTTTGCGGTAGAGGTCGAAGTACGGGAAGTGGAGCAGGAGGGGGTACTGCTCGGGCTCGGTGCGAGCGAAGTCCCAGACCTGATGGGAGGTGAAGTTCTCCGACTGCGGGTGGACGCCGAGCAGCTCGTCCCAGGGGATCGTCATGTCCTCGGCGGCGTCACGCCAGCCGGCGGCCTCCTCGAGGTCGGCTCCGAGCTCGGCGGCGTGGCGGGGATGACGCGCCACTGCGTTGGCGGCCTCACGCAGGTTCTGTTGAGCGAGCAGATTCGTGTAGACGTTGTTGTCGGCGATTGCGCTGTACTCGTCCGGGCCCGTGACACCGTCGATCCGGAAGCGGCCTTCGGCGTCGTGGTGGCCGAGCGAGCGCCAGAGCCGCGCGGTCTCGACCAGCAGTTCCAGACCGGCCTCGCACTCGAACTCGTCGTCCGCGGTAGCTGCCTGATAGCGGGCGACCGCGTCGGCGATGTCCGCGCCGATGTGGAAGGCGGCGGTGCCGGCCGGCCAGTAGCCCGAGCATTCCTGGCCGCGGATCGTGCGCCAGGGGAAGGCGGCCCCCTCGAGGCCGAGCTGGCGCGCGCGCTCGCGGGCGAGGTCGAGGGTGGAATGCCGCCAGCGCAGAGCGTCGGCAGCCGCTTGCGGGGCGGTGTAGGTGAGCACAGGGAGGACGAAGCGCTCCGTGTCCCAGAAGGTATGGCCGTCGTAGCCGGGACCGGTCAGGCCTTTGGCGGCGATCGCTCGTTGCTCGGCGCGGGCGCCGGCCTGGAGCGTGTGAAAGAGCCCGAAGCGAACGGCTTGCTGGAGCTCGGTATCGCCCTCGAGCTCGACGTCGGCGCCGTCCCAGAAGTCGTCGAGGTAAGCGCGCTGACCGCTGAGCAACCCCTCCCAGCCCGTGTGCCGCGCCTGGGTCAGCGCGGCCACGACCTGGTCGCGCACGGCCGGCTCCGAACGCTGGCTCGACCAGCCGTATGCAACGAACTTGACCACGCGCAGGCGTTCCCCGGGCGCGAGCTCGGTCGCGACGGTGACGCGACCGACGTCCGGCCCGCTCTCGGCGGCGCTCTCGGTGCTTTCGGGCCCCTCGACCACGTGGTCCATGCCCGCCGCCATCAGCAGCTTGCTCCGCTTACAGGAATGGACGAGCACGACCCGGGCGCCACGGTCGAAGAACGACTCCGAGTGAAGCGGCGCCTCGAGGACGGCGGCCGCGCGTGGGTCTTCCTGCGCGGGCAGCCCTCCTTCATTGGCGACGAGCTCCGACTGGACGACCAGGCGCAGCGGTCCGTCCAGCGGCTCGACCTCGTAGAGGATCGCCGCCGCCGCGCGCTGAACAAATGAGACCAGCCGGGTCGAGCTGACTCGAACCGAGGCACCCGCCGGCGACCGCCACTCTGCGCGGCGACGAAGGACACCGGCGCGCAGGTCGAGCTCGCGCTCATGTGCGAGCAGCCTTCCGTAACGAACATCGAGCGGCTCGTCGTCGACGAGCAGGCGGATGATCTTGCCGTTCGTCACGTTCACGACCGTTTGTCCCGACTCCGGATAGCCGAAGCCCGCCTCGGCGTAGGGCAGCGGACGGAGCTCGTAGAACGAGTTCAGGTACGTCCCGGGAAGCCCGAACGGCTCGCCTTCGTCGAGGTTCGCGCGCAACCCGATGTGCCCGTTGGCGAGTGCGAAGACCGACTCCGTCTGCGCGAGCGCGTCGAGATCCAGATGCGTCTCGCGCACCGACCAGGGTTCCACGGCGAAGGCAGGATGCGTCGTCACGGGCTCTCGAGCAATTCGGCCAGGTCCGAGACGACGATATCGGCGCCGTGTGCGCGAAGCGCATCCGCCTGCTTGGTCCGGTCCACTCCCACGACGTAGCCGAATCGTCCTGCCCGCCCGGCGGCGACCCCGGCGAGCGCATCCTCGAACACGGCCGACTCGCCCGGGTGCACGCCGAGCGCGCGGGCGGCGGCGAGAAACGTGTCGGGCGCCGGTTTCCCACGCAGGTGCTCCCGTACGGCGGCGATTCCGTCGATTCGCACCTCGAACAGGTCGTCGATGTGGGCGGCCTCCAGGACCTCCTTGCAGTTCGCGCTCGAGGAGACGACCGCCCGGTGCAGCCCCGCGTCGCGCGCCCCGCGCACGTAACGGACAGAACCCTCATAGACCGCCACGCCTTCACGGCGGATCAGCGCGAGCACGAGGTCGTTCTTGCGGTTCCCGAGTCCGTGCACCGTCTCGTCCTCTGGGGAATCGCTCGGTTCGCCGTCGGGCAGCTCGATCCCACGCGAGGCGAGGAACGAGCGCACGCCGTCGTGGCGTGCCTTGCCGTCGACATACTCGTTGTAGTCGACCACTGAGTCGAAGGGGACGAAGCGCTCACCACTGCGCTCGGCGCGCTCGCGCAGGAACTCGTCGAACATTTGCTTCCAGGCCGCCGCGTGCACCCGCGCAGTCTTCGTCAGCACGCCGTCGAGGTCGAACAGGCATGCTCGGATCCCGCCCGGTAATCCCAGCAGCCGTGAGCGGAGAGATTGGTCGCGGAGCCCGTCGGCGCTCATGTCGTCAACACGATCCAATCGGGTGCGTCCGATAGTACTGCCGGGCCACCCGATCGCGTGGGTTGGACTCGATCGGCGCGGCGATCGTTTTACGCACGCATGAGCGGCGGGGATCATCATTAGGCGCGTGCGTTGGGGGAGATGGCTCCATGCCCGGTGGTATGGCTACCTGTGGCGTCGCGCACGACCGGAATCCAAGGTCTATCTCGGGGCGCTCGCCTTCTTGCTGCTCGGTGCAGGTGGCTTCTACCTGGCGACCATCGGCAGCTCCGCGCACGCATCGGGCGCGGACGCCTACATCGTGCGCCGCACCTCCGTCGTCAGGACCGTGGTGCAGGTTCGAAACGGGCACACGATTGTGAAGAGGATCCGGTCGATCCAGACGGTGAAGCTGCCCGCTCACGCCGTGACCGTCAAGTCGCTGCGGACGATCACGGAAGCTGGTCGAGTTAGGAGCATCCCCTTTACGCGAGTGAAGTACGTGCCCGTCACCAAGCTGAGAACCGCGACAATCGACCGGATCGTGACGAGCGTCGTGACGCGCGGTGGAAAGACCACAACGGTCGTCAGCACCCAGCCTGTCACGGTGCAGACGACCGTTCCGGTGACCGTGCAGGAGACCCTGGCGGTGACGCAGTCGAAGACCGTGACGGATCAGCGCACGATCACGCAGCCTCCCGTCACGACGACTGTCGTCAGCACCACCACCACCACGACCACCGTGGTGCATACGACCACGCAGACTCGGACCGTGACGGTCACGACCACGGTGGCTGGGACAACCGGCGGAACGACGACCTAGCCTGTCTGAGTTAGACCAGGGTTGCGGCTGCGCCGTCGTTGCCGTGGACTACGCCGCGCGTTCGAGGTCGGCGTCTGCCACGGCTGCTTCGTCGACGATCTCCTTGATCTCGCTCTCCGAGCGGCCGGCCCGCTGCGCGGCCTCCACCACGAGCAGCATGTGCTGATGCCGTTCTTCCTGCTCCTGCCCCCACATGGACACTCCCCTCTCTGTCGCGTTCGGTGTCCCCACGGTACGGGCCGAGGCCGTTGTGATGCGGTAAGGGTTCTGTGACTTATTCGACAAGCGCGAGGAAGCGCTGCGTCCGCTCTTCCTTCGGCGCCGAGAAGAACTCGTCGGGCGGCGCTTCCTCGACGATGCGGCCCTCGTCCATCATCAGCACCGTGCTCGCCACGTGGTGCGCGAAGCGCAGCTCGTGGGTGACGACGACCATCGTCATGCCCTCGCGGGCCAGCGACTCCATCACGTCGAGCACTTCGCGCACGAGCTCGACGTCGAGTGCCGAAGTCGGCTCGTCGAACAGCATCGCCTTCGGTCGCATGACGAGCGCACGCGCGATCGCGACGCGCTGCTGCTGTCCTCCGGACAGCTCGTCCGGGTACTGCGAGGCCTTGTCGGCAAGCCCGACGCGCGCGAGGAACTCGAGCGCTCGCTCGCGCGCCTCGCGCCTGGGAAGCCGCCGCACCTCGACGAGCGCACACATCACGTTGTCGAGCGCCGTCATGTTCTGGAACAGATTGAACCGCTGGAAGACCATGCCGATCTCCGAGCGGTGCAGCGCGAGCGCCTTCTCGTTCAGCGCCGTCAACCGCTCCGCCTCGAGGTAGACGTCGCCCGCGTCGGGCGTCTCGAGCATCGCCAGGCAGCGAAGCAGGGTCGACTTGCCGGAGCCGGACGGCCCGATGATCACCTTCACCTGGCCGCGGTCGACCTCGACGCTGACCCCCTTCAGCACGTCGAGCTCGCCGTAGTGCTTGTGGACTCCGTCAGCGCGAAGGACGACGTCAGGCATCAGCGCGCGTCGTGCGAGATCGCGGGTACCGGTGACGCGAGCGGACGCCGCCGCCGCCGCCGCTGCGACGACCACGTGAAGCGCCGCTCGAGCCGCGACTGCACGAGCATCAAGATGCTGACGATCACGAGGTAATAGATCAGCGACGCCGCCAGCGGCTCCGGGTACTTGAATGTCGCGGCCGAGAG
>Ga0070708_100002570_pt1 | contig 14049 bp, 13 predicted proteins | sample KBSK5503metaG_FD_65469 | JGI IMG/M metagenome (GOLD analysis project Ga0070708, IMG submission 65469) | Corn, switchgrass and miscanthus rhizosphere microbial communities from Kellogg Biological Station, Michigan, USA - KBS K5-50-3 metaG | ecosystem: Host-associated > Plants > Roots >...
TCGGAGTCCGAGCAGATCCCTCCGGCCTGCTCGGAGAGAGGCCTCGTGCAGGGCGCCGCTACCAGCGACCTCGGGCTGGCCATGCAGGCGACGGGCATCGCACTCATCGCCGCGCTCTGCGCGTTCCTCCAGCGGTCCATCGACCGCCGCTGCCTGCGCTCGTGGTGCGTGGGATGGCTTTGCCTGGCCACCGCCCTCTTCGCCCTCTTGATCATGTTCCGCATCCGGGCACTCACGCCCATCCTCCAGCCCGTGTACTTCTTCGGCGAGTACGCGTTCGCGTTCCTGGTCATCGCGGGCTGCCGCGAGTACGCGTCCGGGACGCGGCTGGTTCGCGGAGACGCGGGCTGGGCCGCACCCGCCTTGCTGCTCGCCATGACCCTCCCCCACGTCGGGAGGAGCTTCTCGCAGCGGTTCATCCTCCAGGCCGCCGTCATGGCCCTGCTCTTCGCAATCGCGTTCTGGCAGCTCGAACGCGCGCGCCGGGGGCGTCCGCGGACGCTGCCCGGCGTGCGCATCATGGCCATCGCGCTCCTGCTCCTCACCATCGACTTCTTCCATTACGTCCCCGTCGTCAGCTTCGCCGAGCTCTACCGCGTCTCGCTTCCCTCCGCGTACATCGATTACGCGTCCCTGTACGACCTCATCTTCGAGGTGCTGCTGGCCTTCGGGATGGTCACGGTGGTGATGGAGGACGTCAACCGCGAGCTGCAGGCCGCGAACGAGGAGCTACGGGTGGCGCACGACGCGATGCAGAACCTCGCCCGTGTGGATCCGCTGACGGAGACGCTGAACCGGCACGCGTTCTACTCGCTGGTGGAAGACGCCCGCCGGCTCGGGGCGACGCCGCCCGAGGGGACGGTGGCCATCGTGGACATCGACTCGCTCAAGCCGATCAACGACGCGTACGGGCACGCGGCCGGGGACGAGTCGATCCGGGCCGTCGCGACCGCCATCCGCTCGATCGTGCGCGCGGCCGACCTCGTCATCCGCTGGGGCGGTGACGAGTTCCTGGTCATCCTCATCGGGGTTCCGGAGGAGGAGGCGACGCGACGCCTCGACCAGATCGGCGAAGCCCTGCGCGAGACGACCCTGCGCGGAATGGCGAAGCCGGTCGCGCTCTCCGTCTCGTTCGGCGTGGCCAGCTTCGGGACGGAGCGGCCGCTCGAACGCGCGATCGAGACGGCCGACCGCGAGATGTACCGGCAGAAGCAGGCGGCCAAGGGGCGCGAGCGGCCGGCCTAGTCTTCGGGAGCCGCCATCTCGCCGGCGCGCACGGCCTCGAGGATCTCGCGGGCGGCCTCGGCGTCTTCGGGCCGGACCCGAACGCTCACGCCGATCGCCATACCCAGGGGCACGTGTACGTCCGCGAGATGATCGTTGAAGAGCCAGCACGGAATGGCGGCCTCCTCCAGCGCCATTCGGCACAGATGAGCTTCGACGGCGGTGCCGAAGGTGGCGATCGGGACAAGCGCCTCGAAGTCCACGTAGGTCGCGGCCGCGCGCAGGCTCTCGAGCGCCGCGGGCACGTCCACCTCACGCTCCCTGAGGATGGCTTCGACGAGAGGGAAGGCGTCGGGCCGCCACTCTTCGAGATCGTGGTCGCGGAGAATCGCGAGGAGCTCGCCCGTAGGCAGCTGCTCGAGCCTGGCCCTCAGCTCATCGGTCAAGGACGGGCCCTCCCGGCTTTCCGTCGCGCGCGGCGACCGGCCGATCAGCCGCGCGCTTGGGGCAGGTTGTCGATGAACTCGTGGACGAGCTTCTTCTGGGCTTCCGGCGTCAGGGACGACTGGACGATCTTCGACGCCGCTTCCACGGCGAGATCCGCCACCGACGAGCGCAGCTCCTGGATGGCCAGCTTCTTCTCGCGCTCGATCTGCTCCTTGGCCTTCTGGACCATGCGCTCGGATTCGGCGCGGGCCTGGGCGATGACGTCGGTCTTCACCGTCTCCGCGTCGGACAGGGCGCGCTTCAAGATCTCCTCGCGCTGGCGGCCGGCCTCGCGGATCAGCTCCTGATGCTGGGCAAGGAGGCGCTGCGCCTCCTCGTTCGCCTTCTGCGCGGAGCCGACCGCGTCGTGGATGCCCTTTTCGCGCTCCTCGATCATGGCCAGAAGCGGCTTCCAGCCGAACTTGGTGAGCACGAAGGCGAAGATCGCGAACAGCACCACCGTCCACAGAGTGAGACCGAACTCCAGGTCGGTGAAGCCGCCCGCGGCGAGGGCGGGGGACAGGGACATCATTCCCGCCTACTTGTTGGCGAGGAGGATCGTCACGATCAGGGAGAAGAACGTCGCTCCCTCGATGAGGCCGGCGGCCACGATCATCGACACGCGGATGTCGCCGGCCGCGTTGGGCTGGCGGGCAATGCCGTCCATGGCGGCGGCGGCCAGACGGCCGATGCCGTAGCCGGCGCCGATGAGCGTCATACCGGCGCCGAGGCCGGCGGCCAGGTACGCGAGAGCCTTGGGATCCATTCGGTCAACTCCTTTGAAGAGTGGGTGTCAGGCGTCAGTGCGCGGGATGGGCGTTCATCCCGATGAAGATGGATGTGAGCAGCGTGAAGATGTAGGCCTGGATGAACGCGACCAGGACCTCCAGGATCATGATGAAAAGAGCGAGGACGAGCGAGATCGGGACCATCCCGACGCCGAAAGCGACGTTGACGCCCGCCATGAGCGGTATGAGCAGGAGCAGGCTCGCGATGACCATGTGGCCGGCCAGCATGTTGGCGAAGAGGCGGATCATGAGGGCGAAGGGGCGCGTGAACATGGACAGGAGCTCGACCGGGATCATGATCGGCAACAGGAGGATGGGCAGGCCGGGCGGGATCATGTTCTTGAAATGATGGACGAGCCCGTACTTGCTGATCCCCGCCCATTGCATGGCCAGGAACGAGATGATGGCGAGGCCCATGGTGACGCTGAGATTCGCCGTCGACGTCGACGTGCCCGGCATCAGCCCGAGCAGGGCGGCGACGAGGATGAAGAAGAAGAAGCTCAGGAGCAGGGGGACGTACTTGCGCCCGTCGTGGCCGATGTTCTTCTCCGCGATCTCGTCGCGCACGAAGAGGACCAGTGCCTCCATGGCCGCCCCCACACCGCTCGGCACGCCCTTGCGGTAACTGGCCATGGCGAGGCGGACGAAGACGAGGACGACGGCCGCGGCGATGGCGAACCACAGCAGATGTTTGCTCGGGCCTACGTTGACGCCGAACAGATAGAGATCGCTGTAGCGGTGATCCACCACATGGTGGGTCAGGATCTCGGCGATACCCAGGTGATGTTCGGCCGCTCCTTCCGCGGCCTTCTCCGCCGTTTCGTGGGTGACCGGCTCGTGGGCGGCCTGCGCGAGGAGAGCCCAGGGGATCATTGCGCGCTCACTCCCGAGGCCCGGCGCGAGATCACGGCCAGCTCCAGCACGAGGAAGACCACGAAGTAGGCGAGGAGAGCGAAGGTCAGGGGCAGCTTCGGCAGTCCCACCACACGCACGCCCACCAGGACCACGGCGAGGAGGACAGTCATCCGCGCCAGCATGCCGCCGAGGACGGCCACGAAGAACGCGTTGTTCGAGCGGCCCGCGGACCAAAGAGCCAGGGCATACGCGCACACCGTGTTGACGGCGGCGAGCAGGGCACCCGTGAGCACCGCCGCCTGCGCTTCGGCGGCGAGCAGGGGCCAGGCCGCGCAGAGCGATGCACCGACCGCTCCCAGCACCACCGCCGTGTACCGCGCCAACGTCACTTCTTTCCCCCCGTCATCGTCCGATACATCTGCCACAAGTGCAGGAACGCCGCCACCACCCCCACCACGGCCAAGATCAGGAAATACCGGGGCTCGGTCCCGAACTTCTTGTCGAGCCAGTGCCCCAGCCAGAGGCACAGCAGGACGGTGAAGGCCAGGCTCGAGCCGATTCCCAGGTAGGGCGCCGATTCCCGCAGCGAGCCCTGTAGTCCTCCGCTCCCTTTCTCGGGAGTCTTCCCGTCAGGGCCCTCTTCGCTTGGCAACGGTCGGAAAGACTATCACGGCCGCGCGCTCGCGGGCAAGCCTGCGCCCGCAGCGACGACCCTCTCCCAGCGCTTAGGACTGAGCAGCTTAGCGCGAGGTGGGACGCGAATCCGCGCCCGCCATGGCGGCGGCCTCCGGCGCGGGCTCCGGCTCCGCGATGGGCACCCCCGGGGGCGGCAATCCCGCCATGATCGTCGCGCCCATGCCCTCCTCCTCGCGCCAGCGCAGGATGTCGTAGCGATAGATCCGGTAGGCGGAGAGCACGAGCGAGAGCACTACCGGACCGACGATCAGGCCCTTGGGGCCGAACGCGATCAGCCCGCCCATGATGGAAAGGAACCCGAGCATCATGTGGATCTGGGCGGAGCCGCGCAGGATGATCGGCTTCACGATGTTGTCGACCATGCTGATCACGAACACGCCGTAGGCGGTCATCCCCAGCGCGTGTCCCATGTGTCCGTTGACCAGGAAGTAGAGGGCGGCCGGGATCCAGGCCAGTGGCGAGCCGAGGATGGGGATCAGCGCGGCGAAGACCACCATCACCGCCCACAGCAGCGGCGAGGGCAGGCCGAAGGCCCAGAACCCGACGAACGCGACCACGCCCTGGATGAGGGGCACGATGATCATGGCCTGCAGCACGGCCTTGACCGTGTTGCCGAGGTGCTCGAGCAGCTCGGTCTCCTGGCCACGCGTGAAAGGCGAGATGCCGCGCAGCGACTCGCGCAGGTCGTCGCCGTCGCGCAGCAGGAAGAACAGCATCATGAGGAAGATGACCAGGTCCAGCACCACCGTCGCCACTCCCGTGAGCAGGACCTGCACGTAATGGTTGGCGACTTCGCTCGCGCGGGCGAGGCCCGCGGTGAGAGGGGGCGCCTCCCATCCGATCTGCCGCAGCCAGTGGGCCAGCTTCGGCGATCGTTGCGGGACCACTTCGCGCCAGAAGCGGTCCCATTCCTGCGCTTCGATATGCGGGCGCAGCCAGTCGAGGAACGCCACCGCCTGCTGGAAGATCAGGGCGCCATACAAGAGGATGGGGACGAGGATGACGAACATGACCCCGAGCATGAGCAGGGTCGCGGCCAGCCCATCGCGGCCACCCAGGCGGCGGCTGAGGGCGCCCTGCAAGGGTGACAGCATCAGCGCCACCGAGGCCGCGACGGTGAAGGTGAGCAGGAAGTAGCGGAAGACGACGAACGCGAGCACGACGGTGACGAACAGGAACCCGAGCAGCGGTCCCTGCACGCGCCAGTTCGTGCGCCAGCGCTCGGGCATCAGGCGCGAGTCAGCCGCACGAGCGCGGAAAAGGACATCCCACCATCAGGATACTGCGGGAGCGGGCGGCGGCGGCGTTCGAGCGCCTGTCAACGATGCGCGATCAGCGGGGCGACGGCGACGGGCGGACGATGACGCGCTCCGCCCGCTCGGGCGGAGCGGGCGCGGCCGCGGTGGGGGGAGCGCCGGACGCGCGCACCGTGACCGCCTCGCTCCGCTCGGGGGGACCGGCCGGAGCGGGGGCCGACCCCGAGGGCCGCACCACGAGCGTCTCCGACTGCTGGGGGATGCCGGGACCGGCGGCGGGCGCGCCGCCGGCCGGACGCACTTCCAGGGCTTCGGTCCGCTCGACGTGGGGACCGCCGGGACCCGCGGCCTGCACCGCGCCGTCGGCGTACGTGCCCGGCTGCACCACCGCCGCGACGTGGTTCACGGGGCCGTGCAGGAAATCGAGGAAGGGCTTGGGATAGATCCCGATGGCGAAGCAGAGCGCGACCAGCGGCACCAGCGTGGCCAGCTCGCGGAGGTTGAGGTCCACGAGATGCCGGTTGTCCTCGTTCGTGATCTTGCCCCAGAAGACGCGCTGGTAGAGCCAGAGGAGATAGGCCGCGCCCAGCACGATGCCGGACACCGCCCAGTAGGCCCACACGCGGTTCGCGGCATACGCGCCCTGCAGGATCATGAACTCGCCGATGAAGCCGTTGAGCAGGGGCAGGCCCATCGAAGCGAGGAAGATGATCAGGGTGATCGTGGCGTAGACGGGCATGACGTGGGCGAGCCCGCCGAACTGCGCGATCTCCTTGGTGTGCCGCCGCTCGTAGACGATCCCCACCAGCAGGAAGAGCCCGCCCGTGCTCAGGCCGTGGTTGAGCATCTGGAGGACGCTGCCCTCGAGGCCGAGCGGGTTCAGCGCGAACATGCCCAGCATCACGAAGCCGAGGTGGCTCACCGAGGAGTACGCGATGAGCTTCTTCATGTCCTTCTGGACGAGCGTCACCAGGGCGGCGTAGACGATCCCGATGATGGAGAGCGCGACCATCCAGGGCACCGCCCACAGGGTGGCCGCGGGCAGCAGCGGCAGCGAGAAGCGGATGAAGCCGTAGGTGCCCATCTTCAGGAGGACGCCGGCCAGGATCACCGATCCCGCGGTGGGCGCCTGCACGTGCGCGTCGGGCAGCCAGGTGTGGAACGGGAACATCGGGACCTTGATGGCGAACCCGAGGAAGAAGGCGAGGAACACCCACTTCTGGAATTCGAAGGGCAGGCCCGGGGCCATGGCGTACCACTGCGTCACGTCGAAGGTGCCCGTCGCCTCCAGGCCGGGCAGGCCCTTCGACCGGAAGTAGAGGGCCAGGATGCCCAGCAGCATCACCACCGATCCGACCAGGGTGTACAGGAAGAACTTGATGGCGGCGTACAGGCGCCGCTCGCCGCCCCAGATGCCGATGAGGAAGTACATCGGGACGAGCATGACCTCCCAGAAGACGTAGAAGAGGAACATGTCGAGCGCGCAGAAGACGCCCAGCATGCCGACCTGGAGCAGGAGCAGGAACACGTAGTACTGGCGCACGCGGTCGTGGATGGCCGTCCAGGACGACAGGATGGCGATCGCGCCCAGCAGCGTCGTCAGGAGGATCAGCAGGGTGGAGATGCCGTCGACGCCGAAGTGGTAGGAGACGCCGATGGTCGGGATCCAGGGCGCCTTCTCGATGAACTGGAAGCCGGCGGCGGTGCGGTCGAACCGGAACCAGAGGGGCAGGCTGACCAGGAAGCCGAGGACGCCGAAGATGTTGGCCACCCAGCGCACCGCGTCGTCGCTGCGCTTGAACGCGGGGATCGCCATCAGCAGCACCGCTCCCACCAGCGGCGTGAACGTGATGACGGACAGGAGGTGGTCACGCAACAAGTTCATGCTCTCGCTCCCGTATCCCACCCTGGGGCTGCCGCTCGGGTCGCGCGTCGCTCGCTACGCGCGCCCACATGTGAAAAATTGACGATCATCTTGTGCCGCTCGCTCCTGCGCGACCCCGCTCGCGGCAGCCCCCCAAGCGGGGTACGAACACCGTGCCCGTCTCCGTCCCCGAGCCCGTTCCCGTCCGTTTGGCCGATCGAGCCGGTCACAGGATGAACCGGCTGCCGATCCCGATCATGAAGAGGATGATGATCAGCATCGACAGCGCGTAGTGCTGGACGAGGCCGTTCTGCAGCGAGCGGAAGACGTAGCTCATGTTGTCGAAGAGGGCGGCGACGAGGTTGACCGCGCCATCCACGAACCAGCGGTCGAAGAAATCCGAGATCTTCGCCACGCCTTCCCGGACGAACCAGCCGATCCCGTTCACCCCGAAGCCCGGCCGCACCTCGCCGTCGCCGCCGTCCACGACGTAGCGGTCGACCGCGTAGAGCGTCTTGCCCCCGCCGAGGGCGAGGCCGCGCACGAACAGCGCGTGGTAGATCTCGTCCACGTAGTACTTGTCGAGGAGCAGGCGGTAGGCCGGCGCGACCGAAGACGCGATCCGGGCCGGCACCTCCGGATGGCGCTGGAAGAGCTGCCAGGCCAGGGCGATCCCGAAAGCGGCGATGGCGACGCTGGCCGCCATGAGCGCCATCTCGATGGTGTGGGCGGGCGGCGCGGCCGTGAACACCTGGGGCAGCGCCTCATGCGCGGCCTCGAACACCGGCTCCGTGAAGCTCTCGAAGACGTTCGGGATGTGGAGGAAGTCGCCCAGGATCGCGGGGACGCCGAGCAGGCCGGCCAGGATCGAGCCCACGGCCAGGACCTGGAGGGGCAGGACCATCGTGCGCGGCGACTCGTGCACGTGATGGGCCTGCTCCTCGGTGCCGCGGAAGGTCCCACTGAAGGTCATGTGGTACAGACGGAACATGTAGAAGGCGGTCATGGCGGCGACGGCCAGGCCCATGCCCCACACGTACGTCCCGTACCCGCCGATCCGGTAGGCCGACCACAGGATCTCGTCCTTGGAGAAGAACCCGGCCAGGGGCGGCACCCCCGCGATGGCGATGCAGCCCACCAGCATCGTGCGGTGCGTCCAGGGCAGCTTGCTGCGGAGGCCGCCCATGTTCCTCATGTCCTGCTCGCCCGACATGGCGTGGATGACGGAGCCGGAGCCGAGGAAGAGCAGCGCCTTGAAGAAGGCGTGGGTCATGAGGTGGAAGACGCCCGCCGCGAAGGCGCCCACGCCGCAGGCCAGGAACATGTAGCCGAGCTGGCTGACCGTCGAGTAGGCCAGCACGCGCTTGATGTCGTTCTGGACGAGGCCGATGGACGCGGCGAAGAACGCGGTCAGGGCGCCGATGAGGGCGACCACGAACATCGCCCTGGGAGCGTGCGAGAAGATGGCGGACGAGCGCGCGACCATGTAGACGCCCGCCGTGACCATGGTGGCGGCGTGGATGAGGGCGGAGACGGGCGTGGGGCCTTCCATGGCGTCCGGCAACCAGACGTACAGCGGGAGCTGCGCGCTCTTGCCCGTCGCGCCCACGAAGAGGGAGAGCGCGATGACGGTGAGGGTGCCGCCCCACGCCCACTCCACCGGCATGTGCGCGGCGTGCTCCATCACCGTCCGGAAGTCGAGCGATCCGAACGTCGTGAAGATCAGGAACATCCCCAGCGCGAAGCCCGCGTCCCCGATGCGGTTCACGATGAAGGCCTTCATGCCCGCGTTGGTGGCGCTCTGCTTCTCGAACCAGAAGCCGATGAGCAGGTACGAGCAGAGGCCCACGCCCTCCCAGCCCACGAACAGCACGGCGTAGTTCGCGCCGAGCACGAGGGTGAGCATCGCGAACATGAAGAGGTTCAGGTACGACATGTACCGGGCGTACCCGGGGTCGTGGCCCATGTACCCGATCGAGTACACGTGGATGAAGAAGCCGACGAAGGTGACGACGAGCAGCATCACCGAGGAGAGCGGATCCACCTGGTAGGCCCAGTCGACCGTGAAGGGCAGGGGGCCGTGCGCGGTCGCGGCGGCGCCGCCCGGGATCCACGTCCACAGGGTCTCGACGAGAGTGTGCTCGGGCGCGCCATGCGCGCTCGAGACCGCGATGAGGGCGACCACGAACGAAAGGCCGACCATCCCCGCGGCCACCAGGCCGATGTAGCCTGGCGGCGGCACGTGCACGCCGTGCGCGTGATGGCCGTGGCCGTGACCCTCGTCGCGGGCCCGGCGCAAGGCGCGCACGCCGACGAGGAAATTGAAGAGGAAGCCGAGGAGCGGGAAGAGGGGTATCAGGAAGACGAACTTCATGGGCACCTCGGAAGGACGGCCGGCGCGGATCTTATGGGCCGCGCTGGCGGGCCGTCAAGCCTCGCCCCCGCCGCCGTGCTCGGTGCGGCCGGCCAGCAGGTCGAGCGCGTGGGCGAGCACCGGTCGCAGCGCCTCCAGGCCGTCGGCCACTGCGCGCGGGCTGCCCGGGAGGTTCACGATCAGGCACGAGCCCGCGACACCCGCGACGCCTCGGGAGAGGGCCGCCATCGGAGTCTGGCTCAGGCCGTGGGCGCGCAGCAGCTCGGCCACCCCGGGCGCGTCGCGGTCGATGACGTCACGGGTCGCTTCCGGCGTGACGTCGCGGGGCCCCAGGCCGGTGCCGCCCGTCGTCACCACGAGCGCGGACCGCGCGGCGGCCTCGCGCAGGGCGGCGGCGATGCGGGCTCGGTCGTCCGGCACGACCACGGGGTCTTCGACGGTCAAGCCGGCTTCGCGGAGGCGCCGGCACGCCTCCGGCCCCGACGCGTCCGGCCGGCGCCCGGCGGCGGCGGAGTCGCTGACGGTGATGACGACGGCTCGCATATTCTTTGACAAGGCGCGAATTGACGGGGGGACGCCGATCGGGGAACCTTGAAAGGATCATAAACGGAGAAGCCGAAACGATGTCCCTCATTCTTGCCGCCGCCGTCCTGCTGCTGGCCCCCGCCTCCCCCGCTCCCGCCGGGGACGAGGTGCGCTCGCTGACCGTCACCGTCACGGACGAAAAGGGCGCGCCCATCGACGGCCTGGCCGCGCAGGACGTCGCCGTCCTCGAGAACGGCGCCGCCCGCACTCTCACCCGCGTCGAGAAGGACGAGCGTCCGCTGCGTGTGGCCGTGCTGGTCGATACGAGCGAGCCCATGGGCGATCACTACCGGCAGCAGATCCTCGATCCCCTCCTCCGGCTCCTGAGCCGCCTGCCCAAGGGCAGCGAGTTCGCGGTCTGGACGACGGGGGACCGCCCGAACAAGGTCGTCGACTATGGCCAGGGCGTGACCGCCGCGACCAAGGCCCTCCGGCGGATCTTCCCCACCGGAGGGAACACCCTGCTCGATGCGCTGGTCGAGGCCTCGCGCGATCTCCAATCCAAGGAGGCCGCGCGCTCCGCGATCGTGGTCGTGACGGGAACGGGCGCGGGGTTCACGAACTACAGCAAGGAGCAGGTGGTCGACATCGTGCGGCCCACCGGCGCGACGGTGCTCGCGGCCGAGATCGAGGAGAGCGGAGCGGAAGCGAGCCGCGGACAGGGCGAGGTGAGCCGGACCGACTACGACTACACGCTCGCCAACCTCGCGGACGCGACGGGCGGCCGGCGCGAGACGCTGCTTTCCGCCATGGGCACGGGCCACACCCTCGACTCCTTCGCCGGCGAGCTCTCCTCACAGTACCGCGTCTCCTTCGAGAGCGTGGCCGGCCTCAAGGAGAAGGACCGGAAGCTCGAGGTCAAGGTGGCCCGTCCGGGGGCCAAGGTCCGTATCGGCGTCCCGCGCGGTTGAAGGTGACCAGGCCCCCCGTCGCTCGCCGCCGCTGGGCGACGCCTCTCCTGCTCGTTCTCTGCGTCCTGGCCGCCGTGCTGGGCCCCGGATCGGCCTCGCGCGCGCAGACGCCGCCGCGGGCCACGCCGCGCCCACCCGTGTTCGGGGCCGGCATCGAGGTCATCAACCTCAACGTCTCCGTCACCGACGCCCGCGGCCGCTACGTCACCGACCTCTTGAAGAACGATTTCGCGGTCTTCGAGGACGGGGTGCGGCAGGAGCTCTCGATCTTCAACCACGAGGACATCCCGATCTCGCTCGTCCTCATGATGGACACCTCCGCCTCGATGGACGAGAAGCTGCCGACGGCGCGCGCGGCCGCCATCCGCTTCGTGGGCACGCTGCGGACGCAGGACAACGCGCAGGTCATGCAGTTCAACGACCGGACGACCATCCTCCAGGACTTCGTGGCCGACCACCACGCGCTGGAAGGGGCGATCTCGCGCACGGAGGCCGCGGGGCCCACGGCCCTGCACAACGCCCTCTACGTGGCCCTCAAGGAGCTCGAGAGGCAGAAGAACCAGGGCGAGCTGCGGCGGCGCGCCATCGTGCTCCTTTCCGATGGCGAGGACACGGCGTCCCTGGTGAGCGACGACCAGGTGCTCGACCTCGCCCGCAAGACCGAGATCAACATCTACGCGATCAGCCTGCGCCCGCGCCGCATGCCCGACCGCAACCAGGTGAAGTTCAGCCAGGCCGCGCACCTCCTCACCGCGCTCACGCAGGATACGGGCGGGCAGGTGCACTTCCCCAACTCGCTCTCCGAGCTCGACGCCGTGTACGACCGGATCGCGGAGGAGCTGCGGACGCAGTACAGCCTGGGCTACGTGTCGAACAACTCGCGGCGGGACGGGAAGTGGCGCCGCATCGTGGTGCGCGTCCCCACGCGCGAGGACTTGCAGGTCCGCCACAAGCTCGGGTACTTCGCGGTCGCGACCACCACGACCTCGCGCTAGGAGGGCGTGCGGTCGAGGTGGTGGTGCAGCAGGGCGAGGACCGCCATTTCCTCGGGGCGCAGACGGTCCTCCCCTACCCGGGCTTCGTGGTCGAGCCGCTGCCGCAGGGTCCCCGCGAGGGTGCCGTCGAGGTAGGCGTCGAACACCACCGGATGCACGTAGCACTTGCGGCAGACGGCGACGGTGTTGCCGAGCCGCCCGGCCACTTTCTCCACCGCGTGCAGGACGTTCTTCCTCGCCTCCGCCTTCGTGCGCGCGGCCGGCCGCTCGCTCAGCGCCCAGGCCGCGAGCACGGTTCCCGCCCACGTGCGGAAGTCCTTCGCCGTGAAGTCCTGGCCCGTGACCTCGCGCAGGTAGTCGTTGACGTCGCTGGACGTGACCGCGCGGCGGCGGCCCCGTCCGTCGACGTACTGGAACAGCTCCTGGCCGGGCAGATCCTGGCAGCTCTTGACGATCCGGCTGAGCCGCCGGTCCTGCACGTCGACCTCGTGCACCTTGCCGCTCTTCCCGCGGAAGCGGAACTGGACCGTCCAGCCCTTGATCGAGGCGTGGCGGCCGCGGAAGGTGGTCAGGCCGAAGGAGCCGTTGTCCCGCGCGTACTCCTCGTTGCCGACGCGGATGAGCGTCGTCTCCAGGAGCTTGAGGACGGCCGCCAGCACCCGGCGGCGCGAGAGCCCGCGGTGAGCGAGGTCGTCTTCGATGCGCGCGCGGATGATGGGCAGGGCCTGTCCGAAGGCGAGCATCCGGCCGTACTTGGCGTCGTCGCGGACGGTGCGCCAGCGCGGGTGATAGCGGTACTGCTTGCGGCCGCGGGCGTCGCGGCCCGTGACCTGGATATGTCCGAGCGCGTCCGGACAGATCCAGACGTCCGTCCAGGCGGGCGGGATGACCAGTGACCGGATGCGGCCCAAGGTCCGGGGATCCCGGAGGACGCGTCCATTGCGGCCGAGGTAACGAAAGGCGCGGCCGGCCTTCTGCCGTCCGAGGCCGGGCCGAGCGTCGGTCACGTAGTGAAGGCCCGCTGCGTCGGCGGCTCGCTGCGGATGGGTGGCGAGGTCGAGGACGGCCCGGTACGTCTCGGCACGCGACACGCGCCTGGGTCGAACCGCTCGAGCGTGACGGAGGGAGGCTTCCATGTCCCGGCCTCGTTGCAAACGCGAGGCCAGGCCCCGCGGTCAGGTCCGGGGTGACTTGGCGATCCGCTCCATCAGCTCGGCGGCTTCGACGATCTCCTCGGGCGGCACCGGCGGCGGTCCGCCGTCCCGGACCGCGCGATAGGCCGCGCCGATCAGGGCGCGCAGTCCCGGGAAGGCGGGCTCGCGGCGCAGCGCGCGCCCGGCCAGGTTGAGGGCGGCCATGGAGAGGCCGGCCGCGCTGCGGCGGAAGGGAGCGGCGACCTTGGCCGCCCGCGAGAGCCCGCCCACCTCCCACACCAGGTGGCCGTGGAAGAGGTCCAACCGCGCCGAGCGCGCGGTGCCGACGACGAGCAGCTCGTACCGGGGCGGCCGGCCGCGAAAGCTCGCGAACAGGCTGAGCTGCGTGGTGGCCGCCCGCGTGACCAGGGACAGATCGTCCGACGTCGACGCGAGCACGTGCCAGGAGACGGGCGACACGCTCCCGACCAGCGCTCGGAACAGCGACACGAAGTGCGGCACGATCCCCACCAGCCGGTCGCGGCGCGCGGGCGCCGCCAGTCCCTCGCCGTCCGTCGTGCAGGCGGCGCCCTCGATGCGGACGATCTCTCCCAGCTGGTCCCGGTGCGCGAGCATGCGGCCGAACCCGCGCTGGAACGCGAACTGGTGGACCGGGCAGAGCACGAGGCGCAGCTTGCCCGCCATGTCGACGAGCCGGCGCGCCTCCTCCGTCGAGGTGGCGACCGGCTTCTCCACGATCGCGTGGCGGCCGGCCCCCAGCACGCGGTCGGCCAGGACCGCGTGATCGGCGTCCGTGCAGATGTGGATGACGGAGGCGCTGGTCACCATCAGGCAGTCGTCGAAGTCCCGGAAGACGAGCGC
>Ga0070708_100002571_pt1 | contig 14049 bp, 13 predicted proteins | sample KBSK5503metaG_FD_65469 | JGI IMG/M metagenome (GOLD analysis project Ga0070708, IMG submission 65469) | Corn, switchgrass and miscanthus rhizosphere microbial communities from Kellogg Biological Station, Michigan, USA - KBS K5-50-3 metaG | ecosystem: Host-associated > Plants > Roots >...
AATCTCGCTCCGGGCTCTTCACCGAGTCCGGTGTCACGAGCCCGAGGGTGATGAGGGCGAGCGCCGCGCGCCGGTTCGCCTCGCTGTTGGTCGAGTCCGCCGCCAGCACGCGCTCGAAATCCTGGACCGCCGTCTCCGGATCGCGGGCATCGAACGCCGCCCGCCCGGCGGCGAGGTCGCCCGCGGAGTCGGGCGCCGTCTGACCGGCGAGCGGTCGGCCGCCGAGCGCCAGGAGCAGCACGACGGCGGCGATCGGACGCATCGACTTCCTCCCCACATCGACGGACTGTCCCAACGGGCCGGGGTCCAATGGTTGTTCCCTCACTGATCCAGCGCAAGCGCGACGGGGCGGCCCTCGAGCCCGACGAATGGCGCGCCCTCATCGAGGAGTACGTGGCCGGGCGCGTGCCCGACTACCAGGTATCGGCGCTGCTCATGGCCGTGACCCTTCGGGGTCTCACCACGGGTGAGCTCGCGGCGCTGACCGACGCGATGATCGCCTCGGGCGACCGGCTGCGGTTCGAGGGCCTCGGCCGCCCGGTGATCGACAAGCACTCGACCGGCGGCGTGGGCGACAAGGTCTCGCTGCTCCTCGCCCCGATGGTCGCGAGCTGCGGCGTCGCCGTGCCGATGATGTCGGGTCGGGGCCTGGGCCATACCGGGGGTACTCTCGACAAGCTGGAGTCGATCCCCGGCTTCCGCACCGGGCTCTCCCTGCGGGAGGCGGAGGCGCAGGTACAGCGGATCGGCTGCGCCATGATCGGCCAGACGGCCGAAATTGCGCCCGCCGATCGCAAGCTCTACGCGCTCCGGGACGTCACTGGGACCGTCGAGTCGATGCCCCTCCTCGCCGCCAGCATCATGTCGAAGAAGCTGGCTGAAGGGCTCGACGGACTGGTGCTCGACGTGAAGGCAGGGTCGGGTGCCTTCATCCCCGAGCCGGACCGGGCGATCGAGTTCGCCCGCACCATGATCGCTCTCGGGGAGACGCGAGGCTGCCGGACCGTCGCACTCCTGACGGCGATGGACCGTCCGCTCGGTCGGGCCTGCGGCAACGCGCTCGAGGTAGAGGAAGCACTCCAGGGGCTCGACGGCGAGGGACCGGAGGACCTCATGGAGGTCACGTACGCGCTGGGCGTCGAAATGCTCCTGGTCGCCGGGGTCGAGCGGGAGACGGCCGCCGCGCGCGAGCGGCTCGAGGCCAGTGTCTCCTCGGGCCAGGCTCTGGAGACGTTCGGCCGCATCATCGAGGCGCAGGGCGGCGACCCGGCGGTCATCGAGGACCCGGGCATCCTGCCGCAGGCCAAAGCGGTCGAGGTGTTCCGCGCGCCGGGGAGCGGCACCGTGACGAGCGTGGATCCGTCCACCATCGGCCGGGCGATCGTCGCTCTCGGCGGGGGGCGGAACACTATGGCCGACGCGGTCGATCCCACGGTGGGTTTCGTGATCACCGTCAAACCGGGGGACCCGGTCAAGGCGGGGCAGCCGCTCGCGTCGGTGTTCGCCCGCGACGCGGCCGGCATCACGCTGGGCCTCGAGGCCCTCGGCCGCGCGATCAGCACCGAGGGCGAGCCGGCGCCGCTGCCGCTCCTGTCTCACCGGATCACGGGGGCCGGCGTCGAGACCCGCTAGCCGTCGCGGCGGAGCATCCCGGGCCGGAGATCGGCCGGCGAGGCACAGCCGGCGAGCCCCAGCGTGAGGTCGAGGTCGGCGAGGAAATTGAGCAGGACCTCGCGCACGCCGGTTTCGCCCCCCACCGCCAGCCCCCAGGCGAAGAGCCGTCCCAGCAGTACGGCGCTCGCCCCCAACGCGAGCGCCTTGCACGCGTCGGCGCCGCGGCGGACCCCTCCATCGAGCAGCACCGGGACGCGGCCCGCGACCCGCTCGAGCACGCGGGGAAGGGCGTCCAGGCTCGCCACCGCGCCGTCGACCTGTCGTCCTCCGTGGTTCGACACCACGATCCCGTCCATGCCCGCGTCCAGCGCTCGTGCGGCATCGTCCGGGCTCAGGATGCCTTTGAGCACGAGGGGCAGCCGCGTATGCCGGCGGAGGAAGGGCAGATCGTCCCAGGTGAGCGCCGCGTCGCCGAACGTCTGGGCGAAGCGAGCGATCGCTCCGGCGGGGTCCTGCTCCGGCGGCCGCGGGAGCTTGGCGCGGAAGGCCGGGTCGGTGAGATAGTTGGCGATGCCCTGCCCATGCAGGAACGGAGAGTAGGCGTTCGCGAGATCGCGTTCCCGCCAGCTCAGGATGGGGCAGTCCACCGTCACGACGATCGCGCGGAACCCGGCCCGCTCCGCCCGGCCGAGGAAGCTGGCCGCCACTTCGGGGTCGGCGCTCCAATACAGCTGGAACCAGCGGGGCGCCTCGCCCATCGCCGCGGCGACGTCCTCCAGCGGCACGGACGACGCGCTGCTCAGAATGACCGGGACGCAGAACCCCGCCGCGGCGCGGGCCGTGGCGAGCTCGCCGTCGGGATGCAGGATGCCTTGGACCCCAATGGGCGCCAGCAGCACCGGGGCGGGCAGGGGCGTGCCGAGGAGTGTGGTGCGCCAGTCGCGGCAGGAGAGATTGCGGAGGACGCGGGGCTCGATGCGCCACCGACGAAAGGCGTCGAGGTTGGCCCGCATCGTGTCTTCGGCACCGGCGCCGCCGGAGAGGTAACCGAACGCCTCCCGGCTCAGAGCCTCGCGGGCCCGCCGCTCCAATTCCTCCGGTGCGACCGGCACGGCGGAGCCGCGCTGGTAGATCTCGAGCTGCCGGGCAACGCTGAACGAAATGCCCGGGTCCGGGGTGGGCATGGGCCTAACCTACGGCCGGCCGCGGGCCGCCGACACGCGGACCCGCGGAGGTCAGGACCGCGGGCGCTTCCCGCGGCCACGCCGCCGGGCGGCCGCCGCCTTGATCTGGCGGGCCTCGCTCGGCTTCACGTAGTACCGCTTGCGCCGGAGATCCTGGAGCAGGCCCGACTTCTGGACTTTCCGCTTGAACGTCTTGAGCGCCCAGTCCAGGCGGTCGTCTTCGTTGAGTTTGACCTCGATCATGGTATCACCGTCCCGTCTCGGGAAGCGAGGACGGCCGGCTCGACCCGGGTCGAACCGGCCGTTGTCTTACGAGCGTCGCTCGGGGTCAGCGCGGCAGCTTGGTCACGTTCTCCGCCGCGGGCCCCTTCTGTCCCTGGACCAGGTCGAACTCGACGCGGTCGCCCTCGGCGAGGGAGCGGAAACCGTCGGCCTTGATCGCCGAATGGTGAACGAAGCAGTCTTTCTGGCCCCCGTCCACCGTGATGAAGCCGAAGCCTTTCGCGTCGTTGAACCATTTCACAGTACCGGTCGTGCGCGCCATGCGGGCTCCTGAGCGTAGCGTAATCGGAGCCGAAAGCCGCACGCCGACTACGGGTTGGGGGGCACCCGGCAGCCGAAATGGCCGGGAACGCCCCGCCCAAATTACACCGGCGCCGTCCCGCCGACCAGCCGGGGGGCTAGTCCAGGGCCACGGCGCGGCCGAAGGTGTCCAGGAGCTCCTCGTTGTACCGATCGGCCAGCCCGGCCACTTGGGCGATGACCTCCCGCAGCTCGTGGTCGCCCAGGTCGGCGGCGAAGCGGCCGGCGCCGAGCCAGGCCTTCCCCCGGCCGTCGAGGGAGAACGAGGCGAAAGACCCCAGCTCGTGGTTGAGCTCGAGCAGCCGCTTCAGCACCGGCTCGGCCCCTTCGGCAGGGATCCGGAGGATGGGAAAGGTGACGTGCACGATGCTGTCGCCTTCGCCGTCCTCGGGCGCGATCAGGGCGACGTAGCCGAGGACGCTGCCGCGGAAAATGGCCCAGGCGTCAGGCCCGAGCGCCGAGGATACCCCGGAATCCCCGCCCAGGGCGTCGATCGCGGCCGGGATGGCTCGCCGGAGCTCCGCCGGGTCCATGGGGTCAGACGTCCAAGTTGCTCACGTACTTGGCGTTGCGCTCGATGAACAGCCGGCGGGGCTCGACTTCGTCACCCATCAGCTCGTCGAATAGCTGGGAGGCGACGGCAGCGTCCTCCATGGTGACCCGCAGGATGGTCCGGGTGGCCGGGTCCATCGTCGTCTTCCAGAGCTGGTCCGGGTTCATCTCGCCGAGGCCCTTGTACCGCTGGATGTTGACGTTGCCGCGGCCGTCGCCGTTCGCGAGCCGCTTGGCGTAGTCGTCCCGTTCGGCCTCGCTGTAGGCGTAGAACTCCTCCTTGCCCTTGGCCACCCGGAAGAGGGGCGGCTGGGCGATGTACACGTACCCCGCGTCGATCAGATTCTGCATCTGCCGGAAGAAGAACGTCAACAGCAGCGTCCGGATATGGGCGCCGTCCACGTCCGCGTCGGTCATGAGGATGATCTTGTGGTACCGCGCGTCGTCCAGCTTGAAGTCCTCGCGGACGCCGGTGCCGATCGCCGTGATCATCGACCGGATCTCTTCGTTGCTCAGGATCTTGTCGATCCGGGCCTTCTCCACGTTGAGGATCTTGCCGCGGAGCGGGAGGATCGCCTGGAACTGGCGGTCCCGGCCCTGCTTGGCGCTGCCGCCGGCCGAGTCGCCCTCGACCAGGTACAGCTCCGTCATCGCGGGGTCCTCGATCGAGCAGTCGGCCAGCTTGCCGGGCAGCACCGCGTTCTCGAGACCGGACTTCTTGCGCACGAGATCGCGTGCTTTCCGGGCGGCCTCACGGGCCCGCGCGGCGCTCACGGCCTTCTCGATGATCGCCCGCGCCACCGGCGGATGCTCCTCCAGCCAGCTGCCGAGGTGCTCGTTCACGACCTGCTTGACGATGCCTTCGACCTCGGAGTTGCCGAGCTTGGTCTTGGTCTGCCCCTCGAACTGCGGCTCCTTCACCTTGACGTGCAGCACGCACGTGAGGCCCTCGCGGATGTCCTCGCCCGAGAGGGTGAAATCCTCCTTCTTGAGGAAGTCCCGTTTCCGCGCGATGTCGTTGATGGTTCGGGTGAGCGCCGCCTTGAAGCCGGTGAGGTGGGTGCCGCCCTCGTGGGTGTTGATGTTGTTCACGAACGTGAACGTGTTCTCGTTGTACCCGTCCTCGTACTGGAGCGCCACGTCCACGTCCACGTCGTCCTTCACTGCGTTGAAGGCGACCGGCTTCGGGTGGATCGCTTTCTTGTTCCGGTTGAGCCACTCGACGAACTGGACCAGCCCGCCCTTGGCGTAGAACGTTTCGGTCTTGGGCGGTGCGTCGCGCTCGTCCTTGAGCGTGATGGTGACGCCCTTGTTGAGGAACGCGAGCTGCCGGAGCCGGTCGGCGAGCGTGGTGTAGTGAAACTCCAGCACCTCGAAGATCTCGGGATCGGGCTTGAACCGGATGGTCGTGCCGGTGCCCCGCGCCTTGCCGAGAACGTTCAGCTTCTTCACCGTCTTGCCGCGCACGAACGCCATGTGGTAGCGGCTGCCGTCCCGGTCCACGATGACTTCCAGGCGCTCCGACAGCGCGTTCACTACCGATACTCCCACGCCGTGGAGTCCGCCCGACACCTTGTACGTGTTCTTGTCGAACTTGCCGCCCGCGTGGAGCATCGTGAGCGCCACCTCGACCGCGGGCAGCTTCTCGGTGGGATGCGTGTCCACCGGAATGCCGCGGCCGTTGTCCGCCACGGTGATCGAGTTATCGGGGTGAATGGTGACGGCGATGTTGTCGCAGAAGCCGGCCAGCGCCTCGTCGATGGAGTTGTCCACCACCTCGTAGACCAGATGGTGCAGCCCGGTCTCGCTGGTGGATCCGATGTACATGCCGGGGCGGCGGCGGACCGCCTCGAGGCCCTTGAGGACCGTGATGGACTGGGCGTCGTAGTGGGCGCCGTCGCCGTTGCTCATGTCTCGCTTTGCCAATGTGCCTCGCTGCTGTCAGGGCTGTGGCCGGTCGAGCGGACCCGGGACCCAGCGGATCTCCTTCACTCGTCCCGAGCGACCCTGATTGAGCCGCGCGAGAATGCGTGGGGTCATGAGGCCGAGCTCGGTGGCCCAGGGCGCGGTGGCGACGTGGACCCGCATAACCCCGTCGGCGGTGATGAACTGCGGCGCGGTGACCGCGGCGATCTGCGGCCCTACCAGCGCCGTCCATTCTTCGAGAATCGCCGCCTGCTGGAGCCGCTTCTTGAGCCCGGCGGTGCGGAGATACTCGTCGAGGGCCTCACCGAGGGGGGTGGGCCGGTTCGGCTTGTCGGTGCGCCGACTGGTCGCGCTCACTCGATCACCCTCCCGCTCTCCACCCGCCAGGTTCCGAGCTCTATCCCCGGCGGCAACTCGTCGCGCCGAGGCGCGGTGACGAACACCTGGCGCACCGGCCCCGCGCTCAACCGCCCCGCGAGCCGCCGCTGCCGCTCGCCGTCGAGCTCCGAGAACACATCGTCGAGGAGCAGGGCGGGCTCCGTCCCGCGGGCCGCCGCGAGGGTCGTGAGCTCGAGCAGCTTGAGCGCCACGGCCGCCGTGCGCTGCTGGCCGGTGGAGCCCACGCTCCGGATCGGCCGCCCGCCAAGCTCGAGCACCAGGTCGTCCCGATGCGGCCCGACGGTGGTGGCGCCGCGGGCCCGGTCCCGCCCCGCCGCCAGCTCCAGCGCGGCGCCCCACGCCTCCGCCTCCGCGAGCTCGGCCCGGCCGTGGTACCGGAGGCAGACCGGCTCGGTCTCGCCCAGCGCGTCGAGCTCGCCGGCAAACGGCCCGGCCGCCCGCTCCACCCAGGCGAGTCGTGCCGCCATCACGACCGCCCCCGCTTCCGCCAGCACGCCATCAAACGCCCGTGCCAGCTCCGGCCGCTCCTGGCGGAGTGCCGTGTTCCGTTGCGCCAACGCCGCGCGGTACCGCGCGAGGGCGGCGTAATATCGGCGGTCGGCGAGCGCGAGCAGCCGGTCGAGAAAGCCGCGCCGCTCGGCGGCCGGCCCCCCGGCCAGCCCGACGTCCACTGGGAGGAACGCGACCGCGAGCCACGTCCCGATCGCGTCGCCCAGCCGTCCGATCTCTTCCCCCCGGACGGTGATCCGCTTCTTCCGGCCCGCGAGCGTGAAGGTCGTGGCGACCGGGCCGCCCCCCGGCCCGGCGACGTCCGCCTCCACGTGGAACCCGGGCCCGCCGAACCGGGCCACCTCGGGGTCGGGCGCGCCGCGCAACGAGCGAAAGAGCACCGGATAGTACAGCGCTTCGAGCAGGTTGGTCTTGCCCTGCCCGTTGGGCCCGAGGAGGGCGACGCCTGCTGCGGGTAACTCGCGGTCGAGGTCGTCCAGGTTGCGGAAGCCCCGCGCGATCAGGCGTTCCAGCCTCACCGATGCCTCGTCGTGCAGAGCCGAAAAGTAGCGGAACGGGGACGGGAATGGCACCAGCGGACGGCAGCGGAAGGCCGCCGGCGCCGGGGTACTAGCGGCCTTCGAATCGCGGCGCCCGTTTGGCGAGAAACGCGGCCGTGCCCTCCCGCATATCGGCCGTGGACGAGAGGAGCCCGAAATGGTTCGCCTCCAGCAGGAGCGCGTCGTCCACCGTCAGATCGAGCCCACTGTCCACCGCCTCGAGCACCAGCCGGACAGCGAGCGGCCCCTGCTCGAGGATCGTGCGGGCGAGCGCCTCCGCTTCCGCGAGCAACCGATCCGCCGGGACCACGCGGTTTACCAGGCCGATGCGCCAGGCCTCCTGCGCGTCGATCATGGCACCGGTGAGCAGCAGCTCCAGCGCTCGGCCCTTGCCCACGAGCCTGGGCAGCCGCACGGTGCCGCCGTACCCGGGGCCGAGGCCCAGCTTCACCTCGGGCTGGCCGAACCTGGCCGTCTCGCTCGCCACGCGGAGATGGCACGCCATCGCGAGCTCGCAACCCCCGCCCAAGGCGAAGCCGTTCACGGCGGCGATGACGGGCTTGCCGCACCGCTCCATCCGCCGCATCACCCGCTGGCCTGCGAGCGCGCGGGCCTTGCCGTCCATGGGGCCCTGCTCCACCAGCTCGCTGATGTCGGCACCGGCGACGAAGGCTTTGGTGCCGGCACCGGTCAGAATGACGGCGCGCACGGCGTCGTCGCTTTCGATGTGACCCACGGCATCGCCCAGCTCGGCGATCACGGTCGCGTTGAGCGCGTTGAGCTTGTCGGGCCGGTTGATGGTGACTCTAGCGATGCTATCGTGAACGTCGTAGAGAAGTGTGCTGAATGACATGGTGGTGAAGGTAATAGCCGTTGGCCGTTGGCCGTTAGCTGTAGCTATTAGCTGTTAGCTAATGGCTAACGGCTAACGGCCAACGGCAAGTTGCCGTGCAAATATCCCTCCAGCAGCTCAAACACATGCCTCGTCGTGCCCTGGCCTTCGCAAATGCAATGCGTCCGGTTGGGGTAGGTCATCATCGAGAACGGCTTGTTCGCCGCGACCAGGGCATTGACCAGCCGCTCCGTCCCCTGGTAGTGCACGTTGTCGTCCCCGCTTCCGTGGACCACGAGCAGCCGCCCGCGCAGCTGGCCGGCGAACGTGATCGGCGAGCCCCGGCGGTACCCCTCCGCGTTCTCCGCCGGGAGCCCCATGTACCGCTCCTGGTAGATGGTGTCGTAGAGCCGGAGATCGGGCACCGGCGCCACGGCCATCCCCATGGCGTAGAGGTCGGGGTAGCGGAAGACGGCGTTCAAGGTCATGGACCCGCCGCCGCTCCAGCCCCAGATCCCGATCCGCGCCGGGTCCACGTACGGGCGGCGCGCAAGGTCGCGGGCCGCGGCGGCCTGGTCCGCCGAGGCCAGCACGCCGATCTGGCGATAGATCGACTTGCGCCACGCGCGTCCCCGCGGCGCCGGCGTGCCCCGGTTGTCCACGCTGACGACGATATAGCCCTGCTGGGCGAGCATCCGGTGCCAGAGGGTCGTGAACCCGCCCCACTCGTCGAGCACCGTCTGGCTCGCCGGCTCGCCGTACACATGGAACAGCACCGGGTACCGCTTGGTGGAGTCGAAGTCGGCCGGCTTGAGGAGCCAGCCGTCCAGCTTCGTCCCGTCATCGGCGGTGCTGCGGAAGAACTCCACCGGTCGGGTCCGGAGCGGCGCGAGCCGGGCGCGAAGCTCGGCGTTGTCCACCAGGGTGCGGATTGTCTCGTGCCGCGGCAGGCGCACCAGCTCGGTCTTGGGCGGCTGGTCGAACGAGGACCAGGTGTGCAGCGCCCAGCGCGCGCCCGGGGCGATGTCGTAGTCGTGGCTGCCGGTTTGACCCGTCGGCGTGAGGCGCTCGGCCTTGCCCTTGCCGTCGAGACGGACGCGGTAGAGATACCGCTGCGTCGCGTTGTCCGGCGAGGCGGAGAAGTAGGCCCAGCCCCCGGTCGTGTCCACCGCGTGCACGTAGGGGTCGCCGAAGGCGGCATCGGGACTGATCAGATCGAAGGCCCCCGGCGTGAGCAGGCGGACCGTCTTGCCGTCCCGGGAGATCCGGTACAGGTGACGCCAGCCGTCCCGCTCGCTGAGCCAGAGGAACGCCTTGCCGCCGTCGAGCCAGCGGAGATCGTCCACCACATCGAGCCACGCACTGTCCCGCTCGGTGAGGATCGTGCGGACCGCCCCCGTCTCCGCGTCCCCCAGCATTACGTCGTTGGTGTTCTGCAACCGGTTGAGCCGTTGGACCACCACCTCGCGCGGGCTCGCCGCCCAGTCCATCCGGGCCGGGTACTGATTGCGGGGATTACCCGGGATGTCGAGCCAGCGCGTGGGACCGCCGGTCGCCGCGACGACGCCGACCCGCGCGGCGGAGTTGCTGGTCCCCGCCTTCGGGTACTGGACCGGGATGACGAAGGAGTAGAGGGAGTCGGTGTCGTTGATGAGGTCGAAGTTGCGGACGCTGTCCATGTTGAGCTGCCAGTAGGCGATCCGCGCTCCGTCCGGACTCCAGCGAAACCCGTTCCGCAGGCTCAGCTCCTCCTCGTACACCCAGTCGAAGGTGCCGTTCACGACCGTGGGGGAGCCGTCACTGGTGAGCTGGGTGACCTGCCCGCCGCTCGCGTCCTCGACGTAGATATTGTGCTCCCGCACGTAAGCCACCCGACGCCCGTCGGGCGAGAAGGTGGCGAACATGAGCGTGGACGGCTTGGCGCCGGGCCCCAGCTTCCGGAGGGACCAGCTGGTCGTGTCCACGAGCCAGTAGTCGCCGCGGGTGTTCTGACGCCAGACCCGCTGCGAGTTGGTGTAGATGAGGAGCGCGGGGCCCCTCGGCGACCAGGCGAAATCCTCGATCGCGATGGGCGTCGAGTCGCCGGGAGGCACCAGCCGGCTCGCCGGGATCAACACCGCCCGCCGCCCCGTGGCGACGTCGTACTGCACCAGATCCTCCGCCTCCTTCACGGTCGCTGACGGCTCCAGCACCGTGTAGGACGCTCCGCCCGCCGTCCAGCGGATCGGGCCGTAGCGTTGCGCCCGGAACTCGCCACGTCCGATGCGGTCGAGCGTGAGGAGGCCGGGATCGCCCTGGGCGACGAGGGGGCTCGCGAGGACAAGCGCGAGACCGCCGCAGAGGAGCCAAAGGGGTGCGCGGGACGGCCGGTGACGGGCGAGGGTCGGAAGCCGCATGGAGGTCGGGTGAAGGACTTCGGAAGTTAGCGGGCGCGGTCGCCGGGCACCACGCGCCACCGGCGTCTGCCCGATATCTTCCGGCCATGATTCCCGTCTCGCCGATCGCCTGGGGCCCGGGCCGAACCGTCCGCATTCTCGATCAAACGGCGCTGCCCGCCGACGAGCGGTACCGCGATCTCCACTCGGCGGAAGAGATGGCCGAGGCGATCCGGTCGCTCCGGGTGCGGGGCGCGCCCCTCATCGGCATCGCCGCGGCGATGGGTGTCGCGCTGGAGGCGGACACTCCGGGCGGGGCGGGGGAAGAGGACGCCCTGGCACGTGTGCGCGCCGCCTGCCGCGTCCTCGGCGCCACCCGGCCCACCGCGGTCAACCTCCGTTGGGCGCTCGCCCGGATGCTCCGGCGCGCCGAAGCGGCGGTGTCCCGCACCGACCTCGCCGCCGGAATGCGGGCGGAGGCCGACGCCATCGCGGCGGAGGACCGCGCCATGTGCGAGCGGATCGGGGAGCTGGGCGCCGAGCTGCTGGCGGACGGCGCGACGGTGTGCACCATCTGCAACGCCGGCGCGCTCGCGACCGGCGGCATCGGCACGGCGCTCGCGCCCGTGTATGTCGCGCACGCTGCGGGGCGCCGGCCGCGCGTGATCGTCCCGGAAACCCGACCGCTGCTTCAGGGCAGCCGCCTCACGGCGTGGGAGCTCACCCGGGCGGGCGTGCCGTGCAGCGTCATCGCGGACGGGGCGATCGCGAGCCGGCTCCGCCGGGGCGACGTGCGCTGCGTGATCGTCGGCGCGGATCGCATCGCCGCCAACGGCGACGTCGCCAACAAGATCGGGACGTACGGGCTGGCCCTCGCTGCGCGGGTGCACGGCGTGCCGTTCTACGTGGCGGCGCCCAGCTCGACCGTGGATCCCGCGACGCCCGACGGGAGCCGCATTCCCATCGAGGAACGGGCGGCCGACGAGGTGGTGGCGTGGGGTGGCCACCGCACCGGACCGGTGGGCGTGCCGGTCTGGAATCCCGCGTTCGACGTGACGCCGGCGGCTCTCGTCACGGCGATCATCACCGACCGCGGCGTGCATGCGCCGGCCGTCATCGCGGACGCGGTGCAGCCGCTCGTCGCCGGCGGCTAGGCGCGTTGACCTCGATCCTCGCCCTCGACCAGGGCACCACCGGGTCCACCGCGCTCGTCGTCCACCAGGACGGCACCGTTCTCGGCCGCGGCTACCGCGAGTTCACCCAGCACTTTCCGCAGCCGGGCTGGGTTGAGCACGATCCGGAGGAGATCCTCCGGGTGTCGATCGACGCGATGCGCGAGGCGCTCGCCGCCTCCCGGGAGCGTCCCGCCGGGCTCGGCATCACCAATCAGCGGGAAACCGCGGTCCTGTGGGACAGGCGAACGCTCGCACCCGTGGCGCGCGCGATCGTCTGGCAGGATCGCCGCACCAGCGAGCGCTGCCGCGAGCTGCGCGAGGCGGGACTGGCGGCGATGCTTCGCGAGCGGACCGGGCTCGTTCCCGACCCGTACTTCTCTGCGACCAAGCTGGAGTGGCTGCTCCGGGATCCCGAAGTCCGCCGCCGGGCGGAGCGGGGCGAGCTGGCGGCGGGGACCGTGGAGAGCTGGCTCACCGTCAGGCTCACCGGTGGGCGGGCGCACGTGACCGACCACACCAACGCCAGCCGGACGCTGCTCTATTCGCTCGCGACGCGGGATTGGGACCCGGACCTGCTCCGGCTCTTCGGCGTACCCCGGGGTCTCCTGCCGCGCATCGTCCCCTCCTCGGGCGTCGTCGCCGACACCGATCCGGCTCACTTGGGCGTCGCGCTGCCGATCGCCGGGCTGGCCGGGGACCAGCAGGCCGCGCTGTTCGGCCAGGGCTGCGTCACGCCGGGTCGCGCGAAGAACACCTACGGCACGGGCGCCTTCCTGCTGGTCTATGCCGGGCTCGACGTTCCCGCGCCCGGGGAGGGCGTGCTGGCGACCGCGGCCTGCGGTCCGCGCGGCGAGCCGGGGTACGCGCTCGAGGGGAGCGTGTTCATCGCGGGCGCCGCGGTGCAGTGGTTGCGCGACGGCCTGGGCCTGATCGGGAGCGCGCCCGAAACCGAAGCCCTCGCCCGGAGCGTCGCCGACACCGGCGGCGTCCACTTCGTTCCCGCCTTCGTGGGGCTGGGCACGCCCCACTGGGAGCCGGAGGCCCGCGGCACGATCACCGGCATCACCCGGGGGACGACCCGGGCGCACCTTGCCCGTGCCGCCCTCGAAGCGATGGCCTTCGCGTCCGCGGAGCTGCTGGCCGCGATGAGCGGCGCCGCGCACCTGTCGGTGCCCGCGCTCCGGGTCGACGGCGGCGCCGCGGCGAACGACTGGCTGCTGCAGTTCCAGGCCGATATTCTGGGCGTTCCGGTCGAGCGGCCCGACATGGTGGAGACGACAGCGCTGGGGGCGGCCGGCCTCGCCGGCCTGGCGCTCGGCGTCTGGCGCTCGACTGACGAGCTGCTGGCGGGTCGCCGCGTCGCGCGGTTCGAGCCCGGCATCGCACCCGACGAGCGGGCGCGCCGGATGGGGGCGTGGAAGCGGGCCGTCGGCGCGGCGCTCGCCTGGGCCAGGCATCGTCCGCCGGCATCGCTGGAGCCGCCCCTATAGAAGGGGAAGGGCTTATATTGAGTGCCGTCGCCTACCCTCCGAAGGTGATAGGAGCCTTCATGAAAGCCGGCCACAAGTTCCTCCTGGGCGCCGCGCTGATCGTCGGCAGTGTTGCCTTCCTCATCACCCAGGGCGTGCGCGAGACCGGGGTCTACTTCTTGACCCCCACCGAGCTCGCGCAGAAGACCACCCAGGATCCGACGTTCGTCGAGAACGTGGGGTTCAAAGTCGGTGCGAAGGTCGTGCCCGGCTCCGTGCATCGCGACCCCTTGGCGCAACGGATCGACTTCGAGGTCTCGGACGGCGTGAAGACGTATCCCGTCATCTACAAGGGCCTGGTCCCCGACACCTTCACCGACGCGAACGACATCGAGGTGGTGGTGGAGGGACGGCTCGGCCGGGACGGCGTCATCCGCGCCACCGACGTCCTCGCCAAGTGCGGCTCCCGCTACGAGGCCAAGTACGGCACCAAGAAGGCCTGATCGGCCATGACCCTGCTCGGCGAATTCTCGTTGTGGGCGGCCGTGCTGGTAGGGCTCTGGTGCGCCGGCATCTCGTTCTCCGGCCGCTGGCGTGACCGGCCGGAGCTCGCGGCAACGGTCACCCGCTCGACCCACGCGCTGCTGGTGTGCCTGGTCGCCGCCTCCCTGGCGCTGTGGCAGGGCCTCATCTCCCACGACTTCAACATCGAATACGTCGCCGCGTACACCTCGCGGAACCTGCCTCCGTATTACATCGTGTCGGCCTTCTGGGCCGGCCAGAAGGGATCGCTCCTCTTCTGGGCCGTCGTGCTCTCCCTCTTCGGGAGCCTCGCCCAGACCCTGACGCCGCGACGGTACGCCGATCTCCTGCCGCACGTGGCTGGCGTGAC
>Ga0070708_100002575_pt1 | contig 14040 bp, 11 predicted proteins | sample KBSK5503metaG_FD_65469 | JGI IMG/M metagenome (GOLD analysis project Ga0070708, IMG submission 65469) | Corn, switchgrass and miscanthus rhizosphere microbial communities from Kellogg Biological Station, Michigan, USA - KBS K5-50-3 metaG | ecosystem: Host-associated > Plants > Roots >...
GTTCCGTTATGATATGGTCCCGTTGAGATACCACGTAGCCAAGTAGTACGCGAGAGCGATGATTCCGACAGATATGATGAAGTATCCGACCGCCTCCAGTGCTCTCCTGTACTTGATGAGACCTACTTCGGTCAGTGCGGATTGGAACCGGAATATTCCGTGGAACAATGAGCCTGCTATTGTTACAAAGATGAAGAGGGCGCCCAGACGGTGCCCCGTGATTAGGAAGCTTGGGTCTCTTGCTCCATTGAACGGCCAGAGATTGAAGGGGTAGGCGATGGCTGTCAGATAGAGCAGGACGGGGAGGAGAAAGGCTGCAATCATCCCTCCGAGCGAGAAGATGCCCCAGAGTATTGCGTGGAGCCTTGCGATCTTGTGAGTCTCTACTTTCATCTGAATATCAGCAACCAGATTGCTATGTAGGAAACTATGACGAGGAGGACGAGGTTCAGTATGAGAGCCTGCCAGGGTTTGGTTCTGCTCCTTCCGATCTTGACGGGTGCTATCGCGCCTAGTAGGTAGAACCAGGTTACTGCATGGTACAGCGTGAAGACGAGAGCGACGAGACTGAAACCGATTATTGCCGGGTTCTTCAAGAAGTTGAGAAAGTCGGCACGGGATCCCATCGCCCATAGTGAGAGCCCGTAGATGAAGATCAGGCTGTAGAGGGCGACGAATAGGCTGGTCCACTCACGGACCATGTACATAGCGTAATGTCGGCTGGCAGTCCACCATCCGGGAGATACTCGTCTTCTGAGTTCCGGATATCGCTTGTTATCTCCCATGCTAGCGTCCGCCTCGCGGCATCAGGATCGACTTTATCGCGTTCGTAGCTCCGAGAATCTTTGTCTTCTGGATGGCGAGCATCGGGTCAACGCCCTTCGGGCAGACTACGCTGCATTCACCTACGAGTGTGCATTCCCACACGCCTTCCATTTCGTGGACGACTGGGAATCGGACATCTTTTCCTTGGTCTCTCGAGTCCTCGATGTACCGGTAGGCGAGGGCGGTTGCGGCTGGTCCGAGGAATTTCTCGTTGAGTCCGTAGATGGGGCATGCTGCGTAGCAGAGCATGCAGTTGATGCAGGATGAGAACTGGCTGTAGCGTTCTAGTTCTTGTGCCGACTGCTTGTACTCGCCCTGTTCGGGGGGTGTCTCTTTGTCGCGAATTATCCATGGTTTGATCTTGACAAGTTTATCCATGAAATCCTCCATGTCGACGACTAGGTCTTTGACTACTGGGAAGTTGGCCATGGGCTCGACGGTTATTGTTCGACCCTTGAAATCGTGGAGGAAGCTGGCGCAGGTAAGTTTGGGCTCACCGTCAATGTTTGCTCCGCAGCTGCCGCATACTCCCATTCGGCACGACCATCGATAAGTGAGGCTTCCATCCATCTCCGCCTTGATGTAATTCAAGGCGTCGAGTACCACCATGTCGTGCCGGTAGGGGACCTTGTACTCTTGGAAGTAGGGTTTCGAATCTTTCTCAGGTCTGTACCTTGTTACTCGTATTGTCGCTATGTCTTGGCTCATCTTGCTAGTAGACACGTTCCTCTGGTTTCCATCGTGTTATCGTGACCGGAACGTAATCGATCCTTGGAGGCCCTGCGGTCTTGTACGCCAAGGAGTGCTTGAGGAAGTTAGCGTCATCTCGTTTTGTGTAGTCGGTCCGGTAGTGGGCCCCCCTAGACTCATGTCTCAGGATCGCGGAGTAGGGCATGGTTTCCGCAACATCGAGCATAAAGTCGAGTTCTAGCGCGGCGACAAGTTCCGTGTTGTAGACGTGGTCCTTGTCTTCTACTATGGCGTTCTTGAGACGGACCTTGAGTTCACCAATCATTCTACAGCCCTCTTTGAGACTGTTCTCGTCCCGATAGATTCCTACGTGCTTATCCATACCTTCTTGCATCTCGGTCCTTATGCTGGAAATTCTCTCGCCCTGTTCGTGTTTGAGGAGCTGGTCGAAAATCCTCTTCTCCTCAAGCATGGCTTCCCCCTGAACAGGGTTTCCGAAACTGGGGCCGGACAATTTCAATGCGTACTCGGCCGCGGCTTTGCCTGCAGCCGCGCCGAAGACTAGACATTCAGTCAGGGAGTTGCTTCCGAGCCTGTTGGCGCCGTTCATCGTCACACATGCTACCTCGCCTGCCGCGTATAGTCCCGGCATTCCAGTGAACCCGTGCAGATCTGTGTGCACGCCGCCCATCATGTAGTGCTGTCCCGGTCGTACTGGAATTGGCTCGTGCTCAGGGTCTATCCCGACATACTTCTCGGCAAGCTCCTTTACGAAGGGCAGTTTGTCCTCGATGGTTATTTTGCCCAGGTGAGTGAGGTCAAGATGCACGTAACTGCCGTAGGGCCCATCGAACCCCCTCCCCGCGTTGATCTCGCTCATCTCAGCCCTCGAAAGTATGTCGCGAGGACCCAGCTCCATCTTGTTAGGGACATATCGCTTGAGGAAGCGTTCTCCATCCTTGTTCAGCAGATGACCCCCTTCTCCTCGCGCGGCTTCAGTGATCAGAATGCCAGTGTTCGGGAGTAAAGTGGGGTGGTACTGGACCATCTCCATATCCTTCAACGGAACACCCGCTCGGTAGGCTATCGCCATGCCGTCGCCGGTCTTTATCCACCCATTAGTCGTGAAACGGAAGATACGCCCGCAGCCCCCAGTCGCGATGATTACCGCCTTACCTAGGATTGTTACCATTTCGCCTGTCCGCATATCTATCGTGGTGACACCCTCGACACGGCCCTCATCGACGAGCAGGGAGGTTACGAACCATTCATCGTAACGGCGGATGCTCTCGTACTTCAGAGAAGTCTGGAAGAGGGTGTGGAGTAGGTGGAAGCCGATCTTGTCGGTGGCGAAGAGCGTTCTCTTGACGCTCATTCCGCCGAAGGCTCTAGCACTTATGCGCCCGTCAGGGTCTCTGCTGAACGGGCATCCCCAGTGTTCAAGCTGGTAAGATTCACGCGGGGCCTCTTTTACGAAAAACTCGACCGAGTCTTGGTCGGCGAGAAAGTCGCTCCCCTTTATCGTGTCATAAGCATGCGAGTCAAGGCTGTCGTATTCGCGTGTGACCGCGGCCATTCCCCCTTCAGCCGAGACGGTGTGGCTGCGCATCGGGTAGACTTTCGAGACGATCGCAACATCCAGCTTGGGCTCAAGTTCGACGGCGGCGATTGCGGCGCGTAGGCCTGCGGCTCCACCCCCTACTATGACAATGTCGTGACTGTGATGCTCCAAGCCTGCAACCTCATCGTTCGACCGTCACGGGTTAATCAGTTGGACCGTACTTTAAATGATCTAATTAGAAGGCTGATTCTGCCAATTCAGTCGTCAAAGTGCGAAGGCTGCGAGTAGCTAGTTTACCGGGACCTTTACGGCTCTGAGGCCCTGGTTATCCAGTCTCAGCTGAAGAGCAAACGCTCCGTGGAGCGCGCCCAAGAATCTGGGCTCCATAGTGTTAACGTTGGCCAGGAAGACGGCCGTAGCGTTTGGGACGCTGAGTAGATCGATAAGCTGTTTGATTCCCGAATAGACTTGTTCCCAACGTTCACCTCTGATCAGTTCGGTGATGCTGTCGAAGACGAAGCTTGCTCCAGAACTCTTGCTGTTGTCTATGAAGTCGGACAGTACCGCGGCGACCAGTCCAAGCTCCTTGTCGGGGATCTGCATCTCCCCATCGGGTAGTTCGTCGGGCACAGAGATCATGGAGGAGGCGGCGATGATCTTGATCATCCTCTTTCCCTTGATCGCTCTGTAGAGTTTGCTGGACTTGGTGGTGAACAGGACGCAGAGTTCTGCGTTGCTGATTCCCTCGGCGAGAAACTTGTCCACTACTCCCTCATAGTCGGAGCTTGTCTCGTACTCTATTAGGATGATTGACCCCCGTATTTTCTGGTGATCGAGTTCGACCATTGAGGAGAACGGGTCTGTGGATTCCGAGAGATTGAGAAGCTCCATGCCGGAATTGCGGCGGAGAAACTCGGTGAGCTGTGGTCTAGGCGCCTTACTGCTCTCCAGCAAGAAGAGCTCGACGGGGTCCTGACGCTTCTCTCCCGTCCCGTTGTCGATGGGAAAGACTGTGCCCTCAAGGTTCTCCTGGCCTAGCTCGTTGACGAAGACTGTTGATGTGGGTCCGAAGCTCAGCCTGTCGGTCAATCCTTCATGCGGGGGGTTGCGTCCGACCCAGTTCTCGGAGACGATGACTCTCCCGTTCTGCTTCCATTCGCTGAAATGGGACTCGTGCTGGGAAAGGTTTGCTACAAGCCAGCCATCGCTCGATGCACTGATTATTACTCTTGCGCCAGAATCAATCAGTCCCTTCAGTGTTGATGATAGAAACGAGAGTGCTCTCTTTCCTGAATCGTGCAGAATGAGATATCGGTGCCCCGGTTTGACTAGGGTATCTGGAACAAGGTGTCCAGATGAGAATATCGCCGAGCCCAGCGGGTAGAGTTGTGTAACGGACATCAGAAAGAACAAGACTGAGCCTGTGATCAGCGCCATCTCCCATCCATATGGAAGGAAGACAGGAAGCACTGGAGGCTGTGTTCCTAGTGTGAACAGGAGTGTGCCGACCGTGATGAAGAGGGCCCAGGTTATTGCAAGGGTGGCCATCGCGTTCTTAACACGTGGCGGCTTGGCTCGCCTCCGAGCTACCAAGAATAGGGTGGTTGGGTAGAAGGCTGCCGCCAAGAGGACGACTAGGGTGAAAGGAAGGAACGAGTAGGGAAGGAAGAGGTTGAGCCCTATCCCGGTAAAGACCACTCCTTCATAGAGCAGAAATGATGTGCGTGATTTGAGTCTCGACCAGGCTTCTCGGAGCGTATTGGAATCAGGAGAGAAGCAGAGGCTTGCCGCTGCAAACCCGACGACCGAGAAATTCAGGCCTGCACTCACATTCTCGCCATACGTTGCCCAGCCGTATCCCAAGTTCCGAAACAAGTCGAAAAGTATCACGGACAGGTAGCATACGTTGATCCGGACTAGATTTCCATCTCTAACTCCTGTTAAGGATGCTTTCCGATGGAAGAGACGCCAGAGGGCGATGGTTGGAAGTGCTAGTGCCGCAGAGTCAAGATAGACTTCCGTGAACGTCGCGCGTTACTCTCCAATTTACGAGATGGTTTTGTTAGAGAGGCTGCTTGCGGTTTCAATCTGGCGTAACTGTCAGAGCTTGTTGAACGGTACTGTTCGACGAGGGAGACGATTTACTTGCTCCCTTTGAGATGAGATTGGACCTGCTTCACAATGCCCTCGTACTCTTCTCTCGTCAGCCTCTTCCTACGTATAGACCCTGTCCAGATTGGTCGTCCCCACATCGGATCTGTCTTGTAGCGTGGAACCAGATGCCAGTGAAGATGAGGCATACCATTACCAAGCAGTTCATAGTTCATCTTGTCAGGACTGAAAGTCTTGGCAAGAGCTGTAGCCACTCGAGACATGTCCTCGAGGAAGCTTTTCCGATTATTGTCTGATAAATGGTAAAGCTCCTCCTCATGCATTTTGAGGGTGACGAAAGAATAGCCCTTGAAGAACTGGTCCGGATTGAGCTTGCCAATTGATGTGCGGGATTCAAAGAAAACTAGATGCGCTGGTTCCCGTAGCGTTTTACAGATCCAGCAGTCCGATTTCAGTTCGCTCAAGGACGGAGTTCTGCGTGCGAAACTATCGGATAAGTTTGCGCTCTGCTGAGACCTGATTCTGAGACAATCGAAGTTAATGGTGCAGGGTTTGAGGAGGCTCGGGCTGAAGGCGCCTATGGAGGCCAGCGATTCGAGACGGCCCGTGGTAACTACTATCACGCAGAATGGAGAGCAGCGGACAAAGCAGCTGGATACCAAACTGGGGAACTCTCTCGCGGAAACATTCCAGACGCCTTTCGCAATGGTGAAGTCAAGGAGTACAAGCCGTTCCATGAAGGGATTGACCCTCTCGAAGAGTACGGACCGACGATAAGCCAGTATCAGCGAGCATACTACGAAACGTACAATACCGAACTGCGCTCTTCCGATTGATCCTGTATGTGGTGTTATAGTCGTGATGAGGATACGAGATGGGGTTGACTTCGTTGGGCTCTTCTCCTCATTCCCTATCGAGAAGGATGGGCGACGGGTCGAAATACTGAAGAGAATTCTCGACATTGAAGACCAGGTTAGTTTCAAGAGGATTAGGTTTGGGTCAATTCGTCGAAAGATTGACACATTCGTTTTCAGCGAAGAAAAACTGAAACATGCTATCCGAACAATAGAATCAGGAGAGACGGATTATCTTCAACTAATCCCGTACAGAGTCGGAGATGATTGGATCAGAATCTACGAGACCTCCGTTTACATCAAATGGGAATCGGCAATCATACAACCATACAAGAGACCAATCTCCCCTATTGACGTGAGGTTTGGAAGCGCGGGAAATGTCCTTGTTCAATACCCTCTTTCGAGATTCGCATTCGACTCACAGTCCGATTTCCAGTCGAAGCTACTCCAAGTGATGAAGAGACTCTTTGTGGACGAGCAGATGCACTGGACATTCATACATAGAGGATTTCACTTCAAGAAACCCACCAGCATGGGCACTGACGACCTGTTCCAAGAGACGAAAGATGGTATTCCGTTGACAACTTTCGACGCTGACCTCAATCACCCTGCGGGTTTGTTCCACGAGTATGTGAAGGGCGCCTTCTGGAATAATTTCTTGAATCCTCTACACGTCGAGCGTCTCGGGGGGATCGGCAAATTAATGCGTGAGAAACCTTCCGAAATAGTGGAAGAAATCGGAGACGGAAGAGTTGTTCTTCAACTCGGTCCTTCGCCCATCACGATGGACACATCAAAGAGCATGGAAGACTACCAGAGGCTCCGTCGTTTCCTTAAGCCTATACTGATGGAGACAGCAGAAGACAGAATGCGAATCCAACGGGAGGTCAACAGCTCCTCGGAGGCTCCCTCAGTCAGCAGAGGATAACTGGAAACAGTTGCTTGCAAGGGGAAAAAGAGAAGACCCTAGCTTGAGGAGTGAGATGATTCTTGGGGCTATAGATCACCTCAACAGCAAGCTTCTGCCTCGATTGATCCCCAAGACCAGGCAATCCGGTTCGATGCAGTTAGACTTAGGTCGAAACTACGGCTTAGCTGGAGATCCTTCGAGTTCCCCTTCGGGTTTGTACTATCATCTTCTACGCTGGTATGATCCGTCTACTGGGCGGTTCATCAGCCAGGACCCTCTAGCTGGGGGCCTCTCTGATCCTCAAAGCCAGAACCCTTACGTCTATGCTAGGAACGTTCCAACTGGTCTGACCGATCCATCTGGAGCCGGTTTCGGCAGCGACTGCCACGATTCCCTTTGTGCGGCGCCGATCCGCTACTACACCGGCGATCTTCCACCAGATGTCGACCCGTACGTCCGAGACATGTGTCTCCAGAACCGGTTCATGTGCCCAACCATCCTACGCTACTACGGCTACAGAGACAATCTCAACCCGGAACGGATAGTCTCTGCAGACGTGACTGGACCCGGCTCAAGCGATTCGATGGGCACAGGTCCAGCTAACATTTCCGCAACAATCGAAGACACAGCTGTAATACAGGACATTGGCAGTGGTGCTGGAGGTGCTACTCCCGGCCAAATTGGAGAACAATACGAAAGTTATCATTTGTTTAACCAATTCGGGCAAGGCAATGATCCTGAATATACCAAGGTCCAAAAGACCTTCAGAGATCCAGCCATTGGCCGGATAGGCCGTGTCGACTATTACTTTGATAACGGACAAGCAAGATTCACCGATGAGACCAAGGGCGGATACGTCTCAGGCCGATACTACGTAGATCAAGTCGGAAAGTATCAACGAGTAGCAAACCAGCAGGGTGCTACATTTCGCTATTTCCTCTGTGGAGGAGCCTCTCAACCGTTCAAAGAATTTCTCACTTTCAATCAAATCTGGTTTACTGACGACTGTGGAGGATACGGACTGGGTTGAGCAAGAATTATCCGAAGAGTTCCAAAGGCGTTCCTTTCATCTCCTCTGCGTTATTCACAGGCGACCCTTCGTATAACGCTCTATTTCCTAAGGTAGTCGAAACTCTCGTCTCATACGGTGGAGCATATGTTCCTGAATACGTTGAGAGAGCTGGTTCAGGAAACCGAAATCTCGTGATCCCCTTTGAAAGAGGACAAATCAAAAGCCTCTTCTCTGAATGGGAATCAGCTACCGTCGGAACAAGCTGGAGCCTAACTAGAAAACAGTATCCGCAAGTCGAGTTCACATATGTGAAGGATTGGGGAAGGCCTTTCAACTCTTTCAGCATTGCAATCGAAAGCAGCTACCTGAATGAAACCTCAAGTCTTGGTCAACTGTTGAACGTTTTGAAGGAACTGTACCAATTGCTCCACGCTTCATATGGTTTCGTCAAGACCCAAGAGATGGGTGCCCATTACAACAAGCGAGGAAAGGAATTCTCTGCGGGAATAGACCTCAAACGCGGTCTGCCCGATATTTACTGGGCGAATTTTTTCGGACCAGAGTACGTCAGGATGTTTGGGGATGACAGAATCAAATCGACACCTGCCTACAAGATCGAAGATCTTCGAGACAGTGGTGTGCTTTTGTTGTTGACTTCGTCAGTCTTTGACTTCGATAATGACAAGGAAGCCTTCGAGAGACTTCGGCTTCAGGCAAAACAACACTTGGGGATCGAGGCATTTGACCCGCGCGACTGGAACCCCTTTGAGACACCCGACTGGAGGCCTCAAGGAAGGACTCCGAATTTCCGTTTTCCGTTCAAAGAAAGGGGTTCTACAATGGTGGAAACTCCTGCGACAGCCCGGTGCTCGGACATGTTGTCAACTGTTTCCCGAAATGAGTGGGAGAAATGGTTGAGGAACAACGAGTCTCTGGCCCTGGGACTTGTCCATGATCTGAACGAGCAGGGTGTCAAGGTGGACTTCTCCCCTGAAAGTCTCGAGACCCTCGACGTGTACTTGTTAGACTTAGCCTCACGAGTTGAACCCAGTATTTCATTCCTAATGAAACTCGCAGCTTACCTTTCCCAAGTGGTAATTCGCAACACTGGAGCCACGTGGTCTTTTGAAGGGTTGACTGAATTGCCGGAACTCCGTGTCAAACACATTCATCTATCCCCCTTAGCCAGGACTCAAAAGGTTCTCCTGGAAGGAGAACCGTTCCACGACTGGTACCAACATCTAGCCAGAGACCTGGCATCTAAGCCCAGTTTATCCCTGTCTCGTCGCCACCAAGAATAGCCCGACCTTCGAATCGTGTGCTGGCCGGAACGTCTGCCGGATAAGTCGAAATGAGCCACTCGTGACAGCTTAGTTGCTGGAAGCGGGATCTACAGGTTTACGGGTAAACTCGTCAGCTAAACGACAGGTTTGTACTATTACGGGGCTCGTTGGTATGACCCGACAATAGGGCGATTCATCAGCCAGGATCCGTCAGCAGGGAGCAGAGCCGATCCTCAGAGCCTGAACTCGTACCTCTACGTCGAGACTAGTCCAGCCACCAATTCTGATCCGACGGGTGAGTGTCCGTGGTGCATCGCGGTCCTGATCGGCTCTGGGATCGGTGCCGCTGTCGGTTACGGATGGTGCGTCGCCGACAGGGAAGGATGGACGAGTAGCGCTTGTGGCGAAGCGGCCCTAGGTGGAACTGTCGTAGGAGCCCTGGCAGGTCTCGCGCTCGGACTGAGCCTTATCGCAGCGCCTGAGCTACGGCGATTTCCCCTCGCACCTCTTTTTGAAATCTCGATTATTACTGTTAACGAACAAAGCCTTTGCCGGTCGAAAGGTTGGCCTATATGGACAAAGCTAGAGAGATAGCTAGAGCTTACTGGTCCCACGATCTCGGCATTGCGCTTTCGAGAAAAGACATCTACTTCATTGGCGGGCCGTACAGTTTCGCGGAAGACAGAGAGTATCATTGAAGCCGAGATATTCCCATGCGCAAGTTGTGGCCTTCGATCTGCCAATCCTGTTCTTGACTTGCAGCCGGTATTGGTTGGTCAGGGCGTAGGAGACTGAAGGTCTTGGCTCGCACTTCTTCCATCAAGTAGTCCTTCTCGTCCTCCAACCACGTCAATCTTTCTGGGTTGGAAACGGAGACGAATGCATCTATGAATGCGTCCACAGGAAGGTCCAGGCGTTTTCTCATCTCTTGCAACCTGCGGATCACTTCTCGGAGAAAGCCTTCTCTGACCAGCTCGTTTGGAATTGTCAGGTCAACATAGACGCGTCCTTCCTCAAAGCTTCCGATGGCATGATTCTCGGGTATCTCTTCTTTGAAAGATACCATCTCGCTCGTAACCTTGTACTCCTTCTCTTCCAGCTTGATCTGAAAGAGTCCTTCTTCTTTGAAGGCTTGCATAAGCTGGCGACCATCTAGTGAGCGGATCTTCTCCGCGATCTTGTTCGCGTCTCCGCGAAACGCTGGGCCGAGGGCTTTGAAATTCGGTTCAACAATCAGCTTCTTCAACCGTTCTTCTTCATCTAGACTGACCAGTTTCACCTCCTTAGCGTTGGCCTGCTGAAGGAGAAGGTCGTGGAGGGTCCGGAGCGCACGTTTCACTATCGGCTTGTCTGCCACAATTAGGATCGTGGAGACTGGTTGACGGAGTTTGATCTTCTTTGATTGGCGTGCCGAGGCTGCGGCGTCAGCGATATGTTGTACGATACGCATTTCCTCTTCTAGGGTCTTGTTGATCCATTTCTTGTCCGTGATGGGCCAGCTGGTCATGTGGATGCTTTCCAGATTCAGACCTTTAGTGTTTCTGAATGCCTTCCCGTAGATTGTCTCGGTTAGAAATGGCACTGCTGGCGCAGCGAGTCCTAGCCAGCTCCTGAGGGCGTGATGGAGAACGGTGTAGGCCGCGAGTTTGTCACGACTAGTTTTTTCTAGCCAGAATCGTCGACGGACGAGTCTGATGTACCAGTGGCTGAGGTCTTCGATGGCGAAGTCTTTGAGTGCTCGAACTGCTAGGTGGATTTCGAGCCGGTCCAAGTGCTTTGTTACGTCTCTCACCATGGTCTCAGTCCTTGAGAGTAGCCACTTGTCTTCGGGGTGGAATGATCTCGCTAGTTTGCGCGTAGTCCATTTGTTATGGTTGAACTTGTCGAGATTCATGTAGAGGGTTGCGAAGGAGAAAACGTTCCAGACAATCTGTAGGTCTCGGGCGGCGCTTTCTACAGCGTTCCAGGAGAATCGAAAGTCGTCCCAGACCGTGGTTTGGAGGGTATAGAATCGTAGAGCGTCTCTGCCAAGTTTTCCGATGACGTCTTCTGGGCTGACAAAATTTCCCTTCGATTTACTCATCTTCTCTCCGTCCGGGTCCAGGGTGTGTCCGTGCATCAGCACCGCCTTGTACGGTGACTTGTTGAATGCCAGAGTGCTGACGTTTAGCTGATAGTAGAACCAGCCTCTCGTCTGGTCGTGAGCCTCAAGGATCGCGTCAGCCGGCCACCAGGCTCTGAGCTCCTGGGGGTTACGCGGAAAATCGAGGCCTGCCCATGATGCCACGCCAGAATCAAGCCATCCGTCCAGTACATCCGGTTCCCTACTTGCTCGGCCGCCGCACTTACACCTTGTTTCTATTCGATCGACGCCGTTCCTGTGAAGCTCGAACTTTCGTGGGTGACCAATGGCTATCTTTTCCAGTTCAGCCCTCGACCCTACGACCGTGTGTTCTCCGCATTCTTGGCACGTCCAGACGGGGAGGGGGGCTCCCCAATAGCGTTGCCGGCTGATGACCCAGTCCCTTGCGCCGTCCAGCCACGCATGGAATCGTTTGGACCCGCCCCATTCCGGGGTCCATCGGACTCTCCTGTTCTCCTGTATCATTTTCTGTTTGAATTTGGTGATTTTGATGAACCACTGATCTGAGGCGCGTAGAATGAGCGGCGTCTTGCAACGCCAGCAGTGTGGATACGAGTGTTCGATCGTCTCCTCTCTAAACAATAGTCCTTTGGTTCCGAGGTCTTTTACAATCACCGGGTTTGCTTCTCTGACTTGGAGTCCGGCGTACTTTCCAGCTTCTGGGGTGAAGTGTCCTGAACCGTCTACAGGCGAGAGTACAGGTAGGCCGTTTCGCTGGCCCACCTCAAAGTCCTCTTCACCGTGCCCGGGCGCCATGTGGACAAGGCCCGTCCCATCGGTCATCGTAACATATTCTGAACTCAAGAATACTCTGTGAAGTTTCTCACCTGTCTTCTGATGAGTCTCTTCCAACAGCGGTGGAGTGTATGCGATTCCCTCTAGGTCCTCTCCCTTCAGTTCCTCTAGTACCTTGTATGGTCTATCGCCAAGTACAGCTGAAAGTCTCTCCTTGGCGATTATCAGCTTCTCACTGCCAACCTCCACAACCGAATAGGTCATGTCGGGGTGAACCATGACGCCCTCGTTTGCCGGTAGGGTCCAGGGAGTGGTGGTCCAGATCAGGAGAAATTCTCCGGGCTTGTCGACGATAGGTAGTTTCACGTAGATGGAATAGTCCTTGATCATGCGATACTCGTCAGTGACTTCGTATCCTGCTAGGGCTGTTTCGTCGTGAGGGCACCAGTGAACGACTCTAAGTCCCTTGTAGAGTAGTTTCTTCCGTTGGGCTTGTTTGACTGTCCACCAGACTGATTCGATGTATCTGTCATGATAGGTGATGTATGGACGGTCCCAGTCCATCCATATGCCTAGATCTTTGAAGACTCGCGTTTGAGCTTCTATGTTGACATCAGAGTACTTCTTGCATTCGGCGATGAACCGGTCAATGCCGATTACATTTTCAATGTCTTTCTTTGATGTGAGATTGAGGCTCTTCTCAACCATCAGTTCGACAGGTAATCCGTGACAATCATAGCCTGGTTGATCATGGACATTGTGGCCTTTCATTCTCTGGAATCGTATGACCACATCTTTGAGTGTCTTGTTCCAACCTGTCCCTACATGGGGCGGATTGGTTACAAACGGAGGACCGTCTAGAAAGTAGAACTTTGGTTTCTTGAGGAGTTTTCTCTTTGTCTTCTCGTAGGCTCGGCTAGTCTTCCACCATTTGAGGATCTCTTCCTCGGATTTCGACGGTTTGTAGTCTCGGCTGATCTTGCCAACGGTTCCTGTCGTCAATGTTTTTTCTGCTCCAAGAAGGGGTTTGTGGAATCGAAGATCTCCGGCCTCGCCCTCGGCCGACGATTCATGTTCCCTAAAAAGTTAGGGGAATTAGCTCGATCGGATTGAGTCAGAATTACGCAGCTTATTACCTCTCAAGAACGCTTGTAGTTTGTAGACGTTGATTTCGCTAACGCTTCTCAAATCTAGTGGCTACGGTGCGCCCGCTCAGACTGTGACCCACTTCCCTGCTGAGGTTCACGAAGGCGAAATGCTCTGGGTTGACGCTGAGAGCCCAACGGCCCAGGAGCTTGCTGATCTGAAGAGCAGATTTGGCCTGGACGAATACGCCATCGAGGATGTTGTTCATCGGAATCAGAGGCCGAAGTTGGAGGAGTATGGAAAGAACGTCTTCGCAGTAATCCATGTGCCCGATGTGAAAAGTCATAAGAGCGGGATAATCGAACTCTTCGTCTTCTTTCAGAAGAACTGGATCATAACCATACATTCAGATGATTCAGAATTGATCCACTCGGTCGATTCTCGAATCAGAGCCAGGGGTCTTGCTCCGCTTACAACTGCACCTTCGCCTGACCTGTTCTTCTATGTCTTCCTCGACTTTGCAGTTGACGCGTATTATCCGATACTGGACGAGGTGGAGGAGCGACTTGAGGATCTTGACAAACAGGCAATTACGACCTTCAAGACACGGGTGAAGAGAATGGAGAACGTAGTCGCTATCGTAACGACTATCGGTGGAGTGCGAAGAAAGCTGATGACTCTTCGACGCTCTCTTACGCCGACAAGGGATATGCTCGGAATGGTGATGCGTGGCGCAGTGCCGTTCGTGGCTGATTCAAGTCTTAGAAGCTTCAGAGATGTCTACGACCATTCCTTCCAGCTTCTAGAAACGATCGACAATGATAGAGAT
>Ga0070708_100002576_pt1 | contig 14024 bp, 14 predicted proteins | sample KBSK5503metaG_FD_65469 | JGI IMG/M metagenome (GOLD analysis project Ga0070708, IMG submission 65469) | Corn, switchgrass and miscanthus rhizosphere microbial communities from Kellogg Biological Station, Michigan, USA - KBS K5-50-3 metaG | ecosystem: Host-associated > Plants > Roots >...
CTCTGGTGCCCGGTGCCCGGTGACGCGGCGCGCGGCATGAAGACGACACTGGCTGTGGGAACGGCTCCCGCGCCGACGTCGACGACCTACTCGACCCCGACCTACACGCATCCCGGGACGACGGTTCCCGGCTACTGAGGATCAGCTCTCGCGCATGAACCCCTGGCGGGCGGCGCTCACGAGCGCCACCGCCTCGGGGAACAGCACGCGCATCGCGTCGCGCATCGCGATCGACTGCTCGTCGATCGGCCCCTGGGGCTGAATCTGGGCCAGCGCCGCGGATGTGAGCTCGACGGCGGTGTTCAACGTCAGCGTCGCGAACTGCTCGCGCTGCGCCTCCTGCACCGATTCGGCCTGCTGCTCCGCGAACTCGCGCAGCCCGCGCAGCAGATCCTCCGGATCGCCGCCGAACGGGAAACCTCCGAAACCGCTGCCTTCCATTCCGACCACGTTAGCGAAGCTCTACGAGGTAACCGCGCTCGACCTCCTTGACGAACGCGTCGACCGCGCTGGTTCCCGCGCGGATCGCCTCCGAGAACGGCGAGGACATCTCGCCGAGCGCCCGCTCGAGCGCGATCGTCGCCGCACCGACCTCGTCGAGGAAGGCCGGCGAGGCAACCCGCGGAGGCGCTCCGACTGTGCGCTCGAGCGCGAGCGCCGCGTCCTCGGCCTCCTCGATCCCTTCCGGCTGCTCGACCATCCGCACCTGGGCGAGGTTCGCGCGCAGCTGCTCCAGGTCGCCCCCGCCCGCGAGCTCGGCCGAGAGCTCGCACAGCGCGACGATCGACGCGGCGTCCCGCACGTCCTCGCGGCGGTCGACGATCGCCCCCGCGTCGTCGAAGAGCGCCCACCGTCGCGCGTCGTCCTCGCCGAGCGCGACGAGGTAGAAGCGCCTGCCGTGCGCAGGCTCGGCCGCGAGCACGCCCGACACCGCACCGCGATCCGCCGCGACGCCGGCGATCCGCTCCAGGTCGTCCGCGAGCGCCATAGAGTCCCAAGCCTATGGACGCGACCGAGCTGTTCGCGCCGCTCGGCCCAAGCTACGACCGTTGGGGCGCGGTGCTCTCCTTCGGGCAGGATCCGCGCTGGCGCCGCTTCCTCGTGACGAGGATCGATGCGGGACCGACCGACACCGTCCTCGACGTCGCGACCGGTACGGCCGCGGTCGCGATCGAGCTCGTGCGCCAGAAGGACTGCTTCGTCCTCGGGGTCGACCGCACGCCGCAAATGCTCGACGAGGGTCGGCGCCGCGTCGCCCTGGCAGCGGCGACGCGGAAGATCCGCCTGCAGGAAGCGGATGCCCGCGCGCTGCCGTTCGAGGACGGGCAGTTCGACGCGCTCACGTTCACCTATCTCCTTCGCTACGTGGAGGACCCGGCCGCCACGCTCGACGAGCTCGCCAGGGTCGTGAGACCCGGCGGGACGATTGCGGGCCTCGAGTTCGGCCTGCCGCGCGGCCTCTGGCGGCCGTTGTGGGAGCTGTGGACCCGCGTCGGCCTGCCGGTGGCCGGACGCATGATCGGCGACGGCTGGCGCGAGGTCGGTGCGTTCCTCAATCCGTCGATTCGCGGCTTCTACGAGCAGTGGCCTGTCCCTCGGCTGCTCGCCGCGTGGCGGGAGGCGGGCATCGAGGACGTGGAGGCGCGACGGCTCAGCCTCGGCGGAGGGATGGTGACGTGGGGACGCAGGAGGACGTAAGGCCCGCCTTCTACGCGCTGGAGCGCGGGGGCTGGCGCGACTACGTGACACTGCTGCACCCGCCGTACACGCTCTGGCACCTGTCGTACGTCGCAGTCGGCGCGAGCCTCGCGCCGCGCTTCCACCTCGACCGGCTCCTGCTGGCGCTCGCGGCGTTCCTGCTCGCGATGGGAATCGCGGCGCACGCCCTCGACGAGCTCAAGGGGCGGCCGCTCCGCACCGCGATTCCGAGTGGCGTGCTCCTCGCGCTGGCGGCGACCTCGCTGGCCGGGGCTGTCGCCATCGGGATCGGAGCGGCGTGGGCCTGGGGCTGGGGCCTGCTCGCGTTCGTCGCGGTCGGCGCCGTGGCCGTCCCGGCATACAACCTCGAGCTCGCGCTTCACACCGACGCGGGTTTCGCGCTTCTCTGGGGGGCGTTCCCGGCGCTGACCGGCTACTTCGTCGAAGCGCAGACGCTCCGGCTCGAGGCGGTCGCCGTCGCCGGCTTCGCATTTGCGGCGAGCCTCGCCCAGCGTGCGCTCTCGACGCCGGTCCGCCGCTCACGGCGCAGGGAAGCCACGACGGCGGGCATCGAGCCGGTCGAGCGCGCGTTGCGGCTGCTCGTCTGGGCGATGGTGACGCTTGCCGTCGCAGCCGTTGCAGCGCGCCTACGATGACGCCGTGACCGCCGCAGCCATCATCGCAGTCGTCGGAGCAGCCGTTGCCGTCGCCGCGTTCGCGGCGTCGCTCGTCGTCTTCCGCAAGACACGGAGCCAGCAGGGAATGCTCGAGCGCGAGCTCGAGCGCGGCAAGGTCGAATTCGACCGAGTCGTCGCACACGAGCTCGCGGAGCGCAGCGAGCAACTCGCCGCGCTGCTCGCCCGCTCGCGCGCCGACACCCTCTCGCAGCTCGTCGAGGACGAGCGGCGCATCGCAGAGGACCGGCGCCGTGACGTCGCCGAGCGCGAACGGGACGCGAGCGCGCGGCTCGGCGAGGACCTCCTCGCCGTCCAGGGAGCGGTCGAGCAGCGCCTCGGAGACTGGAGCAACGACATCGCGAAGCTCCAGGAGGGGCTCGCCGACGAGTTGAAGCGCATCGAGGCGCGGCAGCGTCAGCTGATCGGCGAGATCGAGGGCCGGATCGGCCAGGACGCGGACGGTCTGCACGGCCAGCTCGACGAGCAGCGCCAGGTGATCGCACGTCTGCGCTCGGAGCTCGCCGCGTCGGCGCAGGAGATGATGCAGCGCGCCGCCACGGAGCTCGAGCAACATGCCGCCGAGCGCCGCCGCGCACTCCACGACGTCGCAGAGCGGCTACGCGCGCGTGAGCGCGACCTCCAACAGATCGTCGAGCGAGAAGGCAACGACGCTGCACAGCGGATCCAGAGCGCCCTCGGCGACATCGAGCGCCGCCAGCTCGAGCAGCTCCAGCGCACCGTCTCACGTGAGACGACGCGCTACTCGGAAGCGGCCGCGCTCCAGTTCGATACCGCGATTCGCGGCGCGCGCGAGGAGGCTGCGAGGCGCCTGAGCCGCGAGCTCGATCTCGCGGTCGAGCGGTTCGCTCGCGAGGCCGAGGGCGTGCTCACCGAGCGCATGAATCACGTCAGCGACGCTGCTGCCCAGCGCGTCGAGGAGCGGCTCGCGCGCCTTCGCTCCGGAGTCGAGCGGCAGCGGGACGACGCGCTCAGGTCGCTCGAGGAGCGCGCGCACCAGGTCGAGTCCGGCCTGCGAGAGCGCCTGCACGAGATCGCGACCGACGCCGAATCCGAGCGCGCGGTGCTGGAGTCGCGCCTCCAGGACCTCGCACGAAAGCTCGACGAGCTGAGCGCCCGCAGCAGCGTTTGAGCCCCAAACTTTCGGAGGCAGGGTTCGTCTACCACAGGGCGAACGGTCCTGCGACTATGCCCCAGACGATCGAACATCCACTGTCGGAGCGCGAGAAGGTCGAGTCCTGGCGCCTCCATGTGCTGATCGAAGCGGGCTACCCGCTGCCGCTGGCGGAGAAGCTCGCGCACTCCGAGGCAGACCTGCACCGGGCCGTCGAGCTGACACGCTCCGGCTGCAGCTTCGCGACAGCTGCCGAGATCCTGCTTTAGTCGACAAGCCGTCGCTAGCATCGACCGGGTGAAGGTCGAGGCGACGGAGGTGGAAGGGCGCAGGGTCTACTCCGTCCGCGCATTCAACAACGGCGTCGCGACGTGGCTGAGCCGACTACCGACGCTATGGGTCGAGGGCGAGATCACCGAGCTCCGCCGCCAGGACCGCTGGGCTTCCGTGTTCTTCACGCTCAAGGACCCCGAGGACGGAGCATGCCTCGCCGCGCAGATGCCTCGCGGCCAGTTCGACGCGCTTCGTCTCGATCTCTCCGACGGTGAGCGCGTGCACGTCTTCGGCCGCCCCGAGCTGTACGAGCAGCGCGGTGAGCTGCGGCTGAAGGTGCTGACGATCGAGCGCTACGGCGCCGGCGCACACCTCGCGGCGCTCGAACGGTTGAAGCAGTCACTGGCGGCCGAGGGGCTCTTCGCGGCGGACCGCAAGCGCTCGTTGCCACGCTTCCCTCGGCTGATCGGGCTCGTCACCGGCAACGACGCGGCGGCGAAGCGGGATGTGTTGACGCACATCGTCCAGCGCTTCCCACCGGCGAATGTCGTCGTCGCCGAGACGTACGTCCAGGGCCCGCGGGCCGCCCCCGCGATCGCGACTGCGATCGGCGACCTCTGCCGGCGTGGCGCGGACGTGATCGTGCTCGCGCGCGGCGGCGGCAGCTTCGAGGACCTCCTGCCGTTCTCGGACGAGCGCGTCGTGCGCGCTGTCGCGAGCTGTCCGGTGCCGGTTGTCTCGGCGGTCGGGCACGAGCAGGACACGCCGCTCTGCGATCTCGCGGCCGACGTACGGGCATCGACCCCGACCCACGCCGCCCGCGTCGTCGTGCCGGACCTCGAAGAGTTGCGGGCGCGCCTGGAGCGCGCACGCGAGAGCCTGCACCGCGGCGCCCACCGCTCCGCGGAGCGGCACGCCATCCGGCTGGCAGCCGCCCACGACCGCCTCCGGCGCGCCCCGCTGCTCGCACTGGAACGGCGGACGGCACGGCTCGACACCGTGCGAGCACGGCTCGGGGCGCTCTCACCGACAGCGACTCTCGAGCGTGGCTACGCGATCGTCCGCCGCCTCGACGACGTCATCCGCTCGACGGATCAGGTGGCTGCCGGAGACGCGATCTCGGTTCGGGTCGCCGACGGGTCGTTCGGGGCGACCGTCGAGTGACCGAGGTGACCTTCGAAGAGGCGCAGCGGGAGCTCGAGCAGATCGTCGAGCGCCTCGAGCGCGGAGACGCCGGCGTCGAGGAGCTCACGCAGCTCTGGGAGCGCGGCGAGGAGCTCTACCGCATCTGCGCGGCGAAGCTCGAGGGCGTGCGCGGCCGCATCGAAGAGCTGTCACGCGGCGCCGGCCAGAACTGACCCGAGCTCCTCGAGGTCCTGCCGGGCCCGCTCCGGCACGCCGGAGAGGGCGTGCGCAGAGACGCCGTCGCGCACCAGACCGCCGAAGAGCTCGCAGCGCACACCGAGCCGGCGGCACCGTTCCAGGACGGCGCCCGGCGCCTTACCCTCCAGCGTCGTCGCGTCGACCGTGCCCTCGCCGGTGACGACGAGCGCCGCTCGTGCGGCGCGCTCGTCGAAGCCGATGCGGTCGAGTACGAGCTCTGCGCCGGGCAGCAACTCGCCCCCGAGCGCCGCGAGCGCGGCCCCGAGCCCACCGCCGGCACCGGCACCCGGGACGTCGCGGAACGGCCGGAGCTTGTCGAGCGACGCGAGCCGCTGCTCGAGCTCGACGACTGCCTCGGCATCGGCGCCCTTCTGAGGGCCGAACACGCGCGCCGCGCCGCGGTCTCCGAGCAGCGGGTTGCGGACGTCGCACGCGATTTGAAGCGGGGTGGCTCCGAGCGCGTCGCCGAGCGCGGCCCGCATGCCGACACCGCCGTCGACCGTCGCCACGCCGCCGACGCAGACGAGAAGCGAGTCGGCGCCGTGCTCCAGCGCGGCGAGGATCAGCTCGCCTGCCCCGCGGCTCGACGCACGAATCGGGTCGAGCTCGTCCGGCCGGAGCCGGGGCAGCCCGACCGCCTCCGCGCACTCGACCACCGCCGTACGGCCCGGCAGGAGCAGCCAGCGTGCCGTCACCGCGCGCCCGAAGGGGTCGCTCACGACCGCCTCGTGCCAGTCGCCGCCGAGCGACCGAGCGAGCACTGCGGCGGTCCCTTCTCCCCCGTCCGCGACGGGGGCCTCGTCGACCTCGACGCCCTCCACCCGCCGCAGGCCCGCTGCGAGCGACGCGGCGGCCTCGAGCGGTGAGAGGACGCCCTTGAGGCTAGCCGGCGACGCGAGCGCGATCATCGCGGCGCTCCGTGACGACGTCTTCGTCGCCGTTGTCGGGCGATTCCTCGATGTCCCGCAGCGTCGCGTACGAGAGCCCCTCGCGCGCGAGGAAGACCAGCCCCACCCCGACACCCACCGACGCCTCGATCGCCTGCAGGCCGATCCCGAACGCGACGCCGTGCGCGTACGCAACGTTGTAGTTGGTGAGCGGAAACGCGACCGCGATCTGAACGAGCCCGAAGTTGCCCGGCCAGAGCGGGAAGATCGTCGCGACGTTCATCAGCACCAGCACGAGGCCGGCGGCGGAGATCGGCAAATGGATGTCGAACGCCTCCATCGCGGCCCACACCGCGAACAGCTGGCACACCCACCCGGCGAACTGGAATGACGCCGCGGTTCCGGCGGCGACCGGCGAACGCATGATCGCGAGACCCTGACGGACGCGTACGAGAAGCGCGCGGATCCGCCCCAGCTCCTCGAGCTCACGCCGCTGCCGGTATGCGAGGAAGACGGCCGTCAGGAAGAACGTCACGCCGACGACGAAGACGATCGCGATCGACGTCAGCGCCCAGTGCGGGATCTTCGCGCTCAGCAGCACCCAGACGACGAGGGCCAGCGCCGGGAACAGGTCGAACATGCGGTGCGCGAAGACGGAGCCGACGAGCGTCGCGGTCGTCCCCTTCCGGCCGATGAGGCGCCGCCGCAGGACGGCGACGCGCGCGAGCTCGCCGACGCGGCCGGGAAGCACGGCGTTTGCGAACAGCCCGACCGAGAACGCCGAGAAGACGAGCGGGAACCGCGGGTGGGGCGGTGCAATCGACTGCTTGATCGCGGTGTCCCACGCGAATGCGCGCGTGAGCACCGAGAGCAGGTTGAGGCCGATCGCGGCGGCCACCCACTCCCAGGTGACGGCGCTGAACGCGTCGTGGACGAGACCCCAATCGGGTCCTCGCCAGATGACGAGCACGATCGCGACTGCCAGCAGCGCCAGCGGCAGCAGGAGCCGCCAATGACGTCTCACGCCGCGGCCTCCTCGTATGTCTCCTCGAGCCTGCGGGCGATGTCGTCCCAGGCGTAGTTGGCGAGCGCATGTGCCCGCGCCGCTCGACCCATCTCGACGCGTCGCGTCTCGTCGGAGAGGATGTCGACGACGGCCTCGGCGAGGGCATCCGAGTCGCTTGGCGGAACCAGCCTCGCCGCTTGCGGCGTTGCGACCGCTGCGTAACCGGGGATATCGGAGGCGACCGCGGGTGTGGCGCAGGCGAACGCCTCCGCGAGGACGAGCCCGAAGCTCTCGCCGCCGAGCGCAGGAGTGACCGAGACCTTCGCGCGCGCGAGCTCGTGCGTCCGCACCTCGTTCGGGACGATCCCGAGCACGTCGATTCCGGCCTCGTCGAAGCGAAGGCGAGCGTGGAGCAGGCGGTACTGCAACGGGTCGGTCCCGATCAGACGCAGGCGGGCCCCGGTTGCCGCGTGGATGAGCGGCCACGCGCGAAGCAGCGTCGGCAGGCCCTTGCGTGGATCGTGCCTGCCGACGAACACGACTGCGTGATCACGGTCTGCCGGATCGGCGTGGTCCGGGATGAGGACGCCGTTCGGGATCACGCGGTAGTCGCCCTCGATCCACCGCGCCGCCGATTCGGCGGCCATCGGCGAGACGGCGATCCGTGCGTCGACGCGGTCCATCAGGAACCCCCAGAACGGCAACGCTAACCGCATCCAGCCGAGGTCCCCGTGTGCGTGATGTGTGACGACGATCGGACAGCGCGCCAGAGCGAGCGCCGCCACGCAGACCGCCGGTGTCATCGGCTCGTGCAGGTGCACTACGTCGAACCGCTCCCGGTCGAGCGTCCGCCGGATTCGGCCGACCGAGCGGGGCGAGAGGACGATGTTCGGGAGGGAGCCGTTCGCCGGCACGACCACCGAGCGGCCGACCGGGATGATCCCGTCCGGGAGGTCACCGTGACGCCCGGTGCGCGGGTGGAGCAGTCGAGTGAACCGGCCGGGCGGATCGTTGCCCATCAGGATCTTCACGTCGTGCCCGCGGCGCCGGAGCGCGGCGGCCTGGTGCTCGGCATGCTCGACGACCCCGCCCCAGTACGACCAGGAGAACGGGACGACGATCCCGATCTTCACGCGGTGACCGCCGCGAAGGCGCGGTGCAGGCGCTCGGCGCCGGTCTCGATCGCCTCGTCCGTGACAGCAAGGGACAGGCGGGCCCAGCCTGCGCCGCTGGGGCCGAATCCCTCGCCGGGGGCGACGGCAACCCGCTCCTCCGCGAGCAACCGCTCCGCGGTGAGTCCCTCGGGCAGCCTCGTCCACATGAAGAAGGTGCCTTCGCAGATCGGTGGCTCGGGCAGCGCCGCCGCCATCACGTCACGTCGGCGGCGATAGGCCTCGACACGCTCCGCGACAGACTCCTGGGGACCCTCGAGCGCCGCGACCGCGGCCGCCTGCACCGGCGCGAAGATGCCGACGCGGCTGTGGTCGTTCAGGAGATTGATGCGCTCGACGATCTCGGCGTTGCCGACGACGAACCCGATGCGCCAGCCGGCCATGCCGTACGTCTTCGACATCGACCACATCTCGACGCCGACGTCCTTCGCGCCGGGCTCGGCGAGGAAGCTCCGAGGCAGCCGTCCGTCGTAGACGATGTCGATGTAGGCCGCGTCGTGGACGACCGCCCCGCCGGTCCGCCCGGCCCACGCGACCGCAGCCTCGAACACCCCAACCGGTGCACAGACCGCGCAGGGGTTGGACGGGTAGTTGAGGTAGAGCGCGGCCGCCGGCGGCGCCGACGCGAGGTCGGGTGCGAAGCCTCCCTCGGGAACGAGCGGAACCGTCTCCAGCCGCGCTCCGGCGAGCGCGGGCCCCGACGGGTAGTCCGGGTAGTACGGGTCGGGGAGAAGCAGCGTGTCGCCCTCGTCGCACAGCGCAAGCGCGAGCTCGACGATCCCGGTCTTCGTCCCGGGGATGAGTGCGACCTCGCTCTCCGGGTCGAGCGTGACGCCGTAGGCCGTTGCGTAGCGGGCCGCGATCGCCTCCTTCGTCCGAGCAAGGCCGCGGATCGGTGGGTAGCCGTGCACCTTCGGGTCGAGCGCGCTCGCGCGGAGCGCTTCGATCACGTGTGGCGGCGGCCCCGTCTCGGGATTCCCGCGCCCGAGGTCGACGAGCGGCGGACCGTCTTCGGCGGCGGCTGCCGCGACGCGTGCGAGCAGGCTCACGAAGTACTGCTGGGGGAGACGTTCCAGACGCGACGGGCGGCGCATTCGCCAGATCCTATTTTTCGCGGGCCGGACGCCGTCCGTCGACTCGTGGGAACCGCCCGTCGACTCGCCCGTTGACGGGGTTCCGAGCGGAAGGGACGGTGTCGGCATGACCCAGCTGACCGCACATCTCGATTCGTTCGAAGCCAGGTTGCGCAGACTCGAGGTCGAACTGGCCGAGCTGCGTACTCTGGCGCGCGCCGAGCACGAGCCTGCGCCGGGACCGACGCCGGAGCCGCTCTGGTCGGTGGTCGCACCCGAGCCGGTCGCCGCCGCGACGGAACAGCGGCCGGCTCCGGCGCCGATCCGGCGCGAGCCGTTCGACTTCTCGGCGCTCTTCGGGCCCCGGACGCTCGCCTGGACCGGCGGCGTGGTGACGCTGCTCGGCGTCGTCTTCCTCTTCGTCCTGGCGACGGAGCGTGGATGGATCGGCCCAGACGCCCGCATCGCGATCGGGACGCTCGCCTCCGGGCTGGCACTAGGAGCTGGGGTCTGGCTCCGGCGGAGATTCGGCGACACCTATGCATCGGTGTCCGCGGCGGGGGCAGGCATCGCGGGGCTGTACGCGACGCTGCTCGCCGCGACGGCGCTCTATCACCTGCTTCCGCCCTCGCTCGCGCTCCTGCCGGCCGCCCTGATCGCCGCGCTCGGGGCGGGGGTCGCGCTCGCGTGGAACTCGGAGACGCTCGCCTCGCTGGGCCTGATCGGCGCGATGCTCGCGCCGGTCCCGATCGCCCTGCAGGACGAGCTGAGCGCGGTCGGGACGGGATTCGCCGCCCTCGTCCTCGCAGCGACGTTCGTCGTCGCGGTTCGGCGCGATTGGCGTGCGCTGCTCGTCGCAGGTGTCGTCGCGACCGTCCCGCAGGGGCTGGCGCTCGTGGCCGCGCATCGACCGCACGCGACGCTCGTCGCCGCGGCGCTCTGGCTGATCTACGCCGCCGGGCCCACGGCGCTCGCGCTGCGTTCGCGCCTCACGTACTTGCCGGCGTCTCTCCTGATGGTGTCCGCGGTGTTCGGCGGAGTGTCGACGGGCGTCCTCTACGACGATCCGGGACGCGGATGGGCGCTACTGGTGGTCGCAGGCTCGTTCGGCGCCTCGTCGATACTGCTCGCCAGGCGTGACCGTGACACCGCGTCCCTGCACTGGGCGCTCGGCCTCGCGCTCGGCGCCGTCGCCCTCGCGTCGCTGGTCTCCGACGCGACTCTGACGATCGCCTGGTCGGTGGAGGCCACCGTCCTCGCATGGCTCGCACATCGCATCCGCGAGCCGAGGTTCAAGGTCGCAGCCTTCATCTGGCTCGGGCTCGCGCTCGGCCACGCACTCGTCGTCGAGCGATTGCACGAGCAGCTCTTCGTCGAGGGCGTGGACGCGTGGCGTGCAATCCCGACCGCCGCGGCCGTCGCGGCGGCGGCTTTCGCGGTCGGTCTCCGTGCGTTCCGTTGGGAGCGACCGCTGTTGCGCACCGGGGTGCTGACGCTCGGTGTGGTCTCGAGCGTCTACGCGGCATCGCTCGGGGTCGTGTCGCTCCCGGCGAGCTGGGCGTGGGGTCACGTCGGCGTCGCCGCGCTCTGGGGAGCCGTCGCCGTCGCGCTCAGCTGGACGCGGCTGCGGTTCGCGGGAGTGATAGCCGCCGCCGCAACCGTCGTGCTCGTCGTCGTCTACGACCTGACCCAGCTCGAGAGTCCGGCGCGCTGGTGGTCGCTTGCCCTCACCGCAGCTGCCACGCTCGCGGTCGGCACGATTCGCGAGCTCCGCGCGGCGCACCAGCTCGACGCATCCGCCGTCGCTGCGGTCTGTGTCAGTGCTGCGTCCGCACTTGCGTCGACCGTGGGGCTGCTCGACGACAAGCCGCAGGGGGCAGCGTTGCTGGGAGTCGCCGTGGTGTACATCGCGCTCGCCGTTGTGCTGAGGGCTCGGCGGCGCGACTTCGCGTCGGTGCTCGCCGTGGCGTCGCTCGCGCTCGCGCTTCTCGGCTCGGCGCAACTGCTTCACGGCAGCTGGCTCGTGCTTGCCTGGGCGGCGGCCGCCTCGGGCCTCGCCCTGCTGGCGAGCCACGAGCGGCGGCTCGTGTACGGCGCCGCGACGTTCGTGACCGTCGCGCTCGCGCACACGCTCGCCCACGAGGCGCAGCCGCGCGATCTCTTCGTGAGCCAGGCCCACCCGGGCGCCGGTGCGCCGGCGGTGCTCTTCACGCTGGCGGCAGCCGCGATCCTCACGTGGCGAGAGGCGCGCCAACATCCCGCGCTCGTCTGGTTGTGCGGCGGCCTCGGCCTCTATGCCGCGACGCTCGTGATCCTCGAAGTGTCGGAGGACCTCGGCGGAGGCGTCGAGACGGCGTTCCAGCGGGGGCACACCGCGGTCAGCACGATGTGGGGCATCGTCGGGCTCCTGTTGCTCTACGCGGGACTCAGACGGACGGGTCGAACACTGCGCCTCGGGGGTCTCGTGCTCCTGGGTCTCAGCCTGACGAAGCTGTTCGTCTACGACCTGGCGTTCCTCAGCTCGGTGGCCCGCGCGTTCTCGTTCATCGCCGTCGGCGGCCTCTTCCTGGTCGGCGGATTCTTCTACCAGAGGATGGACGTACACTCGCCGACGTGAACCTGCTGGAGGCGCTGGCGGTCGGGATCGGCCCGCGGACTGCGGGTAGCGACGAAGCGGCGCACGCGGCGGACACGGTTGCGGACGCGTTCCGGGAGCTCGGTCTCGAGCCGCGCTTTCAGGAGTTCGATCTCGTCGGCTACGAGGCAGACGAGCCGGAACTGGAAGTCGAGGGCGAGCCGTGGCCCGCCGGCCCGTGCATGTACGCGCACACGTTCGACGGTGAAGGAACGGTGCGGCAGATCGGCGACACCGCCGCTCCCGTCGGCGACAGGCGCCTTGCGACGTTCGCAGTCGTCGACGCCGAGGGTCGCGAGGCCGCGCGCCTCGTGACGAGCCCGTTCAGCCGCGGCGCGATCCCGTTCATGTCGTCGCACACGCACATCACGACACCGCCGACGGCGTTCGTCTCGGCAGCGGATTCCGCGCGCCTGCGGGATGGGATGCGCGTTCGTCTGAAGGTCGGCGGGCGGTTCCTCCCGGGCCGTCGCGAGCGGAACGTGATCGCCGAGATTCCGGGAAAGCTCGACGAGCACGTCATCGTCAGCGCCCACTACGACTCGGTGTACCGAGGTCCCGGTGCGATCGACAACGCCTCCGGCGTCGAGGGCGTGCGACGGCTCGGTGAGCTGCTCGCCGGGCGCGAGCTCGAGCGTGGCGTCCGGCTGATCGGCTTCGCGGCGGAGGAGATCAAGCTGACCGGCTCGCGCCTCTACGTCGACGAAGCGAAGATCCGGGGCGAGCTCGAGCGGGTCACCGGCGTCGTGAACCTCGACTGCATCGCGCGAGGCGAGAACCTGAACGTCCTCGCCTCACCTGCCGCGATGCAGGACCGCAGCGTCGAGGCTGCGCGCGGGCTCGGTCTGCTCGACCGATACCAGCTCGTCACCGGGCCGGCGACCGGGGGCGTCGACTCGCACTGGTTCGCGCAGGAGGGCGTCCCGGCGGTGACGCTGGCGCACTTCCCGTACGACGAGTACCACCTGCCGGACGAGTCACCGGCGCTCGTGGACGAGCAACTCATCGGCGACACGGTCGCACTCGCAGGCGCCCTCGTCGAGTCGCTGATCGAGCACCCGGTCGCCAAGTCCTCCTAGATACGCCCTTCGGCCGATAGCGGGTCGGGCCGGTGCACCGTAGCCTCCCCGCCATGCAGGCACTTCGAGATTCTTCCGGCATCACCTCGCGGCAGCGGGAGGTGATCGAGTTGATCGCGCAAGGGCTGTCGAACGAGGAGGTCGGGCACGCCCTCGGCATCTCGCCGAGGACGGCGAAAGCGCATTGCGATGCGCTTCGGCAGAAGCTCGGCGTCCCCCGGCGACGGCAGATCCCTGTCGCATTCAGGTTGCTGACGGGTGAAGACCCGTTGGCGTCCAGTCTGGCGTCGGCACGCGCTGACAACGGGGGCTGACGGCGAAGCGGCGCCCGCGGCGACACCCTCCGCCGCGGGCGTGGCCCCCTTCCAATCGGCGGCGCGCCCGCGTAGCGTTCGCAAACGGCGGCCTTGGAAGGGGGCAGGCGCTCGGGTGGCGCCAAGGGTAAGACTCCAGCGATGACGCACCAATCGCGCCGAATCATTGATCGCCCCCGGCTCACCCAGCTACTCGATGAGTGCGAAGCGCGTGTGATCCTGCTTCTGGCGCCGGCCGGCTATGGCAAGACAACGCTGGCGCGACAATGGGCGAAGACTCTTAGTCGATCCATCTGGGTTACTAACAGTCCCGCCCACCGCGATGTTGCCGTACTCGCGGAGGATCTTGCAAAGGGAATTGATTCTTTCGACGGAGATGCACAAACCTTCGTACGCGAATACCTCGCGGCACACGCAAATCCCCAACGAACCTACCGACGGATTGCCGTTTCGCTTGGGCAGCGTCTAGAAGTCGCGGGTGTTCGGTGGCTCTTCCTGGACGACTATCACGAGCTGCTGAATTCGCCCGAGGCCGAAGATCTGGTGGACGTGCTTCAGCAGGAGACGAGCGCTCGATTCGTGATCGCCTCGCGACAGCGACCCAAATGGGCGGGGTCGCGACGAGTCGTCTACGGAGAGGTAGCAGAGATCGGACGAGACCTCCTCGCTATGACCGAGCCCGAGTCAATCGAGTT
>Ga0070708_100002578_pt1 | contig 14024 bp, 2 predicted proteins | sample KBSK5503metaG_FD_65469 | JGI IMG/M metagenome (GOLD analysis project Ga0070708, IMG submission 65469) | Corn, switchgrass and miscanthus rhizosphere microbial communities from Kellogg Biological Station, Michigan, USA - KBS K5-50-3 metaG | ecosystem: Host-associated > Plants > Roots >...
GGTTTGCCGCCGTCCAGTCTGCCTGCCGGACAACCAGGCGGCATATTCGCTGGACGACCGACAGGTTGCCATACGGCGTCAGGTAGGTCGTGATCTCCTGTCCGCCCGCGGCAAGCCGGCTTCCCGCGGCACCGGATTCCCCGGCCAGCCGGACGGCGCGCCCGGTTCCTGGATCGAGGGCGAGATCCAGGCGGACCTCATCGCCGACCTCGTCGCCGGCCGGCCTGACCGGCTCGTCCGCGCCGTCCAGCGGGCCTTGGCCACGAGCTTCCCTGGCGGCCGTGCCGGCCACGGACAGCAGCCGCGTGATGGGGATGGCGGCGCGGAAACCGTGGCGGCCTGAGGCTGCGCCGGTGGCCGCGGCCGGTACGCGGGCCGGCTTCCCGCCGCCCTGCTGGATCGAGATAACAATCGCTGCCCGCTCGCCGAGCGGGACCGCAGACCAGCCCTCGACCTGGAGGTCGTCGCCGTCGGCACGGCATGCGGTCACCACCGCGGCAGGCCGCTCGGCCCGGATCACGAATCGCCCATCATGTTCCGGGGCGGGCTGCAGCCGTACCCCGGGGGCAACCCAGCGGGCTTCCGGCAGCGAGGCGGATCCCGGCGCGGCGCTGTGCACCGATCCCTCGCGCCTGACGCCGCGCCCGCGCACCTTGACCCGCAGCTCCCAGCTCGCCGCCCGCCACGTGCCGAGGTTGGAAAGCCGCTCCGGCTTGATCTCGACCATGAAGCCGGACCAGTCGTAGCATGCGGCCGCCTGGCCGGACCGGGCCGTGATATCGGCCCGTTCGATGCGGGTGACCTTGAGCCGGATGGTCCGCTTGAGCACGGTGTTGCGCAGCATCACCGTGATGCGGGTGTCTTGCTGGCGGGGAGCGTGCAGCCGGCGGATGTAGGCGTGACCCTCGATCCGCAGCCTCCCGGCGTGCCAGGTGACCGCGTCAAGCCGCACGCAAAGCGTCATCTCGCGGTCGGCATCATAGACGTGACGGGGGATTTCGCGGGAGGAGTCGGTGAGGTACGGGTAGCCGATGTACCACTTGCGCCGCAGCAGCCCAAGCCGCACCAGCGGCGCCGTCGCGCTGTCCCCGCGGCGTGCGTAGCGGAGCACCTCGAGAAGCTCGGCATGCATGCCCTCCCGGGTGAGGTGATACCGCAGCCGCTGAAGTGCTTTCGCATCGCGGAATACCGAATCATCCACCGAGCTGAGATAGCTGGCCGCCAGCTCGAGCATCCGCTTCCGCTCGGGCTCTCCGGCGAATTCGACGGCGCGGATCAGCACCGCGAGATCATTGTCAAGTACGCGGCGATCAAAGGCCGGCTTGAGCGCGGGTGCGTGTCCGGCGAGGAAGCTGCTCGCGTCGAGTACCGCCGCCATCCGGCCCTCGACATTTTCCAGCTCCCTGGACCGTTGGTTCCTGGAGAGCTCACCGGACTCCCGGGCCCGCCAGTAATAGACGATTTCGTGGCGGATGTCCACGGATCGCGCCAGCACATAGGCGCGGATGGTAACCGGGATGTCTTCATACCGGGCGGCAGGAAATTCCAGCCGGGCCGTATTCCAGAACGACCGGCGGTACACCTTGTTCCACACCGTGCAATCCCGGAGCAGCGCCGGATGCTGCGAGACGTTCGTGCGCGGGATCGTCGTCCGGTATGCCTCCGTATGGACCACGGTCTGGGAGACCCAGCCGGTGCTGAACCGGCGGACACCGCCGGCAGCGATGTCCGAGCCTGTCGCCTCCAGCGAGCCGACGAGCAGGTCATAGGCATGCCCGGGCAGCACGTCATCGGCGTCGAAGAAGGCGAGGTAGTCGCCTGCCGCGTGCCGCACGCCCAGGTTGCGCGCGGGGCCCTGGCCTTGGTTGTCCTGCTGCAAGAGCCGGAATCGCGGGTCGCGGGAGGCGAACGACTTCGCGATCAGCGCGCTGCCGTCGGTGCACCCGTCATCGATCATGATCACTTCGAGGTCGCGCAGCGTCTGCCGGGCAACCGACTCAAGCGCCTCCTGCAGGTATGCCTCGACGTTGTAGATCGGCACGACGACGCTGAGCTTGACCATCCCGGGACCGCCTTCCCCGGCATGCCTTCCGCCGGCGGAGGAAATCCTACAGGTTCGTAACGTCGAGGTAATTACTTGGCAAAAATCTCTTTAACGTTGATAGAACATCAGGGAAGCGCCCATTGCGGCTGAGACCGGGACATGGCAGGCCAGCCGGGCTGCGGGTACAGCGCCGCCTGGGTTCAGGTCACTGACAGAGGGGCTGCGTACGATCGGGGCCGTGGTCACTCGCCATGACGTGTCGGCCGTGCCGCCGCAGGGCGGTTATGTGGCCAAGCAGTGCCCGGTCCGGGCTCAGTGGGATGCCGTCCGGCCGGGTGACCCGCTGCCGCCGTCGCCGCTGCTGGAGCGGCGGTTCGCGGGTGGCCGGCGGTTCGAGGCCGAGATTGTCGCGCGGCTTGTCGCCCTGCACCCGGGCGCGCAGGTCGTCGGCGGTGATGACCGGGCTGAGCGGGAGGCGGCGACGCTCGGCGCGATGACGGCCGGCGCGCCTTTGATCCTGGGCGGGCGGCTGCCCGCTGATCTGGCCGGGCGGCGGGTGGGCGAGCCCGACCTGCTGGTAGCCGCGGCCGGGGGTTCGGGCTACCGGCCGGTGGACATCAAGCATCACCGCTGCCTGGATGCCGGTGCCGGCGACCTGCCGGCGCCCTGCTCGCCGCTGGGCCGGCTGGCCTGGGAGGCGGCGGAGGCAGATCCGGGCTGCCTGGCCCGCAAGCGCAGGGACGACCTGCTGCAGCTGGCCCACTACCAGCGCATGCTGGAAGCCGCCGCGATGGCTGCTGCCGGGGGCCGCTACGGCGGCATCATCGGCGTCGAGGGCGTGGTCGCCTGGTATGACCTGGACGCGCCCGTCTGGCTGACCCCCTCATCAGGCGGGCGGCAGCGGCGGCGCTCGACCATGGCGGTGTACGACTTCGAGTTCGGCTTCCGGCTGGACATCCTCGCCGTCGCCGCCGCGCACCAGGCCGATCCGCGGGTCGCGCTGCTGGTGGTGCCGGTGCGCATCGGCGAGTGCGGGCAGTGCCCCTGGTGGTCGTGGTGCGGCCCGCGGCTGCGGGCAGGCTCGGGTGATGTGAGCCTGCTGCCGCGCATCGGCTGGCGGGCCTGGCGGATCCACCGCGACCACGGGGTCAGCGGCCGGGCCGCGCTGGCCGCGCTGGAGCACCGCACCGCCACCCTGGTCGCGGCCGGCGTCGACCTGCGGCCGCTCATGGCGGCGCTGGGTACCATGCCGGACGACACGCCGGTCCCGGCTATTACCGGGCGGCGGAAGCGTGCGCAGCTGGCCCGCCTCGCCGACGCGGGCATCCGCACGCTGGGCGACGCCAGGGCGCTCTGCCCCCGCACGGCGGCCTACTGCGACCAGCCGGTGGCCGATCTTCCCGAGCAGATCGACCAGGCCCGGGCCGCGCTGGGCGGCTCGCCCGCCTACCGCCGCCGCGGCGTGACCCGGGTGCAGGTGCCCCGCGGCGACGTCGAGGTCGACATCGACATGGAGAACGTCGAGGACGGCGTGTACCTGTGGGGTGCCCTGGTCACCGACCGGTCAGCCAGCGGCGCGGTGCCCGCCGGCTACCGCCCGTTCTGCACCTGGGACCCGATGACCAGCCAGGCCGAGGCCGGCCTGTTCGCCGGATTCTGGGCCTGGCTGACCGGGCTGCGCCGGGCTGCGGCGGCCGCGGGCCTGGTGTTCCGCGCCTACTGCTACAACGCCGCCGCCGAGAACACCCAGATGCGGCGCATCGCCGCTGCCGCCGGCCTGGCGGACGCGGTTGCCGCGTTCACCGGGTCCGGCCAGTGGGTGGACCTGCTCCGCGTGTTCGAGACTCAGCTCCTCACCGGCTCATCGGCCGGGCTCAAGAACGTGGCCCGGCTGCCCGGCTTCTGCTGGGACGTCGCCGACCCCGGCGGCGAGTCGATGATCCGCTACGACCAGGCCGTCAACACCGGCGAGCCCGCTGCGGCGCGTTCGGCCCGTGACTGGCTGCTTGCCTACAACCGCAACGACGTCGAGGCGGCGCTCGCCCTGCGAGAATGGCTCGACCGGGACGCCACCGGCTATCCGCCGGTCGAAGACCTCGGACCGTGACGGAAGAATCCCCGGACGGACCGTTGACGATTCCTCTACACTCCGTGGCGAGTCCACTCCTGCTGGGCGTGGACCGGCCTGTACCAGGGGGTCGCATGCCGGCGGCGCGACGCAGAGTCAGCCGCCTCGGCGCGCGTGCGGTCGCCGAGGCCCTCGGCCAGCCAGCCGGCACCGGCGACCAGCCGCACGATGCCATGTGCCAGCGGCTGCTTGCGCTGCTTCGCAAGCAGTGCCCGGAACTGTTCCCGGCCCAGCCGCTACCGCCAGGACAGGTCGGCGCGCCGCTGCCGGTGAGCAGCACCGACCTGCCAGCCCTCGCCCGCGCGGCCATCCGGGCAGCCAGCGGCCTGCCCCCGGCGCCGGCCGCAGGCACCGTCCCGGTCGGCGGCGTCACCTGGGTCGACGGCGATCGCGAGCTGTACGTGGCGGTCGAGCAGGTCGACGTCAGGCTCGCGCCGGGTGCCGTCGCGGTGACGATCCCGGTCCGCTGCGACCAGACCGGCGCGACCGAGGTCGACATCAGCTTCGCGGTCGGGCTGCCGGACCGGCCACTGGGCCTGGTCGTTGCGACCGAGGACCGGCCGCGCGGGCCGGCCGCCGTCGTCGACGTCTGGGGTGACGCCCTGATCGCGCTGGCGTGGCAGTGCCTGCTCGACGTCGCGTCCGGCGTCAGCGCCGCCAGCGGGTCGGACTCCGTGGGGACGCCGTTGATCGCATCGGCGCTGCACAGCGACGGCAAGACGTTGTCGGTCACGCCGCAGGCCCGGTTCGCCTTCGACGCGAGCGGTCTGGGTCCGAGGTGAGCCTCGGTGCGGCCGACCTGGGCAGTCTCGCCGACCTGGCGACCGGGCTCGGGCTGCTCGACGGCTCGGGCGCACCCAACGGCTCCTGGTTCGCCGAGCCCGCCACCCGGCTGAAGTCCTGCATCTCCGACCCCACCCAGCGCGCCGGGCTGCTGCGGTTCATCGACGAGGTGATCGGCGGCGACCACGCCACCACCGACGACCGCGGCCGCAGCTGGCTGCCCGTGGTCCAGCACGACGATCCCGACGTGATCGTCTACGTCGTGGTCGACGCGGCGCCGGCCGGCTGGGTCGTCATCGGAGTCGGGGCGACGCTGGCCACGGCAAGTGGCACGACGCCGGCTGCCAACCTGCGCGTGCACGTCCCCGTCGTCGCGATCACCAAGGACGGCCACAGCCGGCCGGCCGGTCCGCTGCTGCCAGGAACACCCGACGGGCTCGTCGAGATCTCGGCGCAGCTGACGTTCGCGGCGCCCGCGCCCGGCGAGGCCGGCCTGCAGGGCGTGAGCCTGACCGCGGTGGTGCCGACCGCTGCCGGGCCGACCGCGGCGACAAGCCTTGCGCTGCAGGGCCTTCAGCTCCCCGGAGCCGGCCCGCCGCAGGACCTGACGCTCGACCTCGGCCACCCCGACCAGCTCGCCACCAGCGCCCGCGACCTGCTGCTTGAGCTGGCCAGGCGGGAGGCGGCGAACGCCGGGCCGGTACGCGGGCTCGCGGCGATGCTCGGGCTTACCGGAGCGGCCGTCCCGCCGCTGCCCTGGGACCGGCTCACCCCGCAGGCGATCTCCGCCTGGCTGGAGGGGGTGGTCGCCAGCGAAACCGCCCGCGCGGCCTTCCTCGGCGGCCTGGCCGAGCTGCTGGGGACCGGAGCGGTCGACGCGGCGGCCGGCCGGGTCACGTTCACGCTCGGGGTCGCCGACGTGAGTCTCGGGCTCCGCACCGTGCCCGGCACGACCGGGCACCCGGTGGTGTCCCTGGCCGCCGAGCTGACCGTGCCCGCGACCGACGTTGACCTGCACGCCGAGATCGAGCTGGCCCGGCTCGACCTCGGCACCGGCAGCGCGCTGGCGGTGCCCGCGCTGGAGGTCGCGGCCAGGGCCGGCCAGCGAGGCGCGTCCGGCACGCCGCTGATCGCCACCGGCGACGTCACCGTGGCCGGCGTGCGCGTCGGCTTCGCCCTGGACCAGACCCGGCACCCGGCGTTCGTCCTCGCCGCGGACAACGTGCAGATCCTCGGCCACCAGTACGCCACCCTGGATCTGTCCACACCGGACGCCATCGCCGCGACCGTCACTGCGGCGCTTGACGGCGTGCTCGCCGACATGCTGGGCCGCCTCGGCGGCACCCTCGGCGACGCCGTCGGACTGCTGATCGGCGTACGGGCGCCGCCGTCCGCACCGGCACTGCAGACGCTCGACCTGGCCGGATTCCTCCGCGACCCGCTCGGCGCACTGGCGACCTACTGGAAGGGGCTGGTCGCGTCCCCGGCCGGCCTGACGGACGTGCTCAGCCTGCTCCGCGACCTGCTCGCCGACGCCACGGTCAGCGGGACCGCGATCGCAGGCACCGGCACGGCCACCGATCCGTGGGTCGTCCCGGTCGTCGGGCCGCTGAACCTGCTCGGCTGGCGTCCGGACGGTGCGCCGGAACGGCTTGTCGTGGCGCTGTCGGCCGGTTACGCCGTCGCGACGCTGGGGGAGGGCTGCACCAAGGTCGGGACGACCTGCACGGTCACCCTCGCCGACCTCGACCTCGCGGCGGGACATGCGAGCCTGCTGCCCGGTGCGCAAGCGGCGGTCACGCTGACCGCGAGCGACGGCGGGCCGATCGCGCTGGACCTCGGCGGCGTGCTGCTCGAAGCAACCAGCATCGGGCTGCGGATCGCCTGGGCCGCGGGCGCCGGCCCCGATTCCGGCCTGCAGGTCGGCTTCGCCGCGCCCGGCCTCGCCCTGGACATCGACGGTACGACGGTGCCGCTGCCGGTGCCGCAGCTCGCCGCCGACGCCGTGGTGACGATGTCCGCGGCGGCCTGGACTTCGCTGGAGCTGGCCCTCGCCCTGCTGGCCGCGCGCTCACCGGCCTGGTGGCTGGCGAGCGTGGTCGAGCTGATCGGCTGGGGACCGTCCGCGACCGGCCCCCACCTCGCCCTTGCCGAGCTGGTCACCGGGCCAGAGGCGGCACTGCTTGACTGGGCGCGCGGCCTCGCCGCGCCGGCCGGCGGCGCCGTGCCGCACGCCATCGTGTCGCTGCTGGCCCGATTCGCTGGCGGCCTGCGCGGCGACTACGGAGCGTACACGGGGTCGGGCACGCCTGCCGACCCGTTCGCCGTCCCGCTCACCGGGACCGATCCGCTGGCGGCGCCCGCCCTGACCCTGTGGTGGGCGCCGTACGGGCCGTGGCCGGTGCCGGTCAGCAGCGCACCGGACGCGCTGCAGTCCTGGCGGCCAGGGCAGCCGGGGCTGCCCCCGGTCGCCCTGGGCGGCGCGCTCGCCGACGAGGCGGCGGCCGACCCCGGGCTCGCCGACCTGCTCGCCGGGCGCGCCGACCCGGCCGCGGGACTTGCCGCGCTGGCCACCCGGCTGACCGGCAGCGACGGCCTGATCGCCGCACCGGCGACCGCCCCCGCCGGCGTCACGGTGACGACCGTGCCGACGGCGGCGGCCGGGCTCGCCGACGAGTTCGATCTCGACACGCTGCTCGCCGGGATCCGGCCGGCCCTGGTCGTGCACGTCGGCGTCGGTGACCCGTCGGCGGGCGCCCAGCCGCCCGCAGCGGCCAGCGGCCAGCTGGTCGACGCGAGCGCGGCCGGCGTCGCGCCGGACACGATCGCGCTGCCCGCGTTCGCCGCGGGCACCTGGTGGGTACGGCTCGGCACCCGGGACGCGTGCAGGCTTGCCGCCGGCGACCCGGACGGTGTCGCGGGCCAGGCGGCCCGGCTGAGCCGCATCGTCACCGCCGCGGCGGCCGCGGCAGGCGCGGGCGACGTCGTCGTGGTTGGCTGGGGCGGCGCCGGGCACGCCGTCCTGCGCACCGCGGCGGACGTGACCGAGGTGACGCGCGCCGTGCTGGTGGGCACGCCGCTGACCGCGGTCACCGCGAACGTGATCGACACCAACCCGGCCGCTGACGCGCTGCGGCTGCTCGCCGCCGTACTTCCGCCGCCGCCCGATCCGAATGCGCCGTCCGGCCCGGACACCGAGCCCGACGACGCCGACCTGGCGGCCGGCCGCGGCATCGTCAGCAGCCTGATGAGCCTGTCCGAGCTGGCCGACCCGGTCGGCGAGCTCGGCCTGCCGTCGAGCACCGGCACCAGCCTGCCCGCCGGCATCGACCGGGCCGGGCTCGCCGTCGACGCGGTGTACGGCGCGCTCGGCGGCGACGACGTCGCGCGGGCGGTGACGGCGGTGCTCGCGGCCGGCCTCGCGGCGCGCGCCAGGCACCGCACCGGCGGCCGCGGGGCCCCCACCGAGCTGCGGATCGGGCTACGTGCCCCGCTGCCGACGGCGCCCGCCGGTCCGCAGGTCATCGCCGGAGGCCGGGTCGACATCGACCTGCTCGCGCTGACCAGCGGTGCCTCGCCGCAGCTGCAGGCCAGGCCCCGGCTGCGCGCCCGGCTGGGCATCGGGGCAGCCCAGGGCTGGCTCGTCGGCGGGCCGGGCGCCGACCGGTCTCAGGCGACCGTGCGGGAGACCGAGCTGCGCCGGGCCGAGATCGTGCTCGACGTCCCCCTGTACGCGGGCGCGGCGACCGACGACACCGCCGCCGTTGTCCTGCACGAGGCGCGGGTCGACCAGGTACGCCGCACCCGCTGGACGATCGCGCCCGACGCGGCCGCCGCGATCGCAGCGGACGCCGCCGGGGCTGCCGAGGTGGCAGCGGAGACGGCGGCCAGCAGCGTGACCACCACGCTGCTGCCGGAGGCCCGCATCGCGCTCGGCCGGCTCGCCGAACGGCTGGCCGATCCAGCCTCAGGAACCGTGGCCGGCTGGCTCGTCGACCTGTTCCGCGCCGCCAGGCTGATCGACGCCTCGGGCGGGTTCGTCGCCGAGTCGGTCGAGCGGCTGATCGGCGACCCGCTCGCCCACCTGCGTGACCTGCGCACCGACAGCGCGGCGCTCAGCTCGGTCGCCCGTGCCGTCGAACGGTTCAGCGCGGCGGCGCCGACGCCCGGCACCGCCGCGGTCGCGTCTCTCGCCTGGGGACCGGTCACGCTCGCGCTCGACCTGGCCGGCGGCACGGCCGGCCTCGCGGTGGCCGAGACGGCCGGCCGGGGCGCCGTGACGTGGAGCCTCGCGGCCGCGCTCGGCCCGTCCGGCCCGAGCCTGACCGCCGGGCTGGGCGCCGCGGCGGCTGGCTCGGGTCCGGCGGGCAGCCTGCGGCTGCAGCTCAGCGCGCCCGACGTGCGGGCCGACCTGGTCTGGACGCACGGCGCCGCGGCGGACCGGCTCGCGCTCTGGCCTGCTCCGGACGCCGGGGCGATCGGGCGCGCGCTCGCGCGCATCATCCCGGCCGAGGTCGCCCGCGCCGGGCTGTCCGCCGTACGGGAGCTTGACGCGAACGCCCAGCCGGGCGTCGACGCCGTCCTCGACGCCATCGGCCTGCTCACCGCCGACACCGGGGCCGGCCGCATGGTGCGGCTGCCCGCCGCGCTTGTCGCCGACCCCGCGGGGTTCTTCCGGCATCCGGAGGTGCTCGGCGCCCCGGGCGACGGGGTCGACGCCGCGCGGATGATCGCCCTGCTCGACGCCGCCCGGCCGCTGCTCGGCATCGGCGGCGGCCCGGGCGAGTGGCAGCTGGCGGCCGGCGTCAGCATCACGGCCGCGGCGGCCGGCTCCCGGGTGCGGCTTGGCCTGCGGCTCGACTCGACCGCGTTCGGCCTGCCGCCGGCCGCCACCAGCCGGCTCACCGCGAGCCTCGACGTCGCGCTGCTGCTCGGCGCGGGCACGCCGGGAGCGGACATCGACATCGCGCTCGGCACGCCGGGCGCGGCGCCTGGTCGCAGCGCGGCGCATCTGGAGGTCACGACCGGCGGGCCGGTCGGGCTCTACCTGCGGCCGGCCACCGGCGCCGACATCCCGTTGCGGCCAGCGGGAACCGGCCTAGCCGGGCTGGCAACCGCCGCCGTCACCAGGGCGCTGCCCCTCGTGCTCGACGAGCTGGCCGGGATGACCGGCGCTGGCCTGCCCGCCATCGTCGCCGGCGTCGTCGCCGCGCTCGGTGACGCGCTGGGCGTGCGCTCGGCCGGGAAATTCGACGGGGACGCGCTGTCACGCTGGGGAGCAGACCCGCTCGGCTCGCTCGGCCGAGCATGGCCGGCCGCCGCCGCAGCAGGGCTCGGCCAGCTCGCGACCGCCCTCGCGCCGCTGTTCGCCGGGCTGCCCGGCGGGGTGACGGTCAGCCACGACGGCACCGGTATCGCCATCACCGTGGCCGGCCTGACGGTCGGCCTGCGGGCGCCACTCGTCCTCGACATCGCACTCAGCAGGCCAGGCGTTCCGGTGATCGGCGAGGTCACGGCGCACGTCCGGGCGGACGCCACCGGCCCGGTGGAAATCACCGCCGTGCTCGGGCCGCTCGGCCTCACGGTGGGCGGCGTCGCGGTGGCGCCGTTCCTCGGCGTGCACGCCGGCACCGCCCCCGAGGGTGGCCGGCGGGTCGAGTTCGGCATCGACCTCGGCGGCGATGCGGCGCTGGTCGCGCGCTGCCTGCTCGGCCCCACGCCAACGGTCACGCTGGCCGCCCGCAGCGGCAGCGGCGACTCGACGGACCCAGCGGCGGTCGCCCTGGCGACGCTGGAGGCCGTTCTCGACTCCGCAGCGGCCGTGCTGATCGCGCTGCCGGACGTCGCCGCGCTGCTCGACCGGCACCTCGGCAACGACACCGCCAGGCCCACCATCCGCGCCCTGCTCGCGGGCTCGGTGCTGTCGGCCGACACAGCGACCGCGGCGACCGGGCTCGCCGACCCTGCGCAGCTGCTGCCGCGCACGCTGACGCTCGCCAAGGCGCTGGCCACCGCCCAGCCGTCGATCACCGTCGGCGGCCTCACCATCGGGCTGCAGGCCGCGGATGGCCGCTACGGCGTACGCCTCGACCTGACCGAGCCGCTGACGCTGCTCAGCGGGACGCCGAGCATCCGGCTCGAAGTCGACGACACCTGGATCGACACCAGCCATGGCAAAGTCCCGGAGGGCCTGACGCTCTGGCTGCTTGCCGACGACCCGGCCCCGCCGCTGCACCTCGCGCTGTCGCCGGGACTGACGATTGGCGGCATCGGCATCCGCATCGGCGCGGACGAGGCGCCGCTGCTCGACACCGCGCTGCGCATCGACTCCGTAGCCGTGCACGGTTACGTCGACGTCGAGCCAGCCGCGCTGTCCGGCGGCGGCCAGCTGGAGCTGGCCGGCCTTGCCCTCGGCGTCGGCGGGGCGACCGGCGGCAACCCGGTCGCCCATGGCCTGCTGGCCGACACCGGGTCGGGCAACCAGAAGCTCGCGCCGAGCTTCAGCCCGGCGATCGCGGTGCAGCGGCACGGCACCGACCCCGTCCTCGTCACGTTCCGCGCCGGGCCGGGCGACGGGCCGTGGTGGCTGCTGATCCAGCGCAGCTTCGGCCCGGTCTACATCGAGCAGGTCGGGCTCGCGGTCACGCTCACCGAGGGCCAGATCCGCCAGCTGGGCGTGCTGCTTGACGGCCAGCTGAGCATCCTCGGCCTGACCGCGGCGGTCGACGGCCTGCAGGTGTCGTTCGTCCTCGGCGCCGGGTCGGCGTTCTCCAGCGGGTCGTGGCAGGTCGACCTGGCCGGCCTCGCGATCAGCGCCGACATCGCCGGGCTGTCGCTGGAAGGCGGGCTGCGCAAGTTCGAGGATCCGGCCGGGCCGGCGTACGTCGGGATGCTGCTCGGCCGGTTTGCGGTTTACGGCATTTCGGTCTACGGCGGCTACGGCCGCACTACCGACGCCCAGGGCACGTACGCCTCGTTCTTCGCGTTCGGCGCGATCAACGGCCCGATCGGCGGCGTGCCCGCATTCTTCGTCACTGGCATCGGCGGCGGCCTCGGCATCAACCGGATGCTGATCGTGCCCACCGACCTGTCCAAGTTCGGCGACTACCCGCTGATCAAGGCGCTCGACCCGGGCGCCAGGCCGAGCCCCGACCCGATGCAGGACCTGACCCGGGTAGCCGGCTACTTCCCGCCGCAGCGCGGCGCGTTCTGGTTCGCCGCCGGGGTGTCGTTCAACTCCTTCGCGCTCGTCGACGGCGTTGCCGTGCTGGCGGTGCAGGTGGGCGACGGCCTGGAGATCGACCTGCTTGGCCTGGCCCGGATGGCGCTGCCGCGGCCGCAGTTCGCCATCGTGTCGATCGAGGTCGCGCTGGTGGTGCGCTTCTCCACCCGCGGCGGCGTGTTGTGGGCGCAGGCGCAGCTCACCGACAACTCCTGGCTGCTCTACCCGGACGTGCGGCTCACCGGCGGTTTCGCCTACGTCATCTGGTTCGGCGGCGCGCTACGCGGGGAGTTCGTTTTCACGCTCGGCGGGTATCACCCGGACTTCCACCGGGACGGCTACCCGCAGCTGCCGAGGCTGGGTTTCCAGTGGCAGTGGGCGATCTTCACGATCAAGGGCGGCGCGTACTTCGCGCTGACGTCCGACGCGGTGATGGCGGGCGGCTCGATCGAGGCGTCGGCCGATTTCGACGTCGCGTCGGTGAGCGCGACGCTGTCCGCCGACGGGATCGTCTACTTCGACCCGTTCCACTTCTCGGTAGTGGTATCTGCCACCGTCACCGGCTCCATCGACCTCTGGATCTTCTCCGGATCGGTATCGGTAACCGCCACCATTACCGTCCAGGGCCCGCAGTTCCACGGCACCGCCGACGTCGACCTCGGCCCGACCAGCGTCACGGTCGAGTTCGGCGACTCCGCCCAGGAGGCCTGGCGGCTGCTCGGCTGGCCGGAGTTCGTGCAGAAGTACCTGGAGCTCGGCGCGGACGGCGCCGCCCGGGCGCTGGGCGGCGTCGCCGGCCGCGGCAGCCAGCCCGGTGCGGTCTCCGGCGGCACCCAGGCGCCGACGCCGGACGGCACCAGCGCGCACCCGTTCGTCGTGGTCGCCGAGTTCGAGCTGACCCTCACCTGCACCATCCCGCTGACCGTGGTACGGGTTCGCGGCGCGCAGGTCAGTGCCGTGCCAGGTGACGGGCTCGGCATCGCGCCGATGGGGGTCGGCTCGCTCCCGTCGTCGATCGACATCGGCATGGCCGAGATCACCCCGGGCAGCGCCCGCGCGGACGCGCCGGAGCTGTCGCAGATGCAGATCGCGGCGCCGGCCGGCGGGCGCTTCCCGCCCGGCGTGTGGGGGCTGGCCCAGCCGCAGGACGACCCGCCGCTGCCGGCCGGCCGCACCGTCGCCGGCATAGACCAGGTGACGCTGACCGCGGAAGCCGCCGAGGGCCACGGCCTCGGCCCGTACGCCTATGACAAGGTCGAGACGGGCGCCCACCTGCCGCTGCCGTTCGGCTTCGAACGGGTCTTCCGCGAGCCGTTCCTCAGCGACGTGACCGAGCTGACCGACCTCGTGCCGGCCGAGGCCGGCACCTCGCCCGCGCTGTTCGCCGCCGCGACGGCCTGGCTGGCGCGCTCCGGCCCGTCCCGCACGGCGCTACAGGCCTATGCCGGCCAGCAGGTCGCGCCGCCCAGGCTCGGCGCGCTCACCGACCGGCTCACGCTGGACGAGCTTCCCGTGCCGGACGTCGTGACCCGGCCGATCGACGATCCGCAGCCGGACCGCACGATCCTGCCGCCGGAGGTGTCGGCCGTGCTCAGCGCGGCGCGCCGGCTGGCCCGCAGCCCGCTGCGGACGACGGTCGCGCGGGTGCCGGACGGGACGCCGCGGACGGCGCCGCCGACGCTGGCGACGGCCGGCCTGCGCAGCGACGTCGCCGTGGCCGCCCGGCTGGTGCGGCTGCCGGCCGCGGCCGCGACCTCGGGCACCAGCCTGCTCCCGCGGGGAACGGTGCCGGCCACCGGCGGCGTGGGGGCCGGCGCGGAGGCACTCGCCCGGGCCGGCGCAGCCGC
>Ga0070708_100002580_pt1 | contig 14022 bp, 16 predicted proteins | sample KBSK5503metaG_FD_65469 | JGI IMG/M metagenome (GOLD analysis project Ga0070708, IMG submission 65469) | Corn, switchgrass and miscanthus rhizosphere microbial communities from Kellogg Biological Station, Michigan, USA - KBS K5-50-3 metaG | ecosystem: Host-associated > Plants > Roots >...
CTGACCGATTCACGTTGGACAAGCTTCTGAATCGATTACGAAACTGAGCGGGAGATCCGATCACGAACAACACTAACTTCGATAGCGTGAACGCTCCGCGTAATAGACACAGCGAATTCAGGTCCCCTTCCAGCCCGAAGGCGGCGCCCACAGTGACCAAGGCCACCATCACTACCACGATGAAAGCGGGCATCATCATGAGTGATCAACAGTGCCGTTTCGCGCCGCTGGCGCTCATGAGACTGCAGAACTGGTTGTCGCCTGCTTTTCCTATCGGCTCTTGCAGCTACTCACACGGCCTTAAATGGGCTGCGAGACGGTTGACAGCCAGCTCGACTTGTGCAGATCGCAACATGCAGATTGTATGAACGCACCTACGGCCTAGAGGAGGTCAGATGAAAGCGGCGCGAGTTCTACGATTCGGTCCACCGAACGTGATCACAATCGATGACCTGCCTCGGCCGGAGCCCGCCGCTGGGCAACTGCTGGTCCGCGTAAAGGCGGCAGGAGTGGGCAATTGGGACGCCCTCATCCGTGAGGGAAAGATTGAACTCCAACCCTTGCCTCTTATTCTCGGTTCCGAGCTATCAGGAATCGTCGAAGCAATCGGAGCGCAAGTTTCAGGATTCAAGCTTGGCGACGAAGTATACGGGGCAACGAACGAGCAATTCACTGGGGCATATGCGGAATACGCGCTGGCTTCGGCCGGAAGGCTGGCGCAAAAACCAAAGACCTTGAACTTCATCGCGGCCGCCTCGGCTCCAGTTGTAACTGTAACAGCCTGGCAGATGCTCTTCGATTACGCCCATGTAACTGCCGGGCAGACGACACTCATCCTTGGCGCCGCGGGCAACGTTGGCGCGTACGCCGTACAACTGGCCAGCCGAGCTGGCCTTCACGTAGTCGCTACCGCCGCCTCCGCCGATCTGGACTACGTCCGAAGCCTGGGTGCTGAAAAAGTTGTGGACTATAAAACGGAGCGATTCGAGGAGTCGTTGACTGGACTCGATGTTGTCCTTGATACAGTTGGAGGAAATGCGCAGCAGCGGTCTCTTCGAGTTCTGAAGCCAGGAGGGATTCTCGTCTCTGTCGTGTCACCTGTTCCCGAGACAATACAAAAACGTTATGGCGTTCGAGCAGCATACTTTTATGTGGATGTGACAACAGCGCGCCTGAACAAGATCACAGAACTGTTCGACAGCGGAAAACTAGTTACGGACGTAGGGACTGTGCTCCCGCTGGAAGAAGCTCGCATTGCCCACGAGATGCTTGGAGGTGCGCCGCATAAGCGCGGCAAGATCGTGCTGAGGATCGCAACCTGACAGTTGAATCGTGACAGTTGCCAAGTGAGGAAGGGGAGGAGAAGAAATGAACAACACGTGCACGATCTTGCTGTTTCTATTGCTCGCATTTTGCAGTGCAAATGGGCTCGCGGTAGCCCTGCAAATTCCCAGGTCGCAAAAGAGACACCTCTAATGACCAAAAATCTTCCTAATGTGCCTGGAAAAGACGTGCTGATCGAAACAGTCGTTCTCTCTCCGGGCGAGGTTGTTCCCGCACATCGACACAACGCAGATGTCTTTGCGTATGTGCTGGAGGGAAGCATCATTACTCAACTGAACGGTGGTAAACCCTGGACAGTTCATGCTGGCGAAGTCTTTTACGAATCGCCCACGGATGTACACATCGGGAGTCGCAACGCGAGTACGACGCAACCTGCAACGCTTCTCGTCTTCTTTGTGAAGAAGATAGGTGCTCCGCCAACCGTGGCTGTGAGGAAAACCGGGGAGCAATGATGAACCCACGATGGACGCGATTGGCGAACTTCAGCTCGGTATTTCTGCGGCTCGGCCTTGGGATCAGTTTCCTGTCTGCCGTCGCAGACCGGTTTGGCCTCTGGGGTTTTTATGGCCGGGGTGTCGCGTGGGGCAGCTATGACCGATTTGTGGACTATACAGCAAAGCTCAATTGGTTTTTGCCGGCAGCGATGATTCCGGCGTTAGCGATTGTCGCCACGGTTGTTGAAACTGTCTTCGGGATTCTACTTGTTCTCGGTTGGAAAACTCACATCACTGCTTTGCTGAGCGGTGTTCTTCTGACCACCTTTGCACTGACGATGACGATTGCTTTGGGAGTGAAGGCGCCTCTCGATTTCTCGGTTTTTTCGGCTGCCGAGGGAGCGCTGCTCCTGGGAGTGGGTACAGATTTCCCGTTCAGCCTAGACGAATTCCTTCGGCGGAATCGCCAGGAGCGCTTGGCGGCAAGAGGAGCTTCGGTAGGTCATCATGAGTGATGAACGGTACAACTTCACGCCGCTGGCGCTCCTGAGACAGCAAAGCTGGCTTTCGCCCGCATTCCCTACCGGCTCATACAGCTATTCTCACGGCATTGAATGGGCTGTCGAAGCAGGACATATCTATGACCGCGCAAGTCTTGTCGATTGGCTGGAAGCAGATCTCTGCTATGGCTCGGGACGAAATGAAGCGATTTTCTTCAACGAGGCCTGGCAGTGTGTGGCAGAGGATGATCGTCCAAAGTTATTCGAAGTGGCGGAACTGGCGGCGGCGTTTCGCGGGACCTCGGAATTTGCACTTGAGTCATCACAGCAGGCGGCAGCCTGTCTCTCAACGCTACGTCAAGTATGGCCCGATAGCGTTCTAGACTGGCTTTACGAAATACTTCGCGAACGCCATGTTGCGCCTGCGATGGCTGTTGTAATTGGAGTTGCTTCGGCAAGGCAGCACATTCCGGTTAATCTGGCGTTGCCAGCCTTCCTGCAAAGCTTTACCGCCAATTTGGTAACCGCTGGAGTTCGACTTATCCCGCTCGGTCAGACGGATGGGCAACTCGCCATCGCTCAGCTTGAGAAAACCGTGTTGGCCGCAAGCGCGAAAGCCAGCGAGGCCACTATTAACGATCTTGGGTCCGCCGCATTCATCGTGGATCTTTGTTCCATGGCGCATGAAAAGCAATATACCAGGTTATTTCGCTCATGACCGAACAGGCCAAAACTACTATAGATTCTCAAACCCGCTCTAGCGCAGGTCATCATGGTCCATTGCGCGTCGGGATCGGCGGACCAGTTGGCTCAGGCAAAACTGCGCTCGTCGAAATGCTATGCAAGCGACTCCGCCACAACTACGACATTTACGTGATCACAAATGATATTTACACGAAGGAGGACCAGCTCATTCTCACACGCGCGCAAGCGCTGCCGGCAGAGCGCATCATGGGTGTGGAGACAGGAGGCTGTCCTCATACTGCAATTCGCGAGGATGCTTCCATGAACCTTGCTGCGATTGAAGAGATGAATGCGAAATTCCCAGATGCAGAATTGTGCTTTATCGAATCCGGAGGCGATAACCTCGCGGCAACATTCAGTCCCGAACTGGCTGACTTGACGATCTATGTGATCGATGTTGCGGCGGGTGAAAAGATACCTCGCAAGGGCGGCCCTGGTATTACGCGCTCCGATCTTCTCGTCATAAACAAGATAGATTTGGCCCCCCTGGTAGGTGCAAATCTCGCCGTGATGGAAGCGGATGCACTCAGGATGCGCGTCAAGCGACCTTTTATTTTTACAAATTTGAGGAGCGGCGAAGGTGTCGATCGAATAGCAAGCTTTGTGATCGAGAAAGGCGGAATAGCAAAATCGGCTGCGTAGTCGTCTCAGTGCATCTTACAGCTATGCCAGGAGTCTCCCGGTTTTCAACACACTTCGGCGTAGAAGAGCATACTAGTTGCACCGATCATACGGGCCAGAAATCGAGTTGAACCATGCACCAGTGGCAAGGCCTGCACCACGCGAAGCCCCCCAGTCTGAAGACAGAAATCTCTGAGCCAGTGCGTCCCGAAGATTCGGTGCAACCGGTAGCGGGAACCAGGATGTCTGGAATACACCCGCACCACGCTGAGTATGCTGGTCATGACAAGCATTCCGGGCACAGCGTGGCGATGTTTCGGCGCAGGTTCTGGGTATCACTCGTTCTTACCCTCCCGACTGTGGTTTGGGGTCACATGCTGCAGAGGGCACTTGGTTACACCGCGCCTCACTTTCCCGGTTCTATGTGGATTCCAGTGGTGTTCGGAACCGCGGTGTTCGCCTTCGGTGGCTGGGTGTTCATCCAAGGTGCGATACGCGAGCTTCGCGACTTCTTGCCTGGCATGATGACGCTTATTGCGCTCGCCATTTCTGTCGCGTTCATCTTCAGCCTTGCCGTGATGCTGGGTTTCCCAGGCATGCCGCTTTGGGAGGAGCTATCCACGCTGGTCACGATCATGCTCCTCGGCCATTGGATTCAGACGCAGTCCATCATGCAGGCCCAGGGGGCCTTGAAGGAACTCGCCAAGCTCTTGCCCGATCAGGCGGTACGCATCGTAGGGGACCGGACGGAGGAGGTAGCCATTTCCGATCTGCGCGACGGCAACCTGGTGCTCGTTCGCCCAGGAGCGAATATTCCAGCGGACGGCGTAGTGCAGCAAGGGGAGAGTGAGGTGAATGAGTCGCTGATCACTGGCGAATCGCGGCCAGTTCGCAAGTCTGTGGGAGATAGAGTGATTGCCGGCACGGTGAACGGATCTGGCTCGCTTCGTACAGAAGTTACGGGAACAGGGGACCACACCACGCTCGCTGGCATCATGCGCCTGGTTGAGCAGGCCCAGACGTCGCGCTCGCGAGCACAGGACTTGGCAGACCGTGCCGCGCTCATCCTCACCCTGGTCGCCGTGGGTGCGGGGTCATTAACTCTCCTCGTGTGGCTCTCGGTTCGCGCGGAACCCGCTTTCGCTGTTCAACGTCTGGTGGCCGTGCTGGTCATAGCCTGCCCGCATGCTTTGGGCCTGGCGATCCCACTGGTCATAGCGATCTCAACGACGCTTGGCGCGCGGAGTGGTCTGCTGGTCCGGGACCGCCGGGGTTTGGAAGATGCGCGGAACATCAATACTGTCGTTTTCGATAAAACAGGTACTCTTACACGTGGCGAATTTGGCGTGGTCAACATAGCCACCGCCGAGAACCTGGCGCCGGACAAAGCGCTTCGGCTCGCCGCCGCAATTGAGCGGGACTCGGAACACAACATCGCCAAGGGAATCGTCCGGAGCGCTCAAGAACGCAAGCTCGACATCCCACCGGCAGACGGCTTCGAAGCCATCCCCGGCAAAGGCGCGAAAGCCCGTGTCGACGCGAGCTGTCAATGGGCGGACCGGCATTGGTTCAGGCGCTTAATATCTCTGTACCTGAGCGTCTGCAACAAGCCGCTTTGCAAGCAAACGAGCGCGGCCAAGCGGCGATCTATCTGGCGGAAGGCAGCAAGGTGCTGGCGATATTTGCAGTTGCCGACGTTGTTCGGCCAGAATCGCGGGAAGCGGTCGAGCTTCTGCATCGTCGCGGCGTACAAGTTGTCATGATGACGGGCGACTCACGTTCCGTAGCCTATTCGGTTGCGGCGGAGCTTGGGATTGACACCGTGCTCGCGGAGGTGTTGCCGGAACAAAAGGCGGCGAAGATCGACGAGTTGAAGCGTTCCGGGAAACGTGTGGCGATGGTTGGGGATGGCGTGAATGACGCGCCGGCGCTGGTCACTGCAGACGTTGGGATCGCGATTGGCGCGGGTACCGAGGTGGCGGTCGAGGCTGGAGACATCGTGCTGGTCCGCAGCGATCCTCGCGACGTCCCGCGAATTATGGCGCTATCAAGAGCAACCTATCGAAAGATGATCCAGAATCTGGGGTGGGCGACCGGCTACAACGTCCTGGCGATTCCACTCGCGGCCGGAGTCCTGGCGAAAGAGGGCATCATTCTCTCCCCTGCAGTTGGTGCGGCGCTCATGTCACTAAGCACCGTCATTGTTGCCGTTAACGCTCAACTACTCCGGCGCGCCAAACTCGAATGATTGAACCACGTCGACGTGAGGTTTGAATGCACAGAGGAGCATTAAGGGACATTGATGACTAGCTGGAATAACTCAATTATAGGACAAGGTGCAAGCGCAGGAATCAACGCCGGCAAGGCTAGATGCAGCGGGATGAACAAGATAGATCTAGGTCCCCTGGTAAGCGCGAATCTTGACGTGATGGAAGCGGACGCGTTGAGAATGCGCGTGAAGCCTCCTTTCGTATTTACGAATTTAAAGAGCGGCGAAGGTGTCGATCAAATCGTCAACTTCATTATCGACAAGGGAGGCTTAACAAAAGCGGCCGCATAGCAGTCGCTCAGGTTCACCGCATCGGCATCTGGCTGCGCGGAACTCCTTTCCTTCTTCAGCCTTATCGAGGGACATGGGGGACAACTCTGGGCCGAGGCCAATATTCCTACGGCGTGTTTTTAAGTTCACACTGCCAGTAGCCGACCAGAGTCCATCGTGACAATGATGGAAACAATTAAGCGTCTTCCGAAAAAGGCGTCGTAAACTAAAGCACTACCCACAGTCTCCTTTCTGGTTATCATAAATCCACTAAGGCCCAATAGATTCCTTCTCCAAATAACAATATCTTGACACAGTTGGAGGATTCTCAGAGTGGCCAGCAATCTGATCTCGATAGTCGATGATGATGAGTCCGTTCGCAGGACCACAAAACTGCTCGTTGAGTCTTTTGGTTATCGAGCGGCAGTCTTTGAATCTGCCGAGAGTTTCTTGAAATCCGACCAACTTTACGACACGTCATGTCTCGTTGTTGACATACAGATGCCGGGCATGAACGGGTTACAGCTCCAAAGCCACCTCGCTGACGAGGGCTACTCTATCCCTATCATTTTCATAACCGCTTACGGGGACAAATCTCGTCGACGAGCACTGCAGGCCGGTGCTGTCGCGTTCTTGAACAAGCCTTTTAGTGCCGAGCAGTTGCTTAAAAGCCTTCGGCCGGCCTTCATGTTAAGTGGCGATAGAGGCAATAGAGGATAGCGTCTTAATTGCCGTAAATCTCTGTTCAACAGAATTTAGCCAACAGGTAAAATGAACAAGTACCCCATTTAGAAAAGTGCTTGACAACGTTAAAGGACAGGCTGACAATGAGGCACTCCAAAGCAACAAGCTGAGGCGTTGACGCAGGCTTTGTCAGCGGAAATTTGTTTTTATCTATAACTGCGGTGTCGTTCCAAGTATTCCCCACCTTTGTTCGGGAGCAACAAAATCGGGATATGCCCGATTGCTTCACGACGTGCATCTCACCCATAACCAGAGGTACTACCCACTCGACAGTCTCAGAGCGTTCCCAACGGCGTCAAACTTAGGCTCGAAGCTGCGGAGCAACCGCATGGGAGATGAGATCGCCCACGGGCATTACTAACGATTAGATCGCGCGACGAAGCTGCCTCATCCACTTCTGGGAGAAGGAGGATGGCGAGCGCTGTGCTCTCTTTCTCGAGCTTGGGATCGCGAACGAGTCCCAGTTTGGATCCAGTTCGGCGACCCGTTTCTGCAAGCTCCAAGAGCTCGTGTGGTCCAACGCCCGGGCCTTGGCGCAGAGTCTGGACGAGGAAGGGGTAGCAAATGCCGAAGCTTGAACGTTCACAGTGGTATGACCTGAACCGTGACATGAATTGGAACTTCAAGTACGTGACGGAGGCGGAAGTTTTTCCCGATGCGATGTCGCATAGCCATGGCATAGCTCCGGCAGCTTGGTGGAGCTGGGATGAGCCGTACAAGATCAGCTACCGCGAGTACGTCCAGAACCAGGCGGAGAAGGATACCGGGGTGTACTCCGTCCGGTCAGCGATCGCCCGCTCCAGGCTCTTTGATAACCTGGATCCGGGCTGGAAAGCTGCGATTATCGCGCATTACGGAGCGATCGCAATGCCCGAGTACCTGGCTTCCATCGGCGAGGCCCGCATGGGCCGGTTTGGGCGCGCCGCGGCCTGGCGCAACATGGCCTTGTACGGGACGTTGGATGAAATCCGCCACGGCCAGATCCAGTTCTTCTTTCCCCACGAGCTGCTGAAAAAAGAGCCGCGCTTCGACTGGGCGCACAAAAGCCATCACACCAATGAGTGGGGAGTGATTGCCATCCGTCACTTTTTTGATGACGTGTTTACTTCGAACGACGCTGTCTCGACAGCGATACAACTCACCTTTACCGTGGAAACCGGATTCACGAACCTGCAGTTTTTGGGCATGGCTGCCGACGCCATGGAAACGGGTGATGTAGAATTCGGCTCCCTGATCTCAAGTATCCAAACTGACGAAGCGCGCCATGCTCAGCAGGGCGAGCCGACACTGCGCGTGCTGGTCCAGCATGGTAAGAAGGCGGAGGCCCAGCGCTTGATCGATGTGGCGTTTTGGCGCTCGTGGCGGATCTTCGCCTTATTGACGGGCATCTCCATGGATTACTACACGCCCCTTGTGCATCGCAGGATGTCCTTTAAAGAGTTTATGCTTGAGTGGATCGTCAAACAATTCACCGATCAATTCCGTGACCTCGGGCTTGAGCGTCCGTGGTACTGGGACGTTTTCCTGCAAGAGTTAGACTGGCTCCATCACGCATTCCACTTGGGGGTTTGGTTTAAGCGACCGACTCTCTGGTGGAACCCGGATGCAGGTGTGAGTGCGGCGGAACGTGAGTGGCTGGAAGCCAAGTACCCGGGCTGGCACGACCGATTTGCCACGTACTGGCATACCATCGCCGAGAATGTGCGCCGGGGGAACATCGGCTACACTCATCAGGAAACGCTTTTTGTTGTGTGCAACATGTGCCAACTTCCCGTATGTGGCACGACTGTCGGTGCACCCCCACGGCAGGTCACGCACAACGGCCGGGTGTACACCTTCTGCTCCGATCCCTGCAAGTGGATCTTCGCGCAAAATCCGGCACGCTACGCAGGCCACTTGTCGATTATAGACCGCTTCCTGGCCGGCCATATTCAGCCACCTGACATGACTGGCGTACTGGCCTATATGGGCCTTTCCTCTGCTGAGCAAGGCGCTGATGCAACCAACTACGCCTGGGCTTTTGAACAGTCGCAAGCCGCAGCCAAGTCCGGCAGCTAAGGAGGAGCGAAGCGTATGGCCACACTTCCGATTCAGGCAGCTTTTCGCCGCGATTTTGTGACGTTGCTAGTTCTTGTAGATGATGAGGACACGATTGAGGTGGTCGCTCAGAAGGTAGCCTATCATGTGATTCGCCGACGCCTGCCGCCACAGGATGCCCCCATGCGAGTGCAATATAACTACCGAGTTTTACAACCCGACCAAACGGTCTCTCAGGCAGGGATCCTCCCGATGAGTTTTGTGGAGGTTTTTTACGATGCCTGAGAACGCAGCCACGCTGGAATGGATTGCTGTAGCTACCCTGAACGAGCTTTGGGAAGGTCAGGTGACAGATGTTCAGGTTGGGGATGAGCTCATCCTCCTCGTCCACTTGAACGGTGGCGACATTCGCGCCTATCAAGGGTATTGTCCTCACCAAAAGACCGCCCTCGCCGATGGGAAACTCGACGGGCACATCCTCACGTGTGCAGCCCACTTGTGGAGGTTCAATCTATTTACGGGAGAAGGAGTCAATCCAAAGGGCTGTCAGCTTTGTCGTTACCAGTCCAGGGTTCAGGATTCGACTATCTTCGTTGGTATGGTTAGAGCAGAGGATGGAGAAAGTCCATGGAAAGAGTGCAGCCCCCAAAATTCGTAGGCCCGGTGCTACGTGGCATGAACCAAGACATCATCGAGGCGCTACTTACAGCTATTGAAGCTGACAACCCGGAATCTGAACTCCTGTATGAAGACCACGGTGGGTATGTGCGCATCCACACTCCCCGGCGCTGCCGGGTAACCCGTAAGAGCCTGGAAGCAGCGTTGGGGCGATCCTTTCGACTGGCTGAGCTGGAGCCTTCTCTGTCGGCCTTTGCCGGACGGATGCGCTTTGTGGGCGATGAGCTACTTGAGTGGTATCTGGAACGCGAGGATTAACGATGGCAACGGTACTCCGGCGCGAGCCACCTAAAACATGGAGTCTGTTGGGCGATGTGCGAAGAAAGCCCAGCGAGTACGAGGTTGTCACTGCGAAGTTGCATTACCATTATCGTCGCCAGCCTGCTCCCTTTGAACTCGATCCAAACACACCCATTAACACTTGGTATCTCCGATATCGGGAAGGTTCTCCCCTCCAGGCCGATACTTGGGAAGGTTTCCGCGATCCGCACCAGCTCACGTATCAGGTCTACGTGCAGCGACAAGCCGAGCGTGAAACCTATCTGGAGAACCTGGTGGATGAATTTGAACGCCGCAACCACGACGCCAGGCTTCAGACAGACTGGGTGCGGGTGTTGGATCGGCTTTACCTGCCCGCCCGCTTTCCCATGCACGCGCTACAAATGAGCGCACTTTACGAAGCCCAGATGGCGCCTTCGTCGTTTATTACCAACGCGGCCTACTTTCAGGCGGCTGATGAACAGCGCCGCATTCAGTGGACGGCTTACCGGGCCAAATCCCTCTCACTCGAACATGATGCGCAGTTAGCCTCGAGCGCATACACCCGGCGGCGCTGGGAAGAGGATGCTGTTTGGCAACCTCTCCGCGAGACGGTGGAAAAAATGCTGATCGCTTACGACTGGGGTGAGGCGTTTGTGGCGCTCAATTTGATAGTGAAGCCGGTCTTCGATGCAGTCTTCAACGTGCAGCTCGCTGAGCTAGCACGGTCTCATGAAGATGCTCTGCTCGCCTTGATGCTCGACGATTTTGCGCTTGACAGCCAGCGAAGCTGCGACTGGACCGTGGCGCTGGTCCAATACGCGGTCGCGCAGCGTCCTGCCAATAGGGGGTTGCTCAAGCAATGGGTGGACCAGTGGAAGCCGCTAGCCTATCGCGGTATGGAAGGAGTGGTTGAGGTGTTCGGACAAGCGCCCCGACCGCTGGAAGCAAGAGCTGTTTCGGCAAAAGTGCGGGCCGCGCATCACGCCTTCTTGGCTCAGTGTGGCCTTAATGCGGACCAGCAGGCGTTTGTGTCTGCTCAGAACCTTGACGGATATGCAGTTCAAGATCAGGAGGTAACTCCAATGGCGACCGAGTTGCAGAAGTCTGGAATCGATGTCATTGGCGACATGGTGGCCTGGGGCGCCCACTTTTGCCTCTTCTACGAGACAAAAGATGATCTCCTCGACGCGCTGATCTCATATTGCAAATCGGGTTTGGAGAACGAGGAGTACTGCCTGTGGGTTGTGACCGAGCCCTTGACAATCGAAGAAGCCACAGCTGCGCTGAAACAGGCGGTGCCCGACTTCGATAGTTACGTGGCGGATGATCGTGTAGAAATTGTGTCCGCCAACGACTTTTTTCTCCAGGGTGGCACGTTTGATCGCAAGCGAGTCGCAGAAGCTATGGTTGCGAAACTCGCTGGCTTGTCAGCCAGAGGTTATGCCGGCGTGCGGTTGACCGGGGATACCAGCTGGGTCACAAAGAAGGACTGGATCCCCTTTTGCGAACTCGAGGACGGCATCAACCAGGTTATCGGCAATCAGCGTTTGGCCGTGCTCTGTACGTATTCGCTTGCGGCCTGCGGAGCGTATGAAATCCTGGATGCAGTGCGTACACACCAGTTTGCCCTTGCCAGGCGTGAAGGGAATTGGGTCGTTATCGAGACCGCCGCGCTCAAGCAAGCCAAGGCTGAGATCAAGCGACTCAATGAGGAACTGGAACAACGTGTCGTAGAACGGACCAGCGAACTGATGACGGCCTCGGAAGCGTTGCGAGAAGCACAGGCGGAGCTGGCGCGCGTCACTCGGCTGACGGCAATGGGCGAGCTGACGGGCTCCATTGGCCACGAACTCAACCAGCCGCTTGCCGGGGCCGTCGCCAACGGCGATGCCTGTTTAGCTTGGCTCTCAAGCGAGCCTCCAAATCTTGATGAGGCGCGTGCCGCCGCAGGGCGCATGATTGAGGCGGTAACGCTGACGAGCGATATAGTCCGCCGAATTCGGGATCTCTTCAAGAAGGCTGCTCCAGAAAGGGTTAGAGTGAACATCAACGAAGTGATCGAAGCGACTTTCGGCCTGATCCGGAGTGAGGCGTTGAGGAATAATGTCTCTTTTAAGAGGGAACTTGGCCCCAAGTTGCCGTTCGTGCTTGGCGATCGCGTTCAGTTACAGCAAGTGGTGCTCAATCTGATGATGAATGGCATAGAGGCCATGAGAAGTGTCGACGACCGGATACGGCAGTTACGTATACGGTCGGCAAGACAGGATCCGAATCAAGTCCTCGTCACCGTAGCAGACTCCGGAAGCGGAATAGACCCGCAGATCATCCGCAGGGTTTTTGAACCGTTCTACACGAGGAAACCGAAGGGGATAGGAATGGGCTTAGCGATCAGCCGCTCCATCATCGAGGCGCATGGTGGACGCCTGTGGGCCGAACCGAAAACTGGTCAAGGTGCGACCTTGCAATTCACATTGCCAGCCGTCATCTAAAGCGTGCAATGAAGGATGATACTCCCACCGTCTTCGTCGTCGATGACGATCGGCTAATCTGTAGTGGAATCCGAAGCCTCGTCGGATCGGTGGGTCTGCGGGCGCTGACATTCGGGTCTGCCAGGGAATTTCTTGTTAGCGCACGGCCAGACGCCCCAGCCTGCTTGGTTCTAGACGTTAGGCTTCCGGACCTCAGCGGATTGGACCTTCAGCGCGAACTGCGCGAATCGGACATCCACATTCCCATCATCTTCATCACCGGCCATGGAGACATTCCCATGACGGTAGAGGCGATGAAGGCAGGCGCGGTGGAGTTTCTGACCAAGCCTTTTCGTGGACAGGATTTGTTGGACGCAGTTCAGAGAGCGATCGTCCGCGACCGCGACACTCGCCAGGAGCGGGCGGAAATGTCAGAACTTCGCAAGTGCTTTGATACGCTGAGTCCAAGGGAGCGGGAAATTCTGCGCATGGTTGTCACCGGCCGGCTCAACAAACAGATCGCCGCCGAGCTGGGCATCAGCGAATTGACCGTAAAGACTCACCGCGCACATACAATGGAAAAGATGCGCGCAGACTCTTTGGCCTCCTTGGTCCGTATAGCCGACAGACTACGAATCGTCCCTCAAAGAGAGTAGTCGCCTCCTACCAAAGCAGGATACCGTTCGAATTCGAAAGCTGCTAAAACAGCTCTCGGGTCGAAGCTCTCTCAGCCATAAGCTTAGAGTGGTGAGTTAATGGAAACGGACTCCGTAAGCCGCTTGATCTCAATCGTCGACGACGACCGCTTAGTGCGTGAAGGGCTGATAAGCCTGATGAGATCCGCTGGCTTCTTTACCCAAGCCTTTGCCTCAGCTGAGGAATTCCTATCGCTCGCTAATCGCGGCGACACAGCATGTCTCATTCTCGACGTACTTTTGCCGGGGATGAGCGGCCTCGAACTCCAGAGCCAGCTGACGGCCACTGTTTCCAATCACCGAATTCCAGTGGTCTTTATTACTGCTCGCGATGATGAGGCCACGCGCGAGCGGGCATTGAAGGGCGGCGCAGTGGATCTTCTCCGCAAACCGATACGCCGCGAAGCTTTACTCAGTGCCGTACACTTGGCGTTGCAACAGAACGACAGACGATGATGTCTATATTACTGCTAGGCGACTGATAGGAAGACCCCTAAGACGCGTGAAATCGCGCCCCGTGGTGGGTAGAAATATGAGGTCATTTTCCACGTCAAGAGTCAACACCGCATTGGAAGATTCAATTCCAGAAGCCGGGGCTTCGCTAGAGTCGATCCTCTGCACCGAGGAGTTGCAGCGCCGCCCATCGCGTCCTCCTGATTATGAAAAAGAGAATCGCGCGCTCGTGGCACTGATGAGCGCGCTCGCCGATTCACCAAGCACCATTTTTCAGACGCTGGCTGATACGATTCTGGATCTCACCCAGTGTGACTCCGCTGGCCTGAGCCTGCTGACAAGGGATGGCAAAAAACCGGACATTTGCGGCAAGAGGTTCTATTGGCCAGCTATCGCCGGCATGTGGAATCCACACGTCGGAGGTGGGACCCCGCGCAACTTCGGCCCCTGTGGAGACGTGCTTGATCAAAATCGTACCCTGTTGTTCAGACATTTCGAACGCCG
>Ga0070708_100002585_pt1 | contig 14012 bp, 12 predicted proteins | sample KBSK5503metaG_FD_65469 | JGI IMG/M metagenome (GOLD analysis project Ga0070708, IMG submission 65469) | Corn, switchgrass and miscanthus rhizosphere microbial communities from Kellogg Biological Station, Michigan, USA - KBS K5-50-3 metaG | ecosystem: Host-associated > Plants > Roots >...
GTTGAGCGGCTCGGCGTATTGTTCCAGCCAGCCGTAGAGGTCGGTGAACGCCTCGTACTGCCAATCCGCCGCATCCAGCCGGACGTCGTGATCTTTGACAAAGGCCTCGCCTGGCCGGGTCAGCACCCAGCGCCACGTCATCCCCGCAGCCGACGTGGCGAACTCGGTTGCCGTCAGCGTGAAATCTTCCATGCGTCGCTATCCACGGCGATGTAATGCGGCACGGTGACAACCATCGCCTTTCTAATGAGGGCGTCGGCGAACTCGGCGGCGCATGCCGGGATCTCGGTCGCTCCGAGGATCCGTTCCAGCCTACGGGCGAACGCGGCCAATCGCAGGCTCCGCGGCCACGGTGGTGAGACCCTGCCAGCCCGCCCGGCTGCGCTGGAGTCGCGTAGCGCGGCGCCGACGATGCACGAGCAGGGCGCCCGCGCCATGGCGGGCTGCAGATCGACTGGCACGTCGACCTGCCAGACCAGCGTGGCCGTGACCTGCGGTTTCGATGTGATCAAAGCCGACCGCCAGTCGCTTTCCCGGGCGTGGTCGCCGTCGAGGATGCAGCGCAACACTACGGGCAGGGCCATCCAGTCCGGTGAATCCTCATACGGACGGCTGTGGCGGCATGTGTCGCGCGCATATGACGGGCGGGACCGAACGGGCGGCGTGGATTCTGTGGGCCAGACGTGGGCTGTGCCAGATGCTGACGCACGGCTAGTTCGATGTGTTGGCTGGCTGTCTAGTCGTGGCCTCTAACCGAAGCTCGCCCATCCCCACCTGCCCTTGTCCGAGAGCTTGCCAGCCAGCGCGATCGCGAAATCGTCCAAGCCTCGTCGCAGGTGACGATCAAGGCCATTCCGTGCCAGTTCCGTAAACGGGCTCTCGGCACTGGAACTGTCTTGTGTGCGAGGGTTGGCAAGATCGGTCCTGTGCGACGTAGCTGCAGGTCAGGCCCTGGCGGCCGACGATAAGCGTGCTTGGCCCGGGCAAAACCCGGCGGTGCGGCGGACCGCCAGTTTCCGCACACCGGATGATCTCCGGCACCGGGGCTGAGCTGGGGTTTTGCTGGTGGCGACAGACCTGCGCCACCACCCGCCGCAGGGCAGCACAGCGACCACGCCGGCGCATCCGATTCTGCATGCCGATGAGTGAGTGCTTCGGCGAGCTGTTTCGGCCAGCACTGCTCGAAGCGATTCGGATTTCGGGGCAGACCTGGACCCAACTATTCCGGACGGCAAACGTCCGGTTTGTGCTCTACAGTCGAACCCGTGCCCAACAGCGACATTCGCCGGGATCCCCCTCTCGCCGGCACCGAGGCCGGGCACCTCCTCGGTGCGGTAGATCGCCGTCGTCCGCTGACAGGAGTGTAGAGATGGCCGAAGTCGTGTTGTTCCACCACGTGCAGGGACTCACCGACGGGATATCGGCGTTCGCCGACGAGCTGCGCGCGGGCGGGCACACCGTGCACACGCCGGACCTGTTCGACGGTGAGCGACCAGCGACCATCGACGACGGCATCGCGCACACCCAGAGCATCGGGGGCGACGTGCTCGACGAGCGCGCCGACCGGGCCGTGGCCGAGCTACCCGAGAACCTGGTGTACGCCGGCTTCTCCTTCGGTGCCGGCACGGCGCAGCGGCTTGCCCAGACCCGGCCCGGCGCGCGCGGCGCGCTGCTTTACGAATCCTGCATCCCGATCACCGGGGAGTGGGCCTTCGGGCCGTGGCCCGACGGGGTCCCGGTGCAGATCCACGGCATGGACAAGGACCCGTTCTTCGCGCTGGAGGGCGACATCGACGCCGCCCGCGAGCTGGTCGAGACCGTCGGGCCCGAGCTGGCCGAGCTGTTCGTCTACCCGGGCGACCGGCACCTGTTCGCCGACAGCTCGCTGCCGTCGTACGACGCGGACGCGGCGGCCCTGGTGGTGCGGCGCTCCCGGGAGTTCCTCGACCGGGTGGGCTGACTCAGGAGAGGCGATTCAGCAGAGCGAGGAGCGGATCTCCCATGACCAGGTACGTGATCGGCCCGGACGTGGCCATTCGCCTGGCTCACGACCAGGTAGCGATTGGGGACGAACACCAGATCCTGGCTCCGGTGCTTCTTCGCTCGCAAATGCTGTCGCTGCTTTACCAAGCAGTACACCACGGTGAAATGACCAAGAAGGATGCCGAGCGACGGCTCAACTACGTCCGCGGGCTGCGGATCCGACTGCTCGGAGACCGCGTTCTTCAGAACGTCGCCTGGAAGGTCGCCGACCACCTCGGGTGGTCCGACACATATCACGCCGAGTACGTCGCTTTGACCCAGCTCCAGGCGGACGCATTCATCACACTCGATGCGCAACTCGCCCATGCAGTAAAGGACCTGGTGACGGTCGCACCCATCGAGGCGCTGTTCTGATCGAAGCACACCTTCGAGAGACCAGACGTCGACAGGGCAGCCCGGTCCCCGGACACATGGTCATGGCGTCCGCCAGCACGTCGGCGAGACGCCGAATGGGTGCTTGCGAGACCACTCCGCCAGCCACACGCCGGGACAGTCCCACGACCCTCAAAGGCCAGCACGAAAGGACCTTCTCCGCTGCCGATGATCCGTCGCCGCTCGTCGGCGTCCAGCTCGTTCGTCCTCGCCGCTGCACGGCTCCGGGCGCTGCAGGACCCCTCCAGCACGGCGACGTGACCGGGGCACCTGCGAGGAAGATCCCGAAGAACAGTCAGGCCCAGCCCGGCGACAGCAACGCAAGTCACCGGGCCAAACCCCATGCCCTCTTGACACCAGTGGCCCACATGGGTGACGCTGCGCGCGCTTGGCTAGCTGGCGTCTAGCCCTCGCGGGACGCCTCAAGACGGTTCAGTCCTCGGCGTTGTACGGGGTCGGGCGATAGTGCTCAAGGCCCGGCCGGTGGTCCAGGGCCCTGCGTAGCCTGCCTACTTCGGTATCCGCCCCAACGGCATGGCGATCTCCCCGCTCTGGCTGCAGGGACGGGGTTCAGCTAGGGGTAGCTGTGAGCGAACGTGACACCCTTGACGCCGGCCGCGACGCGGGTGCCCGCGGTGCCGGCGAGCATGGCGTCGATGTGGGATAGTGCACCGATTACTGCGGGCTTTCCCGTCGCCCTCGCGAAGTCGCACGCGGCTATCACCTTGGGGAGCATCGACCCTGCCGCGAACTCCGCTCCATACTCGGCGAGCAGGACGTCAGGATCGGCTTCCACGATCGCCCGCTGCTGCGGGGTACCGAACCCTACGAACGCCGCCGACGCGTCGGTGGCCATAATGAGGATGTCGGCGTCGATGTCGCGAGCGAGCAGAGCGCTGGCGCGATCCTTGTCGATGACCGCCTCGACGCCCACCAGCTGCCGGCCGGGCCGGTAGGCGGTGGGGATCCCGCCGCCTCCGGCGCAGATCACGACACAGCCCCGCTCAAGCAGCCACCTGATGGGCCGGCGCTCGAAGATTCGTCTTGGTACTGGCGAGGGCACCACGCGGCGCATGCTGTCCCCATCGGGCTTGAACGTCCAGCCTCGCTCTGCCGCCAGCTTGTCCGCCTCAGACCTGCTGTAAAGCGGGCCAATCGGCTTACTCGGGTCAGCGAAAGCTGAATCGTCGGGATCAACCTCGATCATTGTTAGCAGCGACGCGAGCGGTTTCTCAAACGGGAGCCGATTCCCGAGCTCCTGCTCGATGAGGTAACCGATCATCCCCTGAGTCTGCGCCCCCAACACGTCGAGCGCAGACTCAGGTACCTCCCCGTATGCCGCTTCCTCCAAGGCCAGCAGCCCGATCTGCGGGCCATTCCCGTGCGAGATGATCAATTCATGCTTCTCGGCGATCGGCGCCAGACGGCCACAGGCCACCCGGACGTTTTCACGCTGATTTTCCACGGTCATCGGCTGTCCCCGGCGCAGTAGCGCATTCCCGCCGAGGGCTACCACCACTCTCATGACGCTCCCCGCATGCGGGCAGCGTATACCGATCCGCAGACCGCGGGTACATCACCGGGTGAGCGCCAGCCCGGCCGGGTTCAGCCTAGGACGGCGTGGCAGGAGATAGCGTCAACAACGTTGGCCGGACAGCGCGGACGCCGCTGCCCAACGGAGATCGTCACTCATCCGCGCGCCCTCCAGCGACGACGTGCAGGTCATGGTCCACAGCCTGGCCGGTCAGTCTGTTCCAGCCCCGCCAGCTGCAATGGCGCGCCGGCAAACGCGCGCTTTCGCCGCTTTGCTCGTTTGGCTTGTCGATGTCTAACCCTGGCGGGACGCCTCGACGCAGCGCACACCTTCGGCGCTGACGGTGGCCGCGTGACGGGTGTCCGCTGGCAGTACCAGCCGGTCTCCGGGGCCGAGATCAGCGTCGCCCTGGTCGGTGTGGAACACGATCCGGCCGTGTACGCAGTACAGCACCTTTTCATAACCGTGCTCGTGCCAGCCGTAGATGTCGCCTGGGCCATTGCCCCAGCCTTGCGGGGCCAGGCCTTCCGCGCGCATCGATGCGATGATCTCGTTCTCGCCCGGCGGCGGGCCTTGATGCCGGTCGACCACGATGCCCATCGCGTGAACCTCCTGCCGGTTGCGAGTCTATTGACCGGCTGCGCGAGCTCCGACGGCGGTTCATGGTGCCGGCCGTTTGTTGCCTCGTTTGTGCTCAGCATGCTGCAGGTGACGCCATCGTGGCCACCGCTGACTGGCACTACCCGGACCTCGCCGCGTCCGGTCATCATCATCACCGCGCCGAGTGCCGTTCGCGGACGACGGCGAGCTTCGCTGTAGCCGCGGCGGGCGCAGTGTCGAAGGATGATGCACTACAGCGAGTTGATCCCCGTCCAGTCCAGCCCGTGGGGTTCCGAAACCGTGCCATAGCCCTTGACCTGCAGTGTCCTGGGCTGGACGGTGGTCGTCATGCCGCCTGCACGTACTCGTTGATCAGCCCGCCTAGGACCCAGCGGCGTCGTATCTTCGCCGTCGTGAGATCGGTGATGGCGGCCGGAGTGATCTCAGAAGGGCGCGGTGGCCGCAGGTCCCGGGCCTGTGGGGTGCTAGAAGTCTGCCTGGCCTGTGAGCTGCAGCGATGCACCGGGGTCAGTGGCGGGCCATGATGATCAGCCGTGTCCCTCCGTCTGCTCTATCTGATCTTCACCCGGCTGTGCGGCTGGCTGGTCCTGCCCGGCCGCTCGCCTGCCTCCAAGAACGCGGAGGTGCTGGCGCTGCGGCACGAGGTCGCCGTGCTGCGCCGCGAAGGATAAACCGCAGGCACATGACCGGTGATCATCACGGTCGGTCGGCTGGGATGGCAACTCTGCTGGTCAGAGCCGTGGACGGGATTCTCGGCACGCACCGGGAGCGCGAGTGAACGAAGCCAATCGCGGTCAACGGGTCCGTACCAATCGCCAGGAAGGCCAAGGACGTGCTGCTGCTCTTCGTCCTTTCTGGCATATGGATCTTGGCCCCGGGGCATGCCCAGTGCCCGGTTTTGTTCCTCACGGTTACCGGCTCACATGGGCCACCTTTCCGGTAGCCGGGCTTGCACCCGCCCCGGCACCTGTCAACAGCATGACGTGGCTGTTCCAGAATGCGCAAGGTCAGCTGGCCGCACCGCTCCCGTCTTGCCCGGCGGTCTGCTTCGCTGACCCCATGCTTGCAAAGGCAGTGGCCGCAACCGGAGGACATGCGGCTGCACAGGTCAAGAGCACTGCCGGTTGCTCCATGAATGACCGTGAATCGCCGCGCTTGACCCTCCTGACGGGCACGTGGCGGGCATGACTTGGCTCCTTGGCGCCAAGGTATCAGGCACTGAACCCGCCCTCGGGCTGGGCTTCGGCCAGCGCTGCTGAGGTATGGTTGAAGGCCGTACGATTCGCTGGTTTTCTTTGAAGTCTAGAACAGACACCACGTTTCCATGGCGTTGTCAGCAAGGCCGCGGCAATAGACGTGGGGTGCAGCCGGCTCGAATGGGTAGAACTGCCTTGGAGGTGTAGTGCACCTGCTAGAGCTGCCAGTGATGGCCAAGAGACGCGAGCTGCGACCGTCGGCCGAGCCAATCCGTCGGAGGCCGCGCGTCCTGATCACAGGCTCGGCGGGTGTGGTAGCTACCGTTCTGGCCCGAGACCTGAGTGCCGATCACGACTTGGTCGGTCTAGACGTGCAGCCGACGCGAGAGTCCGAGCGCTGGAGCAGGACAATCATGGTGTCGCTGGGGGAACGTAATACGGTGCTGAAGGTCGCTGCTGAAGCGGAATATGTCCTGCACTTGGCGCAAGGCACCCATGGGGGCTGGGACGGCTTGCGCGAGGTCGATATCGACGGGACCCGCAATGTGCTGGACGGCGCGATGCGGGGGGGCTGTCGCCGTGTAGTGATTGCGTCGAGCAATCATGTGACCGGATGGGGCGAACTCGACTACCTCGCCGGGTCCCGAACCGGTCTGCCGCTCGAGCCCTCCTCGCCACCGCGGCCGGACGGGTTGTACGGAGTTGCGAAGATCGCGGGGGAGGCATTGGCCAGGGCGGCAGCTGAGTTCGCGGGCCTACCGGTGTCCGTGCTGCGGATAGGGACGGTTCGGTTGGATGAGGATGTGGAGAGAGCGGTCGATGAGAAACAGTTCGCCTACATCGGGGACCGGGAGGCGGTTCGACGTCGTCTGAACCGTACGTGGCTGTTCCATGCCGATCTTGTCCGCCAGGTCCGTGAGGAATTCGCGGCACCGGAGACGTTCCGACTACGATACGCGGCGTCGGCGGGGGATGAGGTCTGGTCCATGCGCACCCTGACCTGGACGGCTCTGACGGACGTCCGGGAAAACATCTCGAGATGAGCGCGGTGTCGGTATGCGCACCAATAGACGTGTTGCGCTTTGGGATAGTCGCGGTGGTCGAGTCGGCGTCCGACACGGCCCACTATCCGAGGTTCAATCACGGCGCTTATGACCGCGTTGCCGTCCCATGGCTACGCCTACAGTTCTACGACGAGACGGAGCTTGACTGGTTACTGTCCGAGCCGCTGGAGCGGCGGTTCGCGGCGGTGGTCTTCACGATGGGGGCCATTGCTTTGCCAAGCGTCCGGGATACTCTGGTGCGCCAGGCAGAGGCGCTCGCCGAGGCCCTAACCAATGGCGTGGGTTTGGTCATCAGCGCCCAGTCGCTGGGTGGGGTGGGGCGCTTCGACCTTTCCTTTTTGCCGGAAGGCAGCCAGGTATCGCTCGTGCAGCCGCAGCCAGGAATGCGGAGCATGGCTGGCTGGGCGCGCGTCAACGGCCTGCCTGAACGACAGTTGTCCGAGGCTGAGGGACGGCGGGCGCTATCAGGAGTGACCATGGCGGCCTCGCACGCATTCGGGTGGTCGGACGCCGCGACGTTGCGACGGCCGGACGACACGGTCGAGACCGTGATCTGGCGGGCGCAATTCGCCCGCGGCCGGGTGATCGTCGCGGTACTGCCGTTCGAGCGGCTTGGCTGGCAAGAGGTGGTCGAGCTGATGCTGACCCGGGCGACGCGAAGCCGTTGTTGCCTCATCCTTGGCCGTGACAACCCGCCCGCCTGGTACGAAGACGTGGCGGATGGGGAGGCTCTCGTCCAGCTTGCTGATCCTGGCGGCCACCAGGACGCGCTGAACCGGCTGGCCGGCAACTTTGCGCAGCTGCGTCTGTGCCGAGACGCCACTTGGGACGCCGTCGGCTGCCTAACCCGCGAGGCCCTTCTGGCGCGGCTAGAAAACGACGGGACGGTGGAGTTCGCGGCCGACGGCCCGGGCGAAGTGATCTACTCCCGGCTAGCCGGAGTTCCCCAGTACCTGTCGAGGCTGCGCCAGGCACAGGCAGACTTGATCGACCTGGTTCCGGGCCTGCACGCCGGTCCCACCTTCCACGTGCTCGCCATGGCGATCCTGTGCAAGACGGCCGAGCGTGTGGTTCAGGATGCTGTGTTCATGCCGGACCTGCTGCGCATGGAGACAGCCCGGTCCATGGTGGAGAGGGCGGTCGCGCGCCGGGTCAGTGAGGGCAGCGTGGACGAGCAGCTGCTTCCTACCGCCAACGTGCTGGCCGCTGCCTTGATCACCGGCGCTGCGCCTGAAGCGGCGGCGTCCATGGTCTCGTGGATCAAGGTCAACGCCGCGGCAGCGCAGGCGGACCATCTGGCGCAGGCCCGTTGGGTCGCCCGTGCGGCGGATCGCCTTGACCTCCTCGATTTGATACCGGAGCCTACCGATCAGCCCGATTCACTACTAGGTCGGCTTTCCCGGGAACTGGATGCAGGGCCCCTCGCCGCACTTCCTCCCCCGCGAGGAACTGTGGCCAGCAAGCTGGACGCCGCGATCCTTGCGTACACGCACGCGCGTTGTTCGGTCCCGAACCAGGCGCCGGCTGTTTGGGACGTGCTGAAGGAAGTCGACCGCTCGTTTCCAAAGAAGAGCTCTCGAGCGAACCGCAACGTTGAGGAGTTGTGCTATCGGACGGCTGCTGAGGTACTGCTCGATGCGGCCTCGCCGCTCGCAGCGCACCCCACCATCGTGACCAGGCCGGAGCTGATCCCAGGCAGTACTAGCGAGCTGCTCTCCCGCCAGGCCGCTATAGAGATGGACGCCCACAAGGGCCAGCGAGCCGTCGAGGAACGCGACAAGGTCATCGGTACGGCCCGCATAATGGCTGGCATCTTTGCCACGATGGTGACGCTCGTGGCCATAGTTGTAATCTCTATCCCTTTCTGGCTGCCGCAGCTCAGCACTGTTGGACCAGAGTTCCGGATCTCCCTGGCCGCGGCAGCTTTCGTCGCCGTCTCTACTCTGATCACGCTCGCATTGACCACCCGCTCCGTCCAATTGGTGGCGCCCCGATGGTTCCGAGCCATCGGCGACCTCGTTCGAACTCTAAGACGGAAATGAGAACGCCCTTTCTGAAGATATTCGATCTTGATCTGTTATGGCTCAATTCGGCAGTGAGCGGCCATCTGGGATGCCCACTCCTGCTGGGATGGCCCGAAGTCGTACAGGCCCTTCAGATCCCTGAGCAGATGGACTCCGCACCATGCGTGCAGTGCGCTGGTCAGGTGCCCGTAGCCGGCGTATCCGTCGCGGACGATCACGCCCTGGTAGCCGGGCAGCACCCCCCGCCGGCGTCGATCGCCTCCGCTGACCGGTCACCGGTATGCATGCAGGCCAGATAGCTGCTGGTGCAGGCCAGGTGCACGTACCGGGCCCCGCCGGCGGCGCGGGCCGGGGTCTCATCGGCGTGCACCGCCGCCGCGGCCTTCAGCAGCTCCCGGACCCGGCCGGTGAACCCGCTCGCCTCGACCAGCGCGGCGGCCTTCCCGCGGATCCCGGCCATCCACCCGGTCGAGACCGCGACGCCGGCCAGCTGGCACAGCAGCAGCGTCGCCCGGTAGATGGGGATGTGGTGGCCGCTGACCAGGTTCGCGGCCTGCGCACAGGTCTCCGGCCCGTAGCTGGCCCGCGCCCGCACGTGCGCGGGCAGCTCCCCGGCAGTGACCGCCCCGCACCCAGCGCACTCCCTCGCCTGCGCCACGTACTCGGTGACCTTCGGCGCCGGCGCCGGCTCGATGTCAGTGACCTGGTGACGGCGCCGCGCCGTGACCAGCGCCCCGGCCAGGCCCGCGCCGCACCCGCAGCACACGGCCGGCGGGCAGTCGATCGTCTCATCCGGGTCGTCCACCAGGCTCATCGTCATCCCCGGGCCGCCGGGCTGCTTTCCCGGCCGCCGTTTCCCACGCTCGCGCAGCGAACGGTCGCCGCCCTTCTTCTTACCGGTCACGCCGCGAAGCGGTCACTTTGGCAATGCTGTTCCGATGAGGGCCGTAAGCAGAGGCGCGAACACCACGATGCCGCTCTGAAAGGAATTCTGCCAGGACGCGCCCACCCCGAGAAAGGCCGACAAATCCTGGCGTCGCTTCAGCGGGGTTGAGATGTCCTCAGCGTCCGGATTAGGAACGGGCGCATAACGAGCCAGAAGGCGCTCGCACCGCCGGTCGATCGCCATGGTCGCTGAGACATGGAACAGGGCCAAGAGGGCAGCAAAGATCAAGCCATACAGCAGGACATATTCCTGAGGATAGATTGAATGCTTGTCGAAGGTCACGACAACTTGGCGCCGAGCGGCCGTTGTTACCACGAGCAGGGTGAGCACCAGGCCGAACGTTCCAAGGAGCCGACGAAGGTGTTGGCGGAGCCGCACGACCATCAGGATCTGGCACCGCGGCTCCTCGTCCCACTGGCTGTCGTCCCCAGCGAGCGATCGCAACGCGAGGAAACCGACGAGACCCGGGAAGGCAGCGACACCGCCGGCGATGGTGATGGCCGTGACCTGGCGGGAGAACAGGTGCAGGGGCCGGCCACTCACAGTCGTCACGGGGGTGCCGGCCGTCCACAGCGCCAGCAGGACCGTCACTTGGATAAGACCGGTTGCCAGAGCCCATCGGACCGCCCCCCAACGGGGAGCTCTTGGCTTGAAGATCTTAAACACCTGCCACGACCAGCGGGTCATGACAACCCCGGCGGCTAGGCTGGACCCGCAGAATCCCCCGATGAGAACCGCCCAGAGCCCAAGTGCGGCTTTGCTGTCCTGTGTGAACCGTGCCGCGTCGGGAGCGCGGAGGATAAGTGAGTGTCCGATCCATGCTCCCAGGGCTGCCACCAAGAGCAGCGCGACCAGCGTCCAGCTGTTCGGCGCCCCGTCGACCTGGGCTTCGGACCGGCATCGGGAGTCGGTGTGGATCCAATTATCTGCCAGCCCCTGAGCATGCGCCCCTGCTTGTTGGCCCGTGAACTGTTCCTCGGCCAGCTCGATCACCTCCCAATGACCTGAGCTGAGATTCTCACGCTGACGCGGGCCGCGGCAAGTTGACATCGTGCCTTGCCGACTTTCTCATCGTTAGCCCACCGAGTATGACAGATACGTTATAATGGTCAAAACCTTACCAATTCGTTCATAATTCAAGTCGCGAAGCAAGCATTAACAGGCCGGTCGCATTGGAGTAGAGCACTCCCGGCCACAGTCGCCCGTGGGCGGCATGAACGATTAGAACACCAATCCTGAGCGACCCTCAAGGAAGGCCCAAGTCCGCAGGGATCCGCACAACGGCGGCCCGTTTGATCCATCTGTTCCGATCACTGGGTAGCCTGATCCCGTTTGCTGACCCAGCCGCTATGAGAGCTGTGGTCGGTTGGTCTGCCGCCATTGGGCTGCGAACTCAGCTGGGCTGAGCATGCCCAGGGCGGAGCGGGGACTGACGTGGCGCGACTAAGATATGCGTACTGAACATTACCGGCCTGATTACGCTCTGATGGCTAGGTAGTCAGGGCGGGGTTGAGTGGCCGACCTTCCGCTTTTCAGGATTAAGGATCACCGTCTGCGACGGTGCAACAGGGTCTATCTGCGCTGCTCACGAAAGGTGATGGGACGTTATCGACTCTCGTGCACGAACATGAATGAGACCAAAACTGAGACCGAGGGTCCCCGCGGATTAAGAGTCCGCTGCTCTGCTTCCCTGCATGTCCACCGACGTTCACCCGTGCAGGTCACCGCACGGCGTATACCTCCATGGACGGTGCTAGACGCAGGTGAACTGTAACTCAAACTGCAACTGAGCCTCTTCATCCGCTTGCGCGTCCTGCACGGTACGAACGAGCGCGAGATCGGTCGTTGTGGGTCGTCTGGGCAGGTCGCCATGCGGTGGCGGCCCTGCTCGCCGACTTCGGCCACTAGCGTTGCTGTACTTTCGCGCTGCACGTAGTGAGGCCACCGAACCTCTTGACCCCCAGGACGTTGGAGTACGCATTTGCACAGGTCAGTGGCACCTTGGAGACGATGGCGAATGTGCTGTCACATGCGATTTGTCCTGCTGGATGCATGACGTGTGGTCCCCAGGTGGTCCCCAGTGGCCATCCTCCGCCGCTTTCGTTGCTGTACTCCTGCGCTGCGCGCATCTTGTCGGTCGTTGCTGGGTGACCGGTCCTTTCAAGGTCGTTTCGTTCACCTGCGCCGCTGGGCTTCTTCGTTCCGGACTACCGGCGGTCGGGTGTGTTGGCCATTGCTTGCAGCAAGGGCTCGGAGAATCGCCGCTCGGCCTCCTCGGCCAGCGGCTGCAGCTGGCTCTGAGTCGCGTCCGCGATCGCGTCCCATCCTTGCCAGCCGAGCACGGGCGCGACCAGGTGACAGAGGTCGAGGTGCAGGCTGATGCTCTGCGCGAGCCAATAAGCCCGCACGTGGTACAGGCCTTTGAAGTCAAAGTCAGTGATGCCGGTTCCCGGCCGGCCATAGAACAGGTAACCGCGGGTGGCGCCGGGATGAATCCCGGCGCTGGAGAGCAGGGCGTAAAGCATGTAGCCGCCGGACTCCGGCAGGTACTGCTCGATGAGCCTGGACATCTTCTTCGGCTTGGCGGCGATGGTGACGCCGTCCTGCTGCGCCATCGCGGTGAGGCTGCGCCTCATCCGGTCAGCGGCGGCGGCCAGCCCCGGCGCTACCTGGAGTGCCTGCGCGGATTGCGGGGCGATCCGTTCGAGCGTTGCCGCCAGGTCGCGGTACTGGTCGATGGCGTTCCTGGTGAGGCGGTAGGCGCGGGCGCGCCTGACCTGTTCGTCAGGGCTTTCGAGGAGCCATCTGGTCAGCGCGAGGGTCTCGGCGATGTTGCGTATCGGCCCGAGCGCAGCCGCGCTGGCGTGCTCCCGCAGACCCAGGAGGGAGAGCCCATACGAGTCGTGGGCCTGGGTAAACATCATCAGCACGTGCGCGCGCACGGTGATCGGCAGGGCGTGCGGGAAGCGGGGGTCGCCTTTGGCGCCATCGCCGGCGAAGCTGCGCTGAAGCACCGGGGCGAGGCTGTCCAGCAGCCCCGCTCCGGCGTCGTGGATGGCGTGGTGCAGTTGCTCGTCGGTCATGCCGGCGGGTGCCGGACGCTGGGGTGTCGGCGGGCGCGGGACGAGCTGGTCGATCTGCCTGTCCAGCCAGCCGAAGATTCTGGTCATGGTGTCGATGACGGGGTTACCTGTCACCGGAATGTCATCTCTCATTGATGCTCCGGGTCGATGGCCTCCGGCCCATACTGCCAGCCGACCGACAACCGCACGAGAGCCATACTGCGGAGCAGCGACCGCGTCACCTGGGTGGACCCGATCACTCGGCGCGTCCCTAGCCACCGCTCTGTTCCCGCCTACCTGTGGACACTGGACTACGAATGGCCTATCGAGGTCGTGTGACTGCTTCGCGACATCGAGATCTCCCTTAGCCGGGCACCGCAAGCAGGCCGGCGACGGGGAAGCCGTACAGCACGGAAGTACAGCAACCCGGCCGTACAGAGGGGGACCAGCAGGCACGTCCAGGGACGTAGTCACGCCTGTGACCTGGCCAGGAGCGGGGGAGATGCACTGCTGTCCAGTATCTACGGACCACAGGGCTGATCTTCGACACGTCGGTCGCTGTCTGTCCAGTCGAGTCGTGGCCGAGGACGCCCGGTCGCTGCCATCCTCGAGAACATGCCGAAGTCCCCAGCTGGTGTCTTCTTCGTTCACTGGTTCGAGTTGTTCTGCCTCGCCACCGAGGCGCGCAACAAGGCGAACGAGATACAGGCCGCCAGCCCTGATGCATGGCCGCCCGAGGCGCTCAGCGCGATTCTCTTCTCAGCCCTGGCGGCTGAGGCGTTCATCAACGAGCTTGCGGAGGCCGCAGCGCGCGACGCTAACGGGCCGTGGATGACCGATCTCCCCGGCGTGGATCTGCTCCGCGATCTGGCCGAAACGCTCGACATGATTGAAGATGCACAGGGCAGCATCGGACTGAAGTACCACATGGCGAGCAAGATCTTGAGCGGGCGGACATTCGAGGCGAGCAAGGCCCCGTTCCAGGACTTCGACACTCTCGTAAAGCTGCGGAATGAGGTCGTCCACCCGCGCCACCGCGACCGCACCAGGGAAGGCGGCTACGTAGAGCCCGCCTCTCCCGCCATCCAGGACTTGCAGCAACGGGGCCTGACTACCACGAGGGGCAGGAAATCTGGCGATGTCTCAGGCG
>Ga0070708_100002588_pt1 | contig 14001 bp, 12 predicted proteins | sample KBSK5503metaG_FD_65469 | JGI IMG/M metagenome (GOLD analysis project Ga0070708, IMG submission 65469) | Corn, switchgrass and miscanthus rhizosphere microbial communities from Kellogg Biological Station, Michigan, USA - KBS K5-50-3 metaG | ecosystem: Host-associated > Plants > Roots >...
GGCCTCGCCCGGCACCACAAAGGGCTGCTCGATCAGAGTATCGCCCAGCTCGCCAAGCTCGCGGTCGAGATCGAGCACGGCGTACAGGAAGCGGAGGCGCTCGCCGCTTCCTCGGCGCAGATCCAACGCTTCGTGACGCAGGCGAAGGGCGTCGCCACGCAGACCAACATGCTAGCGCTCAACGCGGCGATCGAAGCGGCGCGGGCGGGACCGCAGGGACGCGGGTTCGCCGTCGTGGCGGACGAAGTGCGCAAGCTTGCCTCCGTCGCCGCCGCGGCGGCGACGGAGACCGCCGACACGGTGCGCGGCGTGCTCACCCGCGTGCAGGCCACCCGCGACCGGCTGCAGCGCCTCGCGCAATCCGGATCGGTGGCGCGGGAAGCGGCGCAGACGGCGGCGCAGGGACTCGCGACCGTCACCGGGGAAGCCGAAGCCAACGATGCCTGGAGCCAGGAGATCGCCACGTCGGCCGTCGAAGTGCGCCGTCTCGTCGACGAGATCGCCGGGCGGCTCAGCGCGGTGGCCGAGGGGACCGACGGTCTCCTCGCCTCGGCGCAGGAGATCGCCGCGTCGAGCGAGGAGCAGTCGGCGTCCACCGAAGAAATCGCGTCGTCCGCCAACCAGCTCGCCGAGGCCGCCGACCGCCTCCAGGGCGCCGTCAAGATGTTCCGCATCGTCGCCGATCAGCCCGACGAATCGCCGCTGCCCCCTCCCGCACCGCCGCCGACCCCCGCCCCGAGCGACGCGGTGGGTCCGCCTGCGCTGACCCCCGAAGTCGCGACCTGAGGTCAGGAGTCCGCGTGCGAGTGACCGTCCCCGCGAGCGCGGCCGTGTTGTCTGTGTTGCTGGCCGCTCCCGCCGGCGCGCAGCGGCCCGGCACGATCGAGCTCGGCGGATTCGTCCAGCTCACGCGCTACGACCCTTCGCTCATTCTCAGTGACGCGATTGGGGTCGGTGGGACGCTCGCGGTTTGGGTCGCGCGCGGGTTTGCTGCAGAAGGCTCGGCCGCCTACTCCGCTCCGAGCGCATCACCGACCGGGAGCGTCAAGCAGATCCCACTCCGGCTCCGCCTCACCTACGCCGTCCCCGTGGCGCCGACGAGCACCCTGCTCCTCGGGACCGGGTACGTCCACAACGCGGTGCGTGGGACGAGCACATGGGAAGACGGCGTGACCGGCCTGTTCGGCGCGCGCTTCGATCTCAACCCGCACGTTGCCGTGCGCGTGGGGGCGGTTGGCGATTACTTCCCCTCGCCCTTGAACGGAGGACCGGGCGCTCAGGACAACTGGAATTTCGCGCTGCAGGCGGGGTTCGATCTCCTGATCGGACGGCGCGGAGCGGGCACGCCGTCGCGGTTCCCCACGGCGCTCCCCACTCCGACGCCCGCGCCGCCCACGGGCGTTCGCGTCGCCGCACCGGTGCCCCCAGAAAAGGACTCGGACTCCGACGGGGTCCCCGATTCGCTCGACAGGTGTCTCGGCACGCCGCTCGGCGACAAGGTGGACGCCCACGGCTGCTCTCTGCCGAAGGACTCGGACGCGGACGGCGTCATCGATGCGAAGGACCAGTGCCCCGATACGCGGCCCGGGGTCAAGGTCGATGCGAACGGCTGCCCGATCGATTCCGACGGCGACGGCGTGGCGGACACCCTCGATCAATGCCCCAACACCGCCGCCGGCGACCTCGTGGACGCCAACGGCTGCTCGGTGACCAGGGACGCCGACGGCGACGGCGTGCTCGATTCGGGGGACCGCTGCCCGCGGACGCCGCCCGGTACGAAGGTGGATGCCCTGGGGTGTCCGGTGCTGTTCTCCGGTCCCTCGCGCACCCTGGTCCTGCCGGGAGTCACCTTCCAGACGGGAAGCGCGACGTTGACCGTTGCTTCGCTCGGGACGCTCGATCAGGTGGCGGCGAGCCTGCGGGCGTACCCCGATGTCCGCGTGGAAATCGCGGGCTACACCGACGATCAGGGCGCGCTGGCCGCCAACCGCCGGCTGTCGCAGGCGCGGGCCGATGCGGTGCGTGCCTATCTCATCCGGCGGGGCGTGCCGGGGACGCAGCTCGTCGCGCGCGGGTTCGGCTCCGCCAATCCGCTGGACTCCAACTCGACCCCGACCGGTCGCGCACGCAACCGTCGCGTGGAGCTGCACCGCCAAAGCTGACCTCCGGCCACACCGCGCGTGACCCCAGTCACGCACATTCGGGTGGCGACGTCCATGCTGTTGCGAGTGCGAGACATCCGCCTCACTCCGGGGTACCGCACGGGATCATTTCCCACTCGGAAAGGAGGCCGCCATGCACTTCCGCACCGTGGCGGTTGTCGCCTTGATGTCCGGATTCGCCGCATCGCTTCCGGCACAGAACGCCGGGACGATCGAGTTCGGCGGGTTCGGACGCTACACACGGTTCGATCATTCGTTGGCGCTCGACAACGCCTACGGGGCCGGCGGGTACCTCGGCGTATTTCTCGCACCGGGACTCGCAATCGAAGGAACGGGAGGCTACCTGCCGACCACCGGTCCCTTCATTCCCGACGGCACCCTGATTCCGCTGCGCGCCCAGCTCGTGTACGGGCGGCCGCTCGTCGGGAGCCTGGGCGTCATGATGGGCGCCGGGTACGTCCACAACGTCTACGGAAAGACCGCCAACTATTCCGATGACGGGGTCAGCGGATTGTTCGGGCTGCGCCTCGGATTGGGCAGCTCCTGGGCGATGCGGGTGGAGGCGGTAGAGGATTTCATTCCGTCACCTCAGAACCAGAGCATCGCGGTACCGAACAACTGGAATTTCTCGGTGCAGGCCGGTCTCTCCGCTCTGATCGGCAACAGCCATCCCAAGGACTCGGATCACGACGGTGTCGGCGACAAGTTCGACAACTGTCCCAATACGCCCCCGGGTGAATCGGTCGATGCCCATGGGTGTCCGCTGCCGAAGGATTCGGACGGCGACGGCGTGGTGGACAACCTCGACCGCTGCCCCAACACGCCGCCGGGCGATAGGGTGGATGCGCGCGGTTGCTCGCTCCCCAAGGACGCCGACGGAGACGGCGTGGCGGATAACCTCGACAAGTGCCCCAACACGCCGCCCGGCGTGAAGGTGGACGCCACGGGGTGTGAGCTCGATACCGACAAGGACGGGGTCCCCGACTCCGCCGACAAGTGCCCCAACACGCCGGCCGGCGACAAAGTGGACGCCACCGGCTGCCCCATCCCGAAAGACTCGGACGGGGACGGCGTGGTCGATTCGATGGACAAGTGCCCGGGCACGCCCGTCGGCGAAAAAGTCGACTCGATCGGGTGCCCGCAGCTCTTCACGGGTGTGACGCGCACGCTGGTGCTCGAGGGCGTGGTCTTCGAGCCCAACAGCACGGCGCTCACGGCCGGCGCGCGTGGCGCGCTCGACCGCGTGGCGATCGCGTTGACGGCGCACGCCGGTACGCAGGTGGAAATCGCCGGCTACACCGACAACCGCGGCAGCGCCGCCGCCAATCTCCGGCTCTCCAAAGCCCGGGCGGATGCGGTGCGGAGCTACCTCATTGAACGGCGTGTGTCACCGGAGCAGCTCACCGCGCGCGGCTACGGCGCGGACGATCCGGTGGATTCCAACGCCAGCGCGGTGGGACGCTCGAAGAATCGCAGGGTGGAGTTGCATAAGATGAACTGAAGCAACGATTGACTGAAGAAAGGATTGGAGGTTGGTGGAGGTGGTCGAAGTGGTACCTCCACCAACCTCCACCATTCTCCACCAACCTAGTTGTCAGCATCTCCGGCCACCACGACGATCACCGTTTCTATCGTCGCGACGGTCCGCTCGCCGGCCAGTACGTTGACTGTTCCGAAGCACATGTTGCGGCGACGCCGGACCGACCCTTTCAGGGTCACCGTCCGGTCGGTGGCGAACACCGGACTCTCGAAATCGGCACTGGCCTTGGCCATGCGCGGGCGTCCCCGGAGCCCCGCTTCCCATCCCCACAACGCCACCAGCTGTCCCGCGGCCTCGATGAGGAAACACCCCGGGAAGATCGGATCTCCGGGAAAGTGCATCGGGAACACCCAGTGCTCCGGACTGACGTCCATCTCGGCGGTGATGGAGGAGTCGTCGACCGCGGTCACGCGGTCGAGTTGCAGCATCTGGCCGACGGGGAGGAACGTCGCGCCGAGGGTGGCACGTTCGTAGTGGACGACGGTCACGCGCAGCTCCTGTGGTGGTGCACAGAATACGCCAGGCGACGGCCGGCGGATGTGCTGATCAGTTGGTGAAAGGGGAAATTTATCGGCCCCCGGGGGAGTCGGCCATGGGGAAACGACTTAGTCACCGAAGTGCGCGAGTCTCACTTCGAGGACATCAGGGAGCTGCTCGATACGGCGTCGCACCCCGTCTACCGGGGGCTGATCGACGGTGATCGCGGCCAGTGCCTGGCCCGGTCCGGCGTCGCGCGCCTGGTGCCAGCTGCCGATGTTGATCCCCGATTCGCCGAGCAGCGTGCCGACGCGGCCGATCACGCCCGGCACGTCGCGGTTCTTCACGACGAGCAACCAGCCCTCGGGGACGACGTCCACGTGGTAGTCGTCGATCCGGACCACGCGTCCCTGGTTCGACCCCACGAGCGCGCCGGCGACGCGGACCCGCGCTCCCGCCGCTTCCACCCGCACGTCGAGCGACGTTTCGAATCCCGGCTCGGCGGCGCCGGTGCGACGGGTCAGGCGAATGCCCCGCTCCTCGGCCAGCACCGTCGCGTTCACGAGACTCGCCGGTCCCGCGCCGATGGCCGTGAGGAGACCCTCGAGGGCCGCGATCAGCACCGGGCGCGTCGCTTCTTCGTCCTTGCCGCCGTAGGCGACTTCGAGAGCGGTCACGTCGGCGGCAATGAGCCCGCCGGCGAGCCTCCCGAGGCGACGCGCCAGGGCGAGCAACGGTGCGGTGCGCCGCAACACGTCCCCGCCGATTCCCGGGACGTTCACGGCCGTCGACAGATCGCCCGCGATGAGAGCGTCGCGCACCGCCGTGGCGATTTCGTGCGACACCCGGTCCTGGGCCTCGGCGGTGGAGGCGGCGAGGTGCGGCGTGAGCGTCACGCGCTCGAGCCCGCGCAGTGGAGAATCCTTGGGGAGCGGCTCCTGCGAAAAGACATCCACCGCCGCACCCGCGATTTGCTTCGCCTGTACCGCCGCGGCGAGCGCCGCCTCGTCCACCAGCTCGCCGCGGGCGGTATTGATCAGCACCGCGGTCTTCTTCATGAGCCCGAGGCGCTCGGCGTTGATCAGATGGCGTGTCTGGTCGCTCAGCGCGAGGTGCAGCGTGACCACGTCCGCGGTGGCGAGCAGCTGCTCGAGCGGAAGGATCTTGACCTGCAGATCGGCGGCGCGGTGGGGCGGGAGGAACGGATCGTGCGCGACCACCGTCATCCCGAACGCCCGCGCGATCTGAGAGACGTGGCCGCCGATGCGGCCCAGCCCGACGACGCCGAGCGTCTTGCCGCGCAGCTCCGTCCCCTCGTACTTCTTGCGATCCCACTCGCCGCGCCGCATCGATTCGGCGGCTTCGGGAATGTGCCGCACCAGCGAGAGCAGCAGGCCCATCGCGTGCTCGGCGGCGCTGACGGTGTTCGCTCCCGGCGCGTTCATCACGGCGATGCCCCGCCGCGTCGCGGCGGTCACGTCGATCGTGTCCACGCCGATCCCGGCACGCGCGATCACCCGCAGCTCGGGGGCGCGGTTCAATAAATCTGCGGTGACGCGCGTCTCGCTGCGCACGATCAGGGCCTGCGCGTGCTCGAGTGCGCGCTGCAGCTCCTCGCCCGGTTTGCCGGCGCAATTCACGACCTCGATCCCGGGCGTCCGGGCCAGCAGCTCGAGCCCGCCCGTGGCGAGACGGTCCGCCACGACCACGCGCAGCGTCACCGGATCGCGGCCTCCACCAGGGGGAGCAGCTCCTCGACACCGGCCACCGAATGATCGCCCATGTGGCCGATCCGGATCGTCGAGTCCTTGAGCGACCCGTATCCAGAGCCGATCGTCCAGCCCTGGGACTTGAGCTTGCCGACGACGTCCTTCGCGCTCTTGCCGTCCGGCAGCTTCAGGCACGAGACCGTCCAACTGTGCCGGCCGGCTTTCGGCAGATACTCGATGCCGCGCGCCTCGGCCCAGCGCTCGACGGTCTGACGCATCGCCTCGTGGCGGCGCCAGCGCGCCTCGATCCCTCCCTCCGCCGCGATGCGATCGAGCTGTCGATCGAGGGCGTAGAAGAGCGACAGCGCCGGCGTGTTGGTCGGCTGGTATTTCGCCATCGCCTGCTCGAAGCTCACCAGGTCGAAGTACAGCCCGCGGCCGGGGAGCGTTTTCGCCCGGGCGACCATCCGCTCCGACGCGATTCCCAGCGCCAGCCCCGGCGGGAGGGCGAGCGCCTTCTGCGATCCGGTGAACGTGAAATCGAAGCCCCATTGATCGGTTTCCACGGGGCTGCCGGCCATCGAGGTCACGGCATCGACAAGGAACAGGACGTCGTCGAACTCGCGCGTCACCGCGGCGAGCGCCGCAACGTCCTGCAGGACACCAGTCGACGTCTCGGAGTGGGCGACGGTGACGGCGTCGACCGGTGTGCGGCGCAGTGCGTCGCGCAGCATATCGGGCTCCACCGCCTGGCCCAGCGGCACGTCGAGCCGGATGCAATCTTTGCCGGCCGCGACCACGAGCTGCGCGAACCGCTCGCTGAACGCGCCGTTCACGAGCGAGAGGGCGCGTTTGCGCACGCCGTTGCGCACCGCCATCTCCATGAATCCGGTGGCGGAGTTCGAGCCGATCAGGACGATGCGGGAGGTGCGGGCGAGCGCCTGCAGCTGTGGGGCCATCTTCTGCAACAGCTGATCCATGGCACTCGAGCGGTGCGGGATCATCGGCTTGAGCTGTGCCGCGAGGACATCGGGGTGGACGTCGGTCGGACCCGGGAGGAAAAACCGGCCGAAGGCCGGCTTTGGTGGGGCGGTCACCGACGTCATGCCCCCGCCCGGACGAGCTGCTCCACCAGGCCTCCCATCACCACCTCGCTGGTCTTCACCAGTCGCACACCTTCCTCGCCCCATTCCTTGAGCATCTGCTCCGCCGCGTCGCGGTCGATCGGCTTCATTGCATCGGTCACGGCGAAGAGCCGGATGTTGGGACGGTGCCGCAGGAACCCCTCGATCGCATAGCGGTCGCACACGTCCAGAGCGACGCCGTAGAGGACCACGTCCTCCGGCGCCAGCGCGTCGACGACGGGGAGGACGTTGGGATTGGTGAATACGTCGAATTCGTGCTTGTGAAACAGGATGTCGCCGCGATGCGCCCGCACGCGCTCGGCGAGCCGCGCCGGATCCTCGCGCTCGGGCTCGATGACGAGCGGATCGCGCAGCGCGGTTTCGGGGATCTTCTTCTGGCCAGCGCTGCCGTGCATGCAGTGGGGCGGAAAGGTGTCCTTGAAGTTGGGCGACTGAGACAGCTCACGATGACCGGGGGCGTGATCGTCGGCGCTCGCCACGATGCGGATGCCATGGCCGTGGGCGTAATCGGTCAATCGCTTCAAATTGGGAATGATGTGCTCGGCGTCCGGCACATAGAGCAAGCCGTCGGCCTTCATGAAATCGTACTGGGTGTCTACGTCCCAGAAGATGACCCGCGCCATAACCCTGCTCCTCGGATGAGAAAAAAGACGGCGTCGGAATCTCTTGGGGGGATGCGGCCAGTGTCAACCGGATGCCTCACGGCGACACCATCCGCTGCATCCGGTAGACGACGGCGAAGCGGAACCGCTGCGCCAAGTTGCCCTGCATGATTCCGCGCGCCGTCCGCGCCGTTGCGCGCAGGCTCTCCGGTCCGCTGCCCGCCAGCCGATCGATCGCTCCCCGGCGCTCGCCGTCGATGCCGAAGGTCATCTCCTGCTGATCGAAGATCCAACCATAGCCGATGGCCCGCACGCAAGCGTCCCGAACGGGAAGCGGCTGGGCGGGGTTGCCGGCCCACCGTGCCAGGTCGACCACACTCGCGGGCGCCGCTCCGGCCATGTCGATCCATCGCTCGATCTGACGCAAGGCGCGCGCCTGCGCATCGAGCGTGGCCAGCCGCTCGGCGGCGCGAGCCGGCGGCAGGCCGGTGAGCGCTTGCAGGGCGGAATCGCGTGAGATCATGTCGGCCGCGTCACGCGCCAGGCCCGCGCCCGCGGTAAGCGGCTGCAGCTCGGGGCGTGCGTGGAGCGCGCCGGCCTTCGCGAGCAGGGCGGCCAGAACCACGCAAGCGCCGCGCCGGTCGCCCCGGCTCAGCCGTACGCGGACACCCGCCAGCAGCGCCCGTCCCCACGGCAGAGAGTCGACGTCCGTCCGGTCCCCGGACTCACGCGAACGTCGCAGCGTCACGGCCGCGCCGAGTCGCTCCCAGCGTTTGCGCGCAGGGCTGCCTGGCGGAAACGAATCCCCGAACCCCACCGGGGCCCCGAAGGTGTCGGCCGGAGCCCGTGGGGCCACGAGCCACGTTGACTCGGTGTCGCGGCAACGAAGGTCCTCCAGGGAGAAGGGCACGCCGACCCAAGTCGCGAAATCGAGTCGCGAGAGGGAATCGATCGCGGCAGCGGATTGGGCGGGAAACACGTACGGCTCGGGCCGCGGAGTTTCGAGCCCGAGGCGGTTCATGCTGAGCATGGCAATGACGACCACCACGACCAGCAGGCCCGCGCACCCGGCCGATACGAGGATGAGTTTCTTGTGAATCGACGACGACGGAGCGGTCACGCTAGTCCACGCGCTCCAGCCGTGGATTGGGCCGGAAGGCGCGGCCCACTTTGGCGCAGGGCTTGCCCTCGACCTGGACGATGTCGGCGGTGAAGTCGTAGCGGCCCTGGAACAGGCTCGACCCCACGCCGTACATGTCGACCGGCACGCCCTCGTCCTCAAACTGGCGGATCTTTTCCACCGTAAAGCCGCCCGAAACGACGATCTGCACCCGCTGGTATCCCTCGCGGTCGAGCGCCCGGCGCACGTTCCAGACGAGCTGCGGGTTGACGCCGGTCGGCTTGAAGTGACCCATCTGGGGCACGATGGAGGTGTCGACCAGCGTTTCCGAGGTGTCGAGTCGCACGCCATACAGCCGCTCGCCCATCGCCCGCGCCACGGCGAGCGAGGTGCCCACGCAGTCATTCTCGAAGTCGACGAGCGTGATCAGGCGGATTTCCGGGTCCATATACTCCGCGAATTTCACCGAGGCTTTCACGCTGTCGCCGCCATAGGCGGCGATCAGCGCGTGCGGCACGGTCCCGATCCCCTCGGAGCCCCACCACGAGGCCTGAGCGTCGGTCGACACGCCGATGGCGCCCGCGATGTGGGCGGCGTAGCCGTCGCCGGTCTGCACCAGCCAGTGGTCGTGGCGCGCCGGAAAGAACATCACCTGCTTCGGCTGTGCCGCTTCCACCACGCGTCGCGTGTTCGTCCCCACCCGGGTGCGGCGCGCCAGCACGCCGAGGTACAGCGTCTCGAGGTTGGCGAACGCGTCGTACGGACCCTCGATCAGGAGCACGGTCTCCCAGGGCACGATCTCGTCGCCGTCGTACAGAGCGCGCACCTCGAGCTCGCTCCACGATTCGGCGCACAGCTTGAGGATGGCGATCGCCTCGTCCGAGCCGCCGAGGTAGGCGTGCGACTTGCCGAACACCTGCATTGTCACGCGCCGGCGATGGTGGTCCTTGAGCAGCACCTCGCGCGCCCGCACGAAGTACTTGTCGGAGTAGTAGCCCTCGCGCATCCGGGCCACGGGGAGGTTGAAGATCGCCGGATCGAGGCGGGGCTTCTTGGGGCTAGGGCGGCTCACGGCAGCTCTTCGGTGACGTGGTAGCGCAGCGCGCGGCGCTGCATCCAGCGGACCGCCAACGCGTCGGCGAGCGAGCGGAAGACGCGATTCCACATGCCGTACTTCGTCTGGCCGGAGCGGCGCGGCCGGTGATGCACCGGCACCTCGGCGACGGTTCCGCCCTGCAGTTTGACCAGCGTGGGGAGAAACCGGTGCATGCCGTTGAACAACGGCAGGGCACGTACCGCCGGGGCGCGAAACGCCTTGAGCGAGCAGCCGGTGTCGCGAATGGTTTCCCGGTTCAACCGGTTGCGCACCGCGTTGGCGATCCGGCTCTGGACGAGCTTCCAGGAAGTGTCGTGCCGATCGACGCGGTAGCCGGCGACGGCCGTGGCGCCGCTCGCCGCCAGTGCGTCGACGAGCGCGGGGATGTCGGCGGGATCGTTCTGGCCGTCGGCGTCGAGCGTCACGATCACCGCCCCCCGAGCCGCCTGAAACCCCGCCGCGAACGCCGCGGTCTGCCCCGCGTTGGCCGCGAACGACACGAGGTGCAGGGACGGGTGCGCGCGCTTCAGCTCCTTCAACGCGTCGAGCGACCCGTCGGTAGAGCCGTCGTTCACCGCGACGATCTCGTAGCGGCGCCCCGACAGGGCCCGCTCGATCTCGCCAATCAACGGCGCCAGGTTGTCGCGCTCGTTGTACACGGGGATCACGAGCGAGAGGTCAACCGGGTCCGGCATGCGACAGCTCGGGGGCGTTCGGGTAGGTCTCGCGGATCCGGGCGAGGAGCGCGTCCGCCTTCGCGTCGTCGTGCTGCAGCGTACGATAGATCTCCGCCAGCCGGATCCCGATCAGGACCGCCTGATGCGGCTCGAGCGGCCCCTGGAGCATCCGCTCGTAGCGGGCCACCTGGTCCTCGATCGACTCCGGCATCCCCAAGCGATCATTATGGAAGAGCTCGGGGGCGTCGGGGTACTTGGCGCGCAGCCGTTCGAGCAGCGCGGCGGATTTCGCCTCGTCGAGCTGATGCGTCCGGTAGATCTCCGCGAGCCGGATCCCGATGAAGATTTCACGGTGCCGCTCGAGCGGCTGCGCCAGCATCCGCTCGAGGCGCGCCGTCTGGTCGTCGATCGTGTCTTGTGGAACGGGCAACGCCACGTTGCCGGTGAACTGGTTCCCGATGAAGCGCCCCAGATCCGCCAGGTTGTCGACGATCGTCGTGAGAAAGCTGTACGCCGCCCACATCGCGCCGGCGAATCCGACGATCGGCCAGTCGATCGAGCCGCTCGACCACCACGACAGCCCGGCCAACACCCAGGCCACCAGGGCCACACCGCCAACGATGCGCCGCAGCGCGGCGCGCGGATCTTCTGGCTCCCGAGGATCGACGCCGATCACGGCGGGAACGTAGGCCGACGCGCTGGCTTTCACAAGTTGACAGCCCTGTAGGCCGGAGCTAAAAACAGGCGTGCATCACGACGTGTCGCGCCGCGAGTTTCTGGCGTCCGCTGCCGGCGGCCTCGCCGCGGCCCGCGCGCTGGGCATATCGCATCCGATGCAGCCGCTGCGCCCCCTTCCCCGGCGCGCCTGGTCCACTACACCGGTCGTGATCTCGTCCGCCAACGGCTTGCGCGGCGTCCAGCGAGCGTACGACCTGATGGTCGGCGGGGCCGACCCGCTCGATGCCATTGTCGAAGGCGTGAAGATCCAGGAGCTCGATCCGACCGACCAGTCGGTCGGCTACGGCGGGTTGCCCAATGCCGACGGCGTCGTGCAGCTCGACGCCTCGTGCATGCACGGACCGATGAAGCGCGCGGGCGCGGTGGGGGCGCTCGAGGGAATCAAGACGGCATCCGAGGTCGTCAAGCTCATCCTCAAGTACACGCCCCACATCCTACTCGTCGGCGAAGGGGCGAAACGGTTCGCGCTGTCGTACGGCTTGAAGGAAGAGGATCTACTCACCGACGCGTCGCGGCAGGCGTGGCTCGAGTGGCGCGCCAACTCGAGCCCCACCGACAACTACCTCGACGTGCCGGCGCACACACCGATGGTCGTGCACCCACCGACTGGCACGATCAATTGCGACGCGGTGACCCCGGGCGGCGACATCGCGTCGATCACCACCACGGCCGGCCTGGCGTTCAAGATCCCTGGGCGCGTGGGCGACAGCGCCATCGTCGGGGCCGGCCAGTACTGCGACAACGACGTCGGCGCCGCCGGCTCCACAGGGCTCGGCGAAGCGAACATCATGATCGCGGGGGCATTCCTGACAGTCGAAGCGATGCGCCGCGGGATGAAGCCGACCGACGCGTGCCTCGAGACATTGAAACGCGCCGTACACCTGACGCCACCGCGGCTGCTTTCCCCGGAAGGCCGCCCGCGCTACCAGCTCGATTTCTACGCCGTCAACAAGCGGGGCGAGTTCGGCGCTGCGGCGCTGTACCACAGCCGCTTCGCAGTCCACGACGGCACGACCGCCCGCGTCGCCGATACCGCGCACCTGTACGACATGGACCAGCCATCCTGAGCGTGCGTCGCACCGCCGCCCTCATCATTGCCGTGGTCGGGGCGGGCCGCCTCGGGGCGCAGCAGGCCGAGGTGAAGCCCTATTGGGACTTCACGTACACGCCGTACGGCTATTACAGCTCGATCGACGGCTGGTGGATCGCGGGGTACGCGCGCGTCTACAGCCCGATCGGGTTCCGCGAGCGCCCCGAGCCGAACCGCGCCGCCATCACGTTGACGGGCGGGGCCAGCACCCAGGGGAGTTATCTCGTCGAACTCGACGCGCAGGCCCCCGCGCTGTGGGACGGGTGGCGCGTGGCCGTGACGCTCGACGCGCTGCGTGCCAACCGCCTCGGCTACTTCGGCATCGGCAACGACACGCGCTTCGATGCCGACAGCAACACGCCGTTCACCCCCTACTTCTATCGGGTGAGCCGCACCTCGGATCTCGCCCGGCTGACCCTGCAACGCCGCCTCATCGGACCGCTGCGCCTGCTCGCGGGGGGGACGCTGGAGCACACCTCCTTCCGCACCCTTCCCGGCGACGGCCTGTTCGTGCGCGACCGCGCCGCCGGCATCGCCGACGCGAGTCCCTGGAACGACGCCGCGCTGCGCGCCGGCCTCGTCGCCGACACCCGCGACAACGAAATCGATCCCCACACCGGCATCCTGGCCGAAGCGCTGATCGCCACGGCACAACGGTACAATCGCACCACCGTCGGCTTGCAGGCGTACGTGCACCCGGCGGAGCGGATCATGCTGGCGGGGCGGCTCGTGGGAGAGCGCATGAGCGGCGCCCCGAGCATCTCCGTGATGCAGGTAATCGAATCGTCGGCGCGTCCGTACGTCGGCGTGGGCGGGTACCGCAGTCTGCGCGGGTACTACGACTCGCGCTTCATCGGGCCGGACAAGCTGCTGGGCGGTCTGGAGGCGCGGTATGCCCTCCTGTATGCGCCGACGATCCTCGAGGTGAAACTGGTGGGATTCTACGACGTGGGCCGAGTGTTCGGCTCGGGGAATGCCTTCCAGCTCACCACGCGCGGACTGCATTCGAGCGCCGGCGGCGAGCTGATGATCCGCTTCGGCCGCAACGGCGTGCTCGTAGCGGGAGCCGGATTTGGATCAGACGGGCATCAGTTTTTGTTTGGCAGCTCGTGGAGCTACTGAACGATACATCAGACATCAGACTTCCCGAATCTCCACTCCCCGCTTCTTCAGCTCCGCGACATACGCATCGAACGGCACCGCCTCGTCGGGCGTCTGGACGCCACGGACCGTCACCCGGCCATCCGCCTGCATCAGGCCGGTGATCGAGAGCGAATAGCCGGTCGTCCGCATCATGGCGCTTAGCCCTCGCGCCTCGTCGTAGTAGTCGAGCAGCTCCCACGACGCGCGTTTCCCGTTGCTGCTCCGGACGTCGACCCGCAGGGCGACCAGGTCGCGTCCCGTGGGCTTGTTGAGCTTGGGCGAGACGGCCGCGATGAAGGCATCGCGCGGCACGATCTCCTTCCCTTTCACCTTCATGGGCGTGAGGTCGAGCAGCCCGAGCTCGCGAATCGGGCGCATGATCGCCATGTGGCCCGGATAGCGCAGCGTCTTGTATTCCATCGTGCGTACGCGTCCTTCGTAGGCCCACGGCAGGGTCGAGATGCCGCCGCCGGTGTGGAACGCCTCGAGCGTGCCGACAGGC
>Ga0070708_100002590_pt1 | contig 13983 bp, 10 predicted proteins | sample KBSK5503metaG_FD_65469 | JGI IMG/M metagenome (GOLD analysis project Ga0070708, IMG submission 65469) | Corn, switchgrass and miscanthus rhizosphere microbial communities from Kellogg Biological Station, Michigan, USA - KBS K5-50-3 metaG | ecosystem: Host-associated > Plants > Roots >...
CCTTGGCCTTGTCGAGGAGATACAGCGATCGGCTCTTGTCGAAGAGCGGCGTACCTGGCGAGTTGAGGTATTTCGGGCCGGTGTCGCGGCCGCCCTCGCCCTCGGCGCCCAGGATCCGGCCACCCATGCCAGTCGCGGCGCCGTTCTGGTCGCGGATCGGGAACAGGACGCGGCCGCGGAACTTGTCGATGACGCCGACGCCCCGCGACGAGGAGCGCGCCGGCGAGGACAGGCCCACCTCGACGAGCTCGTCCGGCTTGATCCCGCGCTGCTCGATCAGCTTGCGGCTCATCGAGTCCCAGCCCTCGGGCGACCAGCCGAGCTGGAACGTCTCGATGGTCTGGTCCGTGAAGCCACGGCCGCGCAGGTACTCGAGTGCCGGCGCGCCGAGCGTCGTGGAGGTCAGGACCTGGTGGTAGAACGCGATGGCCGTCTCGAGCACGTCACGCAGTCGACCCCGATGTGCGTCCTCGCGCTTCGTCCGCTCGTCGATCTCCACTCCGGCCTTCGCCGCGAGGGTGCGTAGCGCGTCCGGGAACGACACGCCGTCGCGCTGCATGACGAACGAGAACACGTCACCACCGAGGCCGCAGCCGAAGCACTTCCAGGAGTCGCGGTTCGGGGTGACCGTGAACGACGGTGTCTTCTCACCGTGGAACGGGCACAGTCCCTTGAATGTCGTGCCCGCCTTCTTCAGCTGCACCGTCTCGCCGACCACGTCGACGATGTTCAGCCGGCTCTTGACCTCTGCCGCAATCCCGCCTGCCGTCTTCCTCGACCTCCGAATTCCCGCTGCCGCCGGGCCCCGCGCCCGTCGCTCGCTACGTCCGGGAACACGATCCGGTTCCTGCACGTTCCGTCGCGCTCGACCCGCGACCCGCCGAACATGACTGAAGGCCTGTCAAGACTTGACAAGCCATCTGAGGAGAATTCTACCCCTATGAACCCCTCCTGGCAAGGGGTTTGTCAATACCCTGGGGGAGTATCGGAGATCGGTCCGGGCGTCGGCTCGACGCATGTGGTCCTCGCGAAGAGCAAGGAGATTGCAAGACCCGGGCGGCCGGGCTTCGCTCCAGCGCATGGCGCCAAACGCGAACGTTCCAGCTGCTGATCGGTTCCGGACCGGACGTCGCCGTCAAGCGCCTCGCGGGAGAACACGATGGTGCGACGTGCGTTGGTCGTGGCTGCGACCAGCTTGCTCCTGTCCAGCTTTCTCGTCATGGACGCGATCGCCCGCGTGCCGAGCGCGCCCGGCTACGCGGTCGTGACGGTTGGTGCCTACGGTGGAGAGCCGTCGATCGCCTCCGACGCGAATGGCCGGCTCTACGTCGCGACACCCGAGGGCGGCACCATCACGTACCTCTCGGCCGACAAGGGCAGGAGCTGGACGCAGGTCACGACGGCCGACCCGAGCAGCGGCGATGACTGCCTCGCGACGGACCAGGCGAACGCCGTCTACCTCTGCAACCTCGCCGGCAGCGAGGGCGTCGCACCGCTCCAGGCCGACGTCTGGAAGTCGACGAATCAGGGCGCCAGCTGGACGCACGGCGAGGGGGCGCTGCCGCAGTGCGCGACGAGCTGCTCGCCGTTCGGGGTTGACCGCGATTGGGTCGCCGCATCGATCCTGTCGGGCAAGAGCACCTCGAAGGCCGAAGTCGTGCTCATGTACCACGACTTCTATGGCCCGAGCCAGATCTGGGTGAATATCTCGCACGATGGCGGCGCGACCTTCGGTCTGCCCGTCGAGGTCCTCGCCCAGCCCTCGGTCACCCCAGGAGCGGTCACGGGTACGCTCGTTGCCCAGGGATACACGTTCTGCAACACCGTGCCGGCGGGCGTGGCGATCGTCCCGCCCGGGCAGCCCCACGCCGGCCGGATCATCGTCGGCTGGATCGCCGCCGACGTACCCCAGAACACGACCGGCTGCAACGTCACGATGGCCCAGGCGTTCCACACGGTCTGGATCTCGTACTCCGACGACGCCGGCCAGACCTGGACCCCGCAGCAGGCGTTCGACGCCGGCATCGGCCATGACACGTCGACCCCGTTCGCCGCGTTCACGATCGATCGACGGGGCAACCCGTATTTCGCCTTCGACACCACATTGCGTGCGAATCCCGCGACGTGTGCAGCCGAATCGACGGCCGGGACGGTTCAGTCCGATCCGTCCTGTGAGTACGACCAGTACGTCGTCTGGTCGAACGATGGCGGTGCCACGTGGGACGGCGGTGGCGGGCTCATCCCAGGGAGCGCCGCCCAGGCCTACCGTGTCAACCCGCCAACCGAGACCGGAACCCACTTCTTCCCGGCGATCGCCGCCGGCAACCCAGGCCAGGTCGACGTGGCCTACCTCCGAACCACGGAGATACTGCCCACCGATCCTCTCGGCAAAGCGGATCCTGGCGGGTGCGCCGGACCCGACGCCATCGGCAACCCGCCGACCTTCCCACCGGCATGCCCGTGGAACCTGTACGCGGCGCAGTCGCTCAACCTCGCGAACGGCCCGTCCGGCGCGACATGGGCGGTGAGTCAGATCACGACGACGCCGATTCACGTCGGTGACATTTGCAACCTCGGGATCTTCTGCGTCGCGCCAGCCTCGAACCGAAATCTCCTCGACTTCATAATGGAGACGCTCGACAATCGGGGCTGCGCCCACGTGGCTTATGCCGATGACAACACAGTGAACACGCTCCGGGTGGCCAACCAGTCCAGCGGACCGTGCCTCTGACCTGCCGCTGATCTGCGGCCGTCGAACCGCAGCCCGCTCAGTCAGGCGGTGGGACGCTGGCGGTCAGCGACAGCGTCGCGACGAGACGCTCCCCGGAAGCGAGAACGCGAACGCCTGCGAAGCGCCGCCTGCCGGGCGGGAGGGCGAACGCGTTAGGTGGCGCCGTGAGCGGCTCCACGCAGAAGCTCCCCGGCGGCGTGTAGACGACGAGTGGCGCCGGTGCCGGCTCGAAGTCGATCCGCAGCTCGAGGTCCGGCCAGGTGATCACGGCGGGTGAGGTTGCGTCGAGATGGGCCAGGTCGAGGCGCCGGCTGCCGAGGCGTGGTCCGGCGCGGAGATCCGTTCGGCCGCGGACCGGCGCCGATGCCCCGGTCGGAATCATGCCCTGGACCAGCTGGTAGCTCCGGGCATCGACGCGGAGGCGTGGGTCGCCCCGGCGCAGGAACCAGGGATGCCAGCCGAGCGCCGCGGGCATGGCCTCGTCGGCCTCGATCTCGGCCTCGAGGCGAACGCCGTCGGATGCGACCGAGACTCGTTGCCGGACCCGGCCGCCCATCGGCCACTCGTCCCGCGGCAGCTCGATCGAGAGCGTCGCCCTGTCCGGGGCGACCGCGTCGACGGTCCACGCCCGGTTCCAGGTCAGGCCGTGGATCGCGTGCCGCCCGTGCGTGCGACGCAGCTGGATCTGACTACCCCGCCAGGCGAACCGGCCGTTCGCGAGCCGGCCCGGCCAGGGCGCCATGAGGAAGCACCCCCAATGGATCGATCGGTCGTCGTCGGACGGCGGTCCCACGAGCAATTCCTGCCCGCCGATCATCCACGAGGCGAGACGGCCGCCTCGCGCGGGGTCCAGCTGGACCCGGTTGGAACCGGCGTCGAGGGCGATCACGACGGTCTAGTATCGGCCGTCGACACCCGCGGCACCCGGAGGATTGCGCGATGGCCGACACGTTCTTCGCAGAGGTGCCGGGGCGCATCCCGTTCGGCGGCGCCGACTCGGACGAGCCCCTCGCCTACACCGTCTACGAGCCCGACCGGCCCGTTCTCGGCAAGCGCATGGAGGACCACCTCCGGATCGCCGTTTGCCTGTGGCATTCGTTCGCCTGGCCGGGCATCGACATGTTCGGGATGGGGACGCTCGACCGGCCCTGGCTTGCTCCCGGCCTCGACCCGCTCGAGGCGGCCCGGATGAAGCTCGACTCGGCGTTCGAGTTCCTCGACAAGCTGGGCATCCCCTACTTCTGCTTCCACGACCGCGACGTAGCGCCAGAGCAGGGTTCCTGGAAGGCCACGATCGAGCTGTTCGATGGAGTGGTCGACCTGATCCAGGGCCACATGGGGCGAACCGGGCTCAAGCTGCTGTGGGGCACGGCCAACCTGTTCGGCGTCCCGCGCTACATGGCAGGCGCGGCCACCAACCCGGACCCCGAGGTGTTCGCGTACGCGGCGGCGCAGGTCAAGCACATGCTCGACGTCACGAACAGCCTCGGCGGGCAGAACTACGTGCTGTGGGGCGGCCGCGAGGGCTACGACACGCTGCTCAACACGGACCTCGCACGGGAGGGCCGCCAGCTCGCCCGGTTCCTGGCGATGGTCGCCGAGCACAAGCACCGGATCGGGTTCAAGGGCGCGCTGCTCATCGAGCCGAAGCCCCACGAACCGGCCAAGCACCAGTACGACTACGACGCGGCCACCGTGCACGGCTTCCTGGTTCGAAACGGGTTGGAGGGCGAGTACAAGCTCAACCTCGAGGCCAACCACGCGACCCTGTCGGGCCACAGCTTCCACCACGAGGTCGCCTACGCGGTGGGCCACGGGATGCTCGGCAGCATCGACGCGAACCGGGGCGACTACCAGAACGGCTGGGACACGGACCAGTTCCCGAACTCAGTCGACGAGCTGTCCCTCGCCGTCTACGAGATCCTCAAGGGCGGCGGGCTCACGACCGGCGGCTTCAACTTCGACGCCAAGCTGCGCCGCCAGAGCATCGACCGGCTCGACCTGTTCCACGCCCACATCAGCGGCATCGACACGCTCGCCCGATCCCTGCTCGTCGCGGCCGACATGGTCGAGGGACGTACGCTGCAGGACCGGCTCGAGGCGCGCTACGCGGGCTGGGACGGGCCGCTGGGCAAGGGCATCCTCGACGGGAGCATGTCGATGGAGCAGCTGGCGGGCAAGGTCGCCACCGGCGAGATCGACCCGGCGCCGGCTTCCGGAAGCCAGGAGCTGCTCGAGGGCCTGGTCAACCGCCGGATCTGGCAGGTCGATCGCCGCCGCTGACGGCGACGCGGCCTCAGCATCCGGCAATGGCGCACATCCTCGGCATCGATACGTCGACGACCGCGACCAAGGCGGTCCTGATCGACGAGGCCGGATCGGTCGTCGGCATCGGTTCGGCGGAGTACGGCTTCGACGCCCCGCAACCGCTGTGGAGCGAGCAGGAGCCGAGCCTGTGGTGGGACGGCACGGTCGGCGCCATAGGGTCCGTGCTCCGGGTGACCGGTGTCGCGCCTGAATCGATCGCGGCGATCGGGCTCACCGGGCAGATGCACGGTCTCGTGCTCCTCGATGCGGCCGACCGCGTCCTCCGTCCGGCGATCCTGTGGAACGACCAGCGGACGGCCCACGCATGCGAGGAGATCCGCGAGGCGGTCGGCGCGGAGCGATTGATCGAGATCACCGGCAACGATGCGGTCACCGGGCTGACCGCGCCCAAGCTCGTGTGGGTCCGGGATCACGAGCCGGACGTGTGGCGGCGAACGGCCCACGTGCTGCTGCCCAAGGACTACGTCCGCCTCGAGCTGACCGGCGATCACGCCCTCGACAAGGCCGACGGCGCGGGCACGCTCCTGTTCGATCTCGCCGCCCGCGACTGGTCCACCGAGGTCACCGAAGCGTTGCGAATCCCGCGGGAGTGGCTCCCGCCCACGCACGAGGGACCGCTGGTGACCGGGAAGGTGACCGAACGCGCAGCTGCCGCCACGGGACTCCGCGCCGGCACCCCGGTGGTGGCGGGTGGCGGAGACCAGTCCGCCAATGGCGTGGGTGTCGGTGCCGTGGCCCCGGGGACCGTGGCACTGTCGCTGGGCACCTCCGGCGTCATCTTCGCGGCGACCGACGCTCCGCTGTTCGACGCGCGCGGCCGCGTGCACGCGTTCTGCCACGCGCTCCCCGGCCGGTGGCACCTGATGTCGGTCATGCTCTCTGCCGCGGGCAGCCTGCGCTGGTTCCGCGACACGCTCGCGCCCGACGAGCCGTTCGACCAGCTCGTCGCCACCGCGGCGTCCGTGCCCGCCGGGAGCGAAGGCGTGGCCTTCCTCCCCTACCTCAGCGGCGAGCGGAGCCCGCACCCCGACCCGCTGGCGCGCGGCGCGTTCGTCGGGCTGAACCTGGGCCACGGGCGCGCACACCTGTTGCGGGCGGTGCTGGAGGGTGTGGCCTTCGGGCTGCGCGACGGCCTCGACCTGATGCTCGAGGCCGGGATGCCCGCGCCCAGCCAGGTCCGCGCCTCCGGTGGCGGGATCGCGAGCCCGCTGTGGCGGCAGATCCTGGCCGATGTCCTGGAAACCGAGATCGCGACGGTCAACACCACCGAGGGCGCGGCCTACGGCGCCGCCCTGCTCGCCACTGAGGCGGCGGGCTGGTTCCCGGACGTCGAGGCGGCGGTCGGCGCGCTCGTCAGGGCGACAGCGGTCGCGTCACCCGGGCCCGACGCGGCGAGGTACCGCGAGGCCCACGCCACGTTCCGGGACCTGTACCCGGCGCTGCGGCCGTTCTTCCACCGCCCCTGACAGCCGGCCCGCATGAGGGCCCGCGCTGACCCGGGCCAGGGTCGGCGCCGCCTGGCTAGGCGTGCAGCTGCGCCTTGTCCTGCTCCGTGAGCTTCGTCGGCGGCTTGCCCAGGATGATCATGCCCAGGATCTCGTCGGCCGTGACGTCGTCCTTGTTCACCGTGTCGACGAGCCTGCCGTGGTACATGACCGAGACCCGCTCGGACAGGTCGAACACGTCGTGGATGTCGTGGCTCACGAGGAAGATGCCGATGCCTTCCTTCTTGAGCTGCCGAATGAGGTCGCGGACCTGGGCCGTCTCGGCCGGTCCGAGCGCGGCGGTCGGCTCGTCCATGATCAGGGCCCGGGCATTGAACTGGATCGCCCGACCGATCGCGACCGCCTGCCGCTGGCCGCCGGAGAGGCGCAGCACCGGGCTCTTGAAGTTCTTGAAGTTCGGATTCAGGCGGGTGATGACCTTGCGGCTCGCGTCCTCCATCGCAGCGTCGTCGAGCTGGCCCCGGCTGAGCAGCTCGCGACCGAGGAACACGTTCGCCGGCGCGTCGAGGTTGTCGGCCAGCGCGAGGGTCTGGTAGATCGTCTCGATGCCCAGGGCCTTGGCATCACGTGGATTGGCAATCGTGGCGAGCTTGCCATCGACATAGATCTCGCCGGCGTCTGCCGGTCGGGCACCGGAAAGCGTGCGCATCAGCGTCGACTTGCCGGCGCCGTTGCCGCCGACGAGCCCGACCACCTCGCCCGGGAACAGGTCGATCGAGACGTCCTGGACGGCTTTGACGCCGCCGAAGGAGACGCTGATGCCGCGCATCTGCACGAGCGGCGTCGTCGCGGGAGCGGGACTCGGCGCCGTCTCCGGGGCCGGCTGTGGCATGGCCATCGTGCTCACCCAGACTTTCTGCGCAGGAGGGTGTCGAGGCCGACCGCCGCGACGAGGACGACGCCCACCACGATGTCCTGGGTCGGCGAGTCGACGAGCAACAGCACCATCCCGGAGCGCAGCGACTGCATGACGACCGCACCGAGGATGGCGCCAGGGATGGTCCCGATGCCGCCGGCGAAGGACGTCCCGCCGATGACCGCGGCCGAGATGACGTCGAGCTCGTTCTGCGTCCCGAGGTTGGTCACCGCGCCGTTCAGGCGTGCGGTTTGCACCGCGGCGCTGACCGCGGCGAGCACGCCCATGAGCGCGAACGTCTTGAGGATGGTCCGCTTGACGTTGATGCCGCCGAGGGCCGCCGCGTCGGGGTTGCCGCCGATGGCGAAGACATAGCGGCCGAACTGCCGGCGCGTTGCCAGGAACGTCACGACGATGCCGACGATGAGCAGGACGAGCACCGGGATGGCGACGCCGGTTGCGAAGCCGCCGGGCGGAACCGGGATGCCACGCTCCTTGGCGACCGCGTCAGCGACGTTCGGCGGGAGCGGGTAGCTGATCGCGACGGCGACCGCCCCGAGCGCGGCGGCGCAGCCGAGGACGCCGACGGCCACCTCGGCCCAGAGCGGCCGCGTGGGGAAGCCATAGCGGCGCTTGCGCCGGCGCGCGCCGATGAGCGACAGGACGATGGCCGCACAGGCGAGGGCGCCGAGCGCCCAGCTGGCGATGTCACCGAGCGCCCCGACCCTGGTGCCGACCGTGCCACCGCCAAGCATCTGAAACGTCTGATCGAGCGGGGCGATCGTCTGGCCCTGCGCGTACCGGAAGATGAGGCCGCGCCAGACGAGCAGCCCTCCAAGGGTGACGATGAACGACGGGACGCCGCCGTAGGCGACGATGAAGCCCTGGATCGAGCCGATGAGGGCGCCAAGCCCAATTCCGACAATGATCGTGACGATCCAGATCCACGGTTGCGGCTGGTCGCCCACGAGCTGTGGCAGCCAAACCGCCTGGAGCATCGCCATCGTGTAGCCGAGGAACGCGAGCATCGAGCCCACGGACAGGTCGATGTTCCGGGACACGATGATCATGACCATGCCCGTCGCCATGATCGCGATCGAGGCGCTCTGGACGGACAGGTTCCACAGGTTGCGGGCGGTCAGGAACGTGCCGTGGCCGGCGATATTGAACCCAAACCAGATGATGACCAGCGCGCCGATCATGCCGATCAGCCGGGTATCCACCTCGAGCATGCCCAGGCGCGCCCGTGCCGGGGCCAGGGCATTGCGAACGGCGTCCGTCGTACGGCGAATGAACGAGGCCGGCTGGCCCTCGGTCGTTGCCTGGCCCGCGGACTCGGAGAACCCCATGGTCCCTCGCTCTGGGTGAGGTGCGCCGGCGACGGCGCCGCGATGCGCCCGAATGGAGTGCGCCCTGCCCCGCGAGGTGCGGAGGCAGGGCGCTTCAGATCACGCGATGACGAGGTCTGTCAGCAGCCGCTGACGGATCCGGCGGTGACGCCCTTGCAAAGTGCGTCCTTCGTGATCCAGCCCGCGTCGAGGACGTCCTTGAGGTTGTCCTTGGTGATCGCGTCCGGAGTCAGGAAGATCGAGCTGACGGAGTTGCCGCCCGGCGTGGTGAACGCGGCAGCGCCGCTCACCTTGCTCGCGTCGGGGTTGCTGCACAGCGCCACGGCCGCCTCACCGGCCGCCTTGCCGAGCAGTCGAGCGTCTTTCCAGACGTCGACGGTCTGCGTGCCGAGCGCGACGCGGTTGAGCGCAGCGAGGTCACCGTCCTGGCCCGACACCGGCACCTTGCCGGCGAGACCCTGGGCCGTGAGGGCCGCGATCGCGCCACCGGCCATGCCGTCGTTCTCGACGAAGGCGATGTCGATGGCGTTGCTGTTGGCGGTCAGGAAGCCTTCCATCTCCGTCTGGGCCTTCGCGGGGTCCCAGTTGTCGGTGTAGGTCTCGCCGACGTTCTTGAGCTTGTCACTGCTGGCACCGGCCGCCGGGAGGCCAGCGTCGACCATGCCGGCGCGGAGGAAGTCCGCGTTGGCGTCGGCCTTGTTGCCCTTGATGACGACGTAGTTGCCCGAATCCTTGACCTTCAGGAGGGCCTCGGCCTCGAGCTTGCCGACGAGCTGGTTATTGAACGTGATGTACAGGACCTTCGGGTCCTCGATCAGGCGGTCGTACGCGATGACCGGCACGTTGGCCGCCAGCGCCGCCGTGACCGCCGACTTGATGGCCGTGCCGTCCTGCGCGAGGATGATCACGACCTTCGCGCCGCCTGAGATCAGGGTCGCGACGTTCGAGGTCTGGGTCTCTGCGGACGACTTCGCGTCGTTCGACACGTAGGTCCCATTGCCGGCCGCGATCGCGGCCTTGATCGCCGGTTCATCCCACTTCGCCCAGCGCTCTTCCTGGTAGTTGTTCCACGACACGCCGATGGTGCAGCCCGTCGCGCCGCCGCCGCCACCACCGGTGGCCACGGGGCCTGTCGTTGCGGTCCCGCCTCCACCACAGGCCGCGAAGGCCATCGTGGCAGCAGCCGCCAACGCCAGAAGCCGTTTGTGCATCTCTCTCCTCCACATCGATGCCATGACTGGTTCGTTCAGTGCGGCCGTCAGGCTATCACTCTCCTCTCGGCGTCTTGCATGCGCGTTGCGCAGGTCTCGGCCGGCCCGGACGTGCCCGATACGCGGCTTCATGCGCCGGCCGCGGTGGCGAGCTGGGCACGGGGTCCGAGCCAGCCTGCTGGATCGGCGAGGAACGGCTCCAGGGCGAGCTCGGCCGCGCCGAAAAGTGGGGCGTCGATGCCGAGATCTGCCGGAGCGACGCGGACCAGCCCTCGCGGTCCTCTGAGCGCCATCCGATCCAGCTCTCGATCGAGCGCCCGATCGATGAACGGGAAAGCCCGGGCGAACAGGCCGCCCAGGACGATCACGCGTGGATTCAGCAGGTTGACCATGCCGGCCAGGCCGATCCCCAGCCAGCGTCCGATCTCCGTGAGTGCATCGAGCGCCGGCTCGTCGCCGGCCGCCGCGGCCGCGAGGACGGCCTCCACCTCGTCGAAACCGCCGTCCTCCGCCCGGCCCGCGAGCCGCAGCAGGGCTCGCTCGCCGATCTCGGTCTCCCAGCAGCCCACCGAGCCACAGTGGCAGCCCCGGCCGTTCGGGTTGACCGGCATGTGCCCGACCTCGCCGGCGAACCCCGCGACACCGGTAAGTGGCTGGCCGTCGACGATGATCCCGCCGCCGACGCCCACCTCGCCGTTGATGAAGAGCAGGTCATCCGCGCCGCGGGCCGCACCCCGCCGGAGCTCGGCAATCGCGCCGAGGTCCGCGTCGTTCCCGACGTGGACGGGACGGTTCGTCCGCAGCCCCGCGGCGATCCGCGTCGCGAGCGGCACGTCGCGCCAGCCCAGGTTCGGGGCAGTCAGGACCATCCCGTCCGAGCGACGCACCACTCCCGCGACAGCGACCCCGATTCCGATTGGTCGGTCGTCGGGCGGCAGGGGAAGCGTTTTCACGAGGCCGGCGAGGTCGGCGACGATCTCGTCGACCGTCACGTGCTCGCGAGGTCGGGGCATGCGGGCGTGCGCCAGCACCTCCCCGCCGAGGCCGACGAGCGCCGCCGCGAGCGAGTCCACGTTCGCCTCGAGGGCGAGGACCATGATCTCGTCGGACCGCGGGCGGACGAGCGCCGAGGGCCGGCCGGGCGCGCCGTCCCGTGAGCCCCGCTCTTCGACCAGGAGGTCGCCCGCGACGAGCTCACCGATGAGGGCGCGGATCGCGGTCCGGGTCAGGCCGGTGCGCGCGACCAGCTCGGACCGGGACTGCGGGCCGCGCAGGTGCAGCTCCCGAACGATGGCGGCGAGGTTTGCCCGGCGCACCGTTTCGCTCCGCTGGCCCATGGGTTCCGCGGTCAACACGCGCTCAACACCTGCACGACAAGTCGCTCGGCGACGGGCATCCGCACTCCTCGTGGCTGCGGCGCCGGGGGTTTGTGCTCCTGTCTTCCAAACCGCCGGTGGTAGGCTCATACATCGCCCCCGCCGATGTCAAGATGTGGCGTGCTGGGCTCCACCCACGGCCTCGGAGGATCGGCATTGGGTGCACGTCGCGGATGAGCGGGCGCAGGCTCCGCTGGGGCGTCATGTCGACCGCAGACATCGCGCAGAAGAAGTGGATTCCGGGCGTGCGGCGAGCTCCCGAACAGCGCGGCGAGGTCGTCGCGATCGCCTCTCGGGATGGCGATGCGGCACGGCGCGTCGCGGCCGAGCTCGCGATCTTGCGGGCGCACGACTCGTACGAGGCGCTCCTTGCCGACCCCGAGGTCGACGCGGTCTACATCCCGCTCCCCAACCACCTGCATCTCGATTGGACGCTGGCCGCGGCGCGGGCCGGGAAGCACGTGCTGTGCGAGAAGCCCCTGGCGTTGAGCGCCGCGGACGCGGAGCGAATGGTCGCGGCCTGTTCGGAGGCCGGGGTGACCCTGATGGAGGCGTTCATGTACCGCCTCCATCCATCCTGGGCTGCGGTGCGGGAGCTGATCCGTGCTGGCCGGATCGGGCGGCTCCAGTCGGTCCAGAGCTGGTTCTCGTACTACAACGACGACCCGCGGAACATCCGCAACATCGCGGACGCGGGCGGCGGCGCCCTGCTCGATATCGGCTGCTACTGCATCAACCTGTCCCGGATGCTGTTCGGCGCCGAGCCGGAGCGCGTCGAGGCGGCGATCCTGCGCGATCCGGACATGGAGATCGACGTGCTGACGTCCGGGCTGCTGGTGTTCCCGGGTGGCGGCACCGCGACGTTCACCTGCTCGACCCGATCCGAATCCGACCAGCGCGTCCACATCTACGGCACCGACGGGCGCATCTCCATCGGCATCCCGTTCAACGTCCCGCCTGACCGTGCGACCCAGATCTTCCTGACCCACGGCGGCGACGCGCCCGTCGCGCCCGACACCGAGACGATCACGTTCCCCATCGCCGATCCGTACGGCGTCGAGGCCGACGCGTTTGCCGCCGCGGTCCTGGACGGCGCGCCGGTCCCGATTCCCGCGGAGGACGCGGTCGCCAACCTGCGGGTCATCGAGCGGGTGTTCGCCGCGGCCGATGGCGCGGACGCGGCGGGCGTCCCCGCATGACCGTCGCCGGTCCCACTGCCCCCGCGCTCCGACCGGTCGAGCTGCCCGATTTCGGCGCCGCCATCGAGCGTCCCGCGATCGCGCCGGCCGTCCACGCCGCTCGGCTCAAGCGACTCCGCGAGCGCGCCGCCGAGCGCGGCTACGACACGCTCGTCCTGTATGCCGACCGCGAGCACAGCGCGAACCTCGCCTGGCTCACCGGCTTCGACCCGCGCTTCGAGGAGGCGATCCTCGTCGTGCGGCCCACGGGCACGCCGACGGTGCTCGTCGGCAACGAGTGCTGGGGCATCGCCGGCGACGCGCCACTCCCGATGGAGCGCGTCCTCCACCAGGACCTGAGCCTGCCCAGCCAGCCGCGCGACCGCTCCCGACCGCTCGCGGAGGACCTCCGGGCGGCGGGCGTCCAGCATGGCGCGCGGGTGGGCGCGATCGGCTGGAAACCCTTCGCCGACCGAACGTGGCTGGACGTGCCCGCCTACCTCGCGGACACGCTGCGGGCCGTGGTCGGCGACAGCGTCGGGGCGGTCGAGAATGCAGTCGACCTGCTGATCGACGCGGGGACCGGCCTCCGCGTCGCCAATGAGGTCGACCAGCTCGCGGCGTTTGAGGCCGCCGCGTCCCGCACCTCGAGCGGCGTCCGGGACCTGATCCGCGGGCTCCGACCGGGCCTGCGCGAGCGCGAGGTGGTCGCTCTGCTCGGGTGGGACGGCTCCCCGCTGTCATGTCACCTGATGCTCACCGCGGGCCCGCGCGCCAGGTTCGGGCTGTACAGCCCGGGCGACCGGGCCATTGAGCGAGGCGATCCGTTCACCACCGCCTTCGGCATCTGGGGCGCGCTGAACTGCCGCGCGGGCTGGGTCGTCGAGGATGCCGCAGGGCTGGAGCCCGGGATTCGCGACTACGTCGAGCGACTCGTCGGCCCCTACTTCGGCGCGATCGCCGAGTGGTACCGGGCGCTCCGAATCGGCGCGACTGGCGGCGAGCTCCACGAGGTCGTGGCTCGCCGCCTGGCCGATCCGTTCTTCGGCATCTTCCTGAACGCCGGCCACCAGATCTCGCTGGACGAGTGGGTGAACTCGCCGGTGAGCGCAGGCTCGACGGTCGAGCTCCGGTCCGGGATGTACCTCCAGGTCGACGTCATCCCCGCGACCGGTACGCCGTATTTCACGACCAACATCGAGGACGGCGTCGCGCTCGCGGACGCGGGCACTCGGGACGAGCTCGCCAAGCGCTACCCCGAGGCCTGGAGCCGCATTGAGCGGCGGCGCGCCTTCATGGCCGGCCAGCTCGGTATCGACCTCCACCCGGATGTCCTGCCCTTCTCGAACATCCCCGCCTGGCTGCCGCCGTTCCTGCTGGATTCCGGGCGCGCGATGTCCGTGGCCTAGATTCCGCGGGTGATCACGCGGCGCCGAGCTCCGCTCCTGG
>Ga0070708_100002592_pt1 | contig 13981 bp, 16 predicted proteins | sample KBSK5503metaG_FD_65469 | JGI IMG/M metagenome (GOLD analysis project Ga0070708, IMG submission 65469) | Corn, switchgrass and miscanthus rhizosphere microbial communities from Kellogg Biological Station, Michigan, USA - KBS K5-50-3 metaG | ecosystem: Host-associated > Plants > Roots >...
CCGGGTAGTAGATGTAGCGCCCGAGCGCGGGAGCTCCGCGCGGCCGCCGGAACGTCAGGTCGGAGAACGCTCGGTTGTCGAGCGGCAACACGCCGTACCGCGAAGCCTCCGACCACCACAGCTCGATCATCTCCCGCAACCGATCGGGCTCCGACGACGCCAGGTCGTTGCACTCCGACGGATCCTGCTCCGCGTTGTACAGCTCCCACCCATCGTCCGTGAGACGCTCGTTCGGGTCCTGGATCGTGTGGTACACGACCGCCTTCCACCCTTGGTGGTACAGGGCCCGGCACCCGAACATCTCGAAGTACTGCGTCTCCCGGCGCGAGGCCGCCCCCGCGTCGTCGAACGTCTGCGCGAACGAAACGCCTTCGATGGGCCGCTGCGCAACGCCATCAACAGACGACGGCGCAGAAACCCCGGTCACCTCCAGCACCGAAGGCAGCAGATCGATCGCGTGCACGTACTGGCGGCGCACCTCGCCACGCGCCGCGATCCCGTGCGGCCAGTGCACGATAAGCGGGTCGCACACGCCGCCCTCGTGAACCTCGCGCTTCCATCGCCGGAACGGCGTGTTCCCGGCGACCGTCCATCCCCACGGGTAGTTCGTGAAGAACTTCGGACCGCCGATGTCGTCGAGCCGCTCGAGCGCCTGCGGCACCGAGGACTCCCCGAAGAAGTTCCACAACCGCAGATCGTTGGTCGTGCCGAACGGGCCGCCCTCACTGCTCGCGCCGTTGTCCGACAGCACGAACACGAGCGTGTTGTCGAGGTCGCCGGTCCCGCGCAGGAACTCCAGCAGCCGGCCGAGGTGATGATCCGTGTGCTCTAGGAACCCGGCGAACGCCTCCATGTACCGCGCGTAGAGGCGCCGCTCGTCGGCCGAAAGCGAGTCCCACGCCGGAACCCAGTCGGGCCGCGCCGACAGCTGCGTGTGCGGAGGCAGCACGCCGTCGCGGATCTGCCGCGCGAACGTCTCCTCGCGAGCGACGTCCCACCCGGCGTCGAAACGCCCGCGGTAGCGCTCGATGAATTCCGCCGGCGCCTGGTGCGGCGCGTGGCACGCGGCCGGCGCGAGGTACATGAAGAACGGCTTGCCGGGGTCGATGTGGCGGAGGTCCTTCAGGTACTCGATCGAGTGATCGACGAGATCCTCCGTGAGGTGGTAGCCCTCCGCGATCGAGTGCGGCGGATCGACCTGATGGTTGTCCTCGACCAGAGCCGGGACGTACTGATGGGTCTGCCCGTCGAAGAACCCGTAGTAACGCTCGAAGCCGCGCCCGAGCGGCCACCTTGATCGTGGAGCGGCATTATGGCTCTCGGTGTGCGGGGTCAGGTGCCACTTGCCGACCGCGTACGCCGCGTAGCCGTGAGGCACGAGCATCTCGGACAGGAACCCGTTGGCCTTCGAGATCGTGGCGTCGTAGCCGGGGAACCCGGTGGCGAGCTCGATGACCCGCCCCATACCGACCGAGTGATGGTTGCGCCCGGTCATCAAGCACGCGCGAGTGGGGGAGCAGAGCGCCGTCGTATGGAAGTTCGTGTACCGCAGCCCGTTCTGCGCCAGCCCATCGAGCACCGGCGTATCGATGTCCGACCCGAAGCACCCGATCTGCGCGAACCCAACATCGTCGAGCACGACCATCAAGACGTTGGGCGCTCCGTCCTTGGGCTTGGGCCGCTCGGGCCACCAAGGCTTGGAATCCCAGTAGTAACGCCCGATCGTTCCCTGAAACTCACCCGGCTCCATGGCGCCCCCTTTGTTTCTGCGTTTCTTCCGACGCTAGACCAGCGTATGGATGGTTCAGCGTCGGAAGAACCATTCGCACGGCGCCGACCCTATCGCGCGAGCGGCGGGTTGGGCCTGGCCCGCTCGGTCGGCACCGCCCAAACGAAAGGAGCGAGGACGATTCCTCGCTCCTTCGCGGTCGAAGTTACCCGTGGTCTACGGGCGCGACCCTGCGTAACTTCATTGTTCCACAGCGTTGTGGATCTGCAAGCGCCAGGTGACTCTCCCCGAGGGCGGATGTGCCGGCTGAAGCGACTCGGCTACTCACCGTGTCGATCCGCGAAAACCTAGGCGTGCAGTGTTTGCGCTACTGCTCTCTGCATCGAAAGCGGCGGAGATCGTCGTGGTGGCACCGTTTACAGGTGCCGGCAATCGCGGGAGACTCCTAAGAGGTCAAGGGATCGTGAACATGCTCACGCATCGAGAGTCATCCGGAGGAAACCTTCTCCGACGCTACCTCGAATACGTCGACGTCCGAAGTTTTCACATGCGTTATTACACGGGAATCGCTTCCACGATCATTCCCCGGAAGCGCCGCACCGTGATCGATCTGACATCGGCGGCCCTCCGAAAAGAGTCCGAAGTCCGACGCCTGAGTTCCCCACCAATTCGCTGACCCACACCGCTGCCAGAGAAGATCGCGATGCTGCGCGGCGATTGGTTTCGAGGCTGCTCCATGGTTGAATCAAGCTCGAGTCCGATGGCAAAGCCGCGGAAGAAGAAGGTGGACCCCGCCCTCGAAAAAGAGATCGAGGATCTTGAACGGCGCATGCGCGAATCTGACCGCCGGATCGAAGAAACCCTTAGACAAGCCGATCAGGTTCGCCGTCGGCTGCGGGAGATCGCCCGCCGCTAAAATCGAGTGTAAGCACCACGCGAAACGCCGGAAGACTCGGCTCTATTTGTCCGGGCGGGATATCCACGTAGAAGGATCATCCGCCGCGTTTGCCACCGCTATAGCTTGGTCCGGAGCGAGGACGGTGGCCTGCCGCGCGAGCCAACGACGGATGTTCACTCCTTCGACGATGCGTGCGTCGGCCGGAGGCGCTTTGATCGTGATTCGATCAGCGAAGACCACAAGGACGGGCATGGCGACTATGGGGAGGCCGGCTGCCCGGCTGAGGCGCTGGGTGGCGATCTGACCTTCACGCTTTGCCGCGGGTAGGTAGTTGGTCTTTCGCCCGTTGTGAAGGAACGCGCGCTCGGCGATCCATACATTTCCGGTGAGGTTCTTTGTATTGAGCACGAAGACGCCGCCGGGCCCGATCACGACATGGTCGAGGTTCGCTCCGCGGGATCCGACCGTCAGGTCGTGGAAGACGTACCAACCGTGCGGCAAGCGCGAAAGCGACTGAGCGACGCGTTCCTCGCCGTCAGCACCGCGCCGCCAGGCCCGCTCGTCCGTGTGCACCCGGAGCACCCGCGCCAAAGCGGTTCGGACAGGTGCCTGCGCCCGCTCATGATTGGCTTTTCGGCGAGCGCCGCCGCCGGCCTTGTTCCCCGCCAAGCTCCGCCTGAACTGGACGAAATACTGATCGTCGTCGGTCATCTCCTTCCCAAATCGGACCCCTGCTGCGAAAGCTTGAACGCGGTTTGAGTCGAATCACACCGCTGTAATCGTCACACCCTCCTCGTACTCTCCGATCGTGACCACACCAGCGAACCATCCTGCACCTCGCCGCCTCACGGGTAACACTTGAACATGGCGGTCGTCATCCTCGTTGTGATCATCGTCGCGCTGGCGATCATGCTTTGGGTGATCAGGCGCGAGACGCAGACCTATGCTCGCGCCCGACGCCGCAAGCAACGGAGCAGACGAGACCTCCGCCGGAGAGAGCGTCGAGAACAGAAACGGTGATCGACGCCGCGAGGCTGATGCCGTAGCCGTGCCGGCCGGAACGTACGGAGGAGTGCTCGGAGCGGAAGGTCCGAGGGCCCGCGGTGGGGACAACTCATGCGCGGGAACCGTGGAAGGCTCGAAGCCGCAAAGGTGAGACTCCCAAACCACGGGACTTGTGTAGCTAGGCTCCATCCGTCCGCGAAGGCCGGCACGGCCCTTTCTTTCCGGTCTGAGGACTAAGGTCCCGCGCTTCGGTTAGGCGGCCGGGGTATACCGACAAGTGGATGGATCGCGCTGACCCACCGAAGCCTCCGTCGGAAAGTCGGGCCCGGCGGAAACCTCTCGTCCGAAACCTCGTAACCATTACCTTGGTTATTGCGCCTATCGTGCTCGTTGCGGTGCTCGCCAGTCGTCCCACGCGACTAGGCCCGGCCCCACTGTTCATGGACCCGCTCGACACTCAGACGCGACCGTTGGTTTCGCTCGCTGAAGCTCGAGCGGAGGTTTCCCATCCTCTCGCTCAGCTGCCCTCCATCACATGGCCGTATGCGTGCCGTTCGGGTTCGGGAGAGATCCGACTCTTCAAGGTGAGGAGTTTGGGAAAGTACGGCGCAATCCTGAGCTACAGCCACGGCCTCTTGCTCCGCGTCTCGAAATACGACGGATCCATGCTGGTGCTGCACTACGGGAAAGGCTCGAAGGAACGCGTGCGGGGACAGATCGCAGATGCCGTCAGCCTTGGACCCGGCACAAGGCACTTCTTCGGCCGGGGATTCTCATGCGACTCGAACCCGTTGAAGGGAAACCCCGCGAAGGAGAGCGTCGTCTACAACGACGGCGCCGCGCTGAAATGGCGAGAGCCTAATCTCATCTTCTTGGAGATAGAAGGTCCCTACTCAATAGAGGATCTCAAGAGGCTCGCAAAGGGAATCCGCTTCGAAGCCGCTTAATCACTAATCGGAGCGAGCAGTTACTCGCGAACGCGTCAGGATCCCGAGTTGATGTCTTTCACGACCGGTAGTGTCGTCGTGTTGTGATTCGAAAGCTCTTCATCATGGGGCGTCGGCGTGCGGCCGAATACGCGGGCGCCGGCATTGCATTATCGGTCGGAGCGGTAGCCGCTGCCACGGGAATTTGGCTGTTCCGTCCTTCATCAGGTACCGCGCCCGGCTCTGGCTCTTTCTGGAGAGTTCTTCTGGCCGATCGAGCGACGCTTGGCTTTCTGCGACTGGCTGTTCTAATGGGGGCGCTTTATGTCGTTGCGAGCGCTGCCGCTCTTATCGTAGGGGGGCGCTGGATCAGATCGATCGGAAGCGGTGGGTTCGAGGCGGACGCACGGATCGCAGACGAACGAATGGCCGCGCTCGAAAGGCGCTACGAGCAGGTCCGAGAAGATCGCGACCGTGCACGACGATTGCTGCAGGAGTTTGAGGATGGTTAAATCCAACGTCGAGGCCATGGCCAAATCGCGGCGAAAGTTCAAACTCCCTCCCAAGCTACGCCGAGAGCTTGAGGTGCTTGACCGCCTCATCGAGGAACACGACCGTGAGGCCGCCAAGACATTGGCGGACATCGCGGCCCTTCGAGTCAGGCTCCGCGAGATCTACGCGGGCCGCTAGCCGATCATTCGCGAGATCCCGCTCTTTCCGCGCTTCCGCCGCTCGCTCGTCGTCGTCCTCGGGCTGGCGCTCGTAGCCTGCACGGGATCGACGCCATCGGCCCAGCGCACCAACTCACCGACGCCGAGCGCGTCCCAGACCCCGGCGCCCCCACCCCCGCCACCGATCGCGCCGCTCACCGGCTTGCGCGTCGCGTCGGCGGCGATCGTCATGCGCCCGGCGCTCGCCGTGAAGATCGACAATCACACCGACGCCCGCCCGCAGGTGGGCCTCGATCGCGCCGACGTCGTCTATGAGGAGCCCGTCGAGGGCGGCATCACCCGCTTCATCGCCATCTTCCAGTCGCGCGACGCCTCCAAGGTCGGCCCCATCCGCAGCGCGCGGCTCACCGACATCGACGTGCTCGCGCAGTACGGGAAACCATTGCTGGCGTTCAGCGGCGCAGCCCATTACGTGGTCCGCGCCGTCGGCCGCGCCAACCTCGTGTCCATGCGCCAGGGACAGTTCCCCTCGGTCTACCGCCGCGACGGGAGCCGTGCCGCGCCGCACAACCTCTTCTCGAGTACCTCGGGCCTCTGGCGAGTCGGCGCTCGCGCGCATCCGACGCCGGCGCCCGCGCTGTTCGACTTCGGTCCGCTGCTCGAGCCGCCGCCCGTTGCCCCGTCGCCATCGCCGTCGCCGACCGTCACGCCGACGCCGGCTTGGCCGAAAGGCTCGATGGCCACGATCCCGTTCGCCGGCTCCGCGTGGAGAGCGGTCTGGCGATGGAACTCCGCCTCCGGCACTTATCGCCGTTGGCACGGCTCGGTGCCGCACCGCGCCGCGAGCGGAATCCAGATCAGCGCGGCGAACGTCATCGTGATGCGCGTGACGACCTCGCGGAACAACTCGCAAGCGGCCGCGCACGGGACGCCGGAGCTCAAGCTCGTCGGCTCGGGCGTGATGGTGCTGCTGCGCAACGGCGTTCGGATCGTCGGGCGATGGACGCGCTCGTCGCTCACCTCGCCCACGAGGTTCGTCGACAAGCTCGGCCGGCCGCTGACGCTCGCGCCGGGCAACACCTGGATCGAGCTTGCCCCGACCCGGATCGTCCCGAAGTACGCCTAGAGCCCATCTTCTTGTGGGATCGGTTCGCCCTGGTCAAACCCCCTAAAGCTCGACTTTCACAAAATTTCGGGTTTCGGGGGGTTTGCCCCGTCGTATCCCGGGTACGGACCACTTTGCGCGTCAGCTTGGACAGGGGGAGGTGATTCCAGATGCGCAAGAAGCTCGCTTTGCTCGCTCTCACGGTAGCCCTCGCTGTTCCGGCCGGATCTTTCGCCGGCCCGCCGAACTTCGAGTGCCCGGGCGGCCCGCCGGGTCACTGCAAGAGTGGAAACGGCAACCACAGCCAGTCCCAGCAGCAGCAACAGCAACAGCAGCAGACCCAGTCGCAGTCCCAGTGCATCATCGTCATCGCTCTCCTGGAGCCCGCGACCTGCTAAGGGACCACTCGTGTCGGGTCCGTCCTCTCGAACCCTGTTTCGAGAGGACGGAACGCACGATCAATCGGCTCGGAGGGAACGAGATGAGGCCATCGAAGGCGCTCAAAGCATTCGCGCTGGCGGCGCTGCTGACCGTCGCGAGCACGGCTGCGTTGGCGGATAACGATCCCGGAGACGGCAGTCGACAGAGGCAGCGCCAGAGTCAGGAGCAGCGACAGTCGGCGATCCCCGGCATCATCGACGAATTCCCGGGGGCTCAATCAGACAGCTCTTCGTCGGACTCGCAGTCGACGGACGGCAACTCCCAGTCACAGGAGCAGTCGCAAGAACAATCTCAGTGCATGATCTGCGTGCCCTGATTACTCCTGAGACCTCAGCCCGGCGCCGGCATCAGGCCGAGCTGGATCATCATCGACGGCACGTCGAGGACTCCCCAGAGCTCGCGGATCTTTCCGTTTTCGAATCGCGCGAAGTCCATCGCGGCCACGGAGAACGACTTGCCCGTCGCCGGGATCCCCATCAGCGTCCCCGTGTGCTTCGCGGAGAACGTGAACGCGTTCGCGAGTAGCCCGCCTTCGCCGACGCTCGCGAGCGTCGTGAAGTCGGACCCCGTCAGCCCTCCGAAGAGTTGTTCGAACCGGAACCGCATGCCCTCGGCGCCCGGGCCTTGCCCCGGCACCGGGCCGTGATCGATCACGTCGGGAGCGATCGCGTTCATCACTTCCCCGAGGTCGTTCTTCCGCACGCCGCCGATCATCCCGTTCAGGGCGGCGCGGTTCGCTTCCGGGTCGCCGGAGCTTTCGCCCGAGATCTGCGGCGCGCCGGGCGGCGGCCGCCACCCGTCGGGTACCGGCGGCGCCGGAATCAGACCGAGCTGCGTCATCATCGCCGCCTGATCACTGAGGCCCCAGTGCTCCACCATCTTCCCGCCGTCGACCCGGACGATGTGGATCTCGCTCACCTCGAACGACTTGCCGGTCGCCGGCATCCCCATGAAGTCGCCGGTGTGCGTCCCGCGTCCCGTTGCGAGCGCGGCGACCAGGTCGCCCTCGGCGATGACATAGTGGATCTCGGAGGTCGAGTCGGGGAACGCGCCTCGCAACATCCCCGCGATCTGCTTCACGCCCTCGAGTCCCGAAGCCATGCCCGGCATCGGGATCAGCTGGTGGTCGACCGAATCCTCGGCGACGAAATCACCGAACGAGTCGATGTCGCCGGCATCCCACGCCTTCATGAACTGCCGCAGGATCTCCTTGTTCTGCTCGGACATCGAGGCACCCCCTCCGAGTCGGACGTCGTCGTTCGTTGTATCGAAGTTCGACCTCGCGCGTCTAGGCGTGCAGACGCACGAACGAGCGCACCTCTTCGTTGAAGCGGTCCGCGCCTTCGATGCTGCTTATATGGCCGACGCCCGGCAGCACGACGAGCTTCGAGCCCCGGATCGCGGCGTGCATGTACTGGGCGACGGCCAACGGGGCGCGCACGTCTTCCGCCCCGTTCAGCAGCAGTGTTGGGATCTCGATCGTGGGGAGGACGTCGCGCAGATCGGCCGCCGCGACCGCGCGAGCCATGGTGGGAAAGCCGCTCGGATGGAACGCGGAGATGTTCGCCGCGAACGCTTCGATCATCTCCGCCGGCGCCGAGCGAGAGAACATGGTCGGGACGACTTCGTTCACCAAACGCTCGGCCGGCAGGTCCGCCATCGACACGGCTTGGTTCAGCCGTCGTTCAACCTCATCGGCTGGGAGCGACCCGGCCCATCCCGCGTAGGCGTCGGCGAGGATCAACGTTCGGGGGATCTTTGGACGCCGCCGGTAAAGCTCGATCGCGACTCCGCCACCGAACGACAACCCGCAGACGTGCGGACGTTCGAGCTCGAGCGCTTCGATGAAATCCGCGAGGCAATCCGCGAAATCCGCCATCTGCCACGACGCGGGAGGATCGTCCGACCTGCCGGCTCCCGGTCCATCCCACGCGACGATCGTGAACTCGTCCGACAGCGCGTCGATCTGACGCTGCCACGTGCCTTTGGCATCACCGACGTACCCGTGCACGAGTACCAACGGCGGACCCCCGCCCACGCGCTCGTACGCGATCCGGAGCCCGCCGACCTCGATCTCTTGTTGCTCGCGACGCTTGATGATCGATGTTAGGCGGCGCGGGCCGCCCGCATCCAGCCGTTCTCGTGATCAAGGATGCGGACGTCCGTGAACCCGGCGCCGCGGAAGGCCTCGTCCCAGTCGGTCTGCAGGTAGTCGCGCAGATAGGGCTCGGGGAAGGGGATCGGCTTGAGCACACGAGCGCCGACGCGGTACGGCTCGACGACGGCGATCCATCCGTCCGGCCGAACCACCCGGCGCATCTCGGCGAGGATCCTCGGCGAGACGTCCGACGGCACCTCGTGGAAGAGCAGGCTCGCCGTGACGACGTCGAACGTCGCGTCTTCGAACGGGAGCGACTCGGCGCTCGCGCATTTCACGTCGATCAGAGGGATGCTCCGCATCTTCCGGTCCGCGACGACGAGCATGTACGGCGACACGTCGACCGCGCTGATGTGCGCGGCGGGGAAGCGGCGGTGCCAGGCGAGCGTGCTCTCGCCCGTCCCGCACCCCACGTCGAGCACGCGCATCGGCGTGATCGGGACGATCCCCGCCAGCGCCTCCCGGTAGGACTGCTCCTCGCCGACGTACTCGGCGAAGATCTCCTTCACGACCGGATCCCAGGTTGCGGCGGAGAACGAGGTGCCGTAGCCGCCCTCGAGTCCGTGGATCGAGGAGCGGACGTAGTTCGGGATCTCCGGCAGCGGAGCGAAGCGCTGGATCTCGGTCTCCCAGTCGACGTCGAGGAGGAACTTGTCCTGCTCGACCCGGCTGAAGATCCTGTTCGTGGCCTCGTTCGGCATCCAGCCTTCGGTGGTGCGGATCTCGTGCTCGGTCATCGCCATGACGAACCTCCTCCAGCTTGTACCGTCCATGTTGTACTATGACTGCATGAGTCTACGATCCAGGATGGACTAATGTCAAGACCGGAGAAGCCGTTACCGAGCGGGGACTACGCGTTCCTCGCGATGCTCCTGCTCGCGCCGATGTCCGCGTACCAGGTCAAGAAGGCGATGCAGGGCTCGGTCAGTCACTTCTATTCGGCCGCGCACAGCCAGGTGTACCAGCAGGCGAACCGACTGGTGCGCGACGGCTACGTCCGCGAGAAGGAAGCGCCCGGCGGCCGCCGCACGCGCATCCTGTCCCTGACCCCGAAGGGACGGCGCGCCGTCCTGGAGTGGCTCCGCTCACCCGAGGCGGAGGACCAGCTCTACAGCGAGCTACTCGTCAAGGTTTTCTTCGCGGCGTACTCCGACGATCCCGCCGCGATGCAAACGATGCTCGAGCGCCGGCGCGAAGAGTCGGCCGCGATGCTCGCCGAGTACGAGCAGTTCCTCCCGGTCCTCGAGGCGGCCAAGGACAACCCCTACCCGGCGATGACCATGTCGGCCGGCATCCACTTCTATCGGGGCGAGCTGGCGTGGATCGACGAGACACTCGCGAAGCTCGGCGCGACGAAACGCCGCCGCTCCGTCTCGGGCTAGCCGCTTCCCAAGAGTGTCATCACATGTGTCATCACATGTGTCATCACATGTGATGACAACTCTCGGAGGACCTATCGCCGCGGGTCAGCAGCCGGTTTCGAGCACGAACTGACCGGTGTCCGGGTTCGTGTACGGCGACGCCGGCATCACCATCGAGCCTCCGCCGATGATCACGCCGCACGTTCCGATGTAGATCGCCGGGATCGGGTACTGACCACCCAGCGGGGAACCCTGCGGGTCCGGGTCTTCGAAGATCTGAACGCCCGGCTCGACGTTGACGTTGCCCTCCTGGTTGTGCCAGTAGGTGATGTCGTCACGCTGAGGCGTGAGCGGACTGTCGCAGCTGGCGTCCACGCTTCCGTCGTCGTCGCCGGAGCACGTATCAGGATCCCAATTCTTCCCGGCGTAGTTCGCGACGTGGCGGTCCGGCGCTTCGGAGTTTCCACCCTGATACGCGACCTGCCGCTGCGTAACGAGACTGAAGCAGATCCCGTCCGCGCAGAAGCCCGTGCCGAAGTATCCGGTGGGGAGCGGGTGCGTGAGGATGAACTCAGGGTTCTGCGCGACGAACTCGTCGAGCCAAGGAGCGATCGTCGACGGATCGAGCTCGACGCGGATCCCGCCGCCGTCGCTCGGGCCGTTGTTGATCAGCTCGGAAGAGTCGTGCTCGCCGCCGGCGAGGTTGTCGTCGAAGCCCATGTAGATCTTGATGCCGGAAGACGGATCGGGCGCAGGCGCGGGACCGTAGAAGTTCGGTGCGAGCGGGCTGAACCACGGGCACGGACCGGCTTCGGGCGCGCCCGGGGCTGCGGCGTCGAACGTGTAGCGCGTGCACTCGTCGCCCGGGTCGTACCACCAGTCGAACTCGTGGACGTTCGCGAACAAATCGAAGGGGAGTGCCGGCGGCGCGAGGCCTTGCTCATTCACCGCCGTCTGCTGGATGCCCATGCCGAAGTACTCGTGTCCACCGGCGTCGGAGATCGTCACGGTCCCGCTGTGACACCCGTCCTCTGCGCGCGAGGGAGACTCGACGTTGTCGGCCGCGCCCGAGCAGTGCTGTCGCGCCGGGCTGTAGTTCCCGTCGCTGACGCCCAACGCCGAAACAGAAGCAGCGGCGATGACGAACGCCACCAGGATCGCGAGTTTCTTGCTCATCGGTGTCCCCCCGCTCGGAAATGACGCCTGTGTCAGGTGGTTTCGACAGGAATGGGCGGATTCCTGCGGGTCTACGGAAGGAAGCGGACCGGATCCCAGACGTAGCCGCCGAACCGCATCTCGAAGTGGACGTGCGGGCCGCTCGCGTTGCCGCTTTCTCCGCAGCGGCCGATTTCCTGGCGGGTCCGGACGGCCTGGCCCGGCTGGACCTCGAGCTTGCTCATGTGCCCGTACAGGGTCTGGTACCCGCTGCCGTGATCGATCCAGACCGTGAGCCCGTAGCCGGGCCCGGCGTCACCGACCCCGATCACCCGGCCGGCGCGCGACGCGTACAGCCGTTGGCCGATGCCGCAGCCGATGTCGGTCCCGTGGTGGAAACCTCCGTCGCGCGGCCCGAACGGCGAGGTGATCTGGTGCCATCCGGCGACCGGCCACTGGAAACCAAGGCGTTTCGGGTTGCTCAAGCGCCGGAAGTCGGGGAGCCGCGCGAACCGCACGCGCCGGGCCCTGGTGGGCTTCGCTCGGACGACGCGTCCACCACCGGCGGCCACCGGCCGGACGACCGGCGCCGGCCGCTGGACCTCGACGGGGCGTTCCGGGGGCGACGCGTTCGCCACGTACACGAAGGCGATGCCGGCCGCGATGATCGCGAGGGTCGCGAGGAAGGCCACCGCTTCGCGGGCGACCTTCAGCTCGGAATGGCGATTCTCCATGAGTGTTCGGACTTCGCCATCCTAAAAGAAACCCCTGCCATTAGACTTGACTTATATAAGCGGACCGTGATAGATACATGCCATGCACGCGTTCGATGTTCTCGGAGACCCGGTCCGGCGGCGGATTCTCGAATTGCTGGCGGACGGGGAACGCTCGGCCGGCGAGGTTTCGACGGTCGTGCAGAACGAGTTCGGGATCTCGCAGCCGGCGGTATCCCAGCATCTTCGGGTGCTTCGCGAGAGCGGGTTCACGAGCGTGCGCCCCGTTGGGGCCCGGCGCCTGTACGCCGTCGACCCGATCCCGCTCCGGCAGGTCGACGAATGGCTCGAACAGTTCCGTCGCTCGTGGGAAGAAAGCTACGAACGGCTCGACGAGCTCCTCGAAGGGCTCAAACAGAAGGAGGGGAAAGAAGATGGCAGCTAAGACGAACGCTCTGAAGGTGACGACGCCGTCGGACACCGAGATCCTGCTCACCCGCGAGTTCGACGCGCCGCGCGACCTCGTGTGGAAGACGATCACGAACCCCGAGCTCCTGCCGCAGTGGTGGGGTCCGCGCGGCACCACGCTCGTCGTGCGCGAGTTCGACTTCCGCGTGGGCGGCGGGTGGAGCTACCTCAGCAAGGGCGCCGACGGCGAACACCCCTTCAAAGGCGAGTACCGCGAGATCGTCGCCCCCGAGAAGATCGTGCAGACGTTCATCTACGACGTGCCGCCGTTCAACGAGATGGTCGCCGTCGAAAACATGACCCTGACCGAGCGCGACGGCAAGACCACGCTGCAAACGCTCGTGCAGCACGGCTCGAAGGAAGCGCGCGACGGACACCTCCAGTCGGGCATGGAAGGCGGCGCCGGCGAGACGATGGACCGTCTCGAGGAGCTCCTCGCGAAGACGGCCTGACCAGCGCATTACGTCCTTCCGCAGCAGACGGACCCTCCGGCGTTAGCGTGTCGCCGGAGGGTCCGTCGAGCTGGGGGAGGGAACGATGCCGGACGTCACGATCGATTGGGTCGGAGTCATCGTCGCGACCGTCGCCGCGATGGTGATCGGTGGGCTGTGGTACGGGCCGCTGTTCGGGAAGCAGTGGTTGACGCTGATGGGCAAGACCCGCGAAGAGGGGATGGCCGGCGGCGGCCTCGGCTACCTCATCGCCGCGCTCGGAGCCTTCATGACCGCGATCGTCCTGACCTACGTCACACAGTGGGCGACGGCGAACGGCTTCGGCGAAGGAGCTTTGGTCGGCGTCGTGGCGTGGGCGGGTTTCGTGCTGTCGACCGTCGTGACCGGAGGCGTTTTCGAAGGACGGGCGTGGGAGCTGATCATGATCAACTCCGGCAACTCGCTGCTCACGCTCATGGTCGTCGGAGGGATCGTCGGGGCGTTCAACTAGCCGGCCAGACCCCGTTCGTCAGCCGCAGCGCGTAGAAGCCGTAGTTCGCGTCCGTGTACCAGATCTCGCTCCGTTCGGGGACGAACGCCGGCGCGGACATCGCGCAGTACGCCGTCCCCGTCGTCGTCGGCGGATTGAAGTAGGCGATCTCTTTCGGGTGCAGCGGGTCGCGGATGTCGAACACCCGCAGTCCCGACAGGATGAACGAGCACGCCAGGATCCCCGGTTCCTCGGCCCTCGGTACCGCGCAGTAGTGCGCCGTGTAGCTGGTCGCGGTGTCGGCGCCCGGGTCACCCGACTGCGGACCCGGCCGCGCGCTCGGCTGATTGACCTCGAGCCGGATGTCCGACACCACCCGCGGCGCGGTGGGGTTCGCGATGTCGATGATCCGCGCCGCGCCGACCATGTC
>Ga0070708_100002593_pt1 | contig 13977 bp, 11 predicted proteins | sample KBSK5503metaG_FD_65469 | JGI IMG/M metagenome (GOLD analysis project Ga0070708, IMG submission 65469) | Corn, switchgrass and miscanthus rhizosphere microbial communities from Kellogg Biological Station, Michigan, USA - KBS K5-50-3 metaG | ecosystem: Host-associated > Plants > Roots >...
GCGTTGGCCACGAAGAAGCTGTCGCGGGGGGCGGTGGGGAACTCCCTGGCGATGCCGGCGTAGTGGAACGGCACCATGACGAGCTTTCCTGTCCGCCCGTCCTGGAGCCGCAGCCGGAGCAGGTCACCGGGGTTCAGCTGGAAATCGCGCACGGTCTCCTGGCTGACCAGGATGGCATCCGGCTGCCTGGCGAGGATGGACATGAGCTGGCGGGCCGTGCCGCCGGCGAAATAGGCGTCCTGGAGCCGGGTGGCGTCGGTGACCGTGGCCGGCCGGACGCCGTACAGGTCCTGCAGGTCAGAGCCCACATAGGCGAAACGGTGCTGCAGCGGCTCGACCGTGCTGACCCCCGGTACCCGGGCGATGGCCTGGGCCAGGGGAGGCGGCGCGAGGGTGCCGGGGGATTCGGTGACCGTCACGTCCGCCCCGTTGGTGAGCAGGGCGTCCACCCGGGCCTGCTGCCGGTAGGTGGCGTCGAAGATCGACGTGGAGGCGGCGAACACGATGGCCAGGGCAAGGAGCGTGACCGTCCGAGTGATCATCCGGCGCTGCCGGGACATGCTCGCGGCGACCGTTCCGGACAGGCTCCCGGCCAGCGGCCTGCTGAGCCTGGCCATCACCCCGCGGCCCCGGCTCAGCAGCAGGTCGGTCAGGCGCCAGGACAGCAGGGCCGCCCCGGCCCAGAACATGGCGGGACCCGCGAAGGCCCAGTAGTTGACGGACAGCGTCGGCAGGCCCTCGGGGACGAGCACCAGCTGGTACCCGCTCCTGGAGGTCAGGTAGAAGACCAGGGCCGAGCCGAGCAGCAGCCACAGGTCCACGCCGTACCTCATCCACCACACCTGCCGCGGCCGTCCCAGGGTACGGCGGGCCGCGGTCACCGTAACGGCCCGCTGGTCCCGCCACGCCGGGATGAGGACCGCGGCCGCCGCGATCAGCAGGCCGACGGCGGCCGCCGTCGCCGCCCACCCTGCCGCCGTAGCTCCGGACGCGCCGAAGCTGGCCGATCCGAACGAGGCCTGGCCGATGCCCGCCGCCAGCAGGAGCCCGGCCAGGACGCCCGACACGCCGACGACGATCGCCTCCACCACGGCCAGGCGCAAGATCTGGCCGGCCGCGGCGCCGCGGGCGCGCAGCAGCGCCTGCTCCCGGCGCCGGCGCGAGGCCGCCGAGTTCGCGATCATGACGGTGAGCACCCCGGCCAGGACGGCGCCGGGCACCCCCAGGAAGAGGAACAGGATCTGGGAGTACAGCGCGTCCTGGCGCGCGGCGCCTAGGGCGGCGCCGAGGTTGTCACCGACCAGGCCAGCGCCGGCCAGCCGGGCTTCGGTGTTGCTGGCGGCCCCGGTGACGGCGGTGAAGGCCGCGGCCGGGTCCGCCGGCAGGTCATGCCGGAGCCTGACGTGAACTTGCGTCTTGACCGCGTCGGGGCGCGGGCCTGCGAGCGAGCGGAAGAACTGCTGCCACTGGGCCATGGGCACCAGCAGCACGTTGTCCGGCGGGGCCTTCGGCTGCGCCGAGGCCACGGCTCCGATTTTCTGGAACAGCGAATCCGCTTGTGGCAGGTCGACGACGCCGTCCACCCGCACCTGTACCGGGGCCAGGCCCGCGCGGCCGATGCTGATCACGTCACCGACGGCGGCATGCAGATTGGCCGCGGTCTGCTGGGCGATAAGCACCCCGTTGGCCGAACCGGTCAGATGACGCACTTCACCAGGAAATGCGGTCTGGTAACCGGGCGGCAGGCCCAGCACCATCCCGGACCCGGTGGTCAGGGTGGTGGCGCCGTGGCTGGCCTTCAGGCCCGTCGTCGAGGCGAAGCCCACCGGTAGCGCCGCGGTGACGTGGGCATCGGATCGAAACGCGGACTGCACCGCCGCCGGGTCGGCGCCCGGCTGCGCCTCGACCTGCCAGTCCACGGCGACCTCCTGGATGGCGCGCTGCGTCATCGTGGCTTTGGACGCCCCGAGAAAGCTGCCGAGCGCGGCCAGCAGCGCGACGGCGAAGGTGACCCCGAGGCCGGCTCCGGCCAGCCGGCCGCCGCGGCGGCCGAGCAGCCCTCGCAGCCAGATCAGGGTCAGCATGGGTCGTCGCCTCCCGCGATCATGAGGCCGTCGGCCATCTGCCAGCGGCCCGGGAGCCGGTCCGCGATCGTCAGGTCGTGCGTGGACAGCACCAGCGCGGCGCCGAGCAGGGTCGCGGCGTCCAGCAGCAGCCGGACCACCTGCGCCGCGTGCGCGGAGTCGAGCTGCCCAGTCGGTTCGTCGGCGAGGATGAGCCGCGGCCTGGCGGCCAGCGCCCTGGCCACGGCGACCCGCTGGGCCTGGCCCCCGGACAGCTCCTCCGGGAGCCGCGCGGCAAGCTCGTCCAGGCCGACGTCGTGCAGCGCCGCCGCGGCCCGCTCCCGGGCCTGGGTTTCCCGGCACCCGGCGAGCAGTAGCGGGAGGGCAATGTTCTCGGTCACGTCGAGGGGCGGCAGCAGGCTCGGCCCCTGGAACACCATGCCGACCACCCCCGGCCGCCCCGCCGGGCTGCCGTCCAGGCCGGGCCAGGCGATCGTGCCGCTGGTGGGCGTGTCCAGGCCCGCCAGCAGGTGCAGGAGCGTGGATTTCCCGGACCCGGACGGGCCGGTCAGCGCGACCTGCATGCCGGGCCGCAGCGTGCAACTGACTCCGTGGAGCGCGTGCACCGCCGCGGCGCCAGACCCGTACGTCCGGGTCAGGTCGGTGCAGCGGGCCAGCTCGAGGGTGTCTGAGGGTGCCGTCATGTCTGCCGCTGCCCGTCCTTCAGCTGGATGACCTCATCGGCCATGGCCGCTACCGCGGCGGAATGCGACGCGAGAACCACCGCCGTGCCCCGGTCCGCCTGGTCCCGGATCAGCCGCAGCACCTCGGCCTCGGTTGTCCCGTCGAGTTCCCCGGTGGGCTCGTCCGCCACCAGCACGTCCGGGTTGTTGGCCAGCGCCACGGCGAGTCCGGCCCGCACCGATTCCCCGCCGGACAGCTCGCTGGGGCGGGCGCCGCTGCGGCGGGTCAGGCCCACCGCGTCGAGCAGGGCGTCGACGCTGGGGCGGCCGCGGGCGCGGGCGATCCGCTGGACCAACTCGAGGTTGCGCCGCACGGTGAGGTGCTCAAGCAGGTTCGCGCTCTGGAACAGCGTGCCGATGTGCCGGGCGCGCAGCGCTGAGCGCTCGTTTTCCGGCCGGTGGCTGATCCTGGTCTCCAGGACATAGACGCTGCCGCCGTCGGGCTCGTCCAGGCCCGCCAGGCAGGCCAGCAGCGTCGACTTGCCCGAGCCGGACGGCCCGGCCACGGTCAGCAGCTTGCCCGCGGGCACGGCGAGGGAGACGCCGCGCAGGGCGAGGGTCTCCTCGTCGCCGACCCGGTAGAAGCGGTAGAGCTCGCGGGCACGCAGTACGGTCACGGCAGCCACCGGAACGAGTTGGTGACCGTGCGCCACGGGTCCACGTTGTCGGCGCCGGCCGGGCCGCCGAGGAGCACCACCGCTTCGGTGCCGTTCTTGTAGAACTCGTAGCGCTCGTACACGTCCTTGTAGACCTTCCCGGTCACCGGGTCGGGCTGGCTGTCGGCCGAGTAGCGGATCAGGACCGCGGTTCCGGCCGACCTGCTCACCACGCTGACCCCGGTCAGGGCAAAGCCGTGCAGGGGACGCCTGATCGCGGGAATCTCGACGGCCTGGGCCGAGGCCATGGTGGGTGCGGACGCCTTGATCGTGTACACCGAGATGACGTTGAGCTTGTCGGTGAAGAAGATAGCGGCGGGCGCGACGGTGCGCGCCCAGCCCTCGGGCACTTTGACCTCGTACTGGCCCGAGGGCGGCCGGAAAGCGACGTAGGTGGTGGTGTCCGGGATGTCGCCCGGCGGGGGCGTCTCCGTGCCCGCCGGCGCCGCCCCGGCCGGGGACGACGCGGCGGCGGACGACGCGGCGGCACTGGACGACATGGCCGGCGTGCTGCCCGAGCCGCTGCTGCAGGCGGTGGCGCAGAGCCCGACGGCGGCCAGAACCGCCAGCCGCATGGTGATCGTGCTGGCATTAGTCATGGCCCGGATGTTATGAAAGCGCGGTTCAGCGCCGCCGCTGCGCCAGGTGAAATAACTTTTACCTATGAATCCCGAGCACAGCGGGGTGCCGCTGCGCCGCCGTGTCCTAGTGTCGATCCTGGCCGTCACCGCGGTGGGGGTGATCCTCTTCGCCCTGCCGCTCGGCGTCGCGGTGCAGCGGCTGTACCGCACCGAAGCAGTCACCGCATTGCAGCGGGACGCGGCGCGCGCGGCGGCCGTAGTGACCGACACCATTCCCGGAGGCCAGGTCAGCCTGCCGCGACGGTCATCCTCGCTGCCGGCCGTCGGCGTGTACGACACCACGGGCCGACGTGTGGCCGGGTCCGGTCCCGGGCATTCGGCGCTGGCCGCGAGCGGCGCGAGGGCGCAGGTCCGCGACGCGGTGGAGGGCGCCGACCTCGCGGTCATCGCACCCATCCCGTCTGACCAGAAGGCGGTCGGGACGGTCAGGGCGGCCGAGCCGTACCGCATGGTCACTGACCGCGTGCACCGGGCGTGGGCGGCGCTGGCCCTGCTCGCGCTCATCGCCACCGGCTTGGCCGCGCTGCTGGCCCGGCGGCAGGCGGTGCGCCTCGCCGCGCCGCTCGAACGCCTCACCGACGTCGCCCGCGCCCTGGGCGACGGGGATTTCACCGTGCGGGCCGAACGCTCGGGCCTGCGGGAGGCGGACACCGCGAGCCGGGCCCTGGAGGACACCGCCGCTCAGCTCGGGAACCTCCTGACCCGGGAGCGCGCGTTCAGCTCCGACGTCTCGCATCAGCTCAGGACGCCGCTCACCGCGCTGATGGTCGGGCTCGAGGGCGCCCTTGGCCGCCCGGACGCGGACCTGCGGGCGGCGATCGAGGACGCCCTCTCCCGCGGCGAGCATCTGCGCACCACCATTGAGGACCTGACCAGCCTGGTCAGGCCGCCTGGTGACGCGGTTGCCCCGGCTGACCTGGCCGGCCTGATCGACGACGTGGGTGCCCGGTGGCAGGCTCCGCTGGCTACCCGCGGACGGCGGCTGGTCACCGTCACCGAACCCGGCCTGCCGCGCTGCCTGACCTCCCCGGCCGCGGTCAGGCAGATCCTCGACGTCCTGATCAGCAACGCGCTGTGGCATGGCGACGGCACGGTAACGATCCAGGCGCACGATTCGGGCGAGGGTGTCGCCATCGAGGTGTCAGACGAGGGACCAGGGCTGGCCGCCGAGCCCTCCGACCTCCTGGCCGGTTCGGTCCAGCGGGCGGACGGCCACGGCCGGGGCCTGCCGCTGGCGCGCACCCTCGCCACGGTCTCCGGGGGCAGCCTGATGGTGAGCCGGGCCGCGCCGCGGCCGGTGTTCAGGCTGCTGCTCCCCGCACTTCAGCCCGCGGGGTCGGCCTCGAAACGGTAGCCCCGGCCGCGCACGGTGCTGATGCGCTCGGCTGACTCGCCGTGAAGCAGCAGCTTGCGGCGCAGGGACGAGACATGGACGTCCAGGGTCTTGGTCGAGCCGAACCAGTTCTCGTCCCAGACATCGGCCATCAGCTCGCCCCTGGTCATGACCTTGCCAGGGCTCGCGGTCAGCACCGCCAGCAGATCAAACTCCTTCGGCCGCAGTGCCAGCTCAGCCGAGCCGAGATAGGCCCGCCTGGCCAGCAGATCCAGCCGTAGCCGGCCGACCTGGATCGACGTCGGCTCGCCCGGGTCGGGCCGACGGCGTAGGTGCGCCCGGAGCCGGGCCATGAGCTCGGTCAGCCGGAACGGTTTGGTCAGGTAGTCGTCCGCGCCCGCGTCCAGGGCGACGACCACGTCGAACTCACCGGTCCGCGCCGTCAGCACCACGATGATCCCGTCCGGCACCGTCGCCCGCAGACGCCGGCACAGCACCACCCCGTCGATATCGGGCAGCCCGAGGTCGAGAAGCACCAGGTCCGGCGGTTCCGCCGCCGCGGCCGAGAGCGCCTCCGCGCCGCCGCGGGCCAGCCGGGCACGGTGACCGTGGCTGGTCAGCGCCTGAAGAAGCTCGCCGCCGATATCCTTGTCGTCCTCGACCAGCAGGATGTCCGACCCGTTCACAGACCAGATGCTAGACGCCGGCGGCCATCCTCGGCGTATCTGCCGTTAGCTATCCTCGACCTCAACGGAGCGTCCTACCTGCGCTGAGAGAGCACTTTTCGGTAGGGTTTGACCGTTATTTCCACGGGGGCCACGAGGTCCTGGACGGCTCATTGAAGGGAAGCATGATGACTGAATCGTTCCCGCCGGGGGGCGGCGGATTCCCGCAGCCAGAGGAGTACAGCGGAATGCCGCAGCCAGGCGGAATCCCGCATGCCGGCGGAGTCCCGCAGTTCGGCGGACCCCCACCCCCGCAGCCAGGCGGGCGCCAGGAGACCGGCGGACCGAGCCGGACACCGCGCAGCGAGATCGGGCCTGCCGTGTCGGCCAACCGCAAGAAGGAGCCCGTCCTCCTGCTCGACCTGTCGACCAGCATGGACTGGGGCGCCGCCAACGAGAACGGCCCCGACTACCCGGATCCTGGCAGCCGCCGGGCCATCGTCATCGGCGCACTACACGGTCTCGTGCGGGCCCTGGAGGCCGAGGACAGCGAGGCGGCGGCCGAGCAGGCAGGCGGCAGCGACGAGCGCGGCGGCCTGATGGCGCACGGATTCGCCAACGAACACGTCGAGATCGGCGACCTGAACACCTCGAACCTGGAGCGCAGGCTCAACTCCATACAGTGGGGCGGCAGGACCTACATCATGCCTGCGTGGAGGGCGGCGCTCGCTGACTACGACGAGGAGTTCGGCGACCGCGACCCCGACGAGCAGCCCGTCATGGAGGTCGTCGTGCTCACCGACGGCGAGGCCGACGACTGGATGGAGTTCGAGCCGGTCCTGGAAAAGGCCACCGCCAAGCGGGTCTTCGTGGTCGCGATCGTCGGCAGCGGGCCGAAGCACGACGCCACCCTGCAGGCCTACCAGGAGGGCGCGAGGAAGAACCAGGCCCAGGATAAGTTCGGCAAGAGCCACGTCAATGTGGTCTCGTTCGACTCGGTGATCGACCCAGACGAGATCGCCGCCGATCTGATCACCCTGGTCGTCTGAGTCCGTCCGCGCTCGTACCCGCAAGAGGGCGCTCCCATCTCCGGGAGCGCCCCTCAGGCAGGTGCGGCGGTCACTGCATGAGCTGGGCGACGGTGCGGTCCAGGGACTGCCAGGCGTGCTCGGCGCCGGGGGTTCGGCGGTGCGGGGCGCGCAGGTACCGGACGAAACAGGAGAGGTCGTCCAGGGCCCAGCGCGTGCGGTAGAGCTCGAGCCCGGCCGGGTCGACGGGCCGGCCGGTGAGTTCGGTGTAGCGGCGCAGCTCGTCGCCGGTCTCGCTGGCTACCATCCACAGGTCGCGCTCCGGCGCGGCCAGCCCGACGGTGTCCCAGTCGATCAGCATGATCTCGCCGCCGTCCCGGATGACGTTGCCGGGGTGGGGCTCGCCGTGGGTGATCACGGTCCGAGCCGCGGCCGCGGGATCGGCAGCCCGCCGGTCCATGAGCTCCAGCTCGCGGCGCACCGGCCCGGCGGCCCCGGCGAGCACGGCGCGGGCGGGCTCGGCGAACGGGCCGCCGGGCCAGGGCCGGCTCAGCTCGCGCAGGGCCCGCTCCAGGTCGCCGCGCCAGGACAGCCCGATCTCGCGCCGCGGCAGCCGGACGGCCGCAGGGTCCACACCATGCAGGGCGGCCAGCATCGCCACGAGCTCGGCTCGCTCCGGCGCGGACAGGCCGACGCCCCACTGCCCCGGCATTCCGCGCAGGAACGGGAACACGGTGACGGCGTGCCGGGCGCCGAGCGGCCGCACGCTCCGGCCGTCCAGCGCCGGGTCCGGGCCTACTACGAACCCGAGGCCGGCGTCGCGGCGCAGCGTCAGGGTGGCGTCCATCGCGGTGCGCAGGCCGTCGAACACGGCCGGCCGAGACCGGCCGAGCCAGCCCTTGTCGTCCAGGTCGTCGACGGTGACGAAGCGGCGCTCCCCCAGGTCGTCGTCGACCACCCAGTGGTAGCTCCCGCCGCCCACCGGGGCGTACCGCAGCGCCGCGACGCCGATGCCCCAGCCGTCCGCCAGGGCACGCGCCACGTCCCGTTCGGTAACTCCCGTGGGCCGGTCCCTCACGAGGCCTCACGGTACGGCGGACCTCAGCCCTCCGGTCAACCGATTTACGGCCGGACGCCGTCCAGGGACGAGGCGGTGGGCAGCACGGTCATCACCTGGCCCCAGGCGAGCTCGGTGCCGGCCGCCAGGCAGCCGTCGACCACGGCGTCGGTGCCCAGGGCGCTGACCCTGATGGCCGGCATGACCGGCGCGATCCGCTCGAGCTCCCTGGTGACCAGTTCGGCGAAGCCGGGCGCGCGGCCGATCCCGCCGCCCAGGACGATCAGGTCGGGGTCGACCACGGTGATGACGGCGCAGATCGTCTTGGCGATCAGCTGCGCCTCCTCCGCCACCACGGTGATGGCCCGCTGGTCGCCGCCGGCCGCGGCCGCGAAGACGCGCCGGGCGGACACCGGGCCGCGCATCCCGCCGAGGCGGGCGGCCCGGACGATTCCTGACGCCGACGCCGCCACCTCCAGGGTTCCGCGCTTTTTGGCTTCCTGCTCGTTCGCGCCGACCCCGCCGGACAGCGGCATGAACGCGATCTCCCCCGCCACGCCGTGCGCGCCGCGCACCAGCTGGCCGCCGACCACGACGCCCATGCCGATGCCGGTGCCGATGTGGACGAAGGCGAAGTTGTCGACCTCCCGGCCGTACCCGAGCGCTCGTTCGGCCAGGGCGGCGGCGTCCACGTCATTCTCCATCACCAGCGAAGGCCCGAACGCCTCGCGCAGGCCGGCCAGTGCGGTCGGCCGGTCCCAGCCGCGGTGCGCCCCGGTGAGCTTCATCGCGTTGCGCCGCGGGTCGTAGACTCCCGGGCTGCCGATCACCGTCTGGGTAATCGCCGAACGCGACACGCCCAGGCGCTCGCACAGCATGTCGGCCAGCCCGACGAGCTCGGCCACCCGGCCGCGGACGCTGGTGGCCCGGACCCGCACCGATTCCCTGACCCTTATCTCGCCGGACAGGTCCGCGATCGCGCCGCGGACATACTCGTGCCCGATATCGAGACCGAGCACCAGGCCCGCGTCCGGCCTGATCTCGTACAGCCGGGCCGACCGGCCGGGCACCCCGGTGCGCTGTCCGGCGATCCGGACCAGGCCCGCCCGCTCCACGTTGTCCAGGGCCAGCGACACGGTCGGCTTGGACAGGCCGGAGACCCGGGACAGTTCGGCCCGTGAGCAGGGCCCGCGCTGGCGGATGTGCTCCAGCAGGAGCTGCTCGTTCATCGCGCGGATCAGCGAAGGCCGCGCCGCGAACAGGACGGAGCCCGAGTTCTCCGGAGGAGGCAGCGCCGAGGCCGACGAGGGCGGGGACGCGGGCGACAGGCCCGGGGCCGGCTCTGCAGCCGCAGGCGTTATGGCGGTCACGGCCACCTCCTCCACCATTGTGCTCGGCGTCCCATGGGCGTGCCCAGATGCCCGGAAAGTTACGACCTCGGGTCCGCCCGGGCTCTTGTCCCGGACAGATAGTTAGGATACTGTCCTAACAAAATTCGCGAAAGGGGTAACCCGCCACCGGTCGCGGCAATCGCACGGCACGCGGGAACCCCCGCCGCGCAGACAGCAGACAACCGTAGCTCCCAACAGGCAGGCGTCCGGGTGGACGCCATACAGGCGCGGAGGCTGCCCGCGCAGGCCGCCCAGGCACCGCGCAAGGCAGCCGCCGGCTCCGCGCGCAGCCCACTGGCTCCGCGCCCGGTCAGGACCAAACGGCAGTAAGGACGAACGGCATGAGACGCCTCACCAGATACGGGGTACTCGTCGCGGCCGGGATGCTCGCGGCAGGCTGTACCGCCGGCTCGAGCACGAGTTCCAGTCCCGGCACCAGCACCAGCGGCAAGGCCACAACCAACAGCGTGCTGACCATCTCCAATGAGAACGGCGCGCTCTGGACCTGCCAATTCAGTCCGCTCAACACCTCCGACACGCTGCTTGCGGTCGGCTTCGTCTACGAGCCCCTGGTCTTCGTCAACCCGCTGCAGGGCGGCAAGACCACCCCCATGCTCGCCACCGCCTGGAGCTGGGGAGCGGGTAACAAGTCGCTCACGTTCACGATCCGCTCGGGGGTCAAGTGGAGCGACGGCACGCCGATGACCGCGGCCGACGTGGCGTACACCTTCAACCTGATCAAGAAGGACCCGGCCCTGGACCTGACCGGAGTCTGGTCGGTGCTGTCCAGTGTCACCGCGACCTCGAACACGGTCACCCTCAACTTCAGCACCCTGGCCGTGCCGTTCTTCTACTACATCGCGGACCAGACGCCGATCGTGCCCGAGCACATCTGGTCGAAGATGAGCAACCCGACGACCAACCCCAACAGCCACCCCGTGGGCACGGGCCCGTACCTGATGAGTAAGTGCAGCCCGTCGAACATCACCTACACGGCCAACCCGAACTACTGGCAGCCGGGCGAGCCGAAGATCGCCAAGATCCAGTACCCGGCGTACACCAGCAACAACACGGCCAACAACGACCTGGCCAACGGCAACGCGCAATGGGGAGCCCAGTACATCCCCAGCATCCAGACGTTCTACACGGCCAAGAACCCGAACTACCACTACTGGTTCCCGCCGACGGTGAACGTCTCGCTGGTCCCGAACCTGACCAACCCGCTGCTCAGCAACGTCAAGGTCCGTCAGGCGATGTCGTACGCGATCAACCGGGGCCAGGTCTCCAGCATCGGCGAATCCGGTTACGAGCCGCCCGCGAACCAGGCCGGCATCGTCACGCCGACGTTCTCCAGCCTGCTGGACAACTCGTCGCTGGCGGCCTGGGGCAGCAGCTACAACCCGGCCAAGGCCAGGGCGCTGCTGGCGTCGGCGGGCTTCCACCTGGGCTCGGACGGCATCATGACGAACGCGGCCGGGCAGAAGCTGAAGTTCACCGTCATCAACATCGGCGACTACTCCGACTGGGTCGCCTCGATGCAGGTGATCCAGCAGAACCTCAAGGCGATCGGCATCGAGCTCACCCCGCGCAACCTGTCCAACACCGACTTCGACTCCGAACTGTTCTTCGGCAAGTTCCAGCTGGCCTACTACGACCAGCAGACCTTCGGCCCGAGCGCGTACTACGAGCTGAACAACTGGCTCAACTCCGCGAACACGGCGCCGGTCGGCAAGACGGCGGCCAGCAACTACGAGCGCTACAGCAACAAAACCACCGATGCGCTGCTCAACCATTACGCCGGCACGACCGACACGGCACAGCAACAGACCATCATGAACCAGATCCAGCAGGTCATGCTGAATGACGTGCCGATCATCCCGGTGGTGGAGGCGGTGGACTGGTATCAGTACGACACCGGCGCGTTCAGCGGCTGGCCGACACCCGGCAACCCGTACGCCCAGCCGTCCGCGTACGCCTTCCCCGACAACGAGCAGGTGCTGCTGCACCTGTCACCGAAGTAACCAGGTAAAACATAAGTAAATCGAAAGCGCCGCGGGCCAGGGCCCTCCGGCAAGAGCCCTGGCCCGCGGATCTCCTACCCCCCTCGTACCACCTCTCTCTGTCCCTCATTACGGAGCCGAACCAGCTTGAGATACGCGCTGCGCCGCCTCGGTTTCTTCGTCCTCACGCTGTGGGTGGCGCTGACCCTGAACTTCCTGCTGCCGCGGCTGATGCCGGGCAACCCCGCGCTGGCCATGATGACGAAGTTCCACGACCAGGGCATCACCCCCCAGACGCTGAAGGCGCTGGAGATCCTGTTCGGGGTCAACACGCAAGAGGGCCTGTCCGGGCAGTACGTCAGCTACCTGCACCAGATGCTGACCCTCAACTTCGGCACCTCGCTGTCGGAGTACCCCGCGCCGGTCACGTCCCTCATCGGCAGCGCGATCTGGTGGACGACCGGCCTGGTCGGCGTGGCCACCGTGCTGGCCTTCATCCTCGGCACCGGCCTCGGCATCGTGTCCGCCTGGCGGCGCGGCGGGAAGCTGGACAGCATCGTGCCGCCGACGTTCGTGATCATCTCCGCGATCCCGTACTTCTGGGTGGCGATGGTGCTGGTGCTGGTCTTCGCCCTCACCCTGCACTGGTTCCCCAGCCAGAACGGCTACTACGTCACCACCGACACGCCGGGCTTCAACCTCACCTTCTTCCAGGACGTGATCAACCACGCGTTCCTGCCGGCCGTCTCGCTGCTGGTCACCACGATCGGCACCTGGATCCTGACCATGCGGAACACGATGATCACCACGCTGGCCGAGGATTACGTGCGGATGGCGCGGGCCAAGGGCCTGCCGGCCCGGCGGATCATGTTCGACTACGCGGCGCGCAACGCGATCCTGCCTAACCTGACCGGCTTCGCGATGTCGCTGGGCTTCGTGGTCAGCGGCGCGATCCTGATCGAGTACGTGTTCAACTATCCCGGCGTGGGCTACATGCTCCTGCAGGCCGTGTCCGGTGAGGACTACCCGCTGATGCAGGGCCTGTTCCTGCTGATCACCGTGGCGGTACTGTTCGCGATCCTGGTCGCGGACATCCTCACCGCGCTGCTCGACCCGCGGACCAGGGCGGCGCGCTAGCCATGGCCATGCCTCTCGCCGGTGTCCCCACAGAAACCCCCGCCGCCCAGGTCCCTGCGGGCCGCGCGCTGGGCCGCATCGGCCGCGCCGTCAGGTCCAACCGCAAGGCGGCCGCGGGCATCATCCTGCTCACGATCTTCATCCTGATCGCGCTGTTCCCCGGCGTCATCGCGCACGACAGCCCGTCCCAGGACGCCTACGCCCCGCAGCTGGGAATCTCGACCGCCCACCTGCTCGGCACCAACCACTACGGCCAGGACCTGTACGCGCAGCTGGTGTGGGGCACCAGGAACGTCCTGATCATCGCGTTCGTGGTCGGGCTGGCCACGACCGGGATCGCGGTCCTGATCGGCGTGGCCGCCGCCTACCTCGGCGGCCTGTGGGACAGCACGCTCAACGTGCTCACCGACGTGCTCCTGGTCATCCCGCTGTTCCCGCTGCTGATCGTCATCGCCGCCTACGCGCACGGCGGCACCACGCTCGTGCTGATCGCCGCGATCACGCTGACCAGCTGGTCCTACACCGCGCGCCAGCTCAGGTCGCAGGCGCTGACGCTGCGCAACCGGGACTTCCTCGAGGCGGCGCGGGTACGCGGCGAGCGGCGGCTCTACATCATCGTGGTGGAGGTCATCCCCACCATGACGTCGCTGATCGTGGCGAGCTTCCTGACCAACGCGCTGTACGCGGTGCTGTTCGCGTCCAGCCTGCAGTTCATCGGCCTCGGCGACCCGAACACGGTGAGCTGGGGCACCACCTTGTACTGGGCGCAGAACAACGCCGCGTTGCAGACCGGCGAGCCGCTGTGGGCGCTCGCGCCCGGCGCCTGCATCGCCGTGCTCGGCGCTGCCTTCGCCCTGCTGAACTACGCGTTCGACGAAATCGGCAACCCGGCCCTGCGGCCGGTGCGGAAGATACGCCAGAGAAAAGGTGCAGAGTAGGTGGCTGACGTGCCGGTGCTCGAGGTCAGCGGCCTGTCCGTGGACTACGTCCTGGACCGGGGCAGCGTCCGGGCGGTCGACGACGTGTCCTTCTCGGTCGACCGGGGCGAGTTCCTCGGCATCGTCGGCGAGTCGGGCTGCGGGAAGTCCACGCTGCTGTTCGCCGTCGCCCAGCTGCTCGCTCCCCCGGCCATGATCGCGGCGGGTACGGTCGCGTTCGAGGGCACGAACCTGGTGGGCCTGACCGACGGGCAGCTGTCCGCGATCCGCTGGCGGGACATGTCGGTGGTCATGCAGAGCGCGATGAACGCCCTGAACCCGGTCA
>Ga0070708_100002595_pt1 | contig 13972 bp, 15 predicted proteins | sample KBSK5503metaG_FD_65469 | JGI IMG/M metagenome (GOLD analysis project Ga0070708, IMG submission 65469) | Corn, switchgrass and miscanthus rhizosphere microbial communities from Kellogg Biological Station, Michigan, USA - KBS K5-50-3 metaG | ecosystem: Host-associated > Plants > Roots >...
GCACCACCTGGCCTTCCCCTTGAATCACGGCCATCGAAAAGGCGCCGAACGGCGACCACACTTCGGGCGGGTTCACGCTCTGGATCATGCACGCACCTCCTTTTCCGCGATCGCTTGTGTTACGTCAGTGCCCTCGAGACGCGCCGTCCTTTTCGGTCCGAGGTGCTGCACACGCGGCCTGAAGCTTTCGGATCTGGGTCCGGTGGTCGAGAAGGTGGAGACGTTGCACGAGGATGTAACTCTGCCACGGGAGTTCCGCGGTGAAAGTCTCCGGCTCGACTCGTCCGTCGCCGATCGCTCGGTTCACGACAAGAACCGTCGTCACGGTCACGCGCGACGCCGGATGCGTGACCGTGGTCTCTGGGTGCGTTATTTCGAACCGTTCCGTTTCGGCGATGAGCGCCCCAAATTCTCCGTTCGCGGCACGCACGTTGTGAACCAGGGTCTCCCAGGGTTCCCATGCCGCAGCATCTGAGATGAGCGCTGCATACACCGGGGGCGCTGGCGGCCGCCGGCCCGCAAGCAGATGCCGCAGCTCTTCAGCCGAGCGGATCATGGTTTGTGCAACGTGATCCACCACTTGGGCGATCGTCCACTCGTCCCGAATCAGAACGATCCCTGCGTCCGGGGCACTCACCCCATCGACCGCCGCGTCAAACTGATCGACGGCATCCTGGAAGCGGAGCGCAAGGGAGCGCGCGGAGAGGTCAATGCCTCGTTCGAGATACGTGAGCATCCGCGCCCGTTCGGGCGATGCGGGGCCAGTGCGAGGGTTCTCGTGCCTCATGGCACCCGCCCAAGGTCGTGTAAATCCCGTGGATCGGGCGGCGGACGTCGCCATGACCCTCCGAGGGCGTTCTCGATTGCCATGCCGACTCGTAGAACTGTCATCTCATCGAAATGCCGACCAACGATCTGGACCCCGATCGGCAGGCCTTCACGGCTTGAGCCGAAGGGAACGGCGAGCGCCGGCGACCCGGTCAGGTTGAAGGGAAGCGTGGCGCGCATGACGTGCCGTACGGGCAGCGTCTCGTCGCCAAGCCTGAGGGTCGCGATCTCGTGGGGGAAAGCCGGCACGGGCGCGACCGGACAGAGGAGTAGATCGTACTGCCTGAAATACGCCGCGAGATCATACCGGAGTGCCTCGACTTCGACCTCGCTCTGGACGTACTCGGTGAGCGATTGGACTCGGACGGCCAGGCGAGAGCGCGCGGCGGGGTAGAGTTGCTCGTGGCGTCCGGCGATTACGCCCTCGAAGTACGGACCGGCCTCGGCTGCGAAGAGGGTCATGGTCAGCGCGTTGCAGTCCCGGCGCTCGAGACCCGGAATGCTCGCCCCCTCCACCCGACAGCCTTGCCCTTGGAGCGTCTCCGCCGCGCGCCGAACCATCGTCGCGACGTCCGGATCGACCGTGCCAAAGCCGCGTTCCGCGATCCAGCCCACGTGGAGCGGTGGCAGGTGATCGTCCGCGTCGAGGATCTCGGGCTTCGGGACAGCGACAGCATAGGGGTCGTGGCCGTCGGGTCCCGCGAGCACGGTGAGAGCCAGTACGAGGTCGTGGACAGTCCGCGCCATGGGCCCAACGTGCCAAAAACGCCGCAGCGTCTCCGGCCAATGGCCGGTTAACGGAATGCGCCCATGCGTCGCCTTGAGCCCGGCGACCCCGCAGTAGTGGGCGGGACCGCGGATCGAGACGCCCACGTCGCTTCCGACTCCGAGGGGAGAAAGGCCGGCCGCAATCGCTGCGGCCTCGCCGCCGCTCGACCCGCCCGGTGAGCGATCGGCGTTCCAAGGATTCACGGTCCGTCCGAAGAGAGCATTCGCCGTCTCCCACCAAAAGGAGAACTCGGGCACGTTGGTCTTCCCGAGGAGGATACCGCCAGAGGCCTTCAGCCGGCTCACGGCCGTGGCGTCGGCTGCGGGCACACGGCCGGCAAAGAGTCGCGAGCCTCGCGTCGTTTGAAGAGCTGCTGTGTCGATCGAGTCCTTCACGGTGAACGGCACGCCATGGAGCGGACCGAGTTCGTCCCCGCGGATGACCGCCGATTCCGCGGCACGGGCCTCGTCCTCCGCTCGCGTGTTCATCGTCACGATGGCATTGATCCGCGGATTCACCGCGTCGATTCGCTCGAGGTGGGCGCGCACGACCTCGACTGGAGAAACCGCCTTCGTCTTGATACGTCTTGCGAGCTCGATGGCGCTCCAGTAGCAAAGGTCTTGGTTCATGGCGCCTGCCTCCGTGGTTCCGGACGCCGCGTGGTGCGGCCATCCTGTGCTTCTGAGGGTGCCGCAAAAGCGGTACTGTAGAAAGAGCCAGTTTCGTGCTGTACCCTGGTACCAAGTAGGGGGATGAAGCCGCTGGTCAGACTAGAAGCGACAGGGCCGCTCTACCAAAGGATCTACCGGGCACTCCGGCGGGAGATTCTCGCCGGGCGGCTGGCCCCCGGTGCGCGCCTCGCATCGACGCGTGCGCTCGCCGAAGAGCTCAGTGTCTCGCGAAACTCCACGCTCCTTGCGTACGAGCAGCTCTTCGCAGAGGGCTACATTGAAGGCAAAGCAGGCTCGGGAACGCACGTCACAGCCGCGCTTCCAGATCCGGCGCTCGCGCATGCGGCCCGCTCGGAGGGCAGCGCCGGGCCGCCCAGGTCTCGTGCACCCCGGCTGTCGGCCTTCGGCCGGCGGATTGGCGTGAACCCTCCGCGCTCGGCGCCGAATTCCACCTGGCTCGGGCGCACGATCCGCTATGATTTCCGCTACGGAATCCCAGCGGTCGCGGCGCTGCCGCACCGCGTGTGGCGGCGCCTCACGCACACGCGCCTCCGGGCCGGAGCGCTCGGCACCTCCCGGTATACGCAGCCCGAAGGGGACGGCCGGCTTCGTACCGCACTCGCGAAGTACCTAAATCGCGAGCGCGCCATCGCCGCTCAGCCTGACCAGGTAGTGATCGTGAATGGCTCGCAGCAGGCGCTCGACCTCGCCGCGCGCGTCCTCCTCGACGTCGGCGATCGGGTCGTTGTCGAAGAGCCGCACTCGCGGGGGGCGTGCGAGGTGTTTCAGAGCGCGGGCGCGCGTTTCGTCTCTGGCCCGGTCGATGGCGATGGCCTGAACGTAACGACGCTTCCGCGGACGGCACGGGACGCGCGGCTCGCCTATGTCACGCCCTCGCACCAGTTCCCGACCGGCGCGGTGATGTCGGTCGCACGGCGGCTCTCGCTGCTCGCCTGGGCGAGCGATCGCGACGCCTACATTCTCGAGCACGACATCGACGGTGAGTACCGCTATCAGGGGCGTCCCATCGAGGCCGTGCAGGCGCTCGACCGAACCGGCCGAGTCCTCTACGTCGGCGCCTTCTCGCGCGTGCTTTTCCCGAGTCTGCGCCTCGGATACATGGTCCTACCGGCGTCGCTCGTCTCCACGTTCCGCGCGGCGAAACTCCTCGCCGATCGCCACACACCAACGCTCCAGCAGGACATCTTGGCCGACCTCCTCGAGAACGGTGACTTGGAGCGCCTGTTGCGTCGCGCGCGGGTGCGCTACGCGTCCCGCCGAGCGGCTCTCCTCGCGGCGCTCGCCAAGTACGCCTCGGCGAGCGTTGAAGTGGAAGGCGCGAACGCGGGCACCCACGTGCTCGTGTGGCTCCGCCGCCCTGACGCGCAGGGGCTTCCGAAACTGGTCGAGCGGGCGGCCCAAGCCGGAATCGCCGTGTATCCTGCGACCCCGTACTATTTTCGGCCCCCCCGCCGGGCCGGCTTGGTGCTCGCGTACGTGGGCATGCCGGAGGAGGACATAGACGAGGGAATCCGGCGCCTTGCCGCGCTCTTGCCCGACACCCGGTCCTCGGGTCGCTCAAGCTCCGTGAGACTCGCGGGCGGCCGACGGGTCCCAATCCCCAATTTGAGCACCCGCGTGCGATGCCGTCTCAACGTCCGTGCAGAGCGATTCGACTCGCTGACCGGGCTCAGCATGGTTCGCCACCTCGGCATGGTCGACGGCGCTCATCACTCTTTGTAGATCTTCTTCATCTCGCCTTCCGCCCACTTCACGGCGTCCTCGGCCTTCATGCCCTGCACGGCCTTGGCGAACATGTCGATAATGATGTACTTCTGAGAACGCTTCGGTGGCCTTCGCGGCGGCGGGTCCTGCGTAGCCGAAGATCCGGCTGCTGCGGGAGGCCTGGCGGAACATCTGGAGCGGCCCATCCACCTTCTCCCACGACGCATGCGTCTCCCAGGCTTTTGTGCCGCTGACCGAGTAGGCCTCCTGGGTCACGAACCATTTCTCGAAGTTCTCCTTCTTGTGCAGCCAGCGCAAGAAGTCCTTGGCGAGCTTCTGGTTCTCCGAGTACTTCATGATCGCGTGCGAATGCAGCTCGTATAGATGCAAGCGCCCGGCCGGCCCCGCCGGCAGCGGGCGCGTGATCGATGTCCTGCCACATCGGCTCACCCTTCTCGTCCTTGATCTTGTCCTTCTGGCGCTTGGCCACCAGGTAGATGGAGGCCCCGTTCAGCGTCCCCGAGATCTCGCCCGCGAGGAAGGCGCGGTTGTTGTTGGTGTCGTCCCAGGCCGGGCCGCCCTCGTCGCAGCACTCCTTCCAGAACGCCTGCATAAACTTCACCGCCTCCAGGGTCCCCTTGGAACTAAGCACGACCTTTTTCCCGGTCTGATCTGTCTCGGCTCCGCCGAAGCACCACAGCATCGGATATGCGGAGACTGTCGCATCGCCCCAGGTGTGGCCGAGCGTCTGGCCGTAGGGCTTCCCCTTCTTCTTCAGCACCCCGAAGACTTTGCGGGCTTCCTCCCAGGTCTTCGGGTATTCACCGGCGCCCGCCTCCTTCAACCATGACCGCCGGTAGGCGACGGCATTGCCGATGATCGAGTGCGGGACGGCGAGCCACTTGCCGCCCACCTGCGCCGCCGACGGGCAGACGTCGTAGAAACCGGCTTCCGCCTTGGCCAGCTTGTCGGCGATGTCACTGACATCGACGAGGGCGCGCTGATAGAGGTGCGCGCCATTGTAGAGGAGCAGGAAGATGTCGGCGCCCGCCCCCGACTGGATGGCGGCCGTCAGCCGGGGCGATAGGTCGTTGGCGTTGATCGTCTCCAGCGTGATTGCCGCGCCGAGCGCCTTGGACGCCTCCGCCATCTGACGCTTCAGCTCCACGTCCGACTCGGGGATGAAGTCGACCCACCGCACCCAGTGAAGCTTCGTCCCCTGGGCGTAGGCTGGCGCCTGACGCGCCGCGAGGATGCCCTCGAGGCCCGAGGCGGCGACGGCGGCCGTTGTACCGGACACCCAAGTGGCGGCGATTCATCGGATCCTGGATCATCTTGTGCGCTCGATTGGACCGAGTCGGTGCAGATTATTGGCGGCTGTTGCCGCATCGTTTGTCCGACAAGCGGCTGAGCAGCCTACCGCCGCTTTGGGGGCCACCAGCGTCAAGCCAAGCCCATCACTTGCATGGGAGCAGGTGGAGCGGCGCTCCGAAGTGGCTGATCGTCTCCGACAAGGAGGGCAGGAGCATATTTGCCCACCACCCTAGATCTATCTGGCGTGCTCGCGAGTCGCCGGCCCAGTCGTGCACGAACCCCCTACGCATGTCACAGCAACGTCGGCACGTGGCCGCCATCGATGACGATGCTTTGGCCGGTTATGTAGCTGGCCTGCAGTGAACACAAGAAGACACACAACGCACCGAACTCCTCAATCGTACCAAGGCGCTTCATTGGCCCTCTCGCGGCGTAAAGCTGCACAGCCTCGTCCGGCGAGAGATCGATACGTCCAATGGCATGCGGCGCGACTCGCCGCAACAAGTCCGTGTCGAAGGGCCCCGGCAACATGCTGTTGACCGTGACTCCCGTTGCCGCGACCTCACGCGCCAGTGTTCCGAGTGCACCCAGCAGACCAGGCTTGATGCCATTCGCCAGCGGGGCGCCGAGGGTAATCTCTTTCGCAGAGATTGAGCTGATGTTGATAATACGGCCGTATCTCCGCTCAATCATGTCAGGGAGACAGTGCTGAACCATGTCCAACGCGGACAGCATGATGAGCTCGAAGGCGATCTGCCAGTCCTGTTTACTCTTGCTCATGAACGTCCCTGGCGGCGGTCCGTCAGCGTTTGTCACCAGAATTGAAATCGAGCCGAGGCGGGCCCGGGCTTCCTCATACAGTCGTGCGCGCTCCGCAGGCTGGCTTACATCGGCCGGCACGAAATGTGCCGCCCCACCCAGTCTTGCAACCGCGTCGCTGCCTCGCTGCGTGTTGCGACCGTTTATGACCACCTGGACTCCTTCGGCTACCAACGCTGCGGCGCAACCGAATCCGAGTCCCCGCGTGCTCGACATCACGAGCGCGGTCTTTCCCTCAATCCCAAGGTTCATCGATCCACCTCCGTAACCTGGACGTGCCGGATGCGTATCTTCCGCCGGTTGAACACTCACCAATACTCGATGGAACGGTATGGCCGTTGCTCTATCGCCCGCCGTTCGTCACGAGGAGGGCAACGGATGCCACCGACTCCGATCAGCGTGGTCGAGCCAGGCGCGCAGACGAATGAGCGGCTCGCCTTCGGCGCCAGGATCACTTCCGACAAGAGACAGGGCGAAGGAACAATAGAGGAGTTCCCGAATGGAGAGCAACCGCCCGAACGACGGATCGTGGAGCCCATCTCCTCCATAGGCATCGGCGAAGTCTCTGACCGGATCCGGGTCGCCGCCGAACCGGTGGACGCGCATCGCCACGCTAGCGAGATCCCATGCCGCCGGACCGGTTCCCGCGAGATCGAAGTCGATCATCACAGGTCCCTCTGCCGTCACGATGACATTCAGGGATCACCGTGCAAGGAAGCCCTTCCTTCGCGCGCGCCGCCACGTCCGAGAGATGCGCCACGGAGTCCCTCCTGGCATCGGCCCGTGCAGCATACCTCGTGAGACGCTGTTCAGCCCGCGTCACGGGATCCCACAGCGACACGAGGTGGGGCGGGAAGGCGAGGCCATGGAGGCGTCGGAGCGTTTGGCCCAACCATCGTGGGTCATAGTTCGACCCGACCGAATGGAGATACAGCCAGAAACTGACGGCACCATCCGGTGTCGCGACGGCCGTTTCGCTTACGTCGTCGGCCGGTGCGGACACGGGGAGGCCTGCTCGTTCGAGATAGCGGGCAATGTCCATCTCCGCTTGCAGTGATTGAATCGCGTGATCAGGCCGATTCACGCGCGCGACCAGTCCCGCATCCGGAAGCGCGACGACCGCGCGATGACCGATGCGGAAGACGCGGGCCCCCGAGGTACCCCGCACACTGTTGCGGCGTGCCGCACGGGGCCCAGGGGCCACAGGCACTCTTCTTCGGCCGTCCGGTCACGGAGCACCCGCCCAACGCGTGCCGTCACGCGAGTCGGTCCGCGACCGTGCGTAGCTGGCTGTTCCACTAGGCGATACCCTGCCCCGCGACGAGCGTGTGGGGATGATCGGACGTGTGCGCCCACGTCTGCTTGATGCTCCCAGTACCTGTGTTCGTATCCCTTAAGTGACGCTGCCGCGATGGTCGTCCGCTGATGACCAAGTCCAGTGCCCTGGAAGCAAGCTCAATTGTCCGAGGCGGATATGACGACATCAACTTCGACCTCCAGCAGCATCTCAGTCCGTACAAATCCGGTGACTTCGACGAGGGTCGCTGCGGGGCGAATCACACCGAAAAACTCACGATGGGCCCGTTCCACACCACTGTATAGAGCTATATCCTTCAAAAATATGCGCGTCCTAACAATGTCGGATGCTTTGGCGCCAGCCCTACGTAGGATGGCCTCGATTTTCCCAAACGCCGCCATCGCTTGACCGTAGGCGTCGCTACCGCCCCCCATCGTGCCGTCTGCTTGTATGGCTGTCGTGCCCGACATGAAGACCTGGCTCCCGACACGCACAGCGCGGGAGTATCCATAGGACGCTTCAAAGGCGGAACCAGACGAAATGTTCTCGCGCCCGTGCCGGGTCATACCGTCCTCCTCCTCAGCAATAGCTCCACTACGTCAGCTACGTCCTCTCTTCGATAGTTAACGGGCTTCAATGAGTTCGTCCAATGATGGCTTGATGTGTCGCATGAAGAGATCGAGCGTCTCAATCACAATCTCTTTCGGCATTTGTGCATAGTGGTTCACCAGGACCACGTACTCTGCGGGAAACACTTTCCATTGCTCGACGAGTTGCCGTCGTACTGTATCTACGCTCCCAAACACGAACAGACCGGATTTGATCAAGGACCCGAGAAAATCGCCATTCTCTACGGCTCGTCGTCCCATCGCGGCATAGAAATTCTTCCAGATGTCGAGGTCATATGCCCGGATGCGTTCTAAGGCCTCCTCGTCTGTCCGTCCAATCTCCAGCCAACGCACCAAGCACTGATTCTGACCCGGTGCAAATGCATATCCGGAACGCGCTGCCTCTTCTCGATAGGCCTCGCTGAGGGGAGTTGCCGAACCTATTCCGGCGAAGTATGCGGGCACGAAGCCGTGCCTCGCGGAGAACGCAATCGTATCCGGACTTCCACTGCCAGAAACGAACACCTGAGGGTGGGATCGTGTGTACGGCGCTGGGACCACGCAGACCCTACGCACGCGCCCCTCGTCATCGACCTCACCATCCGCCCCGAGCCGCTGTGTCACGCCCGCTCGCGCAAGTGGCCAGTCCTCGACACCGGTGTCATGTGGGTAGGGGAGCTGCCAATTCATTCCCTTGTGCTCGAAGCTCTCTTGCGTCCAGGCCTTGAGGACGATTTCGACGTTTTCCTCAAAAATGGCTCGGTTGTGAGCATCATCGCCTAGATCCTTTTCCAACGTCGTCGCCGTAGCGAAGCCTGCTTGCGCGGTTTGGACGTTGTAGATGGCGGCCGAAGGCGACTTTGTAGCGCGCGCCCCGTAGTGTTGACCGAGAACGTTCGTCCAGCGCGACTGATAGCCACGCGCAAAGCCAACAAAACTCCGGCCTTGAGCCAAGTGGTTTATCACTGCAGCCTCTTCCGCCACGCGAATTGGGTTCTGTGTGCTCATTACGTAGCCTAAGACACCGACATGAAGATTCTTGGTCACGGCTGCCCAATAGGCTTGGAGTGCACCCGGCGCAGGACCGATTTCATATCCCTCAGACCAAAAGTGGTGCTCAACTGTAGATGCCCCCCACACCCCCATCTCGTCAGCGGCTCGGACAATCTCAGTCATCCCCGTAACCGCAGTGTGGTAGCGCTCCACGTTGCGACCTAATGGCCGCAAGGCCGCACGCTCCGCCTCGTCGCGAGCAGGGATGACCGGGTACATCATCATGATCGGTTTCAGCATCGTGAGTTCTCCTCCATCGCCACCTGATTCGATTGTTCCAGGAGGCATTGTGGGAGACTTGGAGTATTCTTACTAGAAGAGAATTTATCCTGTTATTAGCACTAACAGGAGGGAGTATCGAATGGACCCCGCGAGTCTCCAGCGAACGGACCAGAAGCGAACTCTCTGCGTTTCTTAAGAGTCGGCGTGACCGGATCGCCCCTATCGAGATCGGTTTGGCTGCTGGTCCGCGACGTCGAACTCCCGGGTTACGGCGAGAAGAAGTGGCGCAGCTCGCCGGTGTTGGGCTCACCTGGTACACCTGGTTGGAGCAGGGGCGTGACATCAGAGTATCAATGCACGTGCTGGATAGCCTCGCGCGGGCGCTTCGACTGGACGCTGCCGAACGCGCTCATCTGTTCGCCTTGGCTCAACACCAGCCGCCGCCGGTGGTGCCACTTGCAAAGCCGATGGTGAGTCCCGGACTCCGACGGTTCGTCGAAAGCTTGCCCCACCCCGCTTATGTGAAGACCGCACGCTGGGACGTCCTGGCATGGAATCGGGCATTGACGGCGCTGCTCGGTGATTTCGCAGGGGTACGACCGGAACAGCGCAACTTGATGTGGCGGGTATTTACCGACCCGAACTATCGCAGCCTCTTGGAAGATTGGAAGCGGGACGCCCAGCGGATCCTCGCAAAATTTCGATCAGACTACGGCCTTGCAGGGAGCGATCCCGCCTTCGAGCGACTCCTGAACGATCTTCGAGGTGCCAGTCCAGAGTTCGAGCGCTGGTGGCAACAGCACGATGTCGATAGCTTTGCCGAAGGATTGAAGCGTTTTCGCCTCCCGGGTTTGGGCCTCATCGAATTTGAATACAGTTCGTTCTTTGTCGGCGGTCAACCGAACCTCAGGTTCATTGTTTACGTACCGCTCCCGGGAGATAGTGCCCTTAAGGCGCGCCGGCTATTCTCGCTTAATTCGCAACACAGAAAGACACCGGTTGGCCGCGGCGCGACAGGGAAGTGAGTTTGATCCGCATCGGTGGACCGCCGTGTCATGTCTCGCGCGGGGATTCCTTGTCCGGCAGCGCCTGGCCAAGACGTCATCACGCTGCCATGTTCGACTATCTTGGACGGCCGAGTGGGACGAATATAAGCCGTGGGAGGACTGGACGCCATGACCCAGAGTTGCGATTGTGAACATCACACGCACGACCCAGCCGGGACGAGAACGCCAACCGCGCATGACTACGGAGCGGCTACAGCAGTCGCAACAGTCAAGTCACCGTGGGGCGGAACATTCCATATCTGCCAAGCTTGTCTCGACAGCGGGCACCTGCAGGGCACGCAGTTTCGCTGACGAAGACCCAGCGGGTGATCGTCGCCGCGACGCTGCGCCGTGCCAGCCGCCCGTACGCCCCGGGGCTCCGTCAGGCCCGTCCACCGGCGCCAGCTCGGCGGGTCTCATGATCTATCGATCGATCACATCACGCGAAGGCAAAACCCATGGTCCGGCAATGGTAGTACAGGCCACCGTCCTGAACGATCAGCGCGAGGGCGAGGTCGCCGCCGTCATTCCGATGGGAATGTATGGCTTGGGGTGGCGTGAGGACGACTACGTGGTCTCGCCAGTCGAACCGTTGCCCGTCGATCATCGAGTGGCAACCGCCTTGCTGCAGCACTAGGACGAGCGCCGCCGCGTTGTGGCAATGCGGCCGTTGCGACTCTCCGGGTAGCACCGCGTTGAACGTCACCGTGAGCGACGGAAGGCAGGTGCGCGACGTCTCCATCGACGCGCTTGAGAGATTGAGTGCCCGGCCGGCGGTGTCGTCGAAGATCGGCCTCGCGCAGAGCTGCTCCAGCTGTTCCTGAATATCGGCGGCGGCATAGTGGGTGGCCGCCACCGGCGCGCTGCCGCGAGCCGGCGGCTCGAGCCGCTCAAACGCCAGGAGCGGCTCGTCGCTCACCATGTAGAGCACGGCGTCCTCTACCCCGGCGCGATGCGCAGTCTCGATCCCACCCGGGAGCAGAAAGATGTCGCCGCGCCGCCACTCGATGCGCTCTTGGTCCTGCTGGGTCCGTCCGCTGCCGGCCAGCACCACGTAGACCTCACCGCTGGCCTTGAGCCGTGTCCGGATGGTCTCACCCGCGCGAATGCGCAGGTACCGGGCGAGCATGAGCGGCAGCGTTGCCGGGAATGCCGTTTGCAAGCGGTCGCTCTGATCGAGTGTCACGAAGCCGGTCGGGGTTGCCGGGTCGAAGGCATGCTCGCGCTCCTCGGCAAACACGCGCGGCGCGACATGCGGCCGCTTGACGTTGAATCCTTCCTCGAGCGGCAAGTAGCGGGCACGTGCTTCTTGAACACTCTTGGTCGCTTGACTCACGTCGATACCCTCCTTGCGACAGATCCCACTGTCGTGGCTCCCGTGGAGCCTACTGCGCGAGGAACCCACCGTCGACACAAACCGTGTGGCCGACGACGAACAAGGCTGCGTCGGAGGCGAGCCACACCACGGCCTGCGCCACCTCATCGGGTCGCCCCATGCGCTTCAGTGGGAGGCTGTCGGCCACCCTCGTCATATCGTCGATACCAGAGCGGAGCATCATATCGGTCACCACCCGTCCCGGCGCGACGGCGTTGATGCGAATGTTCCGCGCGGCGTACTCCATCGCCGCGGACTTCGTCAGTGAGATGACGGCGCTCTTGGAGGCGGAATAGAGCGCGAGGCCAGAATTCGGGTTGCGGATTCCACTGACCGACGCGTTGTTCACGATGACGCCGCCGCCGCTCGCGAGCATCGCGGCGATCTCGTACTTCATGCAGAGGTAGACACTCCTCACGTTGGTGGCGAAAACGGCCTCAAAGACCGCCTCTGGCTGATCGGCGAGCAGCGCCCGGCGCTCCTGATGCCCCGCGTTGTTGAAGGCGATGTCGACACGTCCGAACGTCTCCGTGGTGAATCGGACGAGCGCGGCGACCTCAGGGGCCACACTGACATCGGTTTGCTTCAACACCGCCTTACCACCCGCCGCACGGATGACCCCGACCGTCTCCTCGCACAGCGCCGGCCGGCGGCCAGCGACCACGACGGCGGCCCCCTGCCGCGCGAAGGCGAGTGCCGCGGCGCGACCGATGCCGGACCCGCCACCAGTGACCAGGGCGATCTTGCCGTCGAACCGATCCAGCGTCACACTCGGCATGCCCTCAGACCGCGGCCACTCGGAACCCATGCGGTCCTCACACGCCGATGAGGCCGATACGGATCCGGCGGTTGTGGCGGCCCTTGTTGTCCACTTTGAGAACACGCACGGGTGCAGACTGCCCGGTCGAGCCGAGATGGGTGCCGCCGCACGCCTGCCGGTCGAGCCCAATGATTTCCACGACGCGGATGCTCCCGTCGGGCTGCGGTGGCGGCGCAACGGCTTGGCTCCGGATCAGACCGGGCTCGCGCGCTGCCTCGGCCGCTGCGACGTACACCTGGCGTACGGCGAGGTCCTGCCGGATCGCATCATTGATGGTCGGTTCAAGCGCACAGAACGTGTTATTATCGCGCATCGGCAAGTCGAAGTCGATGCGGGCTGTCCCGTCGGCGGCCATCTGCACGCCGGTGACCAGTGCGCCCTCGAACTCCTGGTACACGAGGGCATTGAGGATGTGCAGGTCCGTGTGGAGCTGGCACATGAGCTGACGGAAGGCGCCGTCGACGACGCCCTGGACCTGTCCCCGGACCTCGACGGGCTCCGCGAAGAGGTGCCAGAGCTTGTCCGCCTGTCCCTCGAGCCGCTCCACTCGGACTTTGCCGCCTGCCCATCGGATGAGGCCGCGGTCCGGAAGCTGCCCCCCACCCCCCGGATAGAGCGCCGATTGGGCCAGAACGACCGCGCCAGGGCGCGTGTCGACCACCTCCGTGTCGAACGTACGGAGGTCAGGTCGGTCGTGGCAAAGATAGCGAATCGCCATGCCTATCGGGCGCCCTGGCCGTTCCTGTTCCGCCATTCATCAGGGTGCGATCCGCGCCCGTTGGATGATCTCGTCGAGGGCCAGGCCGGTCGGGAGCGTGCCGAACGCTTGCCCCCAGTCACCCCCGAGTCGAGATGCGCAGAACGCGTCGGCCACGGCCGGCGGTGAGTGCTGCACGACGAGAGCCCCCTGAGCAACGAGTGCCATCATCTCGACGACGCGACGCGAACGGGTCTCGTGCTCGGTGAGGTCCGTGAGCTCTCGCTCGAGCCGACGCACGAACGCGTCCAACCTCCGATCGGCCCCGCGAGCTTCCTTGACATGGGCAAGGAAGGCCGAGAGTGACTCAGGCTCACGCTCTACGGCGCGAAAAACATCCAGACAGACCATGTTCGCGACGCCCTCCCAGATCCCGTTCAGGGGCGCTTCTCGGTACAGCCGCGGCATTACGCCCTCCTCGACATACCCGTTGCCGCCGAGGCACTCCAGAGCCTCCGCCACGAAAACCGGCGTGCGCTTGCAAATCCAGTACTTCGCGATCGGCGTGGTGAGGCGTGCGAGGAGCCGTTCACCCTCTTCGCGCGGGGACTCATCATAGGCGCGGGCGAGTCGCATCGTGAAGATGGTCGCCGCTTCGGATTCGATCGCGAGATCGGCGAGCACGTTCCGCATGAGCGGCTGGTCGACGAGCAGCTTCCCGAACGCGC
>Ga0070708_100002596_pt1 | contig 13971 bp, 15 predicted proteins | sample KBSK5503metaG_FD_65469 | JGI IMG/M metagenome (GOLD analysis project Ga0070708, IMG submission 65469) | Corn, switchgrass and miscanthus rhizosphere microbial communities from Kellogg Biological Station, Michigan, USA - KBS K5-50-3 metaG | ecosystem: Host-associated > Plants > Roots >...
CGCATGACGTGCAGCTGGCAGGCGACGTGCGTTTGCATCAACCCCGCGAGGAACCGCCAATGACCGCTGGTCACTGTCCTATCGGGCACGCAGCGGGCACGGCGGTGCGCTTTCCGGATGCTGGCGGGTCTACGCGGTGGGGTGGTCGATGTCGACGGGCGGCAGGTCCTGGACCTGCTGCTTGGTGATGTTGAGCTGGATACCGTCGCCGACCTCAGTCACGGCGCTGATCGGGATGGCTACTTCTTTGCGGCCCCACAGGTGCCCCTCTTGGAGCAGCACGTGGGTGACGTGGCGGCTGCCAGGGTCGATGACGAGCCCCTGGACTTGCCCGATGTTGCCGTCGGTGGCATGAACCTGCTCGCCGCGGCGCACAGCCACCTCCCCCAAGGGGAGGGTGTCGTAGGTGACGGTCGGCGAGTCGTTCCCCTTCCGCAGGCCCAGGACGTCGTCGGCCAGGCGGTAGTAGGGCATGGAGAGCACCTGGTCGGGGGAGTAGTCCGGGTCCTGGTGGCTGCCCGGCAGGAACTGCGTCGTCTCGGCAGGTTCGAGTTGCTCGAACTCCGCGATGGTGCAGCGAAGCCGGATTTCGCCTGTGGTGGCGTCGACAAGGTCAAGCGGAACAAGTCGGCCGAGGTCATGCCGGTCGACCACGAGATGGGTGACCGCACGAGCGACCGGGTCAAAGACCACGCGGGTCACCTTGCCGCAGACACCATCGATACAGCTGGCGTGGGTCCCGATCGTGAACGGCGTCATCTCTGCCATAGCCGTCCTCCTCGTTTTGTTGGACTTTAGCGAACCCAGCCCCTAGCAGTGCCGTCGAACCTATGGGTTGCCAAAGGCCGCACCTCGATAGCCGACGCGCCCGCCACCGTGACGGCGATCATGGTGATGACCGCATCTGATCCGTAGATACAGGACAAGCGTGTCTCTTCGCAGCTCCTGGCCATGTCACAGACTTGCCCACGTCCCTGGACGTGCTTGCTAGTCCCCCGCTGTACGACCCGGTTGCTGTACTTTCCCGCTGTACTGGTCTAGACCTCTTCGGTCCCTATGGGCCATTCGTAGTCCAGGGTCCACAGGTAGGCGGGATGGAGGTGGACGCAGACTTCTACGGGGCTCTGCAGCCATCGCGGGCGCGCCGATAGCAGGCAAGGGTCGCGATTGCGATCAACTCGGACTAAGAAGAGCGCCCTGCCATGGCCTTCTTCTCAGCGTGTTCACGTATGGACTCCGATAGGAGCTTCTTCCGCGGGCGGCCAGTACGACGTCGTGGCCATCGCGCGGCGAACGCCGTCACACTAGGCAGGGTATATACGGGACTGGCAGCCAACTGTGCGAGTGGCCGCGGGAAGTCTGGGTTTGTAGTTGCTAGCTCGCGCGCCCGTTGCCGGGAGACGCCTAGGATCTCCGCGATTTCCACATACCCGACAAGATCCTGAGGTTGCGGATACTCCAGCTCTTTCACCTGGTCGTCAACGGGCAATACACGTATCTGCGTCAACTCCGAGACTCCAGGTGCAAACGCGACCCCGCATGCGTGGCGGGCAGCCCGTAGGGCAACATCGGTTGCCTGGCGTAGGGTCGCGGCATTCACAGTGAACCGCATGGTGAGCCTTCCACGGTCTGCACTATGCGCGAGGACTGCATACCCCGGTAGCTCATCGGTCAGAATATCAATCTGGTCATCGTTAAGGGCGAGCTGACTAACCTCAACGGTCGCATGCCATTCGGCCATTGGCCTGCTTCCTCTTCCTCATCATGATCTTAATCTTCATCTTGATCTGGCATGTCCAGGCCCATAGCGCGCAAGGTGGCGAGGAGCAAATTCCAGTCGGCTGCGTGACCGGGGTTCCGGGAACAGTCCAGGTGTCACCCCCTTTGCTGCACGCCCAGCGCCCCTTGGGGGTCTGCCTCACGCCGTAGCCCTGGCGCTTCGCCTCGTCGGCGATCCTGTCCATCCAGTCAGACATCAGTATCACTCAGTATCTTGTCGTTGTCAAGGACTAAGCTACAAAAGTACATTTCGTTGACAAGTAGTTTAGCGGAACACCCGGCAGTCCGCCACGCCAGCCTAGGGGCCGCGTGCCACGCCAGAGCCACCGCGCGTCGGCCGGGCGCACCGGAGCGTCACAGCTAGCTTGCTGCGTGACCAACTGCGTGACAATCCGGGCGGACACCGCGGACACCTGCGTCCTAGCCACAGCAGGCCGCAGCGCGCCCGGTTGCGGGTGATGACCCTGCCCGGGTTGCTTCGGGACGAAGAGGCCGCCGGTTCAAATCCGGCCACCCCGACCAGGTAGTAGAGTTGTTTCGAATACTCATGCGGTGTGGCTGGATAGCCGGTGAGTGACCAACTGAGTGACTGTCGCTCTTCGCTTTCTTCACCGTCCCTCGCGGGCCGCAGCTCCCTGGCCGCTGCATCGGCAGGCACCATTGGCGCCCGCCTGTACCTTTACCTGTACCGGGTGCACCAGCCCTAGCGGTTTTCAAGATCGCTAGTGCCACGACGCCGTCTGCGACACTGACCTGCACTGTTGATGACTTGCTGATCAGGCAAGCGCACGGTCATCCCGCGCATATCCCGCGTGCTCGTGTTCTCGACGATGGAGATGTGATCCCTTGCTTGCAAAGAGCAGGCAGGTTGCGGCATAACGCTGCTGACCTAGCATTATTCGCTCTGCAAGATCGCTTATAGCGGCAGGAAGTCGGATGTCGTTGTGGTCAGGACTGTGGTCAGCGCTTAGCTTGCCCGATCCCGCGATCTGAGCGGCGATCCGCCGCTTCTGTCCTTGTCTCACGCTCTGAGCGCTAGCAACTTGACAACTCAACAGTGTCAATCGGGCAAGTCGTCTTCATCCTGCTGGGTCTCGGCCACCGCGCCCGGGAAGACAAGGCCGCAGACCTCCAGGTAAAGCTGCTCCGGATACGGCAGGAAGTTAATGGTGCGCAGCGCCTGCTCCTGACCGGCGGACTCGATGATGAACTCACCGTAGCCAAGCAAGCGGCCCAGCGCCGAGCGCCGGAAGCTCATGTCGGTCACCCTGGTCAATGGCATCATCGCCACCTTGCGGACCACGAACCCGCTGACCAGGATCATCCGATTATCCGTCACGGTGAAGTACGTCGCCTGCCGGGCTGCTACCCGCTGCAGGAAGTACAGCAGGACGCACAGGTACGCTCCCCAGACGATCTTCGGGCGCACTGAGCGCCTGGTCAGTTCCCCGGCCGCCACCAGGCCACCGGAGACAAGGATGAGCGGCCCGGCCAGCGTCGCCGGATGTATACGGACCGTAATGCACGAGCGCTCATGCGGCAGCAAGTACCGGCTCACTGACGCGGGCACGCTCGCCGCTGGGCTTACCTGTCTCATTCATGCTCCCGCGGGCTCATACGGTTAGCGAAGTCCCGAACGGGACCAACCAACGGTCCCTGGACAGGCCCCTCGTATTGGAAGACACCCGTGCCATCCGGACACCATGACCTCTGGCCATCAGATCTTGACCAGCGCGGCAATCCCCTCCCCCATCGTCGCGTGCGTCTGGTCACCGCAGCCGCTCAGCTCTTGTCCGCGCTGCGAGCTGGCCGGCTTGGAGCAGCCTCTTTGGCTCGGACAGTACCTGTGGCCAGCCTCCGCTGACCGTTTCTACCACGGTAGTCCCGGCCAACGCCATCGTGTATGACAGTCAGCTTGACCTCATGCCCAGCGGTCCGCCGTCGAGGGCCACCACCGACCAGCACTCACCGGCCCTATGGCGAGGGGCACCACCGAACCAGGGACCTGGGTCACCTCTGGCGTGAAGGTGCGCCAGGTGCAGCACGGCCTCAAGATCGACACCACCCGCAGCGCCCAACGCCCTGGCCGAGTCGGCGCTGGCCGCCTGGCTCACCCGAGGCCTCCGGCGACGAGTGGCTGCATCGCGCCTTAAACCGGTGGCCTCGTTTTGTTGTCGTATACGGTCGCTGGCCTGGGCCAACGCTGCCTCGGCTGTCCTCTACGGCTCGGTCAGCTGGCATGCGGTTGAGGTCAACATTGGTGATCAGGAGGACTTGCCGCGCCCCCCGATGCGAACTCTCGGCGGCGATCGCTTGTGCGAGCTACTGAAGCGATACGACCTCGGCGTTCGAACGACGACCCGCACGGTCGAGGATGTGGCGATCGATGCTGCCTTCTTCGCCGACATCTAGCCCGTAGTTCCCCCCGGCGGCGAACCGATATAGGCGCTGACCAGGTGAAACAGCCTCAGCTAATGACTACGTAGACATGTAATTTCCGTGATCAAGGGCTCTACCACCTGGTCAAACGCGTCGACCAATCAGCTTGGGGGGAACTTCGGTCTAGCAACCTTGGATGGCTCTTGAATGCTCGCGTTTGCCCGACTCGGGCGGCTCTTTCTGGCATGGTGGAGGCACACCCACCATGCCGCACGCCGTGTGATCATCTAGTCCGTAGCTCGTGGTGGCAGGGTCGCTGAAGGTCTTTCCGCTCTTGGCGGAGGCGGTAGAGGTTGGACGCGGTTGGCCAGGTGCGGTGTGGTTGCTGCACTTCGGTGCTGCACGCGCTGATCCATTCGCTGCCGCAGGCCGTTGGATGAGCTTGTCTTGGAGGGCAGCTTTACAGACCCTCGGCGAAAGCGCTGCAGGGGTGGAGCTTCCCGCTCCCCAGCGGATGGCGGAAGTTGCAACGCATCTGTCTCCACCACGTGTAGCGGTCCCAAGGCCGATGGCTACTCAAGCTGTCCCAGGCTGTCCGCGAGTATGGCATCAATATGAACCGAGACAAATCCGGGGACAATCGGCAAGCTAAGCTCGAAGTACTGAGCCAGTTTACTAAAGCGTTTTATCCAATTGGAGCGCAGTGCTCGAATCCGCAGGTTTTCGAAATAGGCAAATAGGTCGTCCTCCCGGAGTATTCGCCTTTGTAGGTCGGCAAGGGGCTTCCACACCTCAGAGGGACGATCCCCCCAGTCTGAGAACCAAACGACAGCCGACCGGTTGGTGGTCGGATCGAATCGGGCGAAGCTCGTATCAATGATAAGCAGAAAAGGATCCTGCTCGTTGATCATGCGTACTTTTATTTCCTCGGGCCACGCTTTCTCGATAACCTCCTCGTGTGCCTGCTGTGCCTCGTATGCCTCAACCCATGCAGCCTTCCGGCCTACTGCCTTAGCGAGAACTTCTGAGTGCTTTTTGAGTGACGCGCGTAGCTCACTGTGAAAGTCGTTCCAAGCGACCAGGAGAAGGAGGTATTCACGTGCACCTCGAATTTCAACGTCCTGGAAGCTGACCACCTTCTCGCTCATACCACTACTCACATTGATGTGGTGATCCACGACTCAAGTCCGCGATCTGACCAGTTGACAGTCCCAGCTTAACTCGGCAGTGACGCCGGGGATAGTTACCTTCTCTTGAGTACACCATCAAACCAGTTGGCACCGCGCTCCTGACTCCTCGCTTGTAAGACACGTCCCTACTGTCGGAAACCATCGCTGGCCTGGGAGTCCGCCGCTTCCCCAGTCGGTCCGAGTAGGGCCGTGTTCCGACCTCGTTGTGGTCAAGCATGGTGGTCAGCCGCGGCCCGCACCAGCTCGGGGGTGATCGACAGCTTAGATCCCTATCGCCCTGACGGGCTGCCCACGGTAGATGAGACTGGGTGCGTGCGCTGCCCGCCGACGTCGGCTCCCCTCAGCAACCGCCCCGGCTTGGTTGCAGTCAGACTCGATGACGAGGACTCTAAGGTCGAGCTGGCACGGATGCGGATGGAGAGTGGCATGGAACTCGGTCAGACCAGCGGGACCGAGCTGGCGCTTGCATGGTCATCGGTATTCGCTGCTGTAGGGACAGTAGGGGCATTTGTCGTCGGGGGATGGGTCTTGTTCAGGCAAGTGAAACGTGATCGCGCATTGGACGCTGAGCGAGAGCGTTCGCGACGTCGACGGCAGGCTGAACAGGTCGCAGCTTGGGTTGGCTCGTTTGACGCTGATAGCGACAAGCTGCAGTCCTCGTTTGACCCTGATAGCGACAAGCTGCAGTCAGAGTCAATGGAACAGCACTATCCTAGGCTGGGAACCACGCCTGCGGCGATAGTGCGGAACAGCTCACGATTGCCCATCTGGGACGTTAGCCTCAACTGGGCCACAAGAGAAGGGCCTATACTCGATAACACAATGACCTTCGCGACAATCCCACCGGATGACGAAGTAGCTTGGGAGGCTCCCGATTGGTTGCCCGAACTTGAGCGCCCTACTATTGGGATCCAAATCAGTTTTCGCGATGCGAGTATGGTCTGGTGGCGTAGAGACCAATACGGGATTTTGACTGATCTTGGTAGCCCCAGCCCACCGGCCGCACCCCGTGAATAGCTCTGTTTGTACACGGCTGCGCAGAGCGGACCCCAACGTTAGGTCTGACCACGCATCCTGGGGCTCCTGCTTCCCGTTCCGATACAGCCATCGTCAGTTCTGGCCATCCTTCCGATAGGCGCCGACCGAGCCGCGGAAGATCACAGTCAGGAGTGGCGCTTGCGCCATCCGTAGGCAAGGCCGCGTAGTTAAGGGTCTCGCGCGGTTGTCAAGGGTGTATCGGCTGGCGGCGTGTTGAGGGCATAGGTGGCGAAGCCGGTGCGGGTGATGAGGCCGAGCTTGGCCCATTCGCCGAGCTGGGTATGCAGGTTGCGGGGGGTGATCTGGAGGCGTTCGGCGAGTTCCCGGCCGCTCCAGTCACGGTGGGGCTCGGTGGTCATCAGGGCGGTGACGCGCTGCCGCCGGGTGGGCGGCTGGGGGCCGGTCCGGGCGGGGTTCTTGCGGTGTGCGCGGGGCCGGGGCCTGCCTCCGGGCGGGCCGGGCGGCGGGGTGGTGACGGTGATGTGGATCGCGGTGATGGCGGTGACGGCGCGGGGCCTGCCGTCGTCGCGGGCGAGGTAGCGGGAGGTGGCGCACTTGACCTTGCGGGCGCTGTAGCGGGGCCGCCGCGCGGGCAGCAAGGTGGACAGGACGGCCCGGCCGATGACGCCGGGCAGGTCAGCCGGGCCATCTGGGCTCGGGCAGATGCCGCGGGCCGCGGTCAGTTCCTCGCGCGCGGCTTCCAGGGCGGTGGTGAAGCTGGCCCGGTCGGGGTTGGCGCCGGGCTGGGTCTCCACGGCGGTGACCATGGCCATGCGCAGCAGCTGGTAGAGCGTGAGCAGGCCCCACAGCTCCTGCCCGGCGCCGGGCCGGTCGCCCGAGCGCAGCACGCGGCCGTCGAGCTGGGTGTGCCGCAGCGCGAGGTAGGCGGACTCGATCTCCCACCGCTCGTGGTAGAGCCGGACCAGCGCGGCGGCCGGGTAGCGGCGGTGGCCGGTCAGCGTGGTGATCAGCCGGCGGGAGTCGGCGACACGGGTGCCGTCGGCACCGGTCATGACCACGCCGGCCTCGATGATCGGGAGTTCAGCCCGTCGAAGGCCACGGTGCGCAGCCCGGCGAACCGCACGCCGGGCGTGTGCGGCTGGGCCAGCGGCCCGGCCACCACCCCGGACAGGGCTTTCAGCGGCGCGGGCCCAAGACGGCGGCGCAGGTCCCGCAGCGCCTTCTGCGACGGGCACGGCAGGCCCAGCCCGGCCAGCCCCGCGGTCAGCTTGCCCCAGACCCGCAGATAACCAAGGCGCGGGAACATCCCCAGCGCCAGGACAAAGTACACCCCGGCCCGGGACGGCAGAGCCCGCAGCCGGCGCTGCACCGTCCTGGCCTGCTCCAGGACGTCACCGGCCAGCCCGAACGGCAGGTACTGAGTTAACTCACCCACATGGCCCGGGGCGAATACCCCCGCGGCGACAGTGACGGCATACGTGACGGTGGCAGTGGCAGACTGAGTACGCAACGGGACCCCTGGTGGCCGGGAAGATTGTGATGGATTGCCCCGATCTACCAGAGGTCCCGTCGCCTCATCAACCCCTCGCCATACCGGCAGAGGATCCCCTTGACTTGATCACAAATCCCTTAACTACGCGGCCTTGGGCAGCGACGCGAGCGCAGCGAGCGCCCTTGACGGTGATCTTTGTCCCGGTGACAGGATGGCTGGCGCGAGGAGGAGGCCGGTCAGCTCTTGCGGGTGCGGTCACCAGGCGCTGCGGCCTGTGCCGCCAGCGGCCGGGTGCGGGGAGACCGCGCGAGGCAGTCGCCGCGACGCAGGGCTTCCGCCCGGAGGGAGCGGCGAGGCTGCCGCCAGCGGCGGCGGACCCCGGCGATCTAGGCCGCTGATTGCGGGTGCTGCGCCGGACTCGCTGGCTGGTGCCTCGCGGTCTGCGCTGGTAGCGCGGCGGAGGCCGTCCCGGCTGGCGCGCCGAAGGCGTGCCCTTGATGACCGTAAAGAAAGTCCTCACGCTCTATGGGCTGCAAAGTGGCTGCAAAGCATTCGTCGGGCTATGCCGTGTCGGGCCAGTCGAAGCGCGCCCAGATGGTGCGGGCGATGTGGTCGCCAGTGATGCCCCAGTCGGTGGCGAGGGCTCGGATGATGTCCAGGCCGTGATAGCGGTCGGGGTCGGTCGTGGCTGAGGTCCAGGGGCCGCCCCTGTCCTCGACTTCGACCTGGACGCTGTGACCGAGGTCGATGCTGGCGCGGACGGTGAAGGTTCCGCCTTGCAGGCCGGACCTGCTGTGTAGCGTGGCATTGGTCGCCAATTCGGAAGCACACAAGATCACGTCGTCTGCCATCTGGCAGTCAATGAGTAAGGCGCGAAGGTCGGCACGGACAACTCTGATCTGGTCGGCCGAGCCTGGGTAGGTGACAGCGCTGGTATGCAAGGCGAGTGCTCGGGATGCCGGAGTGTGCATGGGAATCCTCGCTGGTCGCGCCTGGTCGCGTTCCTGGCCGAACCGTGAACATACTTTGAATACTTGTACCGTACTATAAGTACGTGCTACTTGGTGTACTGGTATGACACAAGGAATGCGAGCATGACCCCAGGCGACATGGAGGAAGCAGCGATGTTCGGTCTGTGCGTGCGGTTCACCTGCAAGGACGAGGCCAGCGCCCAGGCGTATGACCAGCTCGTGGCCGAGACCATCGAGGCCATCACGACCGGCGAGCCCGGCACCCTCGTCTACGCCTCCCATCTGGTCGAGGGCCAGCCGCTCCAGCGCATCTTCTACGAGCTGTACCGCGACCGGGCCGCATTCGAGGCGCACGAGGCCGCCCCGCACACTCGCCGCTACCTCGAACAGCGAGACCAGTACCTGGCCAGCACCGAAGTCGACTGGCTGACGTTGCAGGCCGGGAAGGGCACCAGCGGATGACCACACCGGACTACCAGCGGGCGCTCGGCCGGAAGATCGCCGCCGAACGGCGACGGCGCGGGCTGTCGCAGCCTGAGCTGGCCCGGATGATCGACCGCTCCGTGGCCTGGGTGTCACAGGTCGAGCGCGGCGCACGCAAGGTCGATCGGATGTCGGTGCTCGAAACCCTCGCTACCGCGCTGGACATCCCGCTCGCGGAGCTGGCCGCCGAGGCACCCGTCGTCGCCGCGGTGACCGAGGAAACTCCCGGCGCAGCCGGGCTGCGGCTGGTGCTGTCCGGCGTCTACTCGCTGCACGCCCTGCTCAACGGCCGCCACCGTCCGGCCGCGATGACCAAGCTCAGAGCCAGGACGAGCCAAGCGTGGGAGCTGACCCACGCCGGACGCTACGCCGAGCTGGCCGACCTGCTGCGCGGCCTGATCCCGGATCTGGAGACCGCCGTCCGGGTACTGCCCGAAGACCAGCGGGCCGCCGCTGCCGAGTTGCTTGCCACGGCCTATCAGGCGTGCTCGGCAGCGCTCGCCAAGGTCGGTGAGCCGGAGGCCGCGTGGATCGCGGCGGACCGAGCGATGGCCGCCGCTGAGCGGACAGGCAACCCGCTGCTGATCGCCGCCGGGGCGTTCCGGCTGGTGTTTGTGTTCCTCGCCGCCCGGCACTACGACCAGGCCGAGGAGACTGCCCGCACCACCGCCGACGCCCTGGCGCATCTCGCCGGTGGCGACGACCTACAGGCAGCATCGCTGTGGGGCGGGCTGACCTTGCAGCGTGCCGTCATCGCCGCGCGGCTCAACGATCCCGACGCGGCCTACAGCCATCTGGAGCAGGCCAGCCAGGCCGCCGCCCGGCTGGGCGAGGGACGCAACGACTACAACACCGAGTTCGGCCCGGCCAACGTGGCCCTGCACGAGATCGCCGTCGCCGTCGAGCTGGGCGACGCGGGCCGCGCCCTGCGCAACGCCGCCGCCATCGACACCACCGGCCTGTCCGCCGAGCGGCGCGCCCGGATGCTGATCGACGTCGCCCGCGCGCATGCCCAGCGCCGCCAGGCCAGCGAAGCCATAGCAGCGCTTCGCCAGGCCGAGGACATCACCCCCGAGCAGATCCGCGCACACGACCGGGTCCGCCAGCTCATCTCCGACCTGATGGCCATGCAAGATCCGCCATCGACGGAGCTGCGCGACCTGGCCGAGCGCATAGGGTCGCCAAGTTACTGATCTGATATTTTTAGTACGTTACAAGTACTCTCGGTACGGGTAGCATCAGAGTGCTGGGATATCTCCCCGCACAGCGCGGGATCACCGTGTAATCGCCGGGCGGGTGAGTAACCCGGGAGCCCGGTCATGGTGCCACAGCCACACACCAGAGCACCTGAGCGACAGGCAGCCAGGCCATGCGGCAAAGCACCGCCGACCACCGCACCCGACGCCCTACCTGGCCTGGCCTGCCTCCGCTCGTCCACCCGACGCCCGCAAGGGCACGACGAGAGGAGCACCGCCTTTGCCCGACACCCCCGAACCACTCCCCCCGATCCGGCACGCAGGAGGGTGCTTGCAGCCCGTCCTGATCCGAGGCCGCGTCGACCACATTGACGGGGCCACCGGGGAACTGCTGCACCGCTACACCACTGTCCATGAGCCCGGCGGCGTCCTGCCGATCGCCTGCAAAACCCGCCGCGCCACCCGATGCCCGCCATGCGCCGAGACCTACCGCGCCGACACCTACCAGCTCATCCGCGCCGGGCTCACCGGCGGCAAGGGCATCCCCGCCACTGTGGCCGCCCATCCGGCCGCGTTCCTTACCCTCACCGCCCCCTCCTTCGGCCCGGTCCACGCCCGCCGGGAACGGAACGGCCGCGTCCTGCGCTGCCGCCCGCGGCGCGCTTCCCGGCCCTGCCCGCACGGCGCGACGCTGGCCTGCGGCCAGCAGCACGGCCGGGACGATCCGCTGCTCGGTGAGCCCATGTGCCCGAGCTGCTACGACTACACCGGCACCGTCTTGTTCAATGCCTGTGCTCCCGAGCTATGGCGCGGGTTCACCATCACCTTGCGCCGCACCCTAGCCCGCCAGGCCGGGCTCACTGCCAAGACGCTGGCCGCACAGATGCGCGTCTCGTTCGCGAAGGTCGCTGAATACCAGCGCCGGGGCGTTGTCCACTTCCACGCCATCATCCGCCTCGACGGACCGGCCGGACCCACCACCGAACCGCCCGCCTGGGCCACCTTCGGCCTCCTGGCCGCCGCCATCACGCAGGCCGCACACGCCGTCCGTGTCCGCATCCCGGCCGTCAGCGGCCAGCCCGCCCGAACCCTGGCCTGGGGCACCCAGCACGACACCAGGCCCATCACCACGACCGGCGAGCTGACCGATCACAACGTCGCCGCCTATGTCGCCAAGTACGCCACCAAGGCCGCCGAATGCACCGGCACCCTGGACCGCCGCCTCACTCCGGCCGACCGCATCGACGGCCTCCCGGTCCGCGAGCACGCCCGCCGTCTCATCACCGAATGCATCCGGCTCGGCAAGCTGCCAGCCCTGGAAGACCTGCATCTGGCCGCCTGGGCGCACATGCTCGGCTTCTCCGGCCATTTCGCGACCAAGAGCCGCTCCTACTCCACGACCCTCAGCGCGCTCCGCGCCGAACGCGCCGCGCACCAGCGTGCCTATGCCGTCGCCACCGGGCTCCTGCCCGACCTCCCCGGCGACACGATCCTCGTCCGCTCCTGGTGGAACTTCACCGGCCGCGGGCATCCGGACCAGAGGCCGGGAGGTGACGGCCGGTGGACCTGACGCTGTTCACGATCGACGAAGCCGCCGCCCGCCTGCGCGTCAGCCGGTGGAGCGTCTACAACCTGATCCGCTCCGGCCAGCTCCACACGATCAAGATCGGCCGTCGCCGCCTGGTCCCCCTCGACGCACTGACCGAATGCCTGGAACGCCTGAAGGAGATGGCCGCCTGATGACCAGAACCGCGATCGCCACGCCCGGCGAACCGCACAGCCCGAACCCGCGAGCCCGGGCGCGCAGCAGCCCGCGCACGTCGCGGGGCCGCAAGCGGGCTAACGGCGAAGGAACGATCTACCAGCGCAAGGACGGCCGGTACGAGGGTGCGGCCTTCGTGCCGACCACGGCCGGGACCGTCAAGCGCGTCCGCGTGTACGGGCGCACCCGAGACGACGTGCGCCGCCAGCTCACCAAGCTGCTGGAACAGGCCGACCAGGGCATCCCGGTAGCGGCCGAGAGCTGGACCGTCGCAAAGTACCTCGCGTACTGGCTGGAGCACGTAGTCAGGCCCGAGCGGAAACCCCGCACGTACCAGGGATACGAGAGCGTGATCTGCCTCTACCTGATCCCAGAGCTGGGCAACAAGCGGCTGGCCAAGCTGGCCGCCCAGGATGTGCGGGTCTTCATCACCCGCCTCCGGGCTCAGTGCCTGTGCTGCAAGCACGGCATCGACGCCGCCCGCGACGAGCCGCGATGCTGCGCGCGCCCCGGCGGCGAGTGCTGCCGCTCCGGGCTCTCGGTGCGCATGGTCCAATCCGTCCACGCGGTGCTGCGGAACGCGCTGGAGTCGGCCGTCCGCGAGGAAGTGATCCCGCGCAACGTCGCCAAGCTGGTCAAGGTCACGACACCGAAGTACACGGTCAACCGCGGGCTCTCAGTCGCCCAGGCCCGCCAAGTCCTCCGGGCCGCGAAGAGCGAACGCCTGTACGCGCTCTACGTCCTGGCGCTGTGCCTCGGCCTGCGCCGGGGAGAACTGCTCGGACTGCGCTGGGAGGACATCGACCTCGACGCGGGCACGCTGGAAGTGGCCCGGACGCTGCAACGGGTCGGCGGGGCGCTGCGCTTCGTCCGGCCCAAGACCGATGACTCCGCCCGCACCATCCCGCTCCCCCCGCTCTGCATCGGCGCGCTCCGGGAGCATCGCCGGCAGCAATTCACCGAGCGGGCCGACGCCTGGCCCGATTGGCAAGAGAACGGGCTCGTCTTCCCGACCAGGATCGGCACCCCGATGGAGCCCGACAACCTGCGCCGAAGCTGGGGCCGCATCCGCACCGCGGTCGGGCTCACCTGCACCAGATTCCACGACATCAGACACACGTGCGTCTCGCTGCTGCTGCACTTGGGCGTCGCGCCCGACATGGTCCGTGAAATCGTCGGCCACAGCGACATCGAGGTCACGATGACCATCTACGCGCACACCGCGCTGGATGAGAAACGCCAGGCACTCGCCAAGCTGGGCGCTGCGCTGACCTAGTCCGAAGGCCGCGGTTGCCGTCACGGTTGCCGTCAAACGCCCCGGTCGGAGAAATCCGCCGGGGCGTTTTGGCTGGTCAGAAGTGGTGGTCAGGGGCGGGGTCGAACCGCCGACCTTCCGCTTTTCAGGCGGACGCTCGTACCAACTGAGCTACCTGACCTTGGCGAGCCCATCGTACCGACTATCAACGCCGCCGGCGGCCCCCAGCGGTCCTGACGGGATTTGAACCCGCGACCTCCACCTTGACAGGGTGGCGAGCACTCCGAGCTGCTCTACAGGACCATGCGTCGCTGGCTGACGCCAGCAGTGCCCCCAACGGGATTCGAACCCGTGCCGCCGCCTTGAAAGGGCGGTGTCCTAGGCCGCTAGACGATGGGGGCTCGACGGTCACCGCCGCCTTGCCCTTGGCGCCCGCCGTCGGGGACCGCCCCAGCATAGGGGACG
>Ga0070708_100002598_pt1 | contig 13966 bp, 12 predicted proteins | sample KBSK5503metaG_FD_65469 | JGI IMG/M metagenome (GOLD analysis project Ga0070708, IMG submission 65469) | Corn, switchgrass and miscanthus rhizosphere microbial communities from Kellogg Biological Station, Michigan, USA - KBS K5-50-3 metaG | ecosystem: Host-associated > Plants > Roots >...
ACCATCCGGGCCAACAGCGAGGTGCGTAACAGCAGTACGTTCGGGATCCTCGCCTTGACTCTGCACCCGAACGGCTACGACTGGCGCTTCATCCCCGAGGCCGGGAAGACGTTCACGGACTCCGGCTCAAGCGCCTGCCACTAGCCGAGCACGGCGTTCGTGACGCGTTCCCGATGCCACGATGCAGTCCCCCAGGCATGAGCGAGCGAGAAACCTTTGGTGAGCCACAGATGCAGATCGTGCTCGTGCGTGTAGCCGATCGCACCGTGCACTTGTAGCGCCGCCCTGCACGCGTTAACCGCGGCGTCCGACGCGAGAGCTTTCGCCATGGAAACGTCGCGTTCGCGCGTCGGCTCGTCCTTCGCGATCGACCACGCGGCCCGATAGACGGCCGGTCTCGCGAACTCGAGTGAGAGCAGCGCGTCGGCGAGGAGGTGCTTCACCGCCTGGAAGGATCCGATCGGCTTGCCGAACTGGTGCCGTTCCTTCGCGTAAGCGGCGGCCATTTCGATCACCCGGTCGGCGATCCCGCAGAGGTAAGCGGCGGTCCCGAACGCACCGCGATCGAACGCCGGATCCCCTCCGCCCAAGCTCGCTTCGACGCCGGCGATCCCGTGGATGCTCTCGCCGGGGGACGACTGGAAGCGGATCTCGAACGAACCGGCCGCCGGCCGCTCGTAGCTCACGGCCACCTCGCCGGCAGCGATCTGCCGCAGCCGGTCTCCTTCCATCTCGGCCCAATCCGCGAGGAACGGCACGGCGACCATCGTTTCGACGAGCGGCTCCGGGAGGGCGGCGCGTCCCGCCTCCTCCAGGATCAGGACGAGATCGAGCTCGTCCTTGCCCAGCCCGCCGTGCGCTTCCGGCACCGTCAACCCGACGACGCCGAGATCGGCCAGACCCTTCCATCGCTCCGGCGACCAGCTTTCGCCTTGCGCGCTCAAGGCGCGCAGCGCAGCCGGGGAACACGCCTTCTCGAGGTAGTCGCGGACCGTCCGCTGGAAGAGGCGCTGCTCGTCGGTGAAGACGAAGTTCATCGCGGGAGTCCGAGCACGCGTTCGGCGACGATGTTCCGTTGGATCTCGTTCGTCCCCGCGTAGATGGGACCGGACAGCGAGAACAAGAAGCCGTCGACCCAGCGGCCCGGATCGTCGGCCGGCCAGCCGCGGGTGAAGTCCGCGCCCGACGACGAGAGGATCTCCAGCGCGGTCGTGTGCATGAGCAGATCCATCTCGGACCAGAAGATCTTGTTGAGGCTCGTCTCCGCGCCCATCTCGCCGCCGGCGAGGAACTGGGAGACGGACCAGAACGTGTGGAGCCGGTAGGCCTCCGCGTCGATCCACGCTTGCGTGACCTGCTCGCGCAACGACGAAGGAAGGCTCTCTGCGTGTTCCGAGTAAAGCTTCGTCAGGCGCGCGGCCGTCGCCATGAAGCGGCCCGGCGAACGCAACACCACGCCGCGCTCGAACCCGGTCGTCGACATCGCGATCTTCCAGCCGTCGCCGGGCGCGCCGAGCGTGTTTTCAACGGGGACCCGAACGTCGTCGAGGAACACCTCCGCGAAGCCGGCTTCGCCGTCGAGCTGCGCGATCGGCCGGACCGTCACGCCGCCCGCGTCGAGCGGCACGAGGATGTAAGTGAGACCACGGTGGCGCTCGGAGCCCGGCTCCGTGCGGAAGATGCCGAACATCCAGTCTGCGAATGCGCCGCGCGAACACCAGGTCTTCTGGCCGTTCAGCACCCAGTCGTCGCCGTCGCGAACGCCCTTCGATTGGAGCGACGCGAGGTCGCTGCCCGAGTTCGGCTCGGACCAGCCCTGACACCACACCTCCTCGGCGGACGCGATCTTCGGGAGGTAGCGAGCCTTTTGCTCTGCGGTTCCGTACTCGAGCAGCACCGGTCCGAGCAGGAAGATGCCGTTCTGGTTCACCCGGCCAGGCGCGCCGGAAGCCCAGTACTCCTCTTCGAAGATCAGCCAGCGCATGAGGTCCGCATCGCGCCCGCCGAACTCGGACGGCCAGTTCACGACCGACCACCGCGCGTCGGCCAGGGCGCGCTCCCACTCACGGTGCTCGGCGAAACCCTCTGCGGTGTCGAACGACGCGAGAGGCCGACCCGGAACATTTGCTTCGAGCCACGCCCGCGCCTCGGCGCGGAAGGCCTCTTGGTCGGGAGTGAACGTCAGGTCCATGTGCGGCAGGAGTCTAAACGCTCACCGTGATCGTGAAACTTTCGGGACGTTTGACACTCCCAAATCGTTCGCGGGTGCGTTTATTAGAAAGAGTGAAATCCGACGACCCCAACCCCTTCGAACCTGATCGCGCGTTCCGGCTGGCGGACGAGCTGCCGATGAGCCGGTCGGTCGCTCGAGCGATCTCGGTTGCATTGGCCGTTGCGCTGATTGCCTCCGGAACGCTCGTCGGCCTCGCCCAGGTGCGGAATCGGCATCACCCATCAACGATCGCGATGGTTCCCAGGAAGACGGATCCGTCACCATCGCAGACCCCATCGACGCACGTTCTCTCTGCGCCTGTGAAACCCAAGGACCTTCCGGCTAGCGAGCCTTCCGGCCCGGCGACGAACACGCCGGCTGAATGCCACAACAGTACGGACAGCAGTTGCGGGGATTTCTATTGGATCAAACAGCCCGGCTCGAACGCGCCGCTGAGAGTTTCGATCGCCGTCTCCACGCCGAACCCGACCGCCGGCGAACCCGTGACATTCGTCGTGACGGTTTCCGATGCAGACGCTCCGCACGTTCGGGTATGGGATACACCGTTGTGGGGCGACGGCAACCCCGTCGTCGGATTCGCTCTCTGCATCACCCCCGCGTACGGCGGATGGACGCCGCCGGTGAAGCGATCCGGGACCAAAGAGTTCACGTTCACTCATTCGTATGCGGAGCCGGGCAGCTACACGGTCAGGATCGGAGCCATGTCGGACAGCGGCGAACCTTGGCAGACGCGTTGCCTCGTTGCGGATCCGTACGAAAGCGTTGGGCAGGATTCGAAGACGGTAACGGTGGGAGCAGCGCCGACAGAGAGCCCCAGCCCAAGTCCGTCCCCCTCACCGACACCGACCACGACATAAGACGTCTTCCAACACGGGCGGGTCTCGCCGCCACGGCATGTACCTGACGGTCTGTCAGATTCCGATTTCGACCGGGTGCAACGTTCGGGTCTAAGGTCGTGTCATTGGGCAAACAATGCGGAGGTGGGTGATGGGCTACAAGATCGCAGGCGAGTACATGTTCAACTGTCCGTGCACGCTCATCTGTCCGTGCTCGGTCGATGGCCCGCCCAACACGAAGGACGGGAAATGCTACGGCGCCGGGTTGTTCCACGTCACGAACGGGACGTCGAATGGCACCGACCTGAGCGGCACCGACGTGGCGATGATCTTCACGATCCCGGGCAACACCACCGGCGGTAATTGGAAGATCGGTCTCGTCTTCGACAACGGTACCTCCGACGACAAGATGCAGGCGCTCGAGGACATCTTCCAGGGCCGGGCCGGTGGGCCCTTCGCGGAATTCCTGCCCCTCATCTCCGAGTTCATCCCGTCAAGCCGCGCGGCGCTCGCCTACAAGTCGGGAAAGGAATCGTCGTTCAGCATCGGCGACGCGGACTTCGGCTACTCGCCCATCCTCGGCGCGGACGGCAACCCGACGACGGTCAGCAACACGATGTTCGGGTTCGCGCCCGTGTACGAGGTGGGGAAAGGCTCCGGAAGCCTCGACATGTCGGGCATCAAGTTCGACGCGACCTACGGCGAGCGCGCGCAGTTCGAGTACGCCAGTTAGGCCGTCGCGCCGTGGCGTAGACTCCCCCGAAACGCACGGGGAGGACACATGACGTATCGGGTCATTCAGTGGAGCACAGGCAACGTCGGTCGTTACGCACTGCGCGGGATCATCAACCATCCGGACCTCGAGCTCGTCGGCGTGTGGGCGCACTCGAAAGACAAGGCCGGCGTGGACGCCGGCGATATCGCCGGCACGGCCCCCACCGGAGTGAAGATCACCAACGACGCCGACGAGCTGCTCGCGATGGACGCGGACGCCGTGTCCTACAACTCGACCGGCGATCTCCGTCCAGTAGAAGCGATCGACGACATCGTCCGCCTCCTGGGCTCGGGCAAGAACGTCGTGTCGACGTCGCTCGTGCCGCTCGTATATCCGCCGAGCGCGCCCGAGCAGATGCGCGATCCCCTCGAAGAAGCCTGCCTCAAGAACAACGTGTCCTGCTTCACCTCCGGCATCGACCCCGGCGTCGCAAACGATCTGCTCCCACTCGTGCTGACGGGTCTGTGCGAACGCATCGACAGCGTCCGCGTTATGGAGATCCTCGACTACGCGACGTACGACCAGCCCGAGGTGCTCTTCCACACGATGGGGTTCGCGCACCCGCTCGACCACACACCGATCCTCCTCGTGCCCGGCGTGCTCTCGCTCGCGTGGGGATGCGTCGTCCACGTGATCGCGGCGGGTCTCGGCGTGAAGCTCGACGACGTCCGCGAGGTGATCGTCGAAAAGGTCGCGGCGCCGGAGACCTTCGAGGTTCCGTCGGGCACCGTCGAGAAGGGCACGATGGCGGGTCTGCGCTTCGAGATCCAAGGCATCGTCGCCGGTGAGTCGCGCATCATCGTCGAGCACGTCACCCGCTTGCGTCCCGACATCGCGCCGCACTGGCCGGCGCCGCCGGGCAAGGGCGGCTACCGCGTGCGGATCGACGGGTCGCCGTCGATCAACGTCTCCCTCGAGCTCGAAGGCGACGGCGGCGACGAGAACTCGGGGGGGTTGATCGTGACGGCGATGCGGCTCCTGAACTCGATCCCCGCGGTGGTCGAGGCACCTCCGGGCCTCCTGTCCGCCCTCGATATCCCCTTCACCACCGGCCGGGGGCTGATGCGATAAGACGCCGCGTGTTGAAATCTGACGGGTCGTCAGAAACAATGGTTTCACCGTGTCCCCCGACCCGTCCTCGCCCGCCGCCGAACAGGCCTGGTTCACGGCCGGGGATGAGCCGCAACTGATCGGGTCGCGCTGCGCATCGTGCGGCACGTACGCGTTCCCTGCTCAGACGTTCTCGTGCCCGAACCCTCGCTGCGACTCGACGACGCTCGAGACGGTGCCCCTGTCGCGCCGCGGTCGCGTCTGGTCGTTCGCCGTGAACCACTACGCCGCTCCCCCGCCGGCCCTTTCACCCGACCCCTTCGAGCCGTACGCGGTCGCCGCCGTCGAGCTCGATGAGGAGCGGATGGTCGTCCTCGGCCGCGTCGCGGAGGGTTCAGATCTCGCCGGGCTGCGCATCGGGCAGCAGATGGAGATCGCCGTCGAACCGATCATCCCGGGTGCCGACGAGTCCGTCTGGAAATGGAAGCCGGTGGCGCCTTGAGCGTCGGACGCGTCGCGGTCCTCGGCGTCGGGATGCATCCCTGGGGCAAGTGGGGACGCAACTTCGCCGAGTACGGCGTCGCCGCCGCGCGTTCGGCGCTGGCCGACGCCGGTATCGAATGGACCGACGTCCAGTTCATCGCGGGCGGCGAGACCGTGCGGAACGGCTACCCCGGCTACGTCGCCGGCTCGACGTTCGCGCAGGCGCTCGGATGGTCCGGCGCGCGCGTCGCCACGTCGTACGCGGCGTGCGCGTCGGGCGCACAGGCGATCGACGTCGCCCGGGCGCGGATCCTCGCCGGGCTGTGCGACGTCGCTTTGGTGGTTGGCTCGGACACCACGCCGAAAGGTTTCCTCGCACCATCGGGCGGCGAGCGCCGAACGGATCTGGACTGGCTCCGCTTCCGGCTGGTCGGCGCGACGAACCCAACATACTTCGCGCTGTACGCGCGGCGCCGCATGGAGCTGTACGGAGAGACCGAGAGCGACTGGGCCGCGGTCAAGGTGAAGAACGCGCGGCACGGGCTCGCGAACCCGAACGCCCGCTACCGCAAGGAAACGTCGGTCGAGGAGGTTCTCGGGAGTCCGATCGTGTCCGATCCATTGCGGCTGCTTCAGATCTGCACGACCTCCGACGGCGGCGCCGCCGTCGTGCTGACGAGCCTCGAGTACGCGCGCTCCCACGGCGCCGTGTCGCCGGTGACGGTGGCGGCGGTGTCGACGGTGACCCCGACGTACCCGCAGACGGTGATCGAGATGCCGTACTTGGCGACGGACTCCGCCGCGGTCGCGGCCCCGCCCGAACGACTCTTTCGTGACGCGATAGCGGCGGCGGCCTATGAAGAAGCAGGGCTCGGACCAGAGGATCTTTCGCTCGCGGAAGTTTATGACCTGTCGACGGCGTTGGAACTCGATTGGTACGAGAACATCGGGCTCTGCAAGGAGGGTGAAGCCGCGAAGCTCCTCCACGACGGCGACACGACGCTCGGCGGACGGCTACCTGTGAACCCCAGCGGCGGTCTGGCCTGCTTCGGCGAGGCCGTCCCCGCGCAGGCGATCGCCCAGGTGTGCGAGGTCACGTGGCAGCTTCGCGGGCAGGCGGAAGGGCGTCAGGTGGCGAATGCAACGGTAGGACTTACGATCAACCAAGGTTTGTTCGGGCACGGTTCGTCCGTGATCTGTGTGAGGTGAGCGACATGGCAGAGGCGTACATCATCGATGCGTGCAGAACCCCGGTCGGCAAACGCGGCGGCTCGCTGTCGCAGGTTCATCCCGCCGACCTCGGAGCGTTCATCTTGAAGGCGCTCGTCGAGCGCTCGGGCGTCGACCCGAACACCGTCGAGGACGTGATCTTCGGGTGCATCGACCAGCTCGGGCCGCAGGCCGGCGACATCGCGCGGACGGCATGGCTCGCGGCCGGGTTCTCCGAAGACGTCCCCGGCGTGACCATCGACCGTCAGTGCGGCTCGTCGCAGCAAGCGGTGCACTTCGCTGCGCAGGCAGTCATGAGCGGCACGATGGACGTGGTGATCGCCGGAGGCGTTCAGAACATGTCGCTGATCCCGATCGGTTCCGCGGGCAAGGCCGGCAAGGAGATGGGCTTGCCGGGGGCATTCCACGGCTCCGAGGGATGGGTTCGCCGGTACAACACCGAGCCCGTCTCGCAGTTCTACGGCGCGGAGAAGATCGCGGAGAAGTGGAACATCACCCGCGAGGACATGGAAGTGTTCGCGCTCGAGTCTCACACGCGGGCGCGGACGGCACAGAAGGAAGGACGCTTCGATCGAGAGATCGTGCCGTTCGGCGACTTCGCCGTCGACGAAGGCCCGCGCGACACATCGCTTGAGAAGATGGCGTCGCTGCAGTTGCTGCCCGGCGCGAAGACGCTCACCGCAGCGGTTTCCTCACCGACGAACGACGCGGCCACCGCGATCCTGATCGCGAACGAGGCGGCGGTGAAGCGCAACGGCTGGACGCCGCGCGCCCGGATCCATTTCCTGGGCGTCCGCGGCGCCGACCCGATCTACATGCTGACCGCCCCGATCAACGCGACGTCCTTTGCGTTGGAGAAGACGGGGATGTCGCTCGACGACATCGACCTGGTCGAGATCAACGAAGCGTTCGCGCCGGTGGTGCTGGCGTGGCAGAAGGAGACGGGCGCGGACCTGGCGCGCGTCAACGTCAACGGCGGCGCAATAGCCTTGGGACACCCGATCGGCGCCACCGGGACGCGTCTGATGACGACGCTCCTGCACGAGCTAGAGCGCACCGGCGGGCGGTACGGACTTCAAACGATGTGCGAGGGCGGCGGCCAGGCCAACGTCACGATCATCGAGCGGCTCTAGCCGGTCCGGTCGCGGGCTCTCACCGAGTTGTCATACAAGGGTGTGACACCTTGTATGACACATGTGATGACAACTCCCACGGAGCTACCCGCGGTCCGCGGCTTTGAGCAGTTCGTCGAGCGAGTCGGCGAGACGGTCGACGACCTGATGGACGTCGGGGAGCAGATCCCGGCATGCGATCGCGGCGAAGTTCATCTGATCCATGTAGCTCCACACCGTTATGTTCAGGCCGATACCTTCGAGGATCGGACCGACCGAGTACAGCGCCACCAGCTTCGCGCCGGCGATGTACAGGGGCGTCCGCGGGCCCGGCACGTTCGACACGACCAGGTTGATCGGGGGACGGTGCTTCGCCGCGTAGCCGCGCCGCGAGTACTGCCGCATGAACCAGTTGAACGGCTTCGGCGGCGCGTACTCGAGCCAGTTCGCCATCGTGTCGGCGCCGAGGATGTTCTGCGCGACCTTGGCTTCTTTCGTGACCTCGTGGATGGCGCGCACGCGGGCGACGGGATCGACGATGTCGGTCGCGAGCGTCGTGAACATGTTCGCGACCTTGTTCCCCCCGAGCCGGGCGACGTCCTCGGCCTTGTCGGTCGAAACGGGGACCGCGGCGACGAGCGACTTGTCGAGACGCTCCCCCCGCGCGTCGAGGTAGCGCCGTACGGCGCCGCCCGCCACGGCGAGGACGACGTCGTTCAACGTGACGCCCAGAGCGCTCTTCACTCTCTTGAAGTCTTCGAGGTCGAGCGTCGTGGTCGCGAACACTCGGTTCGGCGACAGCGGCCCGTTGAACGACGTTCGGGGCACGTCGCGGATCGGACGAGGCGGCCGGATCGTCGAGGTCTCGCGGTGCTTGGCGAGCTCGCGGCCACCGGCCCGGGTTCTCTTGTACAGAGCGGGGATGCCTCGCACGCTGGAACGGCGCTCGCGCATCGCCTCGCGCGACAGCGTCTTCGCGTCGGGGATCGGCTCCGGACGCCACGGTTCGGCGGGCGGCGCGGGATCGGCCGGTTCCGGGTCGACCGTCAGGATGTTCGCGACCAGCGCCGCCGCGGCGACGCCGTCGGCGAGCGCGTGGTGGATCTTCGCGACGAACGCCACGTGGCCGTCCTGAAGCCCCTCGAGCGCCCACAGCTCCCACAGCGGCTTGTCGCGGCGGAGCTGCGTGCTGGCGATCTCGCCGATGACGGCGTCCATCTCGCGGGTCCCACCGGGGGCGGCGACCGTGGTGCGTCGCAGATGCTGGTCGAGATCGAAGCCGGGGTCTTCGATCCAGACCGGGTGATGGATGCCGCGCGGCACCTCGACGATGCGGCGGCGGAACGGCGGCAAGAGGTGCAGCCGTTTGGAGAGCTCGTCGCGGAAACGTTCGAACGAGTAGCCCCCGGCGACGTTCACCGGATCGATCACGCCGATCTTGAGCGTGTGCATGTGGAGCGAGGGGGTCTCCATGTAGAGGAACCCCGCGTCCATCCCGGTCATGCGCTCCATCTCGGTCAGTGTCACACACCGGCGGCGCGCGGGGAAAGGGCGACGTGAGCCTGTCCGAGCTCATCGCGCGAGCGCGCCGGGACGTCGAGGAGGGCGTGCTGCCTTCGTGCCAGGTGGCGGTCGCCCGGAACGGCGAGCTCCTCGCGTGGGAAGGGTTCGGTTCCGTCCAGGGGTCGCGTTACACGATCTTTTCGATCACGAAGGCGCTCGTCGCGAGCGCGGTGTGGCTCCTCGTGTCCGAGGAGCTGCTGACGTTCGAGACCCGGGTGTCCGATCTCGTCCCCGAGTTCGCTGAACACCACAAAGAGGCCGTGACCGTCGATCATCTCCTGCTGCATACCGCGGGTTTCCCTCGCGCACCGATGCGGCCGGAGGACGGCGCCGATCCGGCACGGCGGCTCGAGCGGTTCGCTTCCTGGCACCTCGACTGGGCGCCCGGCACGCAGACCGAGTACCACCCCACCTCCGCGCACTGGGTCCTCGCGGAAGTGATCGAGCGAGCGTCGGGCCTCGACTTCCGCACGTTCGTCAATGAGCGGATCAGCGCGGAACTGGGGCTCGACTTTCTGCGGCTGGGCTTCGACGAGCTCGACCAGCGTCCGATCGTCGACGTCGCGATCGCGGGCGAGCCGGCGCAGATGGGAACGATCCAAAGAAAGAGCGGCGAGGAGCTGAAGATCCCCGAGATCCGCCCCGACATCCTGCTCCGCTACAACGAGCCGATCGTACGGGCCGCCGGCGTTCCCGGCGCCGGAGCGGTCGGGACAGCGGCCGACGTCGCGATGCTCTTCCAAGCGTTGATGCGCAACCCCGATGGGTTGTGGAAGCCCGAGGTGCTCGCCGACGCGACGGGCACGGTGCGGAACTCGTTCCCCGACCCGTACACGACGACTGCGGCGAACCGGTCGCGCGGTCTCGTTCTCGCGGGGGACGACGGCATGGCCCTGATGCGGAGCTTCGGCGACGGGGTTTCCCCGCGCGCGTTCGCGAGCCCGGGCGTCGGTGGCCAGACGGCGTGGGCCGACCCGGCGACGGGCGTGTCGTTCTGCTACCTGACGAACGGGATCGACTCGGATCTGGTGCGTGCGTTCCGCCGGAGCATGAGGCTGTCGACGCTGGCGTCCGCGATCTAAACGGGGAACGGTGAACGGATAACGAGCTCGACGTTGCGGTCCTGCGGCGTGCCCGGCCCTTTGCTCGCGAACCCGAACTGGAAGTCGTTCGCAGCGAGCTCTCGGTGGACGGACGCGAGATTCAACACGGGGTCCGATCCGCCCGGCACGGCCGGCGCGGCGTGGTCGATCATCGTGCACATGATCGACAGGGTGCCGTCGGCGTTGTCGACGACGTCGATCAGCCGCGACTGACAGCTGTAGTCCACGTGCGCAGCGGTGCCGATGTCCCAGAAACCGCCGGTGCCGCCGGGACGCGGCTCGACGATGTTGTTGTGCGTGTGACCGTCCACCCAGGCGATCACATTCGGGAACCGATGGATCGCCTTCTCGATCGCGGCCGCCATCACGCGCGGCAGGTCGAGCGAGATCGGCTGCAGCGGATCGGGGATCACGGCAGGGTTGTTGAGCGAACGCAACCCGTGGTGCGAGAACAGGATGACGAGCTTGTCGGCGTTGCCGGTCCGAACCTCGCGCCCCTTGGCGTCGAGGTAGGTGCCGTGAACCTCGGCCAGCTTCGCCTGCAGCCATTTGAACTGCGTGCTGCCGATGCTCCCGTCCGCGTACCCGCCCGGGTTCACAGTGTCGAGAACGATGAGTCGGAAACGTGGGTGCGAGTCGATCGTGTAGTACGCGCTGCCGTCCGTGCGGTTCGCGCCGGTGAACCCATGCCCCACCGGCGTGCCGGTGGTGTGGAAGTGCTCCTCGATGTACTGCTTCCGACCTGCGACGCGCCGGTTCGGATCGGGCGTCACGACGTGAACGGGTCCCGCGAGGAGCGCTTGCGGGTCCGAGCGCAGGATCTCGAACGAGTCGCACGGGTCGAGCCCGGGCGGCAAGCCGCTGATCTTGACGGAGCGGACCGCGAGCTGGTTGAAGACCGGGTTGCGCGGCGCGTTGCCTTGCATGAGCCCGTCGTGATTCCCGAACGTCTGGTACCACGGAAGCCCCACGCCGGAGCCCACGAACGGTTGCGCCGCCGCCTCCAACAGGCCCGGATAGTCGGGGAAACCCCACTGCCGCTTGTACTTGTCGGCGATCCCGGCGTTCGGGTGCCAATACTCTTGATCGGCCCACGCAGCGGACTGGACGCCTTCATAGAGCGGGCCGCCGCTGCTCGATGACACCGGCTTCCCTCCGTCCATCAGATCGATGAACCAACGAAGCTCGTTGAACTGCTCGTTGTCGAGGTTGTCGCCGGTGCAGATCGCGAACGAGAACGGCTCGCCCGACACGGGGCTGACCGCCACGTCGCGGATGCGCCGCAGCATCGCCTCGAGCACCTGTAACGACATCGTCTCTTGCGGACGGAACGCAGCGTCGAAGGGAAGCGCCTCGCAGATCGCGTTCCCGGGATCGCGGTACCGGTCCAGGAACTCCACGCGCGCGGGCGACTGCGCGTCGACGAGGTGGATATCGGTCAGGTGGACGAAGTTGAGGAGCGACCGCCGGCCGGTCGCCGGGCCGGTTCGGCGGGCGAGCTCCGAGCGCGTCAGGTGCGGTTCGCCGGCGCCGCTCGCGAGCCGGTAGTAGGAGCCGCGGGTTCCGGCCCGCACGAGCGAGCCTTTGACGATCGTCGAGTCGAGCGTCGTTCCGGTCCCGGCCGCGTTCGCGATCCCGGAAGGGAACCGCAGCTTCGGACCGAGCGCCACGCCTGCGGCGGCGGCGCCTCCGAGGCGCAGGAACGTACGGCGATCGATCGGACGCATGAGTTCCCCTTCTTCCCCGCGGGGCTCGTTCCCTGCCCCGCCCCCGGTCCCTCGTGTCGCCAGGTTCCGGATTGGACCGGTGTGACCGGTCTCTATCTACGGATGCCCGTTGCCGTTGGTGGAAACAGCCCGAGGCGGCCTCGGCTCGATCCAACCCGCCTCGGCGAGCCCCTCTTCGAGGAACCGCTGAACCCGCCCCGACCACAGGAACGTGAGGTGGCTTCCGTCGTACCAGAGGATCCGCGGCTCGCCCCAATGGTGCCACAAGCGCTGCGCCTGCCCCGGCGTCGACATGCGATCACCGACGCCGGCGTACATGTAGGTCCGCTCGGTCGGGATCTTCGATGGGAACGACAGCGGCGAGACGACCGAGTACAGCCGGTGCAACGGCTCGGCGCCGAGCCCGTGCTCGCGCGCACGCGAGCGCATCTTCCCGGTCGCGTGGTGGTCGATCATCCGCGCCATGTCGCACAGCGGCACGCCGGCCATCATGAAGTCGAGGTCAGGCTCGAGCCCCGCCAGCAGCGCGCCCGCGTAGGAGCCGAGGCTCATCCCGTACAGGCCGATCTGCTGCGCGCCGTTCATCCGCAGCCACCCGATCAGCCGGCGGATGTCCCACACGCCCTGGCCCATGCCGTACACGAAGTCGATCAAGTTGTACGACAGCAGCTCCGCGCCCGACAGGCGCGACGCGCGGCGCGGTCCGTGCAACGGAAGCACGGTGAACGCGAGGTTGACCTTCAGCTCCTCCGCGAGCTTGCGCGCGCGGAACGCGAAGAAGTCCGACATCGGGACGCCGGTGCCGAAGCCGTGGATGCACACGAGCCACGGCCGCGCCGGCGCCGTCCGCACGAGGTACGCGTACGCGACCCGGTTCTTCGCGTACCCCTCCCACCGCTCGTGGCCCGGCAGCTCCTCGGGCGTCTCGTACGCGCTCGGCCAGGAGAGCCGGTCGTACCACATCCCCATCGCCCAACCCATCGAACGCGTCACGTCGACGAGCGGCGGCGGAGTCGGATGGAAGCCGGTCGGATCGTGGAGCCAGCCTTCGCGCTCGTACACGGCGATCGCGTTCTCGAGATCTTCGGTGACCGCCTGCAGCTCCAGGTCGGTCGGATAGCGCCGCGGGTTCCGCATGACGCCGAGCAGCGCTTCGTCGAGAGCGACCTGCGCGGTGAGCGCGAGCGACGCGCGCGTTCGCGGCATGTCCGGATCGGCGGTTCCGAAGCGTTCCTTCACGAGCGCGCCGATCGCGAATCCCGCGGCGCGCGGCGGCGCCCACAGAACGCCCAGACCCGGCGTGCGCGCCACGGCGCGTCCGAATCGTTGCGCTAGGTCGATCGCCCCCGCAGATCGGCTCGAAGCCATTCGTCTCCTCGCAGAAACCCGACGCTGAGTCATACTATGGCACCCGCCGCACGACGCCGCGGACGCGGGAGGACCTTCCCTTTGAGCTTCAACCTCGCAAACCTTTTCGAAGCGGTCGTCGATCGGATCCCCGACCGCGAAGCCGTGATCGTGGGCGACCGGCGACTCACGTATTCGATGCTCGACGAGCGAGCGAATCGCCTGGCGAACGCGTTGCTGGAGCGGGGTGTTCGCCATGGTGAAAACGTCGGGCTCCACATGATGAACGGCACGGAGTACCTCGAGGGCATGCTCGCGTGCTTCAAGATCCGGGCGATCCCGATAAACGTGAACTTCCGGTACGTCGAAGCGGAGCTGTTCTACCTCTACGACGACGCCGACCTCGTGGCGCTCATCTACCACCGTCAGTTCGCTCCCCGTGTCGCCGCGACGCTCTGGAAGGCGCCGTCGCTCCGTCAGCTCGTGTGCGTCGAGGACGGCTCGGAC
>Ga0070708_100002599_pt1 | contig 13965 bp, 11 predicted proteins | sample KBSK5503metaG_FD_65469 | JGI IMG/M metagenome (GOLD analysis project Ga0070708, IMG submission 65469) | Corn, switchgrass and miscanthus rhizosphere microbial communities from Kellogg Biological Station, Michigan, USA - KBS K5-50-3 metaG | ecosystem: Host-associated > Plants > Roots >...
GAGCGGACGATCTATGGCAAACAATTTCCGTGTCTTTGCAACTTGCGATATTGGGCCGGCGCTCGATGTATTGCGCGAGCGAGGCTATCAGGTCGAAGTCTATCCCGACCCCACCGCCCCGCCTAAGAGTCTGATCATCGACAAAGTGCGGTCGGGAGTCGACGGCCTGATCACGACACTGCGCGATCAGATTGACGCGGAAATCTTTGAGGCCGGCAAGGGCACACTGAAGGTTGTCGCACAGTTTGCGGTTGGCTTTGACAACATCAATCGCGCGGACGCGAACCGTTACAAGATCCCCTTCACTAATACTGCCGACGTTCTCACCGAGGCAACTGCGGAGTTCGCCTTCTTCATGCTGGGAGCTGTCGCCCGAAAGCTGTGGCCGGCGGAACACCTGACCCGCGAAAACCGGTGGAGCTTCTGGCATCCGTATCTGCCGTTTCTGGGAGACGAAGTAACTGGCAAGACCATCGCAATCATCGGCACGGGCCGCATCGGCTTGGCGATGATCAAGAAGTGTGCTGGGTTTGACATGAATATCCTCTGTTACGACCCGGCTTATCAGAACCACGAATATGTAAACGCGATTCAGGAGACGATGGACCTGCGTCACGCGCGCGGCATTCAGAAAGAGAAGACGTGGATCAAGTACGTGTCTTTCGAAGAAGCGCTGGGACAGGCAGATTTTGTCAGCGTTCATGTTCCGTTGCTCCGCGAAGGGGAAAGCAACACGCCTACCTATCATTTGTTCAACGAGCGCACGTTAAAAACGATGAAGCCGTCAGCATTTCTTGTGAACACCTCGCGTGGGCCGGTCGTGGACGAGAATGCGCTGGCGAAGGCCCTGGAGGAAAACTGGATTGCCGGCGCGGCGCTCGATGTATACGAGAAAGAGCCGTTGCCCGCAGATTCTCCGTTGCGCAGTCCCGCGATTGAAGACCGTTGCCGCTTGTTTCCCCATTTTGCCAGCGCCGCCAAGATCACGCGGCTCTCGACTGATCCAAATAAGGGCATGGCGGGGCGGTGTGTGCAGGGTCTGATTGACGTCCTCGAAGGAAATTATGGTGGCGATGTGACCAAGATGCCGTACGTGGTGAACAAGGAAGCGTTTTAGGCCCGCCACGTTAGTCGGGAACGGGAGCCGCCTCACTAGTACCACGTTCCTGCCAGGGAACTTGACCTCAGGCCGCGCATCTGTTGCACTTACCGAAAAGCCATTTTCCGCATCTTAGGAACTGACATGAAAACCTATCGCATCCGCGTTTTTCTTGCTGCCCTGGCTACGGGCCTGATCGTTGGTCTGATCGGGGTCACTCCTGCCTGGGCGGTCAACCGTGAACTCGTCGAACTACAGACCCAGGTACAGCAACTCTCCGACCAAGTTACCACGCTGAAGCAGTCGCTCGACGAGCGCATGGGCGTGCTCAAGAACCTGATGGACCAGAATACGGACAGCATTAACAAGGTCACGTCCGCGATTACGAACATCCAAACCAACCTGCAGAAAGAACAGAGCGATACCACTAATCACGTAGACCAGTTGTCCGGCCAGTTGCAGGCGCTGAACGACAGCCTCGATGAGCTGAAGGCTAGGCTCGGAAAAGTAACCAAGCAGCTCGAAGATTTGCAAGCAGCGCAACAGAGCCTGGCCGCACAGACAAGCGCGCAGACGCAGGCTCAACAGGCGCAGTTGGCCGTGCCGCCTCCGGATGTGCTCTACAACAACGCGCTGCGTGACTACAACGGCGGCAACATGGACCTGGCCAAGCAGGAGTTTACAGATTATGTAAAGAATTACCCCAACACCGACCTGGCTGGCAATGCATACTTTTACCTCGCGGAAATGGACTTCCATGCGGGGAATTACCCGCAGGCAGTGAAGAAGTATGATCAGGTCCTGCAAAGCTTTCCGGACGGGACCAAGGCTGCGTCGGCCGAACTGAAAAAGGGATTCGCGCTAATCGAGTCCGGCCAAAAAGATGCCGGCATTGCGGCTTTGCGACATGTGGTCCAGCGGTATCCCAGGTCGAATGAGGCCATGCAGGCGAAGGACCGGCTGAGAAAGTTGGGGGTGACTACGGCCAGTAGCGGGAAGCGGGGAGAGTAGTCCAGATTTATGCTAGAGATGTAGCTCTGCTACGTCTCCGCTCCGGTTGAGAATTAATATTCGTGCCGCCGTGTGGAAGACGTTGCAAGCAACGTCTCTACGACAATGGGAAAATAATTCCAACAGTTTTGGGAAGTCCTTCGGATGGCTAACCCATCCCGAAATCCCACAGACAACAACTGATCTCGCGGCTCACTTCTTTTACGCGCATGCCTTCCTCGACCATGAGCTTGCAGGAAAGAGCAGCGCGCGTTCTGTCGTCCCCTCGCTGACATCGTAAATCACGCGGCAGTACTGGCAATCTTCTATTCCAGCAGAAGCGTCCCTGGAGATCGCCTCCGGCGCAAGATATTGCAGGCAGCGGAGCAGGGACGCTGTTCTCGGGGACCTCGACTTGCTTCTTCTGAAGAGTGATTGTGACGAGGCGGGAACAACCGGCAAAGCAGAGTGGGAGGCGCGGTCAGGGGATGATCTGAGCGAAAGATTGTTGAATCACCTCAGCCGAAACTGAACTTCGACGGCGATCATCACAGCCACAGGCTTCCCGTTCCTGGTTGCCGGTGCGAACCTCCACTGTCTGACAGCTTTAATTGCTTTTTCGTCTAGACCTTTGCCCAGCGCCCTAGCGACCTTAACGGCACGCGGCCAGCCATCAGGGCCGACAATGAGACTGAGAGCGCACGTTCCCTCATATTTGGCTTTGAGGGCTTCTTCTGAATATTCAGGATCTTGGCTGTGAATCAGCCGCGGGGCGGTTACGCCATCCCCAACTTTGAAAAAGTCGTTGCTAGTAGGTTCGTTCGGCACGTTGTATCTTGCGGAGATGTCTGGCTGGCCCTTATCAGTTATTTTGAAATTGATTGTGATCGTCGTTTGTACCTCGACAGGCTGGTCATTCCGAAAATAAGGGACATACTTCCATTTGCGAACCGCATGTGTCGCCGCGTCAGCCAGCACGGGATCACCACTGACCACCGACACCCTCTCGACTTTGCCGCTCATCGCTACGGAAAGGCTGAGAACAACAGCGCCCTGGATGTTCTGCTTCATCGCCTGCTTAGGGTATTTCGGGCTGACCCCGTCAATGGGATCCCCCAAGGCCACGGCCGGGGGGGAAGGTGGCACTGCCGCGGCCGACAACGGACTTCCGGCGGCGGTCACCGATGCTGGTTGTGAAGAATCTTGCGCCAGGGAAAGGCTCATCGCGAAACTGACGACTGCAAGCGCGAACACGCTAGGCAGCATCCTCATCGGGCTCTCACCGCACCCACCCCCACGTGTTCCCCAATCCCCGGCACCGTCCTCCCCACCACTGGCGCAATCTGCCTGACTTGCGCCATCAAATCATCGAACTGGTCGGGATAGAGCGACTGCATGCCATCCGACAAGGCTTTATCCGGGTCGCAGTGCACTTCGATGAGGAGCCCGTCCGCTCCCACGGCGACAGCCGCGCGTGAAAGCGGAGTGACTTTGTTGCGCTTGCCGGTGCCGTGGCTGGGATCAACCAGGATAGGCAGATGGCTCAGGCGCTGGACGGCGGGAATGAGGCTCAGATCAAGGGTGTTGCGCGTGTGATCGGCAAATGTGCGAACGCCGCGCTCGCAGAGGATGACATTGTAGTTGCCTTCGCTCATCACGTATTCGGCCGCCATCAGAAATTCTTCCAGGGTGGCCGACATGCCGCGCTTGAGCAGCACTGGCTTGCGGGCCCGGCCCGCACGTTTCAGCAAAGAAAAATTCTGCATGTTACGAGCGCCGATCTGGATCACGTCCGCATATTCCTCGACCAATTCCAGCGTCTCATTGTCGATCGCCTCGGTAACGATCTTCAGACCGAACTTGTCGCCGACATCGGCCATGATCTGCAGTCCTTCTTCGCCAAGCCCCTGGAACGAGTATGGCGATGTGCGCGGCTTGTAGGCTCCGCCTCGGAAGAACTGTGCTCCAGCACGCTGCACTCGTTCGGCGACCGCAAACGCTTGCTCGCGGCTTTCAATAGCGCACGGCCCCGCAACAATGGCAAGGCCGGGCCCGCCAAAAGTCGCGTCCGTACCGGGGAAGGAGATGACGGTGTTGTCCTCCTTCATGTCGCGGCTGACCAGCTTGTAGGGCTTAGTGACGCGGATGACTTCCTGCACGCCCTGCATTTCATCCAAGGTGCCAGGTTCGACTTCGCCCTTATTTCCGGTGATACCGATAGCGGTACGTTCAGCGCCGGGAATGGCGTGGGCCCGGTATCCCAGAGATTCGATTTTGTCGCAAACCGCGCGAATTTCCTCCGCCGTGGCGTGCGCCTGCATGACAACCAGCATGGGTTCTCCTTAAGAACTACAAGTCTAAATCTGAACCAGAAACGGGGCAACGGAGCGGTGATTTTCGCTTTTATACTCGGACAATGCCACGTTCCATGGCCCGCGAACAAGACATCCTCAAAATGCCGCCTCCGACGCGGGCGCCGAAGCTGACTTCGCGACGCATTGGGATTCACACTTCGGTCGCGGGAGGAGTTGAGAACGCGGCCGAGCGAGCGTATCGGCTGGGTTGTAATACTTTTCAAATTTTCTCTTCCAGCCCACGCCAATGGGCGCCATACGAACTGGGCCGTCCGCAATGCGAACAGATGAAGTGGTTGCGAGAGAAATATGATCTCAAGCCGCTGGTGATTCACACCAATTATCTGGTCAACCTGGCCAGCACAACTGAGCTCTTTCTGAAGAAATCCATCGAAGCGTTTCGAGGAGAGATTGAACGGGCCCTTGCCCTTTGCGCAGAGTATCTAGTCCTGCATCCCGGATCATTTCGCGGCATGGACCGCGACAAAGGACTGCTGCAAACTGCTGCGGCAATTGCTGCTGCCAGCCGCGGACTTGATCTCGCGGAAGATGGTCTCACTATCCTGATCGAAAACACCGCCGGTGCTGAGTACTCGCTCGGCGGGAGCTTTGAGCAGGTTGCGGAAGTCATTGACCGACTGCGAAATCATGTGCCAGTAGGCGCTTGCATTGACACTTGCCATACGCACGTGGCCGGTTACGACATCGTTTCCGAAGAAGGTTTTCGCGAAACCATGGCACAGCTCGAAGCGACCGTCGGGCTGAAGAACATTCCGGTATGGCATTGTAACGATGCAAAGGCCACCCGCGGATCCAAACTAGACCGGCATCAGCACATTGGAGAAGGAATGATCGGTGCCGAGTCATTCAGTTGGTTGCTAAACGATTCCCGCCTTTCTCACGCTGCTTTCATCGCGGAGACACCAATTGATGAGCCAGGGGACGACCGCAGAAATGTAGCGGCGCTGAAGAAACTGGTGAAGCCATAATCTCTGTTGTATTCTTGGCGAACTAATGGCAATTCGCGACCTCATCTGGCTGCTGAGCCAGCCATTGTTTTGGGCGGTGCTGGGAGTGGTATTCGGTCCTTATCTTTTTTTCCGTGGCTTCCGAGTGTTACAACTTAAGCGGGCCATCATGAATGTACCGCGTTCGACGGTTCGCGGCGCGGCATTGGGGCCGGTCGAAATCAGTGGAAAGGCGGTTGGGCCTTATACTCTGATCGCGCCGCTCAGCCAGAGCGACTGCCTTTACTACCGGCTGATGGTGGAATCGAACCCGAGTCACGACCTCGAATCCAAGATTCACGAGTTATGCGCGCCGCTGTTTGTGGACGACGGTACCGGAATAGTGATGATTTATCCACCCGGCTCGGAACTCCGGATGAAACCTTCGTCTGAGAGAGCCGAGTACGGAAAGCTGGCGGTGGCTCTTAGCACCCGCTACCGGACTGACACCCCTGAGTTTGCCCAGGAATACTCGATTAAGCCCGGAGACTCGATTTTTGTTCTCGGTACGCTGAGGGAAAACATCTGGAAGCACAGAAACGCATATGTGGGGACGGAGGATTTAGCGCGGATCGGACCAGGATTTATATGTGACGCCGAGGCCGATTTGCTGCGCAGGGAAGCCTTCCCATTTTTGGACCCATCGAGGCCCGCCGGTGCGGTTGTGGATTCCACTCGCGAGTTCGACCTGAATCCACCAGTGATTTTGATGAAAGGCAGCGGCCCGTTTGTAATCTCCACGGATAGCGAGCGTGAAGTCCTCACGAAGTTGAGCTGGAAATCATTGCTCTTTATTTGGGGAGGACCCGCGGCAACTCTGTGGGGGCTGTGGGAAATACTGAGTCGTTTCGGATGGCTAGGAGCAGCGTCACAGAACTAGCACAAGCCGACCATTGTAAAATCTAATTCCAAATACTTATGCCGCAAAAGGAAGAGGAACCGACCATCGTGCGTGACGAGCGCTACAACCCACAGCAGATCGAAGAGAAATGGGCTGAGCGCTGGCAGCGGGATCCTGTACTCTACGCGGCCGAGCCTAGTTCGACCAAGCCGAAGTACTACGTTCTGGAGATGCTTCCCTATCCCTCAGGCGCGCTGCACATGGGACACGTGCGCAACTATGCCATTGGCGATGCGCTCGCCCGCTACATGTGGATGAACGGATACAACGTGCTGCATCCGATGGGATGGGACTCGTTTGGACTTCCCGCGGAAAATGCGGCGATTTCTAACCAGACTCCACCGCGCGAGTGGACGCTGGGCAATATCGAAAAAATGAAAGTGCAGATGAACCGGCTGGGCTTTGCCTACGATTGGTCGCGGGAAGTGACCACGTGCCTGCCGGAATATTACAGATGGAACCAGTGGTTTTTTCTCAAGCTCTACGAACGCGATCTGGCATATCGCAAGAAGAGCAAAGTGAATTGGTGCCCGCAATGCGCCACGGTGCTGGCCAACGAACAGGTTGTCGGCGGGTGCTGCTGGCGGCATGAAGACACGCTGGTTGAGCAGCGCGAGCTGGAACAATGGTTTCTGCGCACGACAAAATATGCCGATGAGTTGCTTCGCGATCTCGACCGCCTTCCCTGCTGGCCGGAAAAAGTGCGCACCATGCAGCGCAACTGGATTGGGCGTAGCGAAGGCGCGCTGGTGGACTTCCGGCTCGACTACTCCGGCGGCGACATAATTACGGTTTTTACGACCCGCGTTGACACGATTTACGGTGCAACCTCCGTGCAGCTTGCGCCCGAGCATCCGATCACTTCTGAACTGGCTGCCGCCGATCCCGAACTCCGCTTGAAAGTGACGCAGCTCATCGCCGAACAGAACAAAGCCAAAGAATCCGGCGACATCGCTACCATTGAAAAGCATGGCGTGAATACCGGACATTTTGCGATCAATCCGTATAACGCCGAGCGGGTCCCGGTCTGGGTGGCGAACTACATTCTGATGGATTACGGCACCGGGGCCATCATGAGCGTTCCGGCCCACGATGAGCGGGATTTCGAGTTTGCCAAGAAGTATGGGATTGAGATTCGGCAGGTGATTATTCCCAGCGAGTCGGACAGGAATGTCCGATCCGCACAAGCTGATACCACACAGGCAGAACCGCCGGAGCTTCCCTTTACTACGCTCGACGGAAAGCTGATCAACTCCGCCGAATTTACCGGGCTCTCTTGCGCTGAGGCGATCAAGAAAATGTCTGGGTTTGCGGAGCGGCACAACTTCGGCAAGGCGACGCTCACTTTCCGCCTGAAGGACTGGGGAATTTCCCGCCAGCGCTACTGGGGTACGCCGATTCCGATGGTGTATTGCGAGAAGGATGGAGTGGTGCCGGTTCCCGAGAAGGACCTGCCAGTGATCTTGCCGGAAAACGTCGACATCACTCTAACTGGCGGATCGCCTTTGACCCACGTTCCGGAATTCTTGAATACAACATGCCCCCGCTGCGGAGGTCCCGCGCGCCGCGAGACCGATACCATGGACACGTTTGTGGATTCGTCCTGGTATTTCTATCGCTACACGGATGCGCGCAATGACCGGGCCCCGTTCGACTCGAAAATCGCAAGCTACTGGTTTCCGATCGATCAGTACATCGGCGGAGTGGAGCACGCGATCCTGCACCTGATTTATTCGCGTTTTTGGACGAAGTTCATGCGCGATATTGGCCTGGTGAAAAACGACGAGCCCGTGGAACGGCTGTTTACGCAAGGCATGATCATCAAGGGCGGCGCGAAGATGTCCAAGAGCTTGGGTAACGTGGTTTCCCCCGATGAGATGGTGGAGCGCTTTGGCGCCGATGCTGCGCGCATGTACAGCTTGTTCGCGACTTCTCCCGATCGGGAACTCGATTGGCAGGATGAAGGTGTTGCCGGAATCTACCGATTTTTGAGCAAGGTGTACCGGTTTGTGGCTCGGAATGCGCCCAACACATACGTAGAGACGCAGCTTGCTGCGTCTTCCGTACGCCAAGACGAGACCTTGCAAGCAACGTCTCTACGGTCAGAGGCCCGCGCCATCCAACGTAAGTTGCACCAGACCATCAAACGCGTGACCGACGATTTTCAGGGCCGTTGGCACTTCAACACCTCCATTGCCGCGATCATGGAACTGATGAACGAGCTACTTGCCGCCGAGGACAAGGTGCTGCCGGCATCTTTGTTTGCTCATGTCCAACGCAACCTGGTCCTTCTTCTCGCGCCGTTTGCTCCCTATCTCGCGCACGAGTTGTGGGAGATGCTTGGCGAGAAGGCAAGCCTGCTCAAAGCGTCATGGCCGAAGTTCGATCCTGAACTGGCGAAAGAAGAAGTGATCGAGATTCCGGTGCAGGTGAACGGCAAGCTGCGGAGCAAGATTATTGTTGCGCCGGAGACAACGAAAGAGGAAAGGAAGCAGAAAGCCGTAGCGGACCAGAAGATTCAGAACTTCATCGCCGGAAAGCAAATCGTAAAAGTAATCTTCACCGGCAAGCTCGTCAACATTGTGGTGCGTTAATAGACTGCGGGAAACCTTGGAGAGGTTTCCGGGTTTCGGGAAGGGCACGACTTTCAGTCGTGCCGCAAGCGCAAGTAACACGACCATTCGGCACGGCTGAAGGCCCGTGCCCTTCCCGGTTCGCGAGATTAAACGAGATGTCCCGCAACCTGTCAGCTCTGCCCGAAGAGTATTCGCATATGCCCACTATTGCGGGCAACTCGCCACTCTATCTCAGACTGCCGCTCATCGCATTCCTGATCATCGTGGTCGTTCCTAATCTCGTTGCTCAGTCCACCTCAACTCCGGAAAACCGTGACTGGCCGGTCTATGGTGGAGCTTCGGAAAACACTCACTACTCGCCGCTGGCTCAGATCAATAAATCGAATGTCAAACAACTTCAAGTGGCATGGAGCTTCGACACGGAAGAGACCGGCGGTCTTCAGACCAGTCCCATCGTCGTCAACGGAGTCCTCTACGGCATTTCTCCCTCGCAGAAGATTTTTGCGGTTGATGCCGCAACTGGCAAACTGAAATGGAAATTCGACTCCGGCATCGCCGGCACGCAGCCGGATCGTGGCTTGGCGTACTGGAGCAGCGGCAACAACCAAGACCAACGCACTATCGTCGGCGTCATGAACTTTGTTTATGAGTTGGACGCGGGCACTGGCCAGCCAGTCGCGAGCTTCGGCGATCACGGACGCATTGATCTTCGCGAGAATCTGGGCCGCGATCCGCTGACCGCGTTCGTCGTCCTGACCAGCCCCGCGCTGGTTTACAAAGATTTGTTCTTCGTCGGAGGCCGCGAGCCAGAGACTCTTCCCGCTCCTCCAGGTGACATTCGCGCCTATGACGTCCGCACAGGAAAACTTCGCTGGAGCTTCCATACGATTCCACACCCTGGAGAATTTGGTTACGAGACCTGGCCCAAAGACGCCTGGAAATCCAGCGGCGCCGCCAACAACTGGGCAGGCATGTCGCTCGACTCCAAAACCGGTGTTCTCTACGCTCCGACCGGCTCGGCTGCGTTCGACTTCTACGGCGCTGATCGGCTTGGCGACGATCTTTTCGCCAACTGCTTGATCGCACTGAACGCTGAAACCGGCGAGCGAATCTGGCATTTCCAGGGTGTAAAGCACGACTTGTGGGACCGCGACTTTCCTTCTCCGCCGACGCTCGTGACCGTGAAGCGCAATGGAAAAGAGGTTGAGGCGGTCGCGCAGACTACGAAGCAGGGTTTCGTTTATCTTTTCGATCGCGCAAATGGTGCGCCGCTGTTTCCCATCGAGTACCGCAAGTATCCCAAGAGCAATCTGCCCGGAGAAGTCGCGGCGGAGCAACAGCCTCTCCCGGTCAAGCCTGCGCCCTACGCACGTCAGTTGCTGACGGTAGACTTGCTGACCAACCGAACTCCGGAAGCGCATCAGTGGGCACTCGATCAATTCCGAACATTCCGCAGTGAAGGACAATTCGTGCCCTTGAGCGCGGGGAAGGACACGGTCCTGTTTCCCGGATTTGACGGCGGCGCGGAATGGGGCGGATCGGCGTTTGATCCAGAATCCGGCCTCCTCTACGTGAACGCGAACGATCTGCCCTGGATCGGTGCGCTGGCCGAGAACACCGGAGATGAATCCACCGGGCGCGGCATCTACCAAAGCCAGTGCTCGATGTGCCATGGCGACAATCTGGCAGGCTCGCCGCCCCAGTTCCCATCCTTGGTCGGGACAGGACGCCGTCTTGGGCCGGGGCCAATCGCAGCAGTCATTCAAACAGGCCGCGGAAGAATGCCGGCTTTCCCCAATCTCTCAGCCGCACAAGTCACCACGCTGATTGACTATTTGATGCAGGGTGAAAACTGGCAGCCGTCTCCCACCGAGCCCGCGCCGCACATGAAGTACCGCTTCACCGGATATAAAAGATTCCTCGATCCGGATGGATATCCCGCAGTCGTCCCTCCCTGGGGGACCTTGAACGCAATCAACTTGAATTCCGGTGAATATGCCTGGAAAGTCCCGCTCGGTGAGTATCCCGAACTCGCAGCCAAGGGCATGAGCAACACCGGCACTGAGAATTATGGTGGGCCGATTGTCACCGCAGGCGGACTCCTTTTTATTGGCGCCACAAACTACGATAAAAAATTCCGCGCCTTCGACAAATCCACCGGAGAGTTGCTGTGGGAAACGACGCTACCTTTTTCCGGGAACACCACTCCCATCACTTACGAAATAGATGGCCGCCAGTACGTCGCAATCGCGGCAGGCGGTGGCAAGGACCTCAAGTCAAAATCCGGCGGAGTCTACGTCGCCTTCGCGCTACCTAAATAGCGGTCGGGATTCGGTTTTGTCATTCGGCAATCCTTGTGGCTTAGCACTTGCTTGAATCGGCGTACATAACGCAAGACCTCATCGGCTTCCTGTTGGGTGTAGCTCTTTCGCGTGTGCATCACATGATTACGAAATGCGTCCTTAAATCCTCTGATTTCGTGCAATATAGGAAAATAGAATTCCTGCATGTCCTGCTTGTGTTGGCCCGCCGGGAGCGCGTTAATCTTGGTTTCAACTGCGGGGTAGAGCTGGGCAAGGATCTTTTCCCATTGTGAAAATTCTATGGGAACTGTCCTGCTTTTGTGCGGAGTACCGATCACACCCCAATCTGCAGCTAACGCACGCATTCCCCATTCCACTGCACGCATCAAGTGAAAGACGGCTGCGGTACCGCAATCGACACCTATACAATTACCCGCTTGGCACAAGTCTTCGGATGCGCTGGGGAATGCCTTTTTTTTTACTTCCTCGCCGCACAGGGCGTCGTTCTCAATGTAGTCGGTGTAAAGAGCCGCGACTTGGACGAACTTTCCTTGCCACAGAGCATCAACTATTACATCCGAAGCGTTTCTCAAATCTGCGGCCAGGGACGACCAATCGCATTGATCTCTACCGTATTCGAGATGAAGATTTATAAGGGCTATCTTAGAGTGTGCAGCCTCCCATCCTGTCTCCTTGCAAAGCTCCTCTGCTTCTTTAAGTCGATTCGTCACCTTTTGCCAGTCCACACCATCAGGAATATTGGGAAATGGAGCCTGTGAGGGGCCAAGTAAAAGTTGATTTCGGGGTGCGGCAACTCGTCGCCGATATTCATCACACCACTCTTCCATCCTCAACAGATCGGTGAGGACAAAGGAAAGCTTTCTGGAATTTAGGAGCTTCATTATTTCAAACGCGCTCCACAGCTTGATGGAATGTTCAGTTTTGACACAGGGCAAGTGCGGCACGATCAATCTCCTTTTATGATTGATCGGCAACGAGTGACGCCCATGCTAACGCAATGGATGAGTCAAGCCAATTATTGCCCTACATAGCGGTCCGGGAAAATTGAATAGACGTGGAGGGGCTGGGCGGAGTCGAACCGCCGACCTAGAGTTTAGGAAACTCTTGCTCTATCCATCTGAGCTACAGCCCCCAACCCACATAATACCAGCGGGTAACGTTCATACCTGTTCAGTTTCCTGCATCCAAACTTCATGCTAGTCGGTCAACGCACCGTGCCGGTTGCCCTGATCGCCGGACTGATCGTTATGATTGCGGCCTTGCTCTACACCGCCTTTAATCGCCACCAGGGTGTCAGCCCGCAACCTCCTGCCACGCATCAAACTCGCTAACCCGGATCCGTCGAGGGGAACTAGAGGGAACCGGCAACGTTGACAATCTTCCTTATCTCTCATAGCATCAAGCACTTGAGGCACTCCCAAGACTCCTACGCGACGAGGCACCCGTGATCAAGCTCGATATCATCAACGAAGTAGTGAACCGCACTGGCATTACAAAAACCAAAGCTGAGATGGCTGTGGAAACCGTCTTCGAGAGCATGAAGCGGTCGCTGGCTAAGGGCGATCGCATTGAGCTGCGAGGATTTGGCGTGTTCAATGTGCGCCCACGGAAGACTGGCATCGGGCGAAATCCGCGCACCGGGGCCGAAGTCTCGATCCCTCCGGGCAAGGCTGTCCGCTTCAAACCGGGCAAGGAGTTACAGACCATAGAATAGATTCTGCAGTCCTGTGCTCCGGATCGCGTTCCTCCCGGCCTCAGAGATTCAAAGACGTCAAAGATGTCAAGCCAAGATTCCCCAGAAGTTTATGTTCCCAGCGAAATCTACGCTCCCGACACTGGGAGTGTGGTATTCGTTTCGCGACCCAGGCGCCGTTACTGGCTGAATATCCTACTTCTCTTAGCGACATTCTTCACGACGCTGGTGGTGGGCTCGCGGCTGGAATGGAATTTTCTGCGGGGGCTGCCACCATTCTCCATGGATGATGGCATCTTCCCTGTGCGCTGGGCGTTGCATGGATCGCACCTCGCGCTGGGTCTGCCCTTTTCGCTTACCCTGATGCTGATTCTCCTGGCGCACGAAATGGGACACTACCTCTACTGTCTGAAGTATCGCGTGTCGGCGACGCTGCCATTCTTTATTCCGTTTCCGACCTTGATCGGAACTTTAGGGGCCTTCATCCGAATCCGTTCGCCGCTGCGTTCGCGTGCCATTCTTTTCGATATCGCTGTGGCCGGCCCGATCGCGGGATTCGTGGTTGCGCTTGCGGTGTTGATTTTCTCTCTCGGACTCTCTCGCGTTGCCCCGTTCGGAGCAGCGCCGGCAGACATTCAACTCGGCTATCCGCTGGTGTTCCATCTGGTTCGCAAACTTCTGATCGCCGCCGGTCACGCCTCAGCCATCGGAACTGCGCCGCTCTACCGCTTCTATCTTCATCCGGTCGCTATCGCGGCGTGGGTAGGAATGTTCGCCACCTCGTTGAACCTTCTTCCGGGAGGACAACTCGATGGCGGACACATTGTTTTCGCGGTATCGCCGCGCGCGCACAAGAAGATTTCGCGCACAACGATTCTGGCGTTGATTCCCATGGCGGTCTACTTGTGGGTAGGCTGGTTCATCTGGGCAGTCCTGCTGCGGTTGAGCGGAATGCGCCATCCTGCGGTCACGGAATGGCCGGACATCACAACGGGGCGGCGATGGCTGGCAGTTCTGGCTT
>Ga0070708_100002600_pt1 | contig 13965 bp, 9 predicted proteins | sample KBSK5503metaG_FD_65469 | JGI IMG/M metagenome (GOLD analysis project Ga0070708, IMG submission 65469) | Corn, switchgrass and miscanthus rhizosphere microbial communities from Kellogg Biological Station, Michigan, USA - KBS K5-50-3 metaG | ecosystem: Host-associated > Plants > Roots >...
GCCGTCGACGTGCGCGATCCCTATAACCCCACCGAGGCGGCCTTCTACATTCCCGCGGTCACTGCCAATACGGACCTGCGCTGCGGCCCTTATCAGACGCACCAATGCACCCCTCCTCAAAATGACTGCGTCTGCAAGCAGGTGGTCCAGACGAACAACGTCGCCACCGACGACCGGGGTTACGTCTACATCGTCGATCGCGCCAACACCGGCATGCACATCCTGCAGCTCACCGGCGATGCCGCGTCCATTGCCGGGCTGCCTAGGTAAGAGGACAATAGGTCTCGTCACTTGGCCGGGCGCCGGTTTCGATCCGGTCCCCGGCCAATCGCCGGTCTTCGGTGCGGCTCGGCGACGCCGGGATTCTATAAAGGATCATGGTCGGACCCGCCCTACGTCGATGGTTCGAGGCAAAGGCGATTCGCCCCGCTCTTGCGTTGGCGTTCGCTTGCCTCGCGCACCCGGCTTTCGCGGACGGCGCGTTTCCGGACGAGCTGACCGTCTCGCTCCCGGCAAACGCCCCCAACCGGATCATCCTCGGCACGAACTTCGGCCTGGTCGTCTCCGAGGACGGCGGTCAGACGTGGCGCTTCGTCTGCGAGCTGTTCATCACGGGTACCACCGCCGAGCTGATCAACTTCTACAAGTTGGCCTCGGATGGCGCGCTGTTTGCGGTGTCGGCCGCTCATCTGTGGCGCTCCTCGGACGTGGGTTGCAGCTGGGCGCGAGCAGGCGGCACGGCCGATTCCGTGAACGTGTCCGATGCCTTCGTCGATCCGCGCGATTCGACCTTCGTCGTCGCCCTCGCCTCCAGCCGGTCGGGGAGTCAAAGCGGCATCTACCCCTCGCACGATGGGGGGCGCACGTTCGAGCCGCCGCTCTACACGACGCCCGACGTGCTCACCGGCGTTGAAATCGCCTCGAGCTCGGGAACGCTCTACGCCACCCAGGTCCAACGGACGGGCACCGCCGGCAACGCCTACCTCCTCAAGAGCACCGACCGGGGGGCGCACTGGATCCAGCAGCAGTTGGCGGTTCCTCCCGACACGCTGCCGCGCATCGCGGCAGTGGATCCGGTCGACGCGGACAAAGTCTATCTGCGCCTGCTCCGCCCGCCGAACGATTCCATCGCCATCGCCACCGATGACGGCAGGACACTCTCGAGCGCGGTCACCCTGTCGTCGGGAATCGATTACTTCAGCTCGTTCCTGCGCACCGACGACGGCACTCTTTACGCCGGCACCATCGGCGGCGATCTCTACGTGCAGGCGCCCGGCGAGACCGGCTTTACCCCGCGCGTCGGTCCAAAGACCCGGTGCCTCGGGCAGCGTCCGGGCACCTCCCGAATCTACGCCTGCGGAGACTGGCTCCTCGACGGCTACAACCTCGGTTACAGCGATGACGGGGCGCGCACGTTCCAGCCGATGATGAGCTTCACCCAGATCGCCGGGCCGCTCACCTGTCCCGCCGTCAACGAATTCTGCTACTCGCAGTTCATCATTCTGCAGCAGACGCTGGGGGTCGGGCTGGACGCGGGAACGCCCGATGGTGGCCAGGGTCCGGCCAAACCCGGGTCCCATTGCAGCGGCGTCGGCGGTGCGGGGCTGGCGCTGGTTCTGGCGCAATTTTTCCGCCGGAGAACGCGCCCGCGTTCGTTCAGCGGAAAATAGAAACATGAAAAACGTGTACAAAAACGCCTGACGGATCAAAGCCCTGTCTAGATCCAATTGGCACAGTCGAATGTAACGTCAGTGTGAGCAGATGAGACATACGTACACAGACCAATGCCGTGTCGAGCAACGCGGCTAATGGTAGTCATCTTCTGCTAAATTGGCTTCTTAGGCCAACCCAGCGACCACTCTTGCACCGCGATCCAATGGCAGAGTAAGGCCTGCGTTCCTAATTCAGTAGCTCCCTCGAAGCCCGCGGCTTTCGGTGGGACAGAAGTAAGCGAGATCAATCGGGGAGAGATGCGGCACTTCGAGACGGTGGCAGAGCTGTTGGGGCTGGGCGAGGAGAACGCGGTAGCGATTGCGGCGCCGGGTCTGGCGCCATTGCGGTACGGTCAGCTGCGTTCGCTGGTTGCCCGAACGGTCGAGCAGCTCAATGCTCTGGGCATCGGCAAGGGCGAGCGGGTAGCGATCGTTCTCAAGAATGGGCCGGAGATGGCCACCGCTTTTCTCGCCGTCGCCGCGGGGGCCACCGCGGCGCCCCTGAATCCGAATTATCACGGGGAACAGTTCGAATTTTACCTCAAGGACCTCAAGCCCCAGGCTCTGGTTGTCGAGGGCGGGGTGGACTCTCCTTCGCGCGGCGTGGCCGAGCGGCTGGGCATCCCGCTCCTCGAGCTCCGGCCACAACGGACGGCCGGAGCGGGGGAATTCTCGCTCGAGCCGGCGGCAGGCAATTGGGGAGCGGGCGCGACTAAGGGGGCATCGGGACCCGAAGACATCGCCCTGGTGTTACACACCTCGGGCACCACCTCGCGGCCGAACATCGTTCCGTTGTCTCATCGAAACATCGCCACCTCCGCCCGGCAGATTCGCGAAGTGCTGGAGCTGTGGCCTTCGGACCGCTGTCTCAACATCATGCCGCTGTTTCACATTCACGGGCTGATGGCGGCGGTGGCCGCTTCGCTCGCCGCCGGCGCCTCGGTCTGCTGCACTCCCGGCTTCAACGCGCTCCGCTTCTTCGCCTGGATGGACGAGGTGAAGCCCACCTGGTACACCGCGGTTCCGACGATGCACCAGGCGATCCTCGGCCGCTCCCGGGGCCACCGGCAAACGCTGGAAAATCTGCAAATGCGCTTCATCCGCTCGGCTTCCGCCCCGTTGGCCCCTTCGGTGATGGAGCAACTGGAGCAGACCTTTCGCTCGCCGGTGATCGAGAGTTATGGGATGACCGAAGCCTCGCACCAGATCGCCTCGAACCCGCTGCCGCCGCGGCTGCGCAAGCCGGGCTCGGTCGGCATCGCCGCGGGCACCGAGGTCGCGCTGATGGACGAGAAAGGATGCCTGGTGGCGGCGGGCTCGCAGATCGGTGAAGTCGTGATCCGCGGCCAGAATGTGACCCGCGGATACGAGGGAAATCCGGCGGCGAACGCCAGGGCGTTCTCGAACGGCTGGTTCCACACCGGAGACCAGGGCGTGCTGGACCCGAGCGGTTATCTGCGGCTCACCGGTCGGCTCAAGGAGATGATCAACCGCGGCGGCGAGAAGGTTTCCCCCCTCGAGGTTGACGAAGTCTTGCTGTCCCACCCGGCCATCGCCCAGGCGGTCACCTTCGCGTTTCCCCACCAGAAGCTCGGGGAGGAGATCGGGGTGGCGGTGGTCCTTCGCGACGGTCGAACCCTGACCGACCGCGAGCTGCGCGATTTCGCGGGCGAGCATCTGGCCGAATTCAAAGTCCCCCGGAAGATCATCTTCGTTCCCGAGATACCCAAGGGCGCCACCGGAAAGGTGCAGCGCATCGGCATGGCGGAGAGGCTCGGGCTGACGGAGCCGCACCCGTGAAGGTCTGCATCTTCGGTGCGGGGGCGATCGGCGGGTACATCGGGGTCAAGCTTGCGCTCTCGGGAACGGACGTCTCTTTCATCGCCCGCGGACCGAACCTCGCCGCGATGAAGAAGAACGGGGTGAAGCTTCTCAGCGAAGGCCAGACGCTGCTCGCCCGACCGGTGGCCACGGACGATCCGGCGGAGCTGGGGCCTCAAGACTACGTCATCCTCACCGTGAAGGCCCACTCGCTGCACGGCGTCGCCGATTCGATCCAACCCCTGCTCGGACCGAGGACGGCGCTGGTCCCCGCGATCAACGGGATCCCCTGGTGGTACTTCTACAAGCTGCCCGGGCCCTACGAAAACACCCGGCTCAAGGCGATCGATCCCGGCGGCCGGCTCTGGGAGAAGCTCGATCCCGCCCGGGTGATCGGCTGCGTCGTCTACCCGGCGACCGATCTCATCGAGCCAGGGGTGATCGAGCACAGCTACGGGAACCGCTTCGACATCGGCGAGCCGGACGGATCCAAGAGCGAACGGGCGGTCGCGTTTTCGGAACTGATGATCAAGGCCGGGTTTCGCTGCCCGGTGCGCCCGCGCATCCGCGACAACCTCTGGATCAAGCTGTGGGGGAACCTTTCCTTCAACATGATCTGCGCTCTCACCACCGCCCCGCTGGACATCGTGACCGGCGATCCAGCGACCCGGGCCGTGGCGAGGGCGATGATGCTCGAGGGGCAGGCCGTCGCCGAGAAGCTGGGCGTGCGCTTTCCGATCGACGTCGACGCGCGGATTGCCGGCGCTGCCGAGGTGGGTAGGCACAAGCCATCCACCCTGGTGGATCTGGAGAAGGGGCGCCCGATGGAGATCGACGCCCTCCTCGGAGCGGTGGTCGAGATCGGCCGGCTCGTCGGGGTTTCTACCCCCGTTTGCGACGTGGTGCTGGCCCTGGTCCGCCAGCGGGCCCAGGTCGCGGGCTGCTATCCCCAGATGCCCCGATAGGAAATGCGTTGTGCTCGCGGCCCGAGCCGGGTCGACTCAGGGCGGCGGATCCACGATGGTCAGATGAACGACCGTCGTTCCCGAGCCCTTGAAAACGAAATCGGTCGCGCCCTGGGGATCTCCTGGATTTGGGACGCAGCGAGCGATCCCGGACGGACATCCGGAAGTGATGATGATCCAGGCCTGTACGGTCCAGCTTTCGTCCTTTCCTCCCGAATCGGTGCAGATCGGAGGGGGACTACCCGGGAGATAGTCCTCGCCCCCAAACCGCTCGGGCCCATCGGCGCGCGTCGCGTAATAGGCGTAGGGCGCCGGCAAGGGGACCGCGCCGGAATACTCCGGTCGAAGGTCGACGCAGTGAACGCCGCCGGAGCATCCCGCCGCCGCACCCAGACAAACAAAAAGAAACCCATACCGCGAAACCATTCCGCTCCTCGTCGCGCGAACCCACCAAACCTAGGATGTTTGTAGGTTGATAGGAAAGCATCGTGTTATGGAACGGCGCGAAAAATCGGTCATCGGAGGACCCTGCGCATGCGCCTGGCCGCCCTGCTCGTCTCGATTTGCTCATCCATTGCGCTCGGCGCTTCCCCGTCGCCCGCTGCCTTGAAAGCAGAGGCGCTGGTCCTCCCGGGAGGCCCGCAGGCAATCGTGATGGATTATCTCGCGGTCGATCTTCCTTCGAACCGGCTCTGGGTGCCGGCGGGCAACACCGGCAAGGTCGACGTGGTCGAGACCGGCTCGCGAGAAATCCACCCGGTGGAGGGGTTCCCGGTCGCTCAGAAGGGAACCCGGACGATGGGGCCCACTTCGGCCACCGTTGGCGTGGGGGTAGTCTATGTCGGCAACCGCGCGGATTCGTCGATCTGCGCCGTCGATACGAAGAGCCTGCGCCGCGGGGCCTGCGTCCAGCTCGAGTCGATGCCGGATGGAATCCTCTATGTGGCGACCACCAAGGAAGTCTGGGTCACCGCCCCGCGGGACAAGGCGCTGATCATCCTCGATGTCTCGGGCGCCAGTCCGACGGTGAAAACGAAGCTGCCGTTGGAGGGGCAACCCGAAGGCTACGCCGTCGACACCTTGCGCGGCGTTTTCTACACCAACTACGAGGATAAGGATCTCACGCTGGCGATCGACGTCCGCACCCGCAAGATAAAATCCCAATTCAAGCCAAAGTGCGGAGAAGCCGGTCCGAGGGGGCTGTCCATCGACGAAAAGACCGAACAGCTCTTCGTCGCCTGTACCGACCGGGTCTCGGTGCTTTCGACCAAGACCGGAGATCTTCTCGCCCAGGTCGAGACGGGAGCCGGCGTAGACAACCCCGATTACTTGCCGTCGCGGCGTCTGCTCTACATCGCGAGTGGAAAGACCGCGACCCTGAGCATCTTCGCGGTGGGTCCCAAGGGGGCCCTGGAGAGGATCGCCAGCGCCGAAACGGCCCCGGGTTGCCGGGTGGTCGCGGTGGATGCCCGGGGGACCGCCTTCCTCCCGGACTCTGCCGGCGGCCGGCTGCTGGTGGTCAAGGCTCCTCCCTGAGTCTGCCTTTCCCGATCGCCCCCGAGCTTGAGCGCGCGAGCCAAAGCACCCACGATACCCGTCTGGAAAAAGCGAACGATCCGACCGTGCATGGCTGTTGCGAATTCTTTAGATTGTTTGAAGGCGGCTGCGCGTAAATGGAAAGTCTCGGAGAACCCAGAAGATGCTCGACGCCCTGCGCAGATTCCCAGGCTTTAGGATCTTCCGCCGCCAAAGCGAGCTGACCGCTCGGGCATCGGCCGCGAAGCCGGCCGGCGTCGAGGTCGGAGCGCGCCTTCGCGACGCGAGCGGCAGTCCGGTGGCCGAGCTGCTGGCTCAGCTGGGGACCACCCCGCAGGGACTGAGCAACGCCGAAGCCGAGGAGCGGTTGGAAAAGAACGGTCCCAACCGGGTCGCCAGCGAGCGGCCGCCCCACTGGTATGTGCAGCTGGGCCACTCCTTCACCAACCCCTTCGTTCTTCTCCTCCTCGTCCTGGCGGCGGTGTCCCTGGTTGCCGGCGACATCCAGGCGACGATCATCATCTCCACGATGGTGATCATCGGCGTCGCGCTTCGCTTCTATCAGGAGCGGCGCTCGACGGTGGCGGCGGAAAAACTCAGGGCGATGGTCAAGGTGACCGCGACGGTGATCCGCCGGGCGCTGGACAACGTGTCCTACGCGTCCGAGGTGCCGATCGAGAAGCTCGTTCCCGGGGACATCATCCAACTCGCCGCCGGGGACATGATCCCCGCCGACGTCCGGCTCCTCGGAAGCAAGGACCTGTTCATCAGCCAGGCGGTCCTCACCGGCGAGGCGATGCCGGTCGAAAAGTTCGCCGGGATCCTCGGCGCGCCGGACGGCGCCGTTCTCGATGCGCCCAATGCCTGCTTCCTGGGCACGAACGTGATCAGCGGAACGGCCTCCGCGGTGGTCGTCGCCACCGGACCAAACACCTACCTGGGTTCGATCGCGAAGAGCATCACCGGCCGCCGGACGCTCACCAGCTTCGAGTCCGGCATTCGCGACATCAGCATCCTTCTCATCCGCTTCACCCTGGTGATGGCGCTGCTCGTCTTTTTGATCAATGGCCTCACCAAGCACGATTGGGGCGAAGCATTCATGTTCGCGCTCTCGGTCGCGGTGGGCCTGACCCCCGAGATGCTGCCGATGATCGTCTCCGGAACGCTGGCGCTCGGGGCGGTGACGATGTCCAGGAAGAAGGTGATCGTCAAACGCCTGAACTCGATCCAGAACATCGGTGCGATCGACATCCTCTGCACCGACAAGACCGGCACCCTGACCGAAGACCGGGTGGTGCTGATGCGCTGCTGGAACGTCGCCGGCGAGGAAGACAGCGGCGTCTTCACCTATGCGTATCTCAACAGCTATTTCCAGACGGGGCTGAAGAACCTCCTCGACCGCGCGATCCTCGACTACCACGAGGCCCCCAAGACGATCGAGGCGACCAAGGTAGACGAAATCCCCTTCGACTTCTCCCGCCGGTTGATGTCCGTGGTGGTCGAGCGGGGCGAGTTGCGCGAGCTGGTCTCCAAGGGGGCGCCGGAAACGATCTTCGCCCGCTGCAACCGGTTCGATCTGAACGGCGAAGTGATGGAGATGGACCCCGTCCTGCTGCCAGAGCTCCAGGAGGAGTTGGACAAGCTCAGCCTCGAGGGGTTCCGGGTGCTCGCGATCGCCTACAAGGACGTGAGCAAGAAACAGCAGAGCTTCTCCAAGTACGACGAAGGGCAGCTGATCCTCAAAGGCTACGTGGCGTTTCTCGATCCGCCGAAGCAGACCGCTCGCGCCGCGATCAGCGCCCTTGGCGCGCACGGTGTCCAGGTGAAAATCCTCACCGGCGACAACGACATCGTGACCCGTACGATTTGTCATCAAGTGGGGCTGGGCTCCCAGGAGATCGTCCGCGGCAGCGAGCTGGAGACGATGTCAGACGAGCAATTGAAAGAAACCCTGGAGAGGGTGAGCGTCTTCGCCCGGCTCACCCCGGCTCACAAGGAGCGGGTGATCAAGGTGCTCCGCGGCGCTGGACACGTGGTCGGCTTCATGGGGGACGGCATCAACGACGCCCCGGCGCTCCGCGCGGCCGATATCGGCATCTCTGTTGACAATGCGGTCGACATCGCCAAGGAGTCAGCGGACCTGATTCTGCTCGAGAAGAACCTGCTCGTCCTCGAGGACGGGGTGCTCGAAGGACGCCGCGTTTTCGGAAACATCCAGAAATACATCAAGATGGGGACCAGCTCGAACTTCGGAAACATGTTCAGCGTGCTCGGAGCGAGCATCTTCCTTCCCTTTCTGCCCATGCTGCCGATCCAGCTCCTGGTTCAAAACCTGCTCTATGACATCTCCCAGCTGGCGATCCCCTTCGATCGGGTTGACGAGGAATATCTGCGCAAGCCCCGGCGCTGGCGGGTAAATGAGATCGGGCGATTCATGCTCTACATCGGGCCGATCAGCTCGATTTTCGATTACACCACCTACGCGGTGATGTTGTACGCGTTCGCCGCCAATACCGTCGACAAGCAGAACCTCTTCCAGTCGGGCTGGTTCGTCGAGGGTCTGCTCTCCCAGACGCTGATCGTCCACATGATCCGCACCAGGAAGATTCCCTTCCTCCAAAGCCGCGCCGCCTGGCCTCTGGTGCTGACCACGCTGGTGATCATGGCGATCGGCATCTACCTGCCCTTCAGCCCAATCGCTCCGGCGCTGCATTTGACGGCGCTGCCAATGGCCTACTTCGGATGGCTCGCCGCCACGCTGCTCTGCTACGCGATCCTGACCCAGATCGTTAAAACCTGGTTTGCCCGCAAGTACGGCTACAACTGAGCTGGTGGAAGTGGTCGCGGCCCTGGTGCGCCGGGAGCGCGGCTCAGCGAGCAGGGGATGACCGCTGCCAAGAGTATGAGGGGAAAAGCGCGCGAGAAGCCTCGAGCCACCGGCGAGCAGCCGGGGTAAGGCTCCCCCTCGCGCCGCCGGCCCGTCAGCAGCGGCGGTGGATTTCTCCTCGCGCCGACGGCCGATCAGGGCGCCCAGCGAATACCCAGTCCCACTTGCTGCAGGGATTTGTCCCGGTCGAGGCCGACCTCGCTTCCCAGATAGGCGAGGACGAACAGCTGCCACATTCCCCCTCGCCGCTTCCACACCCCCCAATTCGAGACCAGCCGGAGCTCACTCACCAACTCAGCGTTAGCCACGATCCAGGAAAGCGACATCGACCAGAAGGCGTGCCAGTCGTTCCCGAAGCGCAGCTGCGAGACGACATCGAGCGAGCCGCCGTAGCTCACCGCTTTCAGGTTGTTGAGGCACTCGATGTCCGGCTGGGTGCAGGAGAAGACGAAGAGCCGCGAGTCGAGCTCGGCGCTGGCGACGAGGCGCCGCGCCGGCGAGGTGCTCGCCGAGACCCGGACGTTGAGGTCGTTTAGCGTCCGGAACGCTAACCTCGGCGCATTCCCCCGTACCGAGCTGTGGTCGCTCTCATGCTCGTAGGCCAGCCCAACGCGGAGCCACCTTTCCGCCGCCGCGCCCTTGTCGCCGGCGGTCCAAAGTCGCCACAGCTCGCCAGTCACCCGGCCTCTCCAGTTCTCGTTCGGCAACACCAAGGCTGCGTGAGGTCGGTTGTAGAGCTCGACGAACGGGGTGATCCGCAGGCCGATGGTGGAGTCCGGATCGGATCCCAGAATGGGCAGGGTGGCGGCCAAGGTCGCCCTCGGGGCCTGTCTCCAGATGAATCCGAACACCGGGGCGTCGGGACTTGCGGAGATCTGCTCGACCGCCATCACCGTCGGCGATTCGGCAAGCGCCGGAAATCCCTGGAAGAGGAGGATCAGGGTGAAGAGATCGAACCGAAAGCGGATGCGCGGCTCGGTGCCACTGATCAAGGGGGTTCCTCTCAGGGGTGGGGCGTTGGGGGCTCGTAGCAGATCGGAGGAGCAACCCGAAGGACTACCTAGCCCGCGTTGGGTCGGTGCCCGCCCGGACGTTGTTGCACTAGACCGCTTGGTCAACTATTCAGGTTCCGATGGGACGAGTGAGCGACACGCGAACGAGATTGATCGAGGCGGTGATCGATCTGATGTGGAAGCACGGGTACGGCGGCACCACCGTCGATGCCATCTGCGACAAAGCGCGCGTGAACAAAGGGAGCTTCTACCACTTTTTCCAATCGAAGGACGAGCTGGTGATCGCCGCCTTGGATTGGCATTGGGAGAATCGAAAGGAGGACCTGGATCGCCTCTTTTCGCCCGACATCCCCCCGCTCCAGCGCTTGGAGAACTACTTTCAGAACGTCTACGAGCGGCAAACCCGGATGAAGGCAACCACCGGACAGTACGCCGGCTGCCTCTACAGCTCGATCGGATCGGAATGCGTGGAGCAGAGCCCGGCCATCTCGCGGAAGGTGCAGGAGATCCTCTCCGCCTACGCGAGTTACTACGAGAGCGCGCTTCGCGCCGCGCAGTCCGAGGGGCTGGTGCACCTCAAGGACCTCCCCGGGAAGGCCAAGTCGCTGTTCGCCTATATGGAAGGCGTCCTCGCCCAGGCCAGGATCCAGGGCGACCCGGCGCTGATCCGGGGGCTGGGTAGGAGCGCCTTCGAGTTTCTCGGGGTGCGGCAAAGCAAACACCGGAGAGATCAGCGATGTGGATAGTCGAGCTGGCCCTGCGGCGCCCGTACACCGTGGCGATCATGTGCCTGTTGATCCTGGTGATGGGCGTACTTTCGCTCAGCCGGATGGTGGTGGACATTTTTCCGGCGATTGACATCCCGGTGGTGGTGGTGGTCTGGAGTTACCCCGGCTTGCCCGCGGAGGACATGGAGCGCCGGGTCGTGCTGATCAGCGAGCGCGCCTACTCCACCACGGTCAACGGCATCGAACGGATCGAATCCCACTCGATCGCCGGCGTCGGGATCGTCAAGGTCTACTTCCAGCCGGGGACCGAGATCGGCGCGGCGATCGCCCAGATGTCCGCCGTCTCGAGCACCCTGCTGCGGATCGCGCCCCCGGGGATACAGCCGCCCAACATCATCCAGTTCAACGCATCCAACCTTCCCGTCGCTCAATTGACCGGATCCAGCGAGACCCTCCCCGAAGAGAAGATCTTCGACTACGGCCTCAATTTCATCCGCGTGCGGCTGTTCACCATTCCCGGCCTCTCCAGCCCGGCGCCCTTCGGAGGCAAGCAGCGGCAGATCAACGTGGACATCGATCCGCGGGCGCTGGCGGCGAAAGGCCTGACCCCGACGGACGTGGTCAACGCGCTGCAGTCGTCGAACGTGATCGTCCCCGCGGGAACCGCCCGCATCGGCGACCGCGAGTACACCGTCTTGATGAACTCCAGCCCGCCGTCGGTGGAGCAGTTCAACGCGATCCCAGTCAAGGTGATCAGGGGCGCGGCGATCCTGCTCGGCGACGTGGCCCGCGTCTCGGATGGCTTCGCCGACCAGACCAACATCGTGCACGTGAATGGAAAGCGCTCGGTGTACCTGGCCATTCTAAAGCACGCGGATTCCTCCGCCCTGGCGGTGGTCGACTCCGCCCGCGAGGCGCTGCCGGCGATCAAAGCAGCCGCCCCGGAAGGGCTCGACCTGCGACTGGATTTCGATCAATCGGTGTTCGTCCGCAGCGCGATCCAGAGCGTCCTCCGAGAGGGGGTGCTGGCGGCGGTTCTCGTCTCCCTGATGATCGCGGTGTTCCTCGGGAGCTGGCGGAGCGTGGTGATCGTCTGCACCTCGATCCCCCTGGCGATCTTCACCTCGATCATCGGCTTGAAGCTCACCGGGAACAGCGTCAATCTGATGACCCTGGGAGGCCTCGCGCTGGCGATCGGAATGCTGGTCGACGACGCCACCGTCGAAGTGGAGAACATCCACCGGAATCGAAACATGGGAAAGCCGCTCACGGTGGCGATCCTCGACGGCGCGCGGCAGATCGCGGTCCCGGCGATCGTCGCCACGCTTGCGATCTGCATCGTCTTTTTTCCGGTGGTGCTGCTCTACGGGCCGGCGAGGTACCTCTTCCAGCCGCTCGCGCTGGCGGTGGTCTTGGCCATGCTCGCCTCGTATCTGCTTTCGCGAACGCTGGTGCCGGTGCTGGCGAGGATGCTGATGGCTTCCGAGGATCACGGATCTTCCGGGGGCGGCCGCTGGAGCCGCTGGACCGAGAAGATGAACGCCGCCCGAGACCGCGCATTCGATCGGTTCCGGGACGCCTACGGCCGCGCCCTCAACCTCCTGCTCCACCATCCCCGGTTCACCATCGCCGTTGCGGGAACGATCGGGATGGTGTCGCTGCTGCTCGTCTTCGTGGTGGGGACCGACTTCTTTCCCTCGGTGGACGCGGGTCTGATGAAGCTCCACTTCCGGGCGCCCCCGGGCACCCGGATCGAGCTCACCGAGGATGTGATTCTACGAGTCGAGAAACGCATCCGCCGGATCATCCCCGCAGAGGAGCTTGAGACAATCAACGACATGATTGGCTTGCCCATCTTCTACAACCTGGCCTTTGTACAGACCGACAACGTGGGCGGGATGGACGCGGAGATACTCATCTCCCTCAAGGAGCACCACCACTCGACCGCGCACTACATGCGCGAGATACGGCAGATGATCGACCAGGAGTTCCCCGGCTCGACCGCCTATTTTCAACCGGCGGACATCATCAGCCAGGTCCTCAATTTCGGATTGTCCTCGGCGATCGACGTCCAGATCGAGTACCCCAACCTGGGGACCTCCTACCCGTACGCCCGGCGCCTGAGAGACGCGATCCGGGAGGTTCCCGGCACCACCGATGTGCACATCGCGCAGGTCCTGGACTATCCGACCCTCAAGCTGGACGTCGATCGGGAGCGGGCGGCGAAGCTGGGCATCACCCAACGGGATGTGGCCAACAACGTGCTCATCTCCCTCTCTTCGAGCTCGCTGGTCGCCCCCTCCTTCTTTCTCAACCCCACCAACAACGTGAACTACACGGTGGTGGTGAAGACGCCGCTCAACCGGGTGGACTCCATCCCCAGCCTGCTCTCCACCCCGATGAGCGGAGTCGCCTCGGCGCCGCAGTCCGATTCATCCACCACCCCCTTGAACGCGGGGCCGGAGGCCCCCGCCCAGCGGTTGAGCAATCTCGTGGACGTCTATCCGCAGGCCACGCCCAGCCAGCTCAACCACTACACGGTGCAACGCGTCCTCGACGTGGCGGCGCGGGTGGATGGGCGCGACCTGGGCTCGGTGGCATCGGACATCCAGAAGAAGATCGATTCGCTCGGCCAGCTTCCCCCGGGGATGCGGGTCCGGCTCCGGGGACAGAACGAGGTGATGACCCAATCCTTCCGCAGCCTGGGGCTGGGTCTCCTCCTTGCCATCCTGCTCGTGTATTGCTTGATGGTGGTCCTCTATCAGTCGTGGCTGGATCCGTTCATCATCATGATCGCCGTTCCCGGCGCGTTGGTCGGGATTCTCTGGATGCTGGTGGCCACCCACACCACCATCAACGTCGAATCGCTGATGGGGTCGATCATGGCCGTGGGAATCGCCGTCTCGAACTCGATTCTGCTGGTGAACTTCGCCAACGACCTGCGGGTGGAGAAACACCTCTCCGCCCTCGAGGCGGCGCTGGAAGCCGGCAGGACGCGGCTGCGGCCGGTGCTGATGACCGCCCTGGCGATGATCCTCGGAATGCTCCCGATGGCGTTCGCGCTGGGAGACGCCGGTGAGCAGAACGCGCCGCTCGGGCGGGCGGTGATCGGCGGCCTGCTGATGGCGACGGTGGCGACGCTGTTCGCCGTTCCGGTCACCTATTCGGTGCTGCGCGCCAAGCTGCCGACCAAACATCTGATGGAAGAGAGATTTCAAAAGGAAAAAGCCGGCCACGAGCCCGGTCGGAGCGCAGCATGAACGAGACGAAAAGGCCGGTGCTCCTCTATTGGCTGGGATTGGC
>Ga0070708_100002604_pt1 | contig 13958 bp, 10 predicted proteins | sample KBSK5503metaG_FD_65469 | JGI IMG/M metagenome (GOLD analysis project Ga0070708, IMG submission 65469) | Corn, switchgrass and miscanthus rhizosphere microbial communities from Kellogg Biological Station, Michigan, USA - KBS K5-50-3 metaG | ecosystem: Host-associated > Plants > Roots >...
TGAAGAACTCGAACCCGAACGCGCGCGTGCACGTGAAGCTCGTCGCCGAGGTCGGCGTCGGGACGGTCGCCGCAGGCGTGTGCAAGGCGAAGTCCGACGTGGTGCTCATCAGCGGCCACGATGGTGGAACCGGAGCGTCGCCGCTGTCCTCGATCAAGCACGCGGGCGGACCGTGGGAGCTCGGCCTCGCCGAGACGCAGCAGACGCTTCTGCTCAACGGATTGCGGGACCGGATCGTCGTCCAGGTGGACGGGCAGTTGAAGACGGGGCGCGACGTGATCATCGGTGCGTTGCTCGGCGCCGACGAGTTCGGGTTCGCGACGGCGCCGCTGGTCGCGATCGGCTGCATCATGATGCGCGTCTGTCACCTCGATCTGTGTCCCGTGGGCATCGCGACGCAGAACCCGGAGCTACGCAAGCGCTTCGACGGCGAGCCCGAGCACGCGATGGCCTTCATGCGTTTCGTCGCCCAGGAGGTTCGCGAGTACCTCGCGGCCCTCGGCTTCCGATCCCTTGACGAAGCGATCGGGCACGCCGAACTCATCGACTCGGAGCCGGCGATCAAGCATTGGAAGACCGACGGGATCGACCTCAGTCCGATCCTGCACATCCCTGCGGTCGGCGACGACGTGATCCGGCACCACGCGGGGACGCAGGATCACGGGCTGGACAAGGCGCTCGATAACAAGCTGATCGAGCTGTGCCGCCCGGCGATCCAGATCGGCCGTCCGGTGGAGTTCGAGCTGCCGATCCGCAACGTGAACCGCACGGTAGGCACGATGCTCGGTTACCAAGTCTCGAAGCGGTGGGGCCCGGACGGGTTGCCGCCGGACACGATCAAGCTCCACTTCCGGGGATCGGCCGGTCAGTCCTTCGGAGCGTTCGTTCCGAAAGGCATCACGCTCGAGCTCGAAGGGGACGCGAACGACTACCTCGGCAAAGGATTGTCCGGCGGCAAGCTGATCGTGTATCCGGATCGCACGGCCCGGTTCCGCGCCTCGGAGAACATCATCGCCGGGAATGTGATCCTCTACGGCGCGACCGGGGGAGAGACGTACATCCGCGGCATCGTGGGCGAACGTTTCTGCGTCCGAAACTCCGGTGCGCTGGCGGTGGTCGAAGGCGTCGGTGATCACGCGTGCGAGTACATGACGGGCGGGCGCGCGGTGGTGCTCGGCAAGACCGGCCGGAACTTCGGCGCCGGCATGTCCGGCGGCATCGCCTTCGTCTACGACCCCAACGGGACCTTCCCATCGAACGTCAACCCCGAGATGGTCGACCTCGATGCGATCGACGACGAAGAGGAGCGCTGGCTGCACGGGGTCATCGAACGCCACTACGTCACCACTCGATCGGGTGTCGCATACCTGACCCTCGCGGACTGGTACAAGGCCGCGGAAGCCTTCGTGAAGGTGATGCCGAAGGACTACAAACGCGTCCTCGAAGCGACCCGCAAAGCGCAGGAGCGCGGCGAGTCGGTCGAGGAAGCGGTCATGGCGGCGGCCCATGGGTGAGAAGGGCGGCTTCGTTCGATACGAGCGCGAGTCGATCCACTACCGGCCGCTGGATCGACGCCTGGCGGACTGGAAGGAGGTCTACCAGCCGCTCTCGCTCGCCAGCGTCAAGACGCAGGCCGCGCGATGCATGGACTGCGGCGTGCCCTTCTGTCACAGCGGGTGTCCGCTGGGGAACCTCATCCCGGAATGGAACGACCTCGTCTACCGCGACGACTGGCGGGACGCGATCGAGCGGCTGCACGCGACGAACAATTTCCCCGAGTTCACCGGACGGCTGTGCCCGGCGCCGTGCGAGGGCGCATGCGTGCTCGGGATCAACGCGCCGGCCGTTTCGATCAAAGCCATCGAGGTCACGATCATCGATCGCGCGTTCGACGAGGGTTGGGTGACCCCGGAGCCGCCGGAGGCGTTGACCGGAAAGAAGGCAGCGGTGATCGGGTCCGGTCCCGCGGGACTGGCGGCAGCGCAGCAGCTCACCCGCGCAGGGCACTCGGTCGTCGTGTTCGAGCGGGCCGGCCGCCCCGGCGGTTTGCTCCGATACGGCATCCCCGAATTCAAGATGGAGAAGCGGCTTCTCGATCGGCGGCTGGATCAGATGCGCGCCGAGGGCACCGAGTTCCGCTGCGATGCCAACGTCGGTGAGAACGTCTCCGTCGAGACGCTACGCGGCGACTTCGACACCATCGTCCTCGCAGGCGGTTCCACGATCCCGCGCGATCTGCCGGTACCCGGCCGCGAGCTGAAGGGCATCCATTTCGCGATGGAGTACTTGACGTCCTCGAACAAGGTTCAGGAAGGAACGCTCGCCGAACCGGAGATAACGGCCGGGGGTAAGCACGTCATTATCATTGGAGGCGGCGACACAGGCGCCGACTGCCTCGGAACGGTTCACCGTCAAGGGGCCGCATCGGTGCACCAGCTCGAGATCATGCCCCGGCCGCCGGACGAACGTGCCGATACCAACCCATGGCCGCAGTGGCCGCTCATCTTCCGGACGTCCGCGGCGCACGAAGAAGGCGGCGACAGGGTCTTCTCTGTCGGTACGGACAAGTTCACCGGCGACGCGGACGGCAACGTGCGCACCCTGCACGGGCGCGAGGTGGAGATGGTCGTCCGCGACGGACGACCGATGTTCGAGCCGATCGACGGCACCGAGTTCAAGCTCCCGTGCGATCTCGCGCTCCTCGCGATGGGTTTCGCGGGGCCGCAGCGGACGGGCTTGCTGGAGACGCTCGGCGTCGAGATCGACCAGCGCGGCAACGTGCGGCGCGATGAGAACTGGATGACGACCGTCCCCGGAGTGTTCGTCGCCGGCGACATGGGTCGCGGTCAGAGTCTCATCGTGTGGGCGATCGCCGAAGGCCGGTCCGCGGCGCAGGCCGCCGATCGGTACCTGATGGGAGAGACGCTCCTCCCCGCGCCGCTGCGCCCCTAGCGCATCGTTCGTGAGCCCGGAGCTTCACCCATCACACCGATCGCAGCACGAGGGTGGACGGAGAGCGCCGGGAAGATCGCGGTCTCGATCCCTTGGTAGGCTCTCCCGCGTCGTCGAGTGAGGAGCCGATGCGGCCGCAGACTCAGTTCCGAACGGTCGGGCGGGACGCATGACGCTCACCAGCTCGTACTGGCCCGCCGACACCTCCGATCTGGTTCAGGACACGACCGTCGGCGACGTCCTTCGAAGTGCGGCGGCGGAGCATCCCGACTTCATCGCGCTCGTCGCCGGGATGCCCGATCCGGCCGATCGACGGCGCTGGACCTACCGAGAGCTGCTCGCCGACGCGGAGCAGACCGCATGCGCCCTGCTCGGGCGGTTCGAGCCGGGAGAGCGCGTCGCGGCGTGGGCGCCCAACATCCCGGAGTGGATAGTGCTCGAGTACGCAGCTGCACTCGCCGGCTTGATCCTGGTCACCGTAAATCCCGCCTATCGCCCGAGCGAGCTCTCCTATGTGCTGAACCAGTCGGGGGCCGCGGGTATCTTCCTCGTCCCGGAGTTCCGAAGCCCGATGGCGGCTTACCTCGAAGAGATCAGGCCCCAGGTGCCCGACCTTCGTGAGGTCGTCCTGTTCACCGAGTGGGATGCGTTCAAAGCGACCGGAATCCCGACCGAGAAGCTCCCCGACGTGCCGTGTGACGAGCCCGTCCAGATCCAGTACACGTCGGGCACGACCGGCGCGCCCAAGGGTGCGCTCCTCCATCACCGAGGCATCACCAACAACGCGCGCTACTTCGCCGACCGGCTCAAGTGGGTCCCCGGCGACGTGTTCGTGTCCCCGATGCCCCTGTTCCACACCGCGGGGTGCGTGCTCGGCGTTCTCGGCTGCGCGCAAGCCCGGGCGACGCTGGTGCCCCTCGTCGCTTTCGATCCCGGCCTTGCGCTTGATCTGATCGAAACCGAGCGCTCGACCGGGCTCCTCGGCGTGCCGACCATGTTGATCGCGATCGCGGAGCATCCGACGTACAAGGATCGCGACCTCTCTTCGGTGCGATCGGTTACGTCGGGCGGGACGCCGGTTCCCGCCGACCTGGCGCGCAAGCTCGAAGCCGATCTCGGCGTCGCGTTCACCATCGTGTTCGGAACGACCGAGTGCTCGCCGCTCCTCACGCAGACGCGTCCGGACGACACGGCCGACGATCGCGCGGAGACGCTCGGGCAGCCGCTGCCCCAGACCGAGGTAATGATCGCCGATTCCTCGACCGGAAAGCCGGTTCCGATCGGCGCGGTCGGGGAATTGTGCGCGCGGGGGTATCTCGTCATGAAGGGCTACTGGAACATGCCCGAGGAGACCGCGTCATCGATCGACGCCGAAGGCTGGTACCACACCGGCGACCTCGCCTCGATGGACGAGCGCGGATATCTGCGCATCGAAGGACGACTCAAGGACATGATCATCCGCGGCGGCGAGAACATCTATCCGCGAGAGATCGAAGACGTCCTCTATTCGCACCCGGCCGTGGCGGAGGTCTCCGTCGTGGGCGTGCCCGACGCCAGATGGGGAGAGGTCGTCGCCGCCTTCATCCGGCCCGCCGCCGAAGCACCGACCCAGCAAGAACTCTTCCTTTTCTGCCGCGAGCGCCTCGCCGCGTACAAAACCCCGAATCACTGGGTGTTCGTCGACGCCTTCCCCCTAACGCCGTCGGGGAAGATCCAGAAATTCGTCCTCCGCGAGCGCTTCGTCGCCGAGCGGGCGGCAGATGTTGGTCCTTGACTTGGGGGTATGGTCGTCCGAACGTCGCCCCGACCGTTCGATATGGGAGGGGACGTGCCTAACGTCCGTCGGATGGTCGTCACGGTCGCCTTTGTGGTGATGATGGTTCTCGTGGCTGCGGGCCCGGCGCTCGCGGTGATGGACCGCAACGACACACCCTGCACCGCTTCCGGCACGATCACCGATAAGACGGGGAAGGTCGTGACGCAGGCCGATCAAGACGCCACGCTCATCAAGGTGCCGCGAGAAGGAAAGGTGTCGTATCAGGGGGGTGTCGGCAAGCTCGCCCGGAGCTACAGCGGCCGCATCTCGCTCGACTTCGACGTCATCAAGTGCACGCCGAGCGCGTGGAAATTCGGCGGCGGTCCGCAGAAAGATGGGCATAATCGTGCTGCCGGCGATCGGGCTGGTCCTCGGGATAGCCCTCGGCGCGTGGGCGCCGCTCGGTCGCGGCCGCGGCGCGAACCCGCCTGCCGCGTAAGCGGTCAGGTCAGCAGGTCGGCCATCAGCTTCAGGGCGTTCGGATCGCGCGACCCCACGATGATCTGAGTTACCGGGCTCTTCACCCACGCATCGAGCCGCTCCTTGATCCTTCCCGGCGGGCCGCACAGTGAGATCTCGTCGGCGAGCGCGTCGGGCACCGCTTTCACCGCGGCTTCGCGATCGCCCGCCAGGAAGTGCTTCTGGACGATCGCGGTCTCCTCTTCGAAGCCCATCCGGGCGATGACGTTCAGGTGGAAGTTCTGCGACGGCGCGCCCATCCCGCCGATGTAGAAAGCCAGGAAGAACTTGACCATCATCAGCGCGTCGTCGACGGAATCGTTGATGCTCACCGTCACCACGCACGGGATATCGAAGCCCGGCGGAGCGCCGGCGAGTGCGTCGGAGAATGCCTGGGGACCGCGGTACGGCGAGTAGAAGATCGGCATCCACCCGTCGGCGATCTCCGTTGCGAGCGCCACGTTCTTTGGGCCCTCCGCCGCCAGGATGATCGGTATATGCGACCGCAGCGGATGCACCGTGAGCTTCAGCGGCTTCCCGAGCCCGGTCCCGCCCGGGAAAGGGAGCGGGTAGTGCTCGCCGTCGTTGGTGACGGGTCCTTCTCGCCGCATGATCTTGTTGACGATCTCGACGTATTCGCGCGTGCGCGCGAGCGGTTTCGCGAACGGCACGCCGTACCAGCCTTCGACGACTTGTGGCCCCGAGACGCCGAGCCCGAGGATCACCCTTCCACCCGACAGGTGGTCGAGCGTCGCAGCCGTCATTGCAAGGGCCGCGGGGGTTCGCGCGGAGATCTGAGCGATGCCGGTTCCGAGCTTGATCTTCGACGTGCGGGCCCCGATGAAGGAGAGCGGCACGAACACGTCCGAACCGTAGGCCTCGGCCGTCCAGATCGAGTCGTAACCGAGCCGCTCCGCCTCGAGCGCGATCTCGGCGTGATCCTCCGGTGTAGCCCCCGAGTAGCCGACGGTGAGACCGAGCTTCATGTCCGACGTCATCTGATTCACCCCGGAAGCGAGACGACTTTCGTCTCCAGGTACTCCTCGAACCCTTCGATCCCGTTCTCGCGCCCAACGCCCGACTGCTTGTAGCCGCCGAACGCTCGGGTCTTGTCGAGCCACTGCGATCCGTTGACCGACACCGTGCCGGTGCGGATCCGCCGGGCCACGTCGAGCGCGCGACCCTCGTCTGCGCTCCACACCGATCCCGACAACCCGTAGATCGAGTTGTTCGCGATCCGGACGGCGTCCTGCACGTCGTCGTACGGGATGACGACGAGCACCGGCCCGAAGAACTCCTCCTGCGCAATGGTCATGTCGGGCTTCACATCGGTGAAGAGCGTCGGTTGAACGTAGAAGCCCCGCGGCAGATCCGGAGGCGTTCCGCCCCCGACGAGCAGGCGGGCCCCTTCTTGTTTCCCCGTGGAGATCAAGCCGAGGACCTTCTCGCGCTGCCGCCGGTTGATCTGCGGGCCGTGCAAGATCGTCGGGTCGGTCGGATCGCCGACGCGAGCGGCCTCGAAATGTCCTTTCACGGTCTCGACGCCTTCGTCGTACCGGGTCCGCGGGAGCAGCAAGCGGGTGTACGCGGCGCAACCTTGACCGGAGTGGGTGCAGACCCACCCGGCGGCGAGCGCCAACGCAAGGGAGAAGTCCGCGTCTTCGAGCACGATGTTCGCCGACTTCCCGCCGAGCTCGAGGAAGCATTTCTTCACGGTGTCGGCGCAACTATGCATGATCCGGCGCCCGGTCGCGGTCGATCCGGTGAACGTGATCATGTCCACGCGCGGATCGGTGACGAGCGCCTCGCTGGCCTCGACCGACGAAGAGGTGACCACGTTGAGTACGCCCGGCGGGATGTCGGTCTTCTCTGCGGCGAGCCGCCCCAAGACGGTCGCGGACCACGGCGTGTCCGGCGAGGGCTTGAGCACGACCGTGTCCCCGGCCGCAAGGGCGGGACCGATCTTCGCGATGTTCACGAAGACGGGGTAGTTGAACGGCGTGATCGCGGTGACCACGCCGATGGGCTCTCGCCGCTGGACTCCGCGGTGCGACTGGCCGAAGAGCCTCGTCGGCTCGAGGGCCGTCTCGTACGGGTAGGTCTCGGCCACCGTCGCCCAATGCTCGAGCCACGAGACCGGCAGGTCGAGCTGGATGATGGGCCCGAGAGACACCGGCGATCCCGCCTCGGCCACCAACGTGTCGGAGAGCTCCTGCCGGGCCTCCACCATGGCGGCTTGCAGTTGCCGGAGGCACCGCGCGCGGAGCGCCGGGTCTGAGGCCCAGCCCGTCTCGTCAAAGGCACGTCGCGCCGAATCGACGGCCGCCCGAGCGTCGTCGACCGTGGCGTCTGCGGTGACGCCGATGACTTCTTCGGTTGCGGGGTTCACGTTGTCGAACGTGGCGCCGCCGGAGGACTCGACGAGCTTGCCGTCGATCAACATCCGCCGTTCGCCGAACGTCATCGCGTCATCCCTTCGGTCCGAGACCTTGCTGAGCGTCCTGCGTCATCTTGATGACGAACCCGTCGAGGATCGGATCGCGTTTGTCGTACCACGGAACCATCGCGTCGGCGAGCCCGTCCACCGTCCAGCGACCTTGGGTCTGGAAGACCTCCGCGATCGTCGGCCCCGCGACGACCGTGACATCGCCGCCGTAAACGATGAACACCTGACCGGACACGCGCTCTGCCGCCGGCGAAGCGAGGAACGCGACCAGCGGAGCGACGTTCTCCGGCGCGAAGATCTCGGGGTCCATGTCGAACAGGCTGTCCGTCATCCGCGTGCGAGCGCGCGGGCAGATCGCGTTCGACGTGACGCCGTACTTCCCGAGCGACTGAGCGACCGACATCATGAACCCGACGATCCCGCCCTTGGCCGCGGCGTAGTTCGGCTGCCCGGGAGACCCCATCAGGAACGCTTCCGAAGAGGTGTTGATGATGCGCCCGTAGGTCGCGCCGCCCGACTGTTTGGCCTTGTCGCGCCAGTACTCGGCGGCGTGCCGGGTCGGGGAGAAGTGGCCTTTCAGGTGGACCTTGATGACCGAATCCCATTCGTCTTCGGCCATGTTGAAGATCATGCGGTCGCGCAGGATGCCGGCGTTGTTGACCAGGATGTCGAGCGAGCCGTACGTGTCGATCGCGAGGCGCACCATCTCCCCGGCCTGCGCGAAATCGGTGACGTCGCCGTGGTGCGCGATCGCTTCGCCGCCGGACGCCTTGATCTCCTCGACGACCTGTTGCGCCGGGTGCTCCGCGGTGGGTTTCCCGTCGACCGTGCCGCCGAGGTCGTTGACCACGACGCGTGCACCGTGGCGCGCGAGCTCGAGCGACTCAGCGCGACCGAGCCCGCGCCCAGCTCCGGTAACGATTGCGACCTTTCCGTCGAGCATGGGTGATCCCCCCTGGTCCTAGAGACGTTCGATGATGGTGCCGGTCCCGAGCGCCCCGCCGCAACACATGGTCACGAGCGCGAACTGCCCGTCGCGCCGCTCGAGCTCGTGCAGTGCGGTCGTGATCAGCCGTGACCCCGTCGCACCGACCGGATGCCCGAGCGCGATCGCGCCGCCGTTGACGTTGACGCGATCCATGTCTGGGGAGTGCACGGACGCCCAGGACAGGACCACGGACGCGAACGCTTCGTTGATCTCGACGATGTCGATGTCGGACAGTTTCATCCCGGCTTTCGCCAGCACGTCGCGAGTGGCGTCGACGGGCCCGTCGAGGAGGAAGTATGGATCGGAGCCGACCACGGTCTGCGCGACGATGCGCGCGCGCGGCTTCAATCCGAGAGCTTCCGCCTTGTCCCGGCGCATCCACAGCACCGCTGCGGCGCCGTCGGATATCTGCGAGGAGTTGCCGGCGGTGTGCATGCCGTCGTCGAGCACGGGCTTCAGCTTCGCGAGCCCCTCGATCGTGGTGTCGCGAAGCCCTTGATCGCGAACCACGACCGCACGCTCGGCCTCGGCTCCGCCTGGTGCCGGCGCTTCCACCGGGGCGATCTCGCGATCGAATCGACCCTCCGCCCATGCGACGGCAGCTTTCTGCTGCGAGGAGAGCCCGAAGGCGTCGACGTCGGCGCGGGTGATGCCGCGCTTTGCGGCGATCCGCTCGGCGGCCTGGAACTGGTTCGGAGTGTCCCACTGCCAACCCGGCGGCTCGAAGTAGCCGGGTCCGTTGATCACGTTTGACCCGAGACCGACTCGGCTCATCGCTTCGACACCGCATCCGATCCCGACGTCGATCGCTTCCGCAGCGATCAAGCCGGCGACGAGATGATTCGCTTGCTGCGACGAGCCGCACTGCGCGTCGACGGTCGTCGCGGCGACCTCGTAAGGCAGACCGATACCGAGCCAAGCGTTCCGGGTCACGTTGCAGGCCTGCTCTCCCGCCTGGGTGACGCACCCTCCGACGACTTGCCCGACGTCGGAGGGTTCGATGCCGGCGCGCTTGACGACCTCGACCAAAGCGCTACCGAGCAATTCGGCGGCATGGAGGCCCGACAGCGCGCCGTTGCGCTTCCCGATGGGGGTGCGGACCGCTCCGACGATCACGGGCTCGTTCATGTGAGACTCCTTCAGGTACGCGCTTGCGTTACGCGCGGGCTCTCGCGACTGGACGTCGCGCTCTGTGGTCGGGATGCATGAGCAAGCGGACGGCGGCCTCGAGGTCCTCGGCCATCTGCCCCGGCCGGGCCCAGCCGCGCACGCTCGCGATCAGTGTCGCGAGCCACACTTCTCCTATCACCCGGACGACCGCCTCGCGGTTGGCGACCTCGTCGCCGTCCATCGCGTTGGTGACGAACTCGTGCAGCAACTGGTAGACCTCGCTCGCTTCCGAGAGCCCGACCGGGTCGTCGCCCGACAAAGACGTCAACCCGGTGACGAACGCGGCCATCAGTTTGGGCGAGCGTTCGAGAGCGCGGGCGGCGCGTTGTAGCACATCGACGACGCGGTCGGCCGGCGTCACGCCGGTCGGAGGGCGGAGCGCGATCCGCTGCTGGAACTCGCGCGTCCATTGCCCGAGGCACGACACCAACAGGTGGTCCTTGGAGGAGAAGTACCGGTAGAGGGTGCCGAGCGCCACGCGAGCTTTCGCCGCAACGTCGCGCATCTGCACCGCGTCGTACCCGCCCGACGACGCCAGGGCGATGGCCGCTTTGAGCACGCGGTCGCGGCGAGCCGCTTGCCGCTCGGTGAGTCCGCGGTTCCCGTCCCCGGCGTCCATCCGTCCGGTCACGGTACAACCAGAGTAGAACGTGTTGCAATTTTTCTCGCTCGCGGGGTATCGTCGCTTCCGATGGACTTCGAGCTACCCCCAGACGACGATCCGAGACGGCAAACCGTCCGGGCGTGGCTCGCCGAGCACCCCAACCCCACGGGCAATGACCTGGCCGAGGGCGGGTATGTGGTTCCGCACTGGCCGCGACCCTGGGGTCTGGCAGCCGACCCGATGACCCAGCTGATCATCGACGACGAGCTGCGCGCGGCGAAGGTGCAGCGTCCCATAAACCCGATCGGGACCGGCCACTGCGGCCCGATCCTGGTGATGCACGGCACCGACGAGCAGAGGGAGCGCTACTTGATGCCGATGCTCGCGGGCGAGGACATCTGGTGCCAACTCTTCTCCGAACCCGGCGCCGGAAGCGACCTCGCCGGCGTCTCGACGCGCGCGGTGCGGGACGGCGACCACTACATCGTCAACGGTCAGAAGACGTGGACCTCGCTCGGTCACGTCGCGAAGTACGGGATCCTGCTCTGCCGGACGAACCCCGACGCGCCGAAGCACGCCGGCCTCTCCTATTTCATCATCGACATGCACTCGCCCGGCGTGGAGGTCCGTCCCATCGTCGAGATGACCGGCATGCACATGTTCAACGACGTCTTCTTCACCGACGTGCGGGTGCCGGCCGAGAACCTGATCGGCGACGAGAACCGCGGATGGGAACTCGCGCGCGAGACGCTCGCGAACGAGCGCGTTACCCTCGCGCGCGCCGGAGCGCAGTGGGGCTGGGGCCCGACGGCAGCGGACCTGATCGCTCTGGTTCGCGAGCGCGGCGGCGTCGCCGACCCTATCTTCCGCCAGCGGCTCGCTCAGGTGTACATCGAAGGGGAGATCCTTCGCGTGTACCGCTTGCGCATGGTCGCCGCGCGGGTTTCCGGCAAGCTCGGTCCGGAGTCGTCGGTCGCCAAAGCCTTGAGCGATCCCCACGGTCAGCACATCTTCCGCCTGGCTCGCGACCTGTCCGGCGCGGAAGGTCTCGTGAAAGAGGCCGGTCCGCTCGGCGCCGACCCCACCTGGTGGGCGCAAGGGTTCGTTTTCTCCCCGGCCCTTACGATCGGCGGCGGAACGTCAGAGGTGCTACGCAACGTGATCGGGGAGCGCATCTTGGGACTTCCGCGCGATCCGGAACCGGACGCCGGGAGGTCATGGGCCGAGACCCGGCGAAACTGATAGGACTTCACGAGAGAGATTGGTTCTGGCTCGGAGCACCGGCAGGGTGAGGCCGGGGAGGGTGGATGAGGTCCCGCGCGGCCACGATTTCGGCGCTGCTTGTGCTGCTGCTATCCGCGTGTGGCGCACGACTTACCGCCGCACAACGCGAGGCGGGCATCGGCGCGCTCGGAGGAGGCGGCTCGACCGGAGGCGACATCGGTGCGGCCGGCGGAAGCAAAACCGGGACCAACATCGGGTCGACGACGGGCGGGACCGGAGGATCGGGAACCACGGGAGCGGGCGGCGCCGGCGCGGGCGCGGCGGCGTGCGGGGGGTCCGGTCCGAACACCGCGAGCGACGTCGGAGTCACGCCAACACAGATCAACGTCGCGACCGCTTCCGACGTCTCCGGCGTTCAAGCTGCCCTTTTCAAGTCGACGCACTACGCGATGGCCGCTTGGGCCGCGATGGTGAACACCCAGGGCGGACTGTGCGGGCGCACCATCAAGTCGGATCTGCTCGATACGAAAGCGAACTCGACCGACAATCAGGCCGCAGTCACGCAGGCTTGTGGCGGCGATTTCGCGCTCGTCGGGTCGATGTCGGCGTTCGACAACGGCGGCGCCGAGGCCGGGCAGAAGTGCGGGATCCCCGACTTAACCGCGATCACCGTGAACGGCGACCGCGCGAAGGCGACGAATGTCTTCCCGATCTATCCGATCCGTCCGGACAAGTTCGCGATCGGCACGGCGAACTACATCAAGGCGACGTACCCGCAAGTCATCAAGCATGCGGCCATGATCTATCTCGACGCCGCCGTGACGAGGGTCAACGCCCTTCAACGTGTGAAGGCGTACAAGACGGTCGGCTTCGATTACGGCGGTCCCCACGACGATCAGGTGTACGCGGTTCAGATCCTCGAGCCAAACTACGGCCCGTACGTGGACAAAATGAAGTCCGCCGGCGTGCAGTACGTTTCGATGGTCGCCAACTACCAGAGCATCCAGAAGCTCCTCGATGCGATGGACACGGCCGGCTGGTTCCCAACGGTTCGTGACTGGGACTCGGTCGCTTACAGCGATCAGTTCGTGAACGTCAACGGTGCACCGTATACGCATGCGAACGGGTCGCTCGTGTTCCTCAACACGAACATCGCGGAAGAGTCGTCGTCCAACCCCGAGATGCAGCTTTACATCACCTGGCTGAACCGGGTCGCGCCCGGGAACAAGCCCGATTATTTCGGGTTCTATGCGTGGTCGGCCGGGCGGCTCTTCCAGCAACTCGCGACCCAGATCGGCCCGAAGCTGACGCGGAAAGCGCTCTTCGACGCGGTGAAGAAGGTCCATTCATGGGACGGCCACGGGCTCCACGCGGCTCAGAACGTGGGCGACAAGATCATGTCTCCCTGCTTCCTCTATCTCACCATCCAGAACGGCATGTTCTTCCGGAAGGCCCCGTCGAGCGGTTTCATCTGTAACAAAGGCGGGATCATCGACACCTAGGAGCCGGTGGTGCAGCAGTTACTTCGCTTCACGGTGTTCGGCGTCGTCACCGGTGCCGTCTACGCGGTGTCGGCGAGCGGACTCGTCCTCACCTACGCGACGTCGGGGATCTTCAACATCGCGCACGGCGCGATCGGCATGCTCATGGCTTTCACCTACTGGGAGCTCCACATCAACCAGGGCTGGCCGGCTCCGATCGCCTTGATCGTCGTCATCGTGATCATCGCCCCGCTTCTCGGCGCGTTGATCGAGCGGGTTCTGGTGCGCGGCCTTCGCGGCGCTTCCGTCGCCACCTCTCTCGTCGTGACCGTGGGTCTCATGGTGGCGCTGATCGGGCTCGCCCAGACGATCTGGAGCCCGACGGTCGCGCGGAAACTTCCCGGCTTCTTCGAGCCGCACAAGGTGAAGATCTTCGGCGTCTTCGTGACGGCGCATTCGCTTGTCACGATCCTGTCCGCCGCTGCGCTCGCGGTCTTCCTCTGGGTCTTGCTGAACCGGACCCGAACCGGGATCGCGATGCGGGCGGTCGTCGACGACCGGAACCTCCTCGGATTGAACGGGGCCCGGCCCGACCAGATGAGCATGCTCTCATGGGCGATCGGGGCGTCGATGGCGTCGGTCGCGGGGATCCTGCTCGCACCGGTGCTGCAACTAGACGTGGTCGTGCTGACGTTACTGGTCGTGAACGGATACGCCGCCGCGATGGTCGGGCGCCTCCGCAGCCTGCCGCTCACCTTCGCCGGGGCCGTGATTCTGGGGCTGATCGAGTCCTACACGATCGGGTACGTCAACCTGAC